>Ga0182024_10007094_pt1 | contig 24301 bp, 15 predicted proteins | sample P32metaG_FD_120480 | JGI IMG/M metagenome (GOLD analysis project Ga0182024, IMG submission 120480) | Permafrost microbial communities from Stordalen Mire, Sweden - P3-2 metaG (Illumina Assembly) | ecosystem: Environmental > Terrestrial > Soil > Wetlands > Permafrost | place: Sweden: Stordalen...
CTATGGCCCGCAGTCCTTCTAATAAGGAAGACAGTTGCCGCAAATCTCCCACCGCGAGGTCGGTAACCCGCTCGACTGAACCAACCGGCTGGCTGATGAACAACAACTCGGGATCGGCGCTGCCAAAACGAAGCCGGTCGAGATTGCCCAATTTTTGTTCTGCGGCGATGCGTTCGCCGTTGACGAACGTGCCGTAGCGCGATTCCTTATCCCGCACCACGAATTCGCCTTCTTTCGTAAGGATTTCGGCGTGCTCGCGCGATACTTCCTTGCCGGAGAGCTGAAGGTCGTTTTCAGCCCGCCGCCCGATCGTAAACGTATCCTTATCGATTCGGATTACGCGGCGGCCATGCTCATCATTGAACTCGATGCGGGTCTCAAACATAATGCGGGGCGTTTCTGCCTTTCGATTGTAACCGTTTGGAATTATTCCCGTTTGGCTTCATGTAGACTGTAACGAACGCGCCATGGCCGTAGCTGCCGGAACCCATCTCGGACCTTATAAAATAGTCGCCTTGATTGGGCAGGGCGGCATGGGCGAGGTGTATCGCGCCCACGATCCTCGGCTCGGCCGCGATGTCGCGATTAAGTTTTCCAAAGAGCAGTTCACCGAACGCTTCGAACGCGAAGCCCGTGCGGTGGCGTCGCTGAATCATCCCAACATCTGCACGCTATTCGACGTCGGCCCGAATTACCTCGTCATGGAACTCATCGAGGGCACGCCGCTGAAAGGCCCTCTACCGCTCGATCAAGCGCTCCGTTACGCCGCCCAGATCTGCGACGCTCTCGACGCCGCTCATCGCAAGGAAATTACCCACCGCGACCTCAAGCCCGCCAATATTCTGGTTACCAAAACCGGAATAAAACTCCTCGATTTCGGCCTCGCGAAAATTGGCCCTGTCGTAAACGCAAACGAAGCCGTCACCGGCATGGCGATTACCGGCGAGCGCGAAATTCTCGGCACCCTCTACTACATGTCGCCCGAGCAACTGGAAGGCAAACCTGCCGACGCCCGCAGCGACATTTTTTCCTTCGGCCTGGTGCTCTATGAAATGCTGACCGGCAAGCGCGCGTTCGACGAAGCATCTCCGGCCAGCATAATCGCGGCCATTCTCGAACGCCCCGCGCCCTCCATCGTCGCCATTGCTCCGGCCGCCCTCGATCGCCTCCTGCAGCGCTGCCTTGCGAAAGACCCTGACAACCGCTGGCAATCCGCGCGCGATCTGAAAGCCGAACTGGAATGGATCGCCGCCGTACCGGCCGAAACAACCAGCTCACTACCGGCCCCAAAATCACGGCGCTGGCTGGTAGCCGCAGCTGTAGTGGTAATCGCCTTGATCGCCATTATCGTCGGCTACTACATGCTCCGGCCGCGCCCGGCAGAACGGGTGGTGAAGTTCTCGATCCTGCCGCCCGAAGGCACGACGTTCGTAAATGTGGCGCAAGCCGGGCCGCCCGCACTTTCACCCGATGGCCGCATGATCGTTTTTGCCGCCCAGAAGGCCGGTCAGGACCGCCTGCTCTGGATTCGCCCTCTGGATTCGCTCGAAGCGCGTCCGCTGCCCGGTACGGAAGGGGCAGTCGTTCCGTTCTGGTCGCCGGATGGAAGTTCGCTCGGCTTCGGAGCGCAAGGGCAGCTCAAGAAGATCGATCTCGTGGGGGGCGCGGTACAGGTTCTCGCCTCTTCCCGCTCGGTCCCGGCGGGGCAGCCAGTGCCGAATGGCGCGTGGAGCGCGGACGGCCGCATTCTGTTCGCGCCGGCTATAAACGCCAACACCGGCCTTTTCACCATGAGCGCCCAAGGCGGGGACGAATCGCCGGCACCGGGCAAGGGGCGAGGCAAGCCAGCTTTGGCCGGTTTTTCTTCCGGATGGTCGCCACTATCTGTATCACCTGCGCCAGGTAAACGGAGCCAATCAGGAGTTCGCAGGGTTGCTGGGATCGAAGGAGCGCACATTACTGCTGACCGGCGTCGCCAACGCCCGTTACGCTCCACCGCGCGCCGGATATCCCGGTTATCTGCTGTACGTTAGGGAGGGCAACCTTCTAGCGCAACCGTTCGATGCCCGACGCCTTGCCTTCGCCGGCGAACTTTCGGTTCTGGCGGAAGGAATTTCAACCACGAATGCCGGCACGGGCGCAGACTTTTCCGTGTCCTCAAATGGCACTCTCAGTTGGCGTACCGGCGGTAGCAATGAATCCGAATTGGCATGGTTCGACCGGACCGGCAATCAGATCGCTTCCGCTTTCAAACGGCCCGGCGGGCTTGCATCTGAGGCTATACGGCTTTCCCCTGACGACCAGAAAATCGCGTTCGGAGTGCCGAACGACGTGTGGCTTTACGATCTAACGCGGGGAGTGCCTGCACGCTTCACTTTTGACGGCGGCGGCGGCCCGGTATGGTCGCCCGACGGCCGGCAAATAGCCCTTTCCCACTTCGGAATCGTCAGGAAGTCGGCCGACGGAACAGGCGCGGAAGAAACACTCTGGAAGGATTCCGCTGCGCTGATGGTAACCGATTGGTCTGCCGACGGACGCTTTATGCTCGTCGATCGCACAGATCCGCAGACTCAGGCCGACATGTGGCTGCTGCCGCTCGGTGGAGACCGCAAGCCTGTGCTGCTGCTGCGCACTCCAGCCAACGAGGGCCGCGGTGTGTTCTCTCCCGGACCGGGGCCGCCGCGCTGGATCGCCTATCAATCGGCCGAAAGCGGGTCTGCAGAAGTTTACGTAATGTCGATGCCGGGAGAGCCATTGGGGAAATGGCAGATCTCGAATGGGGGTGGGGGAAATCCACACTGGCGAAAAGACGGGCGCGAACTCTTCTACATTTTGCCCGATCTGCAAACCGTCATGGCCGTCGAAATAGATCCCGGGCTGCAGTTTCGCCCCGGCGCGCCCCACATGCTCTTCAGGCTTCCCCGCCCGGCCGCATCGGAGGACATCTCTAGCGACGGAAAGCGATTTTTGTTTGCATTCAACGGCTCTGCGGAGCCCGCTTCCACCATCACCGTGGAACTGAATTGGCAGGCGGGTCTCAAGAAATGAAAGTTGGCGAGAAGCTCGGCCCCTATAGAAAAGCTCATGGCCATCGCGGCTGCCAACGGGGAAACTCCCGCCGCCCTCGGAGACTTTGATCCTGCCCTCGGCACCGGAATCGCGATCTCTTTCAAAGGGCTGAACATAATCCCAGCGGGGAAGCGCCGCACTGACCGGTTGTATTTCCCAAATCGACTTGTTCGACCAGTTGCGGCGGCGCCTTCCCTACTGCAAGCAGCTTTCTGCACGGTATTCAAAAGGCCAGGATGTGTGTCCAGGATGGTGTGTCCAGGATGGATTTGCACGTCATGCGGCGGTGATATCATGGCGTTCCACCTATGTTGCGCTTAAGCTGCCTTGCGGTCTCCGTCTCGTTAACGATCTTTTCCTGTTTAGCGGCTGCCCAGCAAGCTCCGGTTACGCGCGGCCACACACAAGTCGTTCTCTGGGAACCGGCACTCCCCCACCGGATCCGGATCGGTCGGGTCCCGCCACCGCCATTGTTGTGAACGGTACCGCTTACCTCGTCGATGCGGGTCCAGGCGTTGTCCGTCGCGCACAGGCGGCCATGGATCGAGGAATCGATGCGCTCGACCCCAGGAAGTTGAGAGTTGTCTTCTTCACGCACCTGCGTTCCGACCACACTGCCGGCTTTCCGGATCTGATTCTGACGCCGTGGGCGATGGGACGCAGGGCGCCGCTGGAGGTCTACGGTCCGGCTGGCCTTAAATCGATGGTGAGATATTTACTCGAAGCATACCGTGTGGACATAGAGACCCGCGTTAAAGACGATCCCATCGTTACTATGGGCACAACCGGCGGATATCGAGCCAATGCGCACGAAATCAAAGCGGGCGTCATCTATAAAGACGCCAACCTCACAGTCACTGCGTTTCCGACACATCACGTGATGGAAAGTTATGGTTACAGGTTCGACACGGCGGATCGCAGCATCGTCATTTCTGGCGATACCAGCCCCGTCCAGGCGACCGTCGATATCTGTCACGGTTGCGACGTTCTCATTCACGAGATTTTGCCCGCCGCGTGGCTGAAAACCGTTCCGACCCTTCAGGCTTTCGCGGCCAAATATCACACCACGACGCCGCAGCTTATTGAGATTGCAAATAAAGCCAGGCCGGGCCTGCTGATTCTCGATCATGTGCCGTCCGCAGCCCTTGGAGGAATCCTGAAGGAGTTCACGGAGAACTACTCAGGGAAAGTCGTTGTCGGGCACGATCTGGACGTCTACTGAGAGCCCGCGGCGCAGCCGCTACGACCCTGGAAAAGTTGTGAGAACATGATGAAACTGCCCGGAATCCGCTGAAAGCTTGCAAGAGTGAACGCCAGATTACGAAATCCTCTCGCGCATTGGCGAGGGCGGCATGGGCGAAGTGTATCGCGCGCATGATTCCCGCCTCGGCCGCGATGTCGCGATTAAGTTTTCCAAAGAGCAGTTCACCGAGCGCTTCGAACGTGAAGCCCGTGCGGTGGCGGCGCTGAATCATCCGAACATCTGCCATCTTTACGACGTCGGCCCGAACTATCTCGTCATGGAGCTCATTGAGGGCGAGTCTCCGAAAGGTCCGCTGCCGCTTGAAGAAGCGCTGCGCATCGCCCGCCAGATCGCCGATGCTCTGGAAGTCGCGCACGAGAAGGGAATCGTGCATCGCGATCTCAAGCCGGCCAACATCAAAATCAAGCCCGACGGTACGGTGAAGGTCCTCGATTTCGGCCTCGCAACTTTGGGCGCTGTTGCCGGAACCGATCCAGCCGAGTCGCCGACTATGCTTTCCACGCCGACCCAGGCGGGCATGATCCTCGGGACCGCCGCCTATATGGCTCCCGAGCAGGCCCGCGGCAAGCAAGTCGACAAGCGCGCCGACATCTGGTCCTTCGGCGTGGTGTTGTATGAACTGTTGACCGGCGAACGCCTGTTTACCGGTGAGACCGTGACGGATGTGCTAGCGGCCGTCATTACGAAAGAACCAGACCTTAGTGCTGTACCGCCAAGCACGCGCCGCCTTCTCGAGCGCTGCCTCCAGAAGGATCCTCGTAATCGCATTCGCGATATTGCGGACGCTCTGCTGCTTCTCGAAGAACCGGTTCGCGAGTCGACGCCGGTTTCCCGCCCAAGCCCACTCCCCTGGATTGCAGCGGGACTGATGGCCATCGTCGCAGCTATCGGCTTATGGGCGCCGTGGCGTTCCGCCAAACCTGCACTTCGCCCGCTGATGCGCCTCAGCGTCGATCTCGGCCCTGACGCGAGAATACGTGCTGCCGAGAGCTTTTGGATTTCGCCGGATGGCACTCGCCTCCTCAATATTGCCCAGCCGCCCGATGGTCCGCGCCGGTTCGCCTTGCGGCGTTTGGATGAGACTCAATCGACGATGTTGCCCGTACTTGGCCCCACCGGAATTCCCTTCTGGTCGCCCGACAGCCAATGGATCGGAGTATTCACTGAGGGCAAGCTGCAGAAGATATCCGTTCAGGGCGGAGCCGCCGTTCCTCTGTTCGAAATGCCGACCTACGGTGGCGGAAGCTGGAGCGAAAAGGGTTTCATCGTCGCCGCGGAGGGTACTGGCGGACTGCTGCGCATTCCGGACACGGGAGGAGGCGCAACACCGATTACGAAGCTCGAGCCCGGTGAAGTGACCCACAGAACTCCGCAAGTCCTTCCCGGCGGCAATGCCGTTCTGTTCACGGCGAGCGACTCGACAGGTGCCTTCGAGGAGGCGCGGATCAAGGTGGTTTCTCTCGATACCGGCCGGCAGAAGACGCTGATTCGGGGCGGGTACTTCGGCCGGTACATTCCCACCAACGGCCTCTCCCAAGGTGCGACCGGCCACCTGGTCTACATTCACCAGCGTGTCCTATATGCGGTGCCTTTCGACCCGGCGCGTCTGGAACTTCGCGGGGTTGCGACGCCGGTGATTGACGACGTTGCCGCTTTATCGCAGTTCGGCGGCGCGCATTTCAGCTTCTCAAACGACGGGACCCTGGTTTATCTGCCGGGCGCCAATCTGAATTCCAAATGGCCTGTCGAGTCGATGGACGAATCCGGCCATATCGAGACGCTGATCTCTCAGTCCGGTCTGTATACCACGCCGCGATTTTCGCCGGATGGAGAAAAGCTGGCGGTCAGCCTGATCGGCAGCCAAGGCCAGGATATTTACATCTATGACCGCAAGCGCGACTCGCTTTCCCGATTGACCACCGACGGTCAACAGAACGTAAATCCGACCTGGGCTCCGGATGGCCAACATCTGGTTTACTCCAACGGCAGTGCATTGTTCTGGGTTCGCACGGACGGGGCCGGTCAGCCGCAGCGCTTGTACGCCCCGGGCCATACAGCCTTGCCGTTCTCTTTCTCGCCGGACGGCCGCCGGCTCGCTTATTGGGAGGGCAACGATCTATCGAGCCAGGATATCTGGACGCTGCCGCTCGACTTGAGCGATCCCGAACATCCCAAGCCGGGTAGACCGGAGCTGTTTTTGCGGACGGCCGCCGCCGATGTGGAACCGGCCTTTTCTCCCGACGGCCGATGGATAGCGTACTCGTCCCAGCAATCGGGTTCGATGGAGGTGTACGTCCGGCCGTTTCGAGGCGCCGGTCAATGGCAGATTTCCACCGCAGGAGGGCAGGTTCCCATGTGGTCGCGCACCGCCCATCAACTGTTTTATCGCGGGCCGGACGGCCGCATCATGCTGGTGGATTACTCCACCCAGGCGGACTCCTTCATTCCGAGCAAGCCGCGCGTCTGGGCGCATACGCCAATCTTCTATCCCGGAATCCAATTCAATGTGGATATCGCGCCCGACGGCAAGCATTTCGCATTCTTTCCGAATCCGAACGCGGCCGAGGACGCCAAAGGCAATGTCCATGCGATGTTCCTGTTAAATTTTTTCGATGAACTGCGGCGGCGCGTTCCGGAGGGAAAATGATCGGCGAAACGATCGCTCATTACCGCATCACTGCCAAGCTCGGCGCGGGCGGCATGGGCGAGGTGTATCGCGCCACTGACACCAAGCTGAACCGCGATGTTGCGATTAAGGTGTTGCCGGATGCTTTCGCCGGCGACTCCGAGCGCATGGCGTGCTTCGAGCGCGAAGCCAAGGTGCTGGCCTCGCTGAATCATCCCCACATTGCCCAGATCTATGGCGTGGAGGACCGGGCGCTGGTCATGGAATTGGTGGAGGGCGAATCGCCCAAAGGCCCCCTGCCGCTCGACCTGGCCCTGAACCTTGCCGGCCAGATTGCCGACGCCCTGGAAGCGGCGCACGAAAAAGGCATCACCCACCGCGACCTGAAGCCGGGCAACATCATCGTCACGGGCGCGGGCGTCGTCAAGGTGTTGGATTTCGGGCTGGCCGCCGTGTCGCAATCGGGCGATTCCAGCGACACGCGAGTCTCGCCCACGCTCACCATCTCTCCCACGCGTGCGGGCATGATCTTGGGTACCGCGGCCTATATGGCGCCGGAACAGGCGCGCGGCAAAGCTGTCGATCGACGCGCCGACATCTGGGCCTTCGGCGTGGTGCTGTATGAGATGCTGACCGGCAAACAGCTCTTTCAGGGCGAGACGATTTCCGACGTTCTGGCGGGTGTGCTGGCCAAGGAGCCGGATCTCAGCGCGGCTCCCACGAAGGTCCGGCGGCTGCTCTCCAAATGCCTGGAGAAAGATCCTAAGCGGCGTCTGCAAGCCATCGGCGACTGGAAACTGGCTCTGGAAGGCGGCGCGACGGAGGCATTGCCACCGGCAAGACCTCGGGCGGCATGGCTTCCGTGGACGCTGGCAGGAACGCTGGCGCTCGCGGCGCTGGGATTCGCTGGGCTCTGGCTCCGGCCTGCGCCCTTGCCGCAGGTGGTTCGTTTCGAGATTCACGCTCCTCCGGGCAGCACTCTGCCGCTCGGCACACCCGCGATTTCGCCCGATGGGCGCATGATCGCCTACACAGTCAACGACCCCGACGGCAAGAGTCGTATTCATCTGCGCCTGATCGATCACATTGAGACCCGCGTTCTTGCGGGCACCGAGGGCGCGGTGCATCCTTTCTGGTCTCCCGACGGGCGTTCCCTGGCGTTCGCAACCGTCCCCGGTCTTGTCATGAAGCGCATCGATGTCGACGGCGGAGCTCCGCGCGACCTGGCCGCCGCAAGCGCGCCTTGGCAGGGCGCGTGGGGCCAGAGCGGCGATATCCTATTTAGTACTCTAGGGAGCCTATCTCGTGTCTCGGCGCAAGGCGGACTCGTAACACTGGTTGTGAGCCGGGATCCGGACTTACCCGGCCATCCGTTCTACCTTCCGGACGGCAAGCGTTTCCTGGTTTACATGAGAAGAGGCGGGCGGGGATCGATTCAGGTCGCCACGCTCGGTTCTATGAACCGTACGATGGTTCTCGCCGTCGACAGCGCGCCGATTCTGGCGCCCACGCCGCGAGGAAAAACCTACCTCCTGTATCTGCGTGGCTCCGATTTATTCGCCCAGGAATTTGATCAACGCTCCGGCGCCGTGCGCGGGAGCCCTATGCTGGTAGTGAGCAACATTGGGCGGGTAGCGTCGCCACCAGTGAGAGCCGCCGTTGGGGTCTCGGCCACTGGAGTTCTCGCGTATCAGACAGGCGGCGCGGCTCAGACCGGCCAGTTGACCTGGCTCGATCGATCTGGAAAGCAGGTGGAATCGCTTCCCGCGGATGCATCCGGCGTCGGGCCGCAGCTCTCTCCGGACGACTTATCGGTGGCGATGAGCCGAACCGATGCTTCCGGCAATGAAGATGTCTGGGTAACGGACCTGGTGCGGAGATCTTCCACTCGGCTCACCTTTGACCCAGGGAGTGACTTTTCCCCGGTGTGGTCGCCGGACGGAAAGCGCTTGGCGTTTTTAAGCCTCGGCAGTCCACAAGGGATCCACGTCGTGGACGCGAATGATGGTGCAAAGCAGCAGCTCCTCATCGCTCCCCGGACCATGGCACCAAGCTCTTCGTCCCCCGATGGCAAGTACCTGCTGGCCGCCTTTCTGTCTGGAAAGATGACACTCGTGCCGCTTACGGGAAATGGAAAGCCCATGCCGTTTGGCTCCGCGAACGGAAATTCCAGTCAAGGACGATTTTCAGCGGACGGAAGATACATCGCCTTCACTTCCGATCAATCCGGGCGGAATGAAGTCTACGTCCAGCCGATGCCGCCGGCCACGGGACAATGGAAAGTATCCATTGAAGGCGGCTCGCAACCGCACTGGAGGCGCGACGGTAAGGAGCTGTTCTACGTCTCCCCGGAGGGAGCGATGATGGCGGTGGATGTCAAGCCGGGCGAGACGTTTTATGCCGGGATTCCGCGCCAACTGTTTCAGGTCAAGGGCATCGATCTTAGCAACTACGACGTCCGCGCGGATGGCCAGCAGTTTCTGGTCTTCGTTCCCCAGGGAGGAACGCAGGATGCCCCAATCACGGTGGTCCTGAACTGGTGGGCGGAATTGGAAAAGTAGATACGGAGCCGCAGTAGAGTGGATCGAGATGGAAAAGCGATTGTGTGCCGCTCTGTTGAACATCCTCATGGCCCTGACGATGACGGCGAGTGCAGCGATGGCGGCCGAGCCCATCGCCGGTACCTGGAAACTGGATGTAGCGAACTCGAAGTTCGCCTCGTTCATTTCTCCCCCGAAAGAACAGACGGAAGTGTATCGAGAGCTTGCGTCCGGTGAGATCGAGATGGTCCTAACCAGAGTTACAAGCCAAGGCGCAACCACTTCCACCAGGCTGCTGTGGCCGGCAGGTGGAGGGGCGGTAAAAGATCCCGATGGCAGCCTGCCCAAAGGGCAGACATTGGTCGAGACACTGCTTGGACCAGGGGAATGGTACGTCACATATCTCATGAATGGCAAGCAAGTGCTGACGATGCACAAGGTAATCAGCCAGGATGGGCAAACGATGCGCCAGACCATCCAAGGAGTGGATAGCCAAGGCCGGGCCGGTGAACAGATTCAGGTGCTCCATCGGCAATAGAAACGCAGAGAAGCAGCTATTAAAATCCGGGCTACTTCCTCAAGGTCGCGGGCCAGTTGACGATCACGGTCAGCGGATTGGCGTTGGACTGTTCGGGCTCGACGGGAATCAGGAAGCGGCCATCTTTAGAAACATCGAAACGGGCGTTCAAATCCGTCACGCTGAGGTGGCTGTTGAAAAGAGCCTGGGGTTGGCCGGCGTCCAGTGTGGCGCCGGAACGGACGGGGACGGCCATCATCTTCCGGTCCGGAGCGATGTAGTAAATTTCCTTGCCATCACGGCTCCACCGCGGCCGCTCCCCGCCACTAGTGGAAATCTGGACCTTCCCGCCGGGACTCGGAAACGCCTGCGAGTACACTTCGGTTCGCCCGGTTTCATCCGAGGAATACACGATCCACTTCCCGTCCGGAGAGATGCTGGCATTTCTCTCGTTGTAATCGCCATCGAGGTAAGGGAAAGCCTTCCTGTCGCCCGGCTTGCCATCGGTAGCCAGGGGCTGGATCCAGATGTCGTCTTTGGTTTTGGTCTGGATTACTCTTTCGACGAGGTAGCGCCCGTCGCGAGACCAGTCTTCCGGGAGCGTTGCGTGCGGAGGATCTCCGAGAGCCGGAGCCAGCGATTCCTCGTTCCCGCCGTTCAGGGCTTTCTGAAAACCGTGCAACGGTCCATCGCGCTGGGATGTAAACGCAAGATGCGTGCCATCTGGGGACCAGATAGGAAAACCACGTTGTGAAGGCCCAAAAGTGAAACGGGACGCCGCGCCGCGCGATAGGTTATACAACCAGATGTCGCCATTGCCGGCCTGCGCATCTAAGGTATTGATCGCGACGGTTGAGCCGTCCGGCGAGATCGCAGGCGACTGCTGAAACTCGGAACGCGGGCCGACTGTCCCGAGCTGTTTTCCGGAACGGTCGAACCAGGTGAGCTGTGATGGGGATTCGAAGGCTCCGGAGAGGTAGGCGAGAACGCCCGTTCGCGAGGCGGAAAAGAAGCCCACCCCCAAGATCTGGTTGTTTCCGACCGCCGCCTCCGCCACCGGTACCGCGTCGCCGGTTGTCTCAAGGCTGCCGGGGTCGAACGGCTGGGCCAGCAGGTTTCCATCGCGGACGAAGAGCAGCATACCGCTGGCAAATCCGGCATTGAAGGATGTCTCCAGCAGCCGTTTTCTTCGGCCCGATTCTAAATCCGCAACGTAGAGGGTCCCTCGAAATTCGTTGCCCTGCTCGGAATACAAAAAGTGACGCCCATCCGGAAGAAGCCACGGCCAAAGGAGGTTCAATTCGCCGGCAGCCGGGTTCGGCTTGATCAACGACGTCGCGGTTCCTCCGGAAGCGGGGACCTGAAATATCCCACCGGCATTTACCGCGAAGAGAATCACTTCTTTCTTCCCGGCGTTGGCCCACGTTCCTCCGCGAGGGCCGCCGATGGCGTCACAAACAATGAGAACCGGGCCGCCTGCGACATCGATTTTCTTCAGCTTGTTGCCTTCAAAAAAGCCGACCGTGCGGCTATCGGGCGACCAGAACGGGAGCCCTCCGCCATCGGTTCCCGGTAGCGGCCGCGCAGTGAGGGAATCGAGATCGCGCACCCAAATAACATTTTTTCCTTCCGCGGTGGCTGAAAACGCGACGCGTCTACCATCCGGGGAAATGGTCGGGATACCTGGGAAGGTGCCTGCGAACGATAGGTTGCCCGGGGGAAGAATGGAAAGTTTCAGGACGCCCGGCTGCGGTTCGGCGCTATGGCGGTACGCGACGCCGCCCAAACCGGTCGCAGCCAGGAACAACGCCCCGGCAATCATCCAAGGCGTGCTCTTCGCCAGCCGCGAACGCGAAGGCGCTGTTGCCACGGGCGCATTCTCTTCCAGCAACAGCTTCCAATCGGCTATGTCGTGCAGCCGGTTCTTCGTATCCTTTTGCAGACAAGCCCGCAGCAACCGCTGCACCTTCGCCGGCGCCCACTCGAACTCCGGCTCAAGCATCAGGACGGCCGCCAGGGCATCCGAGACCGTTTTGCCCTCGAACAAACGCCGGGCCGTGAGCATCTCGTAGAGCACTACGCCGAAGGCCCAGATATCGGCACGCTTATCGACCTCCTGTCCGCGGGCCTGCTCCGGACTCATATATCCCGCCGTGCCCAGAATCATGCCAACTGCGGAAAGCATGGTCGGCGAATCGGGCGTCAGTTCGGTTTGCTCGATTGATTTGGCAAGACCGAAATCGAGAACCTTCACCGATCCATCGGGGCGAATTTTGATGTTGGCGGGCTTGAGATCGCGGTGGACGATGCCTTTTTCATGCGCCGCGTCGAGGGCGTCGGCGATCTGCATGGCGAGGGCGAGCGCTTCTTCCAGAGGGACAGGGCCTTGTTTGATCCGCTCCGCCAGCGTCGGCCCCTCGATCGACTCCATCACCAGGTAATTCGGGCCGACATCGAACAGCGTGCAGATGTTCGGATGGTTCAGAGAGGCAATGGCCCGGGCTTCGCGCTCGAAGCGATCCGTGAATTGCTGGGCTGAGATTTTGATCGCGACGTCGCGCCCGAGACGTGGGTCGCGGGCCATCCACACCTCGCCCATGCCGCCCTTGCCGATCGGCGAGACGATTTCATAAGGGCCGAGTTTGGCGCCGGGCTTTAGTTCCATGCGGACCAATCTACTAGATTACGGGGAAAGAAGCCGATCTCGTCAGCCCCTGGCGACGCTTCGTCCCGCGAGTCCGAAATAAGCCGCTGCCGCCAGCAGATGGCGATCGTTCGTCCAGATCTCCCGCTCGCCGGCATCTAGCGCGGTCGCGACATGGATCGCGTCTCCGGCGCGTAACGGAACACTTGCAGGCAGGCCCCGTACCAGCGTAGCCGTCGTTCTCAGGATTGCCTCCGTAACCGGGAGAAAGTTCCAAAGATCGGTTTCGACATGAGTTCGGAACAGATCGATCAACTCGGTTCCTTCCGGGCTGGTGAGCGATCCCTCGCGCATGTGCCGGTGAAAGGCACAAGTTACTTCAATCAAGGCCCAGGAGGACGAGCACGTATGCGAAGCCCGCGCGATCAACTTGCGCACCGCCGCAGCATCCGGCTCGTTGACGTAGAATTTGGCGATGTAAGCCGAATCGAGATACATCGCTCAGCGATCTTCTTCGAGAAACCGTCCGCTATCGCCTGCTACGGCGGGAAAGCGCCGCCAGATTTCCTTCATATCGGGCCAGCGCGGTTTCGCGCGTTTCTTCGATACAGGACGCAGTTCCGCCACCGGTTCTCCCCGGCGTTCGATAACGATCACTGCCCCATTTGCCGCTTCGCGCACCAACTCGGAAGTGCGGATGTGCAGCTCACGAATGGATGTGGCTTTCATGTGCTACATTGTAGCACATGGGGCCATTTGACGACGGGCGTCGTCCCGGGATTATCGCTTCGCCCTTGCGTCCAGCTGCCGGTCGAAGAATTCCGCCATCGCGCCCAGCGCCTCTTCCGATTCCGGGGTTCCAATCATGTACCAGAATGCGTGCGACATGCCATCGTATACGATCAGTTCCGATTTCACCCCGGCCTTGAGCAAAGCGCGGTGAAAATTCGCCGTGTCGCTCAGGAGCGCATCGCGCGTTCCCGTAATATTGAGGGTCGGTGGCAGGCCGCGCAGGTCGGCGAAAATGGGCGAGACCAGAGGGTCGCGCCGGTCGGCGCCCTTCAGGTAGGCGTAATCGCGTACTATCGGGTTTCTGGGTGGAGCTGCGCCCACCAGCCCCGGTACGCCGAAAAACGCCTGCGAATCGCCGGCCCTGGAGTAGTCGGCCGCGCCCGTGAAGAATCCCAGCGCGGCTGGCAGCGGAATGGAATCCTTCTTCATCCTCACGGCAACCTGAGCGGTTAGTATCGCCCCGGCCGAGGTTCCATAGAGAACCATGTTCTGCGGTTTGTAAGTCTTCAGCAGTTCCTTGTAGACGGCGATCGTGTCATCCACCGCCGCGGGGAATGGCGCTTCGTTTGCAAGCCGGTAGTAAACGGTCAGCACAGGCGTCTGCGTGAGGCTCGCAACGGGAATGCTCTCTACGAGCGACCCCGAGTCGACAACGAAGCCGCCGCCATGCAGGTTGATTAAAATGCGGTTTCTTTTGTCCGGCGGCACGTTGGGCGGAGTGAACAGCCGGGTCTTCACGCCCGCGATCGTCTTTTCCTCTTCCTGAACCGGATACATCTTTCGCGCGAGTTCGATCAGTTCCTTCGCAAGGGGTGCGTTCGGCCCTGGAGCCAGGCTTTGGCCCGTGGCAAGCAGCGCCTGCATTTCCTTGGAAACGGTTTTCGGCACGGGAATCACGCGCGTGATGTGGGCGGTTCCGTCTTTATCGAAGACCGTCGTGTCCGGGTTGGGGACCTGGGCGAGCAGAATTGCAGGGAGGCGAGTATGGCCGCGAGTGCCACGTCCGTGAATCGACGTCCATGAGTGTGCATAGTGGCCGGTAGTTTAACTGAAAATGTCACTTCGCGGGCTTCAAGCTAGATTCAGCTTCCGCAGCAGCTCCGGATACCGCGGATGCGAGCGGATGGGATCGAAGATAGGCCAAGCCTTCAGCGTCGTAATGATGGGCTCATGGCGGTCAATGGACCGTTCCACCCAATCCACCGCAGTGTCAATCTCGCCGAGTGCGATGTAGACGGCGGCAAACGCGGATCCCTGGGTTTGGCGTTGTTTTGCAAGTTCGTGCATCTCGCCTAATACAAGCCTGGCATCGGCGGTCCTGCCGGCCCCTGCATAGGCAAGAGCCAGGTGCGCCAGCGAAACCAACCATCGCCCATTGGTTGCGACTGCGCGTTCCGCCAGTTCAACAGCCTCTCCGTATCGTTTTTGCGCGTGCCGTGCCAGGAGAAGGTGAAACAGGGCAAAGCCGTGATTCGGTTCCAGGTCCAGCGCCTGCAGCGCCATTTCCGCGCAGGCTTCATACCGGCGCATCATCAGCAGTACATGCGCCGATTCGGTCCTGGCTGCCAGCGAAAGCGGATCCCTTTGGCGCAAGCTCTCCAGTTCCGCCAGCGCCTCTTCCAGCCTTCCCAGCGGCCGCAGATACCATATGGCGTAAGGAATGGAAGCCTCTCCTGCGGTATATTCCAATTCCAGCGCGCGCCGGAAGTGAGCCCCGGCGGCATTCCAGTCGTGGCTTCCGACGGCACTGACGCCGCCAAGCAGGGCATGCGCGTGGGCGAGGCTTTCATCGAGAGCTAAGGCCTTCCGGGCGGCATCCTCAGTCTTTGAGAGCATCTTCTTCGTATCCCCGTCACCTATATGCGCCAATTGTCCATAGCACGTCGCCAGGCCAACCCAGGCCGGCGCATACAAGGGATCGATGGCGATTGCCCGCTGAAGACACTCCTGCGCTCTGACCAGACTGGCGGGGGTAAACCTGCGCTGGTGATGGCGGCCCTGCAAATAGGCTTCATAAGCAGCGACGGGCGGGATGTGCTTTTTCGGTTCGGGAATTGGGGTGAGACTGACCTTGAGTTGGGCAGTAATGGCGGCCGAGATTTCGTCCTGTATGGCGAAGACATCTACAAGTTCGCGGTCATAGCGCTCCGACCAGACGTGGAACCCGTCGGAGGCCTTGATCAACTGCGCGGTGATCCGGATTCGGTTGCCGGCTTTGCGAACACTGCCTTCCAGAATGTGCTCGACGTTGAGCTTGCGTGCGATTTCACCGATTTCGACGTCCTTTGAGCGGAATGAAAAAGCGGAAGTGCGCGCTGTAACTTTGAGGCCTGCGACTTTGGTAAGCGCATTAATAATTTCTTCCGACAACCCGTCGCTGAAGTATTCGTTCTCTTTGTCGGCGCTCATGTTGGCGAACGGGAGAACCGCGATCGAAGGCTGCGAAGCCGCGGGCTTTGTCGAAACCTGTCTGAGCGCTGCCTGCACTTCCGACATGCTTTGAAATCTCCCTGCCGGGTCCTTGCTCATGCAGCGCTTCACAATATCCGCGACGGGAGAATGCAGGGGCGCGGGTTCGTCACGCAGCACCGCGCTGAGCACCTGCGCCATCGAGTCGCCCGCGAAGGCGCGCGTCCCGGAGATCATTTCGTACAGCACGGCGCCGAAGCTGAACACATCGGACCGCTCGTCGAGCGTCTTGCCCTGGGCTTGTTCCGGCGACATGTAGGCCGCCGTTCCCATCACGGTTCCCACGAGAGTGGTCTCGGCGTCTGCGTGGGAGCTGGTCATCACGCGCGCCAGCCCGAAGTCGAGCAGCTTCGCGCCCGTCGCCGTAATCACGACGTTGGCCGGTTTCAGATCGCGATGCAGAATCCCCTTGCTGTGCGCGGCTTCGACGGCGCCTGCGATCTGGATTGCGATCGGGATTGCTTCGTCCGGCGGCAAAGGCCCTTCCAGGGGACGCCCCTCGAGGTACTCCATCACCAGATAGTCTGGCCCGACGTCGTGCAGAACGCAGATGTTGGGATGGTTCAATGCGGCAATCGCGCGGGCCTCCTGCTGAAACCGCGAGTTATGCTCGCCCTTCAGCCGCTTGATGGCGACGATCCGATCCAGCCGCGTATCACGTGCTTTCCACACCTCCCCCATGCCGCCCTCACCGATCGGTGCGAGCAGCACGTACGGCCCGATTTGCAGCTGCGCCGCCCACGCGGCCATCGCTACACCTGCTCCGGCAGATTCATCATCTTCGCAAGCCTTGGCCAGAGCGAGGACCTCCTCAGTATCGGGCCGTATGGCGGGGACAACAGAATCATGGCCACGAGCTGGTCCCGCGCTTCGATCGCCCTTTCGGTCCATTCGGCGGCCTGTTCGGTTTCGCCACAGATACAGTGGAATATGGCTAAACCGACAGGCGCTCTGGGATTGTGGCCCTTGTGCAAGGGAGCCATTAGTTCCCGCGCTCTTGCGCCATCGCCGTTTCTGACCAGCAATCCTGCGAGAAGGCCGATGTTGGGCGCCCGCCCGGGTACCAGCGATAACCCTTTTTCGGCATACGCCAGCGCTTCCGGAAGCGGCGCCCTCGTTACATCTAGAGCCTGCAATGTGTAGGTGCCGGCAAAATTTGAATCCAGTTCCAGAATTCCTCGCGCCTCGTCCAGGGCTTCGTCGTCCCTGCCAGCAGCCCTGAGCGAAACAGCGAGCCCGATCCTGAAGGCAAGGTTCAGCGGATCTTCTTCGAGTGCGCGCCGGTGTTCCGCGACGGCTTCCGGCGCCCTGCCGACCAACCTTAAATAGAAGTATCCACACCAGTGGCGCACGAGCGGCGGCACCAGCTCTCGTGAAAGCGCAATATGCATCCTGCCTTCCGCTTCCTTCCAGTCATAGTCGAAGACGGCCGCAAAGATTCCGAGCCATGCATTCGCCTCCGGCAATTCCGGATCGAGTTCCAGCGCCCTGCGTGCCGAAGAACGGCCGAGGGCGAGCGCTTCGAGCGGCTCCATCAGGCCGGACGCCGCTATATGAAAATGTTCGGCAAGCGCGGCATGCGGCAACGCAAAACGCGGATCGAGTGCGATGGCCTGTTCGTAATACTCGCGGCTCTTGATGAGTCCCTCGTGCGTCCCCTTCCATTGGTAGTGACGCCCCTTCAAATAGGCCTCATAGGCGGCGACATTGGGCGTATGTTGCTTGCGGCCCTCCGGTTTGACAGCTAGCTTCGCTTCCAGCGCCCCGGCAATTGCCGCGGAGATTTCATCCTGGACGGCGAAGATGTCGGTCAATTCGCGATCATAGCGTTCGGACCAAACATGGAAACCATCCGCCGCGCCGATTAACTGGGCGGTGATTCGAATTCGGTTTCCCGCCTTCCGCACGCTGCCTTCCAGAACGTGCGCTACGCCCAACTCATCCGCGATCTGCACAATCTTCAGATTCTTTCCCTTGAAGGAAAACGCCGAAGTTCGCGCCGTCACCTTCAACCCAGGAATGTGGGCCAGAACATTGATGATTTCTTCCGCCAGCCCGTCGCTGAAATACTCCTGTTCTTTGTCGCCGCTTAGGTTCGCAAACGGCAGCACGGCTATGGACGGGCTCCCCTGTGCGCCTTTGACGCCGATTTGCGCCAAAGCGGCCTTTACATCGCCGAAGCGATCCCCCGGCCGTTTCGCCAGACACCGCATCACGATTTGCTGGAGCGCGGCCGGAGCCTGGATATTGGGAGGATCGTCACGCAGCACCGCGCTGAGCACCTGCGCCATCGAGTCGCCCGCGAAGGCGCGCGTCCCGGAGATCATTTCGTACAGCACCGCGCCGAAGCTGAAAATATCGGGCCGTTCGTCGAGCGTCTTCGCTTGAGCTTGTTCCGGCGACATGTAAGCCGCCGTGCCCGCAATGGTCCCCGCAACCGTCAGGGTGTCTGCATCGGAGTTAGTCATTAGGCGCGCCAGCCCGAAATCGAGCAGCTTCGCGCCCGTCGCCGTAATCATGACGTTGGCCGGTTTCAGATCGCGATGCAGAATACCCTTGCCGTGCGCGGCTTCGATTGCGCCCGCGATCTGGATCGCGAGCCGCAGGGCGTCCTCGATCGGCAAAGGCCCTTTCAGCGGTTGGCCCTCCAGATATTCCATCACCAGATAATCCGGCCCGACGTCGTGCAGCACACAGATGTTGGGATGGTTCAATGCCGCAATGGCGCGCGCTTCCTGCTGAAACCGCGAGTTATGTTCGCCCTTCAGCCGCTTGATCGCGACGATCCGATCCAGCCGCGTGTCGCGCGCTTTCCACACTTCGCCCATGCCGCCCTCACCGATCGCTGCGAGGATTTCGTACGGGCCTACACGGCTTCCGGCAGACCAGTCCGTCATCCCACCTCCGGCAGATTCATCATCTTCGCCAGCGCGGGCCAGCGCGGGCTCGCGCGGAGCGCGTCGCCCAGCGGACTTCCGTTGATAAAGAACAAGGTCGCGGGATAGCGCTCTTCCACCGATTTTGCGATCCACTCCGCGGCCTGATCCAACTCCCCGCAGATCACATGAAATATCGCGAGCGCTATCGGCGCGCCGAAAACCCGGCCGTCGAGCAGCCCCAGCAAGGAGGCCACGCGCTCTGAGTTGCCACCGGCAATCTGGAGGAAGCCTGCCAGCACTCCGATATGAATCTTGTCCTGGGGAGGCGCAGTCGCTTCGGCTCTCTCGGCTGCGTCAAGGGCCTGCTTGAGCCTGCCGTTCGAAAAATGGCTAAACGCGATAGTGTGGTAGACCGCATAAAGAGGGGTAGTTTCCAGAACCCTGTTCAGCTCCTCAAACCCATCCTCCTCCATGCCGGCGCGCAATAACGCAGCGCCAAGATAGTAACGGACCAAAAAGTTGAGCGGATCCTGCTGGATCGTTTGCCTGAACAGCCGCAGCGACTCCTGGACGCGCCCCGAGAACAGCAAGTATCTGCCATACTCGATGCGCACAGGGACCGGTACCGGCTGGATCGCCATCGCCCGCCGAAACTCCTGTTCCGCCCCGGTCCAATCATAGTCACAGAATGCCGCTAATGCTCCCAATATGGCGTGTGCCTCTGGCAGCGAAGGTTGGAGTTCCAATGCTCTGCGCACCGAGGCTCGGACCTTCGGCAACGATTCAAGAATCGGCGTCCACCCCATGATGGTCTTCCCGTAGAAGTAAGAGCCAAGATCGCTGTGCGCCAGAGCAAACTTTGGATCCAGCGCGATCGCCTGTTCAAGATACTCCTTGGCGCGTTCCATTCCGCCAGGGGTGAAACTGGTCAGATAGTGCCTGCCCTTGAGGTACGCCTCATAGGCGGCTGGACTCGGATGATAGCGTTCCGCAGTGGCGCCCAGCGTCACACGGAGCGCGACGGCGATCGCGGCGGCAATGTCATCCTGGACCGCGAACACATCTTCCATCTCGCGGTCGTAGCGCTGCGACCACAGGTGATAGCCGTCCGCGGCATTGATGAGCTGCGCGGTGACTCGGATGCGATTTCCGGACCTGCGCACGCTGCCCTCGAGAATCGTCCGCACATCGAGCGCGCCGGCGATCTTGCGAATGTCCTGCTCCTTGCCGCGGAACGCAAACGCGGAGGTCCGCGCCGTCACCTTCAAGCCGGGGAGTTGCGCCAGCGCGTTGATGATCTCCTCGGCAAGCCCGTCGCTGAAATACTCCTGGTCCTTGTCGGCGCTCATGTTAGCGAACGGCAGTACCGCGATGGAAGGTTGCGAATCGGCGGCCTTCGTCGAAACCTGTTCGAGCGCCTTTCTGACTTCCGTCATGCTTTGAAATCGCTGCGCCGGTTGCTTCGCCATACATCGCTTCACAACATCCGCGGCGGGAGATTGCAGGGGCGCGGGTTCCTCCCGCACGACCGCGCTCAACGTATCGAATAGCGACTCGCCGCTGAACGCCCGCGAACCGGAAAGCATCTCGTAGAGCAGCGCGCCGAAGCTGAAAATATCGGACCGTTCGTCGAGCGTCTTCGCTTGAGCTTGTTCCGGCGACATATACGCCGCCGTGCCCGCGATGGTCCCCGCAACCGTCAGCGTGTCCGCATCGGAAGTAGTCATTACGCGCGCCAGCCCGAAATCGAGCAGCTTCGCGCCCGTCGCCGTAATCACGACGTTGGCCGGTTTCAGATCGCGATGCAGAATACCCTTGCCGTGCGCGGCTTCGATTGCGCCCGCGATCTGAATTCCGAGCCGCAGGGCGTCCTCGATTGGCAAAGGCCCTTTCAGCGGTTGGCCTTCCAGATATTCCATCACCAGATAATCCGGCCCCACGTCATGCAGCACGCAGATGTTGGGATGGTTCAATGCGGCGATCGCGCGGGCCTCCTGCTGAAACCGCGAGTTATGCTCACCCTTCAGCCGCTTGATCGCGACGATCCGATCCAGCCGCGTATCCCGCGCCTTCCAGACTTCGCCCATGCCGCCCTCACCGATCGGAGCGAGCAGGAGATACGGACCAAGTTGCATCTGCGTCGCCCATCCGGCCATCGCTACACCTGCTCCGGCAGATTCATCATTTTCGCCAGAGCGGGCCAGCGCGGACTCTCGCGCAACGGTCTGAGGATCGGAGCGCGGAAATAGATGACAGCGAAGGCTTCCCGCTGCTCTATAGATTTTTCGAACCAGTGCGCGGCAGCATCGATATCGGAAACAAGGAGATGGTATAGCATCATGCCGAAGGGCAACGCGCTCTCGAGCTTCGTGAGCAATCCACTTGCCTCTTCTCCGCGTCCGAGCCGCGTCAGAACAGCGGCAAGCACGCCCAGCGCACGGGCATGCCAGGGGGCCAGCCGATAAGCTTCCTCCGCCTCGGCAAGCGCTTCATCGATTATCCCGCGAGCCGCGTATGCCTCAGCCATCACGTAGTGGATGAGCCAGTGGTTCTCGATTTCCAGAGCAGCGCGGGCCTCGCTCGCGGCGCGCTCGTAGAGTCCGGCCAAATTCAGCCAGTGGCACCGCATGGCGCGGGCGAACACGCTCAGCGGATCCAGCTCGATCCCTTTCGCAGATGCTTCCAGCGCTTCTTCCTCGCGCCCCAGCACAGGACTCAGATAAAGAATGGCGTGTCGCCACCGGATGCCATAGTCTGCAGGCGCCGCGGCTATGGCCTGGCGGAACCGGAGATCGGCCTCGGCCCCGTCGTAATCGTAATAAGCTGCTATGGCGCCCAGTGTCGAGAGGGCCCTGGCGTTCGCATTGTCAAGCTCCAGGATTTTATGCACTGCGGCGCGCATGGCAGGGACGGTGTCGTGCGCCGACTGCACTCCTTCGACCACTAGATGAAGCTCCGACCAAACCAGCGCTTCCCGTGGGTCCAAATACTTCGGGTCCAGCCGGATCGCCTGTTCGAAGAGCTGCCTGCTCCGGGATAACCCTTCCGGTGTGTACTTCGAAAACTGGTACTGGCCCTTCAGATAAGCCTCGTAGGCGGGTAGGGTGGGTTTGTACTGGCGCGCTGCCGGCAGCTCGCTTTCAAGTCTGCCCCGCAATGTTCTGGCGATCGCCGCCGCGATCTCGTCCTGCACGGCAAAGACATCGGCCAATTCGCGGTCATAGCGCTCCGACCAGATATGCGAGCCATCCGCGGCGTCTATCAACTGCGCGGTCACGCGTATCCGGTTTCCCGCTCTTCGAACGCTTCCCTCCAGAATGGTCTTCACACGCAGCGTCTCGGCGATACGCGTGATGTCCTGTTCCTTGCCCCGGAATGCGAAGGACGAAGTCCGCGCAATGACTTTCAAGCCCGGGATCTGCGCCAGTGCGTTAATGATCTCCTCGGCAAGCCCGTCGCTGAAATACTCCTGTTCTTTGTCCGCGCTCATGTTAGCGAACGGAAGAACTGCGATCGAAGGCTGCGAAGCCGCGGGTTTGGTCGAAACCTGTTCAAGCGCCGCCTTCACTTCCGACATGCTTTGAAATCTCCCTGCCGGGTCCTTGCTCATGCACCGCTTCACAATATCCGCGGCGTGAGAATGCAGGTCCGCGGGTTCGTCACGCAGCACCGCGCTCAGGACCTGCGCCATCGAGTCGCCCGCGAAAGCGCGGGTTCCGGAAATCATTTCGTACAGCACCGCGCCGAAGCTGAAAATATCCGAGCGCTCGTGGAGCGTCTTGCCCTGAGCTTGTTCCGGCGACATGTAGGCCGCCGTGCCCGCAATGGCGCCCGCAACCGTCAGCGTGTCTGCATCGGTGCTCGTCATTACGCGCGCCAGCCCGAAATCGAGCAGTTTCGCGCCCGTGGCCGTAATCATGACGTTGGCCGGATTCAGATCGCGGTGCAGAATGCCCTTGCCGTGCGCCGCTTCGATTGCGCCCGCGATCTGGATTGCGATCGGGATTGCTTGTTCCGGAGGCAAAGGCCCTTTCAGCGGTTGGCCGTCCAGATATTCCATCACCAGATAGTCCGGCCCTATGTCGTGCAGCACGCAGATGTTGGGATGGCTCAGTGCCGCAATGGCGCGCGCTTCCTGCTGAAACCGCGAGTTATGCTCACCCTTCAGCCGCTTGATCGCGACGATCCGATCCAGTCGCGTGTCCCGCGCTTTCCACACCTCTCCCATGCCGCCCTCACCGATATGCTCCATTAGCACGTATGGGCCGACCTGGATACCGGTTGCGAAGGCACTCATCGTCTCTGGATTGTATCGAGATGCTGCGTCGCGCGTCAGCGCGTTTCAACCGGGAACGCGTTCAAGCTGGAACTATGCTTCGGAATCATCGCTTCGACGGCGGATGAAGCATGGGGGATAGCGAGCGCAATTTTCCATTTCCGATTTAACGTAGATGATTCACAATTACAAGTGACCGAATGAGCATGTCCATACGGGTTACTCGAAGATGAGCGCAGGACGCACCGGCTTGCAGTTATGGGCTCCGCCCTGCGCACGTCTGGTGCAAGTTTGATGGAGCCCCATGGTCAATCGCCGCTCCGAGGAAGACGCTTGGGTTAGTGAATACTCGGACCTTCGCTGTCGCTCGAAGTTGTTCACGGCATTTAACCGGATCGTTCGTCTTGCTGCGCTCCGCAGATCTGCATGATTGCCTCCCGCCTTGTAAAGGAAATGGCGGAGGTCCTTGGGGACGCGATTTCGCACCAAAATATCGACCGGTTAACAAATGGCAGACATCTCGGCAGGCGTCGGACGCCTGGTAGGAACCCGGAGTGAAGCAATTAGCCAACAAAATCAACCCACGCGTCAGACGACCCTTTATGTTCCACTACGCACTCCTGGTTGCCTGGAACCCGTTTTAGAGGGCGTCCACAGTCACAATCTGATGCACTTTGTTCACAAACTGATGCACACGCTGACGCGAACCTAAAACTGATGCACTTTGTTCACAAACTGTTTGCAAACTGTTGCACGTGGCAGAAAAACGAAATTTCACCGTCCCGCACCCCCTCCGCCATTTCCTTTATAAGGTGACGGAGCAACATAGGCCAAGTCGATGGACTCTACTCAAAGATCGCGCCGAGGAAAATCAAGATCGAACCTGGAGGGGCGGCGAGCGATCGCGTTACCGTGGAACGCCGTGATTGGCCGTGCTTTGCCGCAAATCATCGTAATGCCGCAAGTTATCGCATTCTGTCCTAAAGCGTCGTGGTCGGCAGTCTGGCAGGACATCGGAATGAGACCGGTGCGAAGAAAAGTTGTCTTGTGCCGTCCCGATACCGCCTCGCCATTGCCTTATTAATTGAGGGAGCAAGTGCAGGCCTTCGGCGCTCTGGAAAAGTGACCCACCCTTGCTCTCCAGAAATGACCCAGGCATTCTGACCTGACGGTGCGGGCCAAACCCGGCCGCGTGATGAAGACTATGAAGCATCACGATGCCAGA
>Ga0182024_10007095_pt1 | contig 24298 bp, 19 predicted proteins | sample P32metaG_FD_120480 | JGI IMG/M metagenome (GOLD analysis project Ga0182024, IMG submission 120480) | Permafrost microbial communities from Stordalen Mire, Sweden - P3-2 metaG (Illumina Assembly) | ecosystem: Environmental > Terrestrial > Soil > Wetlands > Permafrost | place: Sweden: Stordalen...
CGCCATCTCCATCTGCCACTGCGAAAGCTGCGGCTCCTGTGTGCGCAGCCAGTTGAACGCCGACCGCACCTCCGGCGACGCCGCCAGCCGCGCCACATCCTGCTGCACCGTAGGCGCAATCTCAGGCATATCCGCGCGTGGTGGAACGGGGCTCATGGGAGGTGATTTCGTCCATCTTACAACGCGTGGGAAGGGATGGGGATTGGCTAGGGTGGGAACTGGGCTTCGCGCGACGGCAGGGATTATCTAGTTGGTATCCGTCCAGATGAAGCAGGGCTAGGCGCGGGCGGGTGCTTCAGAAGTCTAAAGGGAAGGCAGCACTCAAGACAAACTCGGAGAACTCCTCCGGACTTCCTGCGAAGCTTCCGCCGACAAGAGCGTTCTTTCGATTGATCCGTAAGACGTTCGTTCCGCCCCTCACTCGCATGACTTGAATGCTGTCGCCCAAGCGCGAGGTTCTGAAGACAGGCCCGGAACGCTCGTTGAACTCTCGGACTCTCCGATCAATGATGTCCGGAACGGGATTCCACATGCCCCTAATTATAGCCCCCGCAGTTTTCAAGAAGACACACAAAAATCTCCATCGTGACGCACGCCGAAAGGTTGAAGCTAAATCGGGGGCTTTCTCCGCGCTTTCCCGGCCACGAACACGCGTATGATCGGGTTGAGCGAACTCTTTTTTTTGTGACGCCAAGGGTTATGAGCCCATTAGAGACTGCACAAACCGCCGTAGTAATACTAGCCAGCCTAGGGGGCGGCGGAGCCATCGTGCGTGCATTTTCTGCGTACCTTGGCAAGCGATGGGCTGAAAAAGCGCTAGAGGAACAGCGCCACAAACTGGACCTCATAACGAGAAAAGTGCAGATCGAACTAGACAGGCTCGGGCTGGTGCACAAGCTTCGCATCCAGGAGGAGTTTGACCGGTTGGCGGGACTTTGGGAAAAGACCTCAACGCTGAAAGAGGCATTCAACCGCATGGCCAATGGCCGCAGCGTCCCTGCTTATGACGATGCGGCGGTGAAACAAGAATGGGAAGCCAGCGATCATAAGGCGTTCCTTGAGGCGCTTGACGACGCACGGACGTTTCTGCGCAGAGGAATGCTGTTCATTCCCAAACAGATCGCAAATACAGCGGAAGGGGCAATTAACTTCGCCTTTCGCGAAAAACTCGGCTACGAGGGGATGAGTCCCTATCTCGGGGTCGGAGGAGATATGTCATCAGAGTATCTAAGGATTCGAAATAGCCTCTTGGCTGAGTTCAACGAAGCAACTAATAAGCTCGAAGCACTTATGCGCAAGCAAATAGGTGGACAGGAAACTCTCCCGGTCATTGACTAGCCCTCTTTTCAGCGGCTGGGCGTCCCGAGTTTCGCGGTGTCTCGAAAACGTGGGAACGCTCGGCTGGCCCGCGTCACCGGGGAAGAGATCAACGTCAATTGGAACTGGTTTTGCGCGGCAAAGAAGCGGCCCGTGTTTTCCACGTCTTGGGATTATCCAGATCAACGCCTCGCCACTTGCGTAGACCGGCCTTCCGCCAAATGCGCGCAATATGTGTTTCCCCCGCATTGCCTTCAATCACAAAACTGTCAAACTGCCGGTGCCAGCCCTCCGGCCCTTCCCAGATATCCGGTGCGAAATGAGCTTCCGAGGAAAGCCACTCCTCAAGCTCATCCAGAATATCGCCGACTTCCTCCAGCGAAAGTCCTGTTCGCACCAGATTCTCCGCATTGCGAAGAACCACATCGGGGTAAGTTTTAAGGGATGATTCGAGCTTATTTGGCATGCTCGTCATGCAACGCGTTCAAGTATTCCGAGAATACTTGACGCCTCTCTGACGATCCTTCAGGGTGGTTGAAGGCCTTCACCAACAATTTCCGGGACTCGCGGGGATTACGCGCAGAAGCCTGACTATCCGCCGTCCTGACGCGACGGGCCTCTTGCCGGTAGTTGGCCGACGCCGTCACGCGTTTTTGTTTTGCTTTCACATCTTCAAGTCTATTGTTGGCCTTTTGCGCCGTCAAGGCAAAAACGGGCCTCAGCTCTTCCGCGCCTCAGCCTCCGCCAACCACCCTCTGCGCAACTTTTCCTCAGCAACCCCGGACAGCAACGGCTTGATATCGAGAATCGGCGTCCCATCCAGCATATCGACGCCGCGAACGTGCAGCTCGCATCCTTCGCGCCGAAGCAATTCGACAATCGTCAGCCCAATCGGATTCGGACGCCGCGGAGACCGCGTTGCAAACACTCCATGCGGACGATTATCGGAAGGCGGCATCCCTACTAATTCGAACCCCTTCGAGCGATCGAATTCCCACAGAACAACCAGATGCGAAAATCCCTCAATATCAGTAAGCCCCGCCTCGAACTCGGCCAAGATGGCAAGCACGCCATCAGCTTCATGCTTGGCGCCGAGCCCTTTTGGAACCTGCCCGGTGTCGTTGTACGGACTCTTCACAAATCCAATAGGCCGCGACATGAACATGAGCTACATTCCCTTCGGATCGATAAAAATCGATAAAAGCAGACAGAAAAAAATTGTCATCCTGAGCGCAGCATTGACTTCACGAAGTGAAGTCGATGCGAAGTCGAAGGACCCCTAGCACCTCTTCATAACCATGATCGCTGCAAGGCATTCTCAAGATCGATCCGCTCAGTGTCCGTTCTCTGCGCTTTTCCACAGCCCTTCTGTGACGTCCAACCTTGTCCCCACCATCAAACCGCGCGATCATAGCCAATGCGGACGCAGTGCCGCATGACACTGAAGCAGTTCTTTGACAGCGAATGCGCTCCAAACAGCAGCTAAACCGCTGATTGCAGGAATTTTACAAGCAAGTCTTTTAGAGTGTTAGATTTAGAGAGATTGATCCGGACCGGCGTTCCGCCAAGTAATTGATTCGAGAGAATTTACGAGTTTGGTCCGTAATTTTTTTAATCTGGATCTCACCCCATCTGCCCCGCCAACCCAGCCCTCTGCTCCACCCCAGCCACTAAATTTTTTGTCGCCGGTACCTCGATCCCGTGCTTCTTCGCGCCGCGCAAAATCGGTCCAGCGATGGCATCCAGCTCCGGTGCGTTGTGCCGGTCCACATCCTTCTGCATGGAACTCCGCATCCCCGCCGGCATTGCCGCAACACCGGAGAGAACTTTCTCAGCGCTAACTTTCGCCCCCTCAGCAATGCCAACCGCGCAGGCCTCTCGCACGCAACCCTCTCCCAGCGCCCGCCAATGCGGATCGGCAAGTATCTCTCCCACCGACTTATCCGCTGCCGTGGTGCTCAATGCGAACGGCGCAAGAAACACCAGCTTGCCCCACATCAGCGTCGGTTCATCTTCGATAAACCGGCATTCGAAGCCAAGTTTCTGCAGTTGATCGAGAGATCCCGCAAGCAAATCCCGTCCAGCGGACAGAATATTCAGCCGGGCGAACGGAGAGCGATGCACAATATGCCCCGCGCTCACGCGTTCAGTCTCACCAGCAAACGTTCCTGGGATCACGCGCTCCGCACCGTATTTCGCCCGCAGCAGCGCGACGTGGTCAATGCCATTCAGCAAAGGAACGATTGCCCGCACCGCATCCGGATTCTTGATCGCGCCGAGCGCCGCATCCAGCTGCGTTGCCTTTACCGCAAGCCAAAGAACATCAGTGGGAGGAACTTCCGCGACGACTTCAACCTTCGCTTCAAAGTTGCCGAGTGTACTCTGCAGCCGCAAAGTCTTGGGATACTGCGCCAGCGTCTCCCGCCGTACCACCAGCGTGACAGGCGCTCCAGCGTGCGCCAGACAAGCGCCGATCAGTCCGCCGACGCCACCGGCTCCGAGAATGGCCTGAGTTATTGGTTTGGTCATAGAACGTTTAAGTCCGCCCTCTCCGATGCGTCATCCCGAAGACCCGCGTTCTCTCCAGCGGGGCGAGGGATCTCGCGCGGAGTTCATAATTTGAGTTTATGCGCTCGCGAGATCCTTCGCTGCGCCTGAAATGCGCTTCGCTCAGGATGACGCCATTAACAACCAGATGCAGCCCACCTCAGTTTGGCTTCACGGCCTCGGGCAGGCATTCGACAATTTCGGCCTCGGTCAGCGTGTGGTTGCTGGACTTGGCGCGCTGGTAGATGCGGTCGACTAGGTCGTCGCTGGCTGGAATGCCGCGCCGCTCCAGCCAGAACAGCACATTCGATTTTCCGCTCATGGGGCCGATATCGATGATCTGCTCGAGCCCGAACACATGCGACGGCACGCCGGAATAAACCGTGTTGGCCAGCACGACATCGTTCTTGCGAAAAGCCTTAATGATCGCCGCGGCATGCACGCCAGTAGCTGTGCGGAAGGCGTCGTCGCCGACCACTGGATAATTCGCCGGGATCGGTACGCCCGTGGCCCGCGACACCGCCTGGCAATATTGCTTGAGAGTGGTGAGGTCCTGCTCGGCCCATGGAGCAATCTCCATGAGCTTGAGATTCACCAGCATCTGATCCATCTGCGTATTGCCCACGCGCTCGCCGATTCCGATGGCGCATCCATGCACGCAGTTTGCGCCGGCAATCAACGCGGCCATCGAGTTGGCAATCGCCAACCCGCGGTCGCTATGCCCGTGCCAGTCGACGCGAATCTTTTCGCCCGACGGCTTCACCACTTCTTCAATCACAAAGCGCACTAGCGCCAGCGCGCCCATGGGCGTGGAGTGACCGGCGGTATCGCAAATCACGACCGCCCGCGCGCCGCAATTGATCGCAGTCGAATACAACCGCTTTACAGTTTCCGGATCGCAGCGGCTGGTATCTTCGGTAACGTACATCACCTCGAGGCCGAGCGAAACCGCGTACTTCACGGCCTTCTCGGTGGTCTGCAAAAGAAAATCGTCGGTCCAGCCTTCGGTAAAACGACGGATCGGACTGGAGCCAATGAACGTGGCGGCCTCGATGGGCAAGCCAGTTTTCTGCACGATCTCGGCGATCGGCCGGATGTCGTTCTCGTGGGTGCGCGCCGCGCAGTTGGCGCGAATTTTCATCCTGTTCGTGACGATCTCCCGCGCGAGCGCAGTGACGTGCTCGACCGCGCGCGGCCCTGCTCCGGGCAATCCAAGATCAAGCGAGTCGATCCCCAGCGACTCCATGAGATGAAGAATTTCGATTTTCTCGGGAATCGAAGGATCGCGCACCGAAGGCGACTGCAAGCCATCGCGCAGGCTTTCGTCATTCAGCAGGACAGGCCCCGGCGGCTTCAATCCTGGCGGATAATTTTGGTTCCAGTCGTAGATGAGTTCGGAAGAGTTCATTAGCGAGTGCTCAGTACCTAGTACCCAGTACCAGAACAAATCAACGCACGATTCCTTCTGATACGACTGGGTACTGAGTACTAGGTACTACTTTTCTTTCGGCGGCAACGTCAGCCCGAAGACTGAAATGATGCCTTGGCCCGCAACATTCAATTTCGCTTCCGCAGGATTCGGCAAGTAGAGAGTCGCGCAGTGCTCGCAGCGGTAGACCTCGGCGTCCAGTCCCCAGGCTTTCTCGGCATCGCCGCAAGAGCGCTCTACCACGTCGGTGGTATAAAACCAGCGCTTTAAATGTCCGCCGCAGAACTTGCCCTTTTCGTTTTTCTCGTTGCAGGCGCGTTGCCCCGTCTTCTTGATCTTCACTTTGTGATGGGGAAGCTGAGCGGGAGTTGCCGTTTCTGAAGTAGTGACTTCGCCAGTCGCCAAGTAGCACCCTCGTTTGCGCGGCGCTCGTGCCGCCAGATTCGGCCCTACGAGCGCCATTGTACCCGAAGGCGGAAGGCGAGGCCAAAGCGCAATATTTTACAAACCTCTGACATTAGCGATAAGCCACGGCAGTACTCTGCTGTGGCGGTGAGCTGAACTCAAGACACTTCATCGACTAAGAGGAGCGTAGAAATCATGAAACGCAATAACGTTCGTCGGTCATGTGGACTGGTATCTGTTGCCCTGATGTGTCTGGTTTCGCTTGGCCGCCCCATCGCGGCGGCTGCTCAATCGCCGGTTGGAGCGGGAAGCACAATTGTCCACAGCAAATTCGGCGGGCAGATTTTCGGCTTCGATATCGACCAGAACGGAACCGAAGGGGTGCTAAGCGAATCCCAAGACATCGGCGGCGGGAAATTCCTGGCCGCGGTGGAAACCTTCGATCAGGCGAGCGGCAAGATTCTGAACGTGGTCTCGAAGATCGCATCGAAGGACGATTTTCTGACGCTCGGAATTGTCGGCACCAGCGTTGGCCTGGTCGAGCGCGAGCACGTGCAAAACATCTACGTGGTGAAACGGATTTATGAAGAGCTGAATCCCGTGGCCGCGAATAAGTTTACGGGCACGTGGACGCCTCCGCTGGCGGCTGAAGACATCATTATCGGAGTCAGCCGAAACCAGAGCTCGCCGACTACGGCAGTTCTTTTCTTCAAGAATGATGGCAACAATTTCTCGTCGTTCGTATTTGGTTCGAATATAGGCGCGAATGCGTTTGAGCCTCCGATTACATTGACTGACCCGGTATTCAGTTTCAGCAATGGTCCGCAAATCGCCTATGACAGCGTGACGAACCAGGCGGTGGTGGCTTCATCCGATGGAACGGTGGGTGGGCCGCCGCCGAAGTTTGCGCTGGCTGATCTAACCACGGGCACGGTCAACGAATTTACCGGCATACCGGGCCCTCCGCCGTATCGACAAGGCTTTATCAATGGCCTCGCGGTTGACTCGGCGGATGGAATTGCGGTTACAACAACCGAATTGGATTTCAGGGTAGAGTTCTACGATCTGAAAGCTCAAACAGGTGGCGCCTTCGTGCTGCCCGGTGCCTCAGGACAGATTCAGAGCGGATCGGACGTTGAGTACGACCCCATAAACAAGTTATTTTTTGTGGCGCAATCGGTTTCGAGCACGGCGCCCGGCAGCAGCATTCAGGTCTACGACACGAAAGGGAATCTGGTGGAATCGCTGAATGGTTTCAGCTTCTCGAATGCGTCGAATGTGGTGTCCACACATATCGCACTCAACCCGAACAATCGCAGCGGATATGTGGATGGTCCCGATGCCGGCGTGACCGAGATTCAATCGTTCACCTATTAGTTTAGTCTTTGCCGCACCAGTTCCGCCGGCGTCCTCCTTCAACTTTTACTTCTCCGCAAGTCGTTGTGTCTGAGACAGATACAACCCATTTCGATTGACGACAAGAAGAAAAAGCAAAAATAACGCTTGACGAAATATAGTGTTGTAGTTAACTATAACACCAAGAAACCGTTATTGCTGCGGAGCACGGCGGCCGGTTGACCCGAAAGCAAAAAAAATTTGAGGAGAATGAACATGAAATCCAATCGTTTTACGCTGGCGGTTGTTCTGTTGGCGCTGTCTGCCGTAGGTTTTGCCCAATCCGACGCTCAAAAGCTTACTGCGCCGCCTGAAGCGCAAAAGTCCGACGTAGCTGCAGTCCCGTCGGACGCACAGAAGTCCTTCACAACCATGAAAAGCCTGGCGGGAGAGTGGGAAGGCCCCGTCGCTATCCCGGAGATGCCGCAGATGTCAGACGGCAAGCCTGTCCACGTCTCGCTGCGCGTCACCTCGAGGGGGAACGCGCTGGTGCACGAGATGCAGGAAGCAGGAACGCTGTTGGATGCGACCAAGTACGACCATCCGGTCACGATGCTCTACGTGGACGGAGACCAGCTCACGCTGATTCACTATTGCGATGCGGGGAACCGGCCGCGTATGACCGGCAAGATGTCGCCCGACGGCAAGACGGTCGAGTTTGAGCTCAAGGACATCAGCGGGAGCACCGAGGAGCACATGCACCATTCGGTGTTCACCATCATCGACGCCAACCATCACACTGAGGATTGGACTTTCATGGCGAATGATAAGCCGATCCACGCGCACCTCGACCTGCAGCGGAAGAATTGACGGGAGCGAGTTCCCGGTAAGAGCTATCTGGGAAAACATCATGGACCGTGAGTGGAACGACAATCAGCCGATTTACCGCCAGCTTCGCGATCGCGTGGTTGCGATGATACTCGACGGCGTGCTCAAGGAGGGCGATCCGCTGCCCTCGGTGCGCAATGTCGCAGCCGAGTATCGGGTGAATCCGCTGACCGTGCTGAAGGGCTATCAGGAGCTCGTTGACGAGCTGTTGGTAGAGAAGCGGCGTGGGCTGGGAATGTTTGTGAAGGATGGCGCTCGCCAACTGCTGTTGCAGGGCGAGCGCCAGAAATTTCTTACGGAAGAATGGCCACGAGTGAGCGCCACCATTCAACGGCTGGGGCTGAATGCGGAAGAATTGCTGAATGGTGGCGGAGCTTCGCGATCGCCGAAAGAAAGTACGGCGTTTGCTGAAGAGGAGACGAAGAAGCCATGAAGGTAATAGAGGCGCGTGGCCTGAGTAAGGCCTTCGGAACAACCATCGCGCTCGACAGAATCAATCTGAACGTCGAAGAGGGGCGCATTCTTGGGTTGATCGGTCCCAACGGCGCTGGCAAGAGTACAGCGCTGAATGCGATTCTCGGACTGACTCCGTATCAGGGAGAGCTGAGAGTTTTGGGACGAGACCCGTGGAGCGAGCGCGACCAGCTGATGCGCGACGTTTCGTTCATCGCCGATGTCGCCGTGCTGCCGCGCTGGATGCGGGTTTCGCAGGCTCTTGAATATATGGCTGGGGTGCATCCGCGATTCGATCGGGCCAAGGCGGAAGATCTTCTGGCGAAGACTGATATCAGATCCACCAGCAAAGTCAGGGAATTGTCGAAGGGCATGGTGACGCAGTTGCATCTCGCACTGGTGATGTCGATTGACGCGAGATTGCTGGTATTGGATGAACCGACTCTTGGCCTCGATATCCTGTATCGCAAGCAATTCTACGATTCGCTGCTGAACGATTACTTCGACCGTAGCCGCACCATCGTTGTGACGACTCACCAGGTGGAAGATGTGCAGCAGGTGCTTACCGATCTGATGTTCATCAACCGGGGGCGCATCGTGCTCGAGTGCAGCATGGAAGAATTTGAGGCGCGGTATGTGGAAGTAACCGTGAACCCCGAGCGCGTCACTGCAGCCCGGGCGCTGAAACCGATTCACGAGCGGCAGGTGTTCGGGCGCAGCAGCCTGCTGTTTGACGGAGTTGACCGGCAGCAACTGTCCGCGATTGGCGACGTTCGAACGCCCAGCATCGCAGATCTATTCGTTGCCGTGATGGGCAATCACACCAGCCAGAACCAAGGAGTATCCAAATGAATACTCAATCAAATCCTATGGCCGAGTCTTTCGCTTCGCCAGTCGCCGCACCGTCATCGCCGTTATTAACTCGGCCGTTTTACTGGTCTGTGCGTCGCGAATTGTGGGAGAACCGCTCGATTTATCTCGCGCCTCTGGGCGTGGCTGGGGTGTTTCTAATCGGTTTTCTGGTCAGCGCGATGCATTTCCCAGGAATGCACACTCTGTCGGTGATCGATCCTGCACAGAAGCGCGAAGTCATCGCCATGCCCTACGATATTGTCGCCGGTATGATGATGCTCACTATCATTCTGGTGAATGTGTTTTACTGTGCCGACGCCTTGTACGGCGAGCGCCGCGATCGCAGCATCCTGTTCTGGAAGTCGCTGCCGGTTTCCGATCTCACCACGGTGCTCGCCAAAGCGACGATTCCTCTCGTCATCGTGCCACTGGTGGCTTGCGCGATCGCCGTAGCCGTGCAGTGGATCATGTTGTTGCTGAGTTCCGCCGTGCTGTTGGCCAGGGGTTCGAGCGTGTCGGCGTTGTGGACTCAGTTGTCGTTCTTCCAGATGTCGCTGCTGCTGCTTTACCACATCATGACCGCCCACGCGCTGTGGCCTGCGCCAGTCTATTGCTGGCTGTTACTGGTGTCGGGCTGGGCGCGCCGTGCAACCTTGCTATGGGCGGCATTACCGGTGGTCGCCATTGCCGGCCTGGAAGCGATTCTGTTCCACACTACGCACTTCGCTGCTCTTGTGGGAACTCGACTAATCGGCGCCTCGCCGGAAAGAGGTTCCACATCGCCAGATATCTTCCCCACGAATCCCATGACACACCTCCATCCCGGTAATTTTTTTAGCGAGCCTGGGCTGTGGATGGGGTTGGCACTCTGCGCTATTTTTCTGGCCGGCGCAGTCCGGTTGCGCCGCCAGAGCGGCCCAGTCTGATCGAATGCGATTCACCGCTGCTGTTGATGGTTTTCTGGCTGGTGCGAGTTCGCTTCGCGAAGTCGTATCGAGAGAAACTGGCTGGCCAACTTCCGCTGGTTTCGCTTCCTCCTGTAATGAAAAGTGAATATGAGCACGCTTGAATGATGGAGATTGGCCAACGCAGTATTGGAGTTAACCACTAAGGACACCAAGGTTCACCAAGGAACGCCTAAGGCTGACGCCCTTCGCGAAGCCGATGTTTTGCTAGGGTGTGGCTTGTGTTGTGTCGAACTCCTCGGCCATCCAGTGCTGCAGAGCCGTCATGTTCGACGGGCGGCCGAGAAAGTTCTTGACCAAATCATTCGCTGACATCGAGCCGCCGGGTTCGAGGACTACGCGGCGGTAGCGCATCGGGGCATCGCCAGCCAGAAGATTGTTGTGATCGAACTGCAGGAAGAAGTCTTCGGCGATCACTTTATCCCAGAGGTAGGTGTAGTAAGCCGAGGAGTAGCCGCCGAGGTGTCCGAACGACGCCCAGGTGTGAGTCTCAGGCAGCGGCTTGAACAGCGTGTATTGGTTGGTGTCGTCGATCGTAACTTTGTCGAGGTCGACGGCTTCCGGTTTGGTTTTGTAAATGTCGTAGGAAATTGCGCTGAAGGAATTCTGGCGATCGACCCACATCCCGCGCCCGAAGGCGGCGGCACGATTCGCGCGCTCGACGAGTTCCGCCGGAATTGGCTCCCCGGTTTTGTAGTGGCGGGCAAATTTGGAGAGAACCTGCGGGCTGTGAATCCATTCTTCGAGCATCTGCGAAGGGGCTTCGACGAAATCGGATTCCATTGAAATGCCGCTGATTCCAGCCCACTGCTGCTGTCCGCCGAGAATGTGATGCATCAGATGTCCGAATTCGTGGAAGAAGGTTTCGACATCACCGTAGTCCATCAGGCCGGGATCGGTCGCAGTGGGGACAGGGAAGTTGCAGACGAGAATCGCTTCAGGCAATTGCTTGCCGCGGATGCCATCGAGGACCGGCGCCATCTCGGCGTGGCTGTACTTTCCGGGGCGCGGGTGCATGTCGAGATAGAAGCGGCCGATAGGCTTGCCGCTGTCGATGACGATCCAGGTTTCGACTGACGGATCCCACGAGGGAACGTTCTGCTCCTGCTGAAAGCTGACGTGGAAGAGATCGGCGGCGGAATCGAGGATGCCCTGCTTTACCTGCGTGAAGGGGAAGTAGGGGCGGACGGACTGAGAGTCGAAATCGTACTTGGTGCGGCGAACGGATTCGGAGAGATAGGCGCGTTCGTAGTCCCAGATTTCAGTGGCGGTCGGATCGGGTTTGTGTTTTTCGGCGAGCAGCATTTCGAATTCTTTTTTCGCCAGCGGGCGGGAGGCATCTTCGACTTGCTGAATGAAGCCGGCGATGTTGTGGCCCTTCTCCATCATTTTGTCGGCGGCGTTGTAATCGGCCCAGGATGAAAAACCGAGCAGCGTGGCGATCTCGTAGCGCGTCTTCATCAGGCTGGTGAGGACTTCCTGATTCTTGGGATAAGCGCGAGTGTTGAAGGCGAGCGACATGCGTCGGCGAAGGGCTTCGCTTTTGGCGAAGGTCATGACCGGGAAAGCGTCGGGATAATCGGTTGTGAGCGTGATTTTGCCGTCGGCGCCGGGCTTGTGGCGATCGATGTAGTCCTGGGGCAGGCCGTCGAGTTCGGAGGGAACTGCCTGGATGGTTTTCTTTCCGTCGGAAATATTGCGGTCAAACATCGACTGCTCTTCGGTCGACTGGTCGTTTAGCTTCTTGAGGCGGTCGCGGGTGGCCGCGTCTTTATCGACTCCGGCCAGGCGGAATTCGAGAAGCTGGCGCTGCACATAATATTTTGTGGCGGCATCGGCCTTGGAGAGATCAAGCGCGGCGAGCGCGTTATACACATCGTGATTCAGGGCGATGGCGGTCTGTGCAGCGCTGGCTTTGGTGAGCATGGCCGTGGCGCGGTCGCGGAATGTGGCGTCGGGATGGACCTGCTCCATGAGTCCCGCGAAATAGCCGGCGGAGTTGTTCTGGCGGACGGCCTCGTCGTAGGCAACGAGAGTGTTTTCGATGGTGCGCGCACCTTTGACGGCGACTAGCGTATCGATAGCGGCACGCCCGGCGGCGAGGCGGTCGTTCTCAATCTTTTCGAAAGCGGCGACATCTGGCTTCGAAGACCAAATGGTGGGCTGGGAGACGGTGACGCTTTGTGCGGAGAGAACGGCGGCGAACAGAAAAGGGAGACAAAAAAAGACAGCCAGGCGCGCAGCAAAAAGCATGAAAAACCTCACGGAGAAAATTATGCAGGGGTGAGTCGCATAAGCGGCTCAGGACGACTGATCATTGTTCGTGGGATACTGCGTGGCTGTCAAGCCCAAGAGCTTCACAGATTTCAATAGAACAAGATCAGGTTGGCCATAATTCAAATGTTCACCGTTAACATAGCGGGAGCCACATCTCGAGATGGCCAGACGACTGCCCGAATAATCACCTTCGACCGAATTGGACCGAACTAGCGATGATCGCAACCAGCTCGATAAAACTTCGGTAACGTTCCCTACTGATTACTCATTTTTTGCGCCGATAGGCTTATGGTAACGTTGAAATTACCGCATCCCTAAGAAGGTTTAACAAGGTTTTTGGGCCACGTGTCTTCGCAGACTCGCAAACCGGGCATTCACATTGCGTGGAAGACGGTCACGTACCGCAGCGTAGCGCTGATGGTTATGGCTGGCGCGGCGGTGTTTCTGATTGCATTGCGGCTGACCTTCCCGCAATTTACCGAGAACAGCATCAAGGCCGCGGGGAGCGTAGCGAACAAAGCGCTTGAGCGCGTGGCGGGACTTGCGCCGGCGGCGGGCAGCGGAGTTTCCACGGCGCAGCAGGCGCACTTTACCGCGCTCGATGGCACAGTGCGTGTGAAGAAGGGCGATGGCAATAGCTGGATGGCGGCGGATTACAACATCCCTCTGGAAAAAGGGGATGTGGTGCAGACCGGCTCGGAAGGCATGGCGAAGGTGGTCTTCAACGACGGTACCAGCTACACCGTAAAACAGGATTCGCTGATTGTGATTGAGGAAAATTCGGCCAACGACCAGCAGCAGACGAATGTGGCGGTCGCGGTGAGTACGGGAACGGTGGATCTTTCCACCGCGACTTACTCCCAGGGTTCGAAATCGCAGGTGATTGTGGCCGGCGCAACGGCGTCGCTGTCGCCGGAATCGACGGCGCAGGTGCACAACGATCCCAAGTCGGATCAGCACGAAATTTTGATGAAGAAAGGTACAGGCGAAGTGTCGCGCAACGGAGAAACCGTGCAGTTGGCCAACTGGGAGAAGGTAAGTTTCCAGGCGGCTGCGCCGCACATGGAGAAGGAGAAGGGAACTGGTCCCCCGACTCCGATTTCTCCGGCGAATATGGCGCCTATTTTTACTTCGGGTGAGGCCACCAAAGATGTCGAATTTTCCTGGACCCCGATGGCGAATGCAGTTGGTTACCGGCTACGTATTTCAAGGAACCCTTATTTTTCCTCTACACTGGTTGACCAGAGAGTGAACACAGCGGATGTGACGGTTACAAGCCTGGGCGAAGGTGCGTATTACTGGATGGTGCAGTCGTACGAATCTTCCGGGAAAGAGTCAGTGGAGAGCGAAAAAAATCGCTTCACCATTATTCCCAAGGGAAAGCAGATGCAGGCGATTGATCTGGAGTTGGATCCTTTCATCCAGCACGGGCACGTCATTGAAGTAACGGGCAAGACACAGGTGGGTGCGCGGGTAATGGTAAATGGGCGGGAAGTTCCGATGGTCTCGACCGACGGAACGTTCCATTATTTTACGCCGCCACTGGCGACGGGCGAGGCCGTGATTACAGTAACGGCGCAGACGGCGCAGGGCGGAGTGAATACGCAGCAGAAGAAGATCATTATTCAGTAGGTACGGGGCTACGAGCAGAAATGGGGTTCCTTGCTATTAGGACGAGGAACCTTCGGTCCCGGCGGGATTATGCGGATGCTCTTACACTAGAGAGACGCACTCGCGCCGGATGGCACAATCGGGTTCGCCCCAATAACAATGCGATCCATGCAGATCGCGAGAAGAGTTCTTCATGTCAAATAACGGATTTCATTCATCTCGTTCTCACAACCTCAGGTCATTATTCAGCTTGTTCTCAAGCGACCTGGCCATCGACCTGGGCACGGCCAACACATTGGTCTACGCGCGCGGCAAAGGCATCGTGGTCAATGAGCCCTCCATCGTCGCCATTAACAAAAACACTGGCGAAGTCGAGGCCGTGGGCAAGGAGGCGAAAGAAATGTTGGGCCGTACGCCCGGCAACATCGTCGCCATCAAGCCCATGAAGGACGGCGTGATCGCTGACTTCAAAGTGACCGAAAAGATGTTGAACTATTTCATCCAGAAGGCGCACAACCGCAAGATGCTGGTGCATCCGCGAATTGTGATTGGTGTTCCCTCGGAAATTACGCAGGTGGAAAAGCGCGCGGTCATGGATTCGGCTTACCGCGCCAAGGCGAGTGAAGTGCATCTGGTGGAACAGGCGATGGTGGCGGCGATTGGAGCTGGTCTGCCGATTACAGAGCCGAGCGGCAACATGGTGGTCGATATTGGCGGAGGCACGACCGACATCGCGGTGATTTCGTTGAGCGGCATCGTCTACTCGCGTTCCGTGCGCATGGCCGGTAACCAGATGGACGAAGCCATCATGAATTACTTGAAGCGGAAATATAACCTTCTGATCGGCGAGCGCACTGCCGAACAAATTAAAATGGAAATTGGCTCCGCGCATCAGCTCGACAAGCCGATGACCATGGAGATCAAAGGCCGCAACCTGATCGAAGGCGTTCCGAAAACGATCACAGTGGACGACGGCGAAATTCGCGAGGCTTTGAGTGAGTGCGTTTCAACAATCATGAACGCGATCCGCGTGGCTCTCGAGCGTACGCCGCCCGAGCTTTCGGCAGATATTAGCGATCGTGGGATCGTGCTTACCGGCGGCGGGGCACTGTTGAAGAATCTGGATAAACGCATCCGCGAAGAAACCGGCCTGCCGGTTTCAATCGCCGACGATCCGCTATGCAGCGTGGTCTTGGGTACGGGCAAGATGCTCAGCGATTTCAAGCTGCTGAGAAAAATTTCGATCGAGTAGTTCAGTATCTAGTACTCAGCACCCAGCGAGAAGATCAATCTCAGATCCTGTTACTGGGTACCAAGTGCCAGGTACTTGGTACTGGCAACTGCATTATGGAATCCGTATTTGGCCGTTACCGCAATCTGACCATTCTGGTGGGAGTGCTGTTTCTGCAGATCCTGGGGCTGGCGGTGCAGGTTAAGCGCAGCAATGACGCGCAGCATACCCGTCTGATCCGAATCTGGGTCGTGGATGCGGTTACGCCTTTTGAGAGAATCCTGGTCCGGGGGCAGAACGGTACCGATAACCTGTGGCATAACTACTTCTTCCTGCGGGGAGTGCGCGCCGAGAATCGCCAGCTCAAACAACAGATCGAAGAGCTTCGGCTGGAGCAAGTGCGCCTCAATGAAGATGCCGCCCAGGCGCATCGGTTGCAGGCGCTGCTCGCGTTTAAGGAGCAATACGTCGCCAAGACGGTGCCGGCGCAAGTGATTGGATCAAGTGGCAGCGATCTGTCGCGTTCCGTTTATATCGACAAGGGTTCAAATGACGGAGTCGCGCCGGACATGCCGGTAATCACCGCCGGCGGCATCGTCGGCAAGGTGCTGCATGTTTATCCTTCAACCTCGTTGGTATTAATGGTCAACGACCAGAGCAGCGGTGTGGGTGTGCTGCTCGAAAAATCGCGGCTGCAAGGCGTGCTGCACGGGACTCCGGACGGAGAATTGCTTGTGGACCGGGTGATGAGTGATGAGCAGGTTTCTCCCGGAGAAACCGTGCTGAGCAGCGGAGGGGACCAGGTTTTTCCCAAGGGATTGCCGGTGGGCACGGTGACAGAAGTGCGTCCTGGGAAAGAATTGTTTTTGAAGATTAAGGTAAAGCCGGCGGCAGACCTGAGCCGGCTTGAAGAAGTGCTCGTGGTGACCGAGAAGCAGCAGGCGGCGCCAGTCGCCGAGAGCGGCACTCACATGCGCGCGGCAGATATTCTGGCGCAGCGGTTGCCCTCGGTACCAGACAAGCCGCCGGCAGCAGCGACGCCGGCCAATGGAGCAAAAGCTACACCGCAGCCGGAGAGTGCGACCGCGAACCCGCTCGCGCCTGGCACCGTCAAATCGTCGACTGCGGCCGCAACGAAGCCCGCATTCCCATCAGTACCAAGCGGCGTGCCTGCTTTAACACCGGTGAACGCGGGAAGCCATGCCAGCCATCCGATAATTGTTGACACCGTGAAAACGGCCGACCGGACGCCCGGAGCGAATTCGGGAATGGGCGTCGCGCCTGCGCCGGGGGAGAATAACGCTGAACCTGCCGCCAAATCTGCGCCGGTCAAATCTGCGCCGGTAAAACCGGTGTTGCCCAAACCGGCGGCATCGCAAAGCGTCGGCCCACCGGCCGCAACCGAAGACAATCCCCACTAGCGTGCCCATCACTTACACATCGGGCGAGCAGATTGAGGTCTACCGGTTCAGCATTCCGGTGACGGTGGGCGTGCCCCTGGTGGCGCTTTTTCTGCAGGCGTTTCTGCCGAGACGAATATTTTCCATCTTCGACTTGCCCCTGCTGGTAACGATTTTTTTTGCCATGGCGCGGCGCAATCCGATCTCCGGGTTGCTCACGGGCGCGGCGATTGGGCTTGCGCAGGACATGCTCGGCCCTTATCCCATTGGAATTTATGGGATCGCCAAAACAGTTGTGGGTTACGGCGCCTCGTCGCTGGGAGCGAAGCTTGATGTGGATAATGCGGGAGCGCGGCTGCTGGTCACTCTGGGTTTTTACCTGGTTCATCAGGCGGTTTTCTTCACCGTGGCGCGCGGCATGGTGAACCTTACCCTGAACTGGAGCTGGAGTCGAGGAATTCTAGCTGGGCTGGCGAATGCGGTCTTGGGCGTACTGTTGTACTTTCTGCTGGATAAGTTGAAGCAGAGAACATGAGGCAGTGCCGGTTGCCCGATTGCCGGCTAAGAAGTGCGGGTAGTGACCTCCGTTACCCACATGGGAACCACCGAAGCTTCGACACGCATTACAATAGATATGAAAGCTCCCATACATTTAATTCTGCGAGGCGCTGGCTCGTGGCGGCCTGGCCGAATCTCCATGAGATTTTGGCTGGGAACCGGCAACAAGCCACTGGTAACTGATGTTCGGCCGTGACGACAAAGTATCCGCAATCCGCCTGACGGCAGCGCAGTACATTATCCTGGCAATTTTCCTGGTGCTCGCCTACGGATTATGGCGGCTGCAGGTGATGCAGAGCGATTTTTATGCTTCTCTGGCGGAAAAAAACCGCATCCGCAACGTTCCGATTCTCGCGCCGCGCGGCAAGATCCTGGACCGCGAAGGTCGCATCATCGTTGACAACTATCCCTCGTTTTCCGCGCTGCTGCTGCGCGACACATCGCATGATCTCAATGTTGATGCCGACTTGATCGCGCAGGGTTTGCATCTTGATTCGAACGAAGTTCGGGGACGCATCCGGCACTTTTCTTCGATGCCGCAGTATCAGCCGATTTTTCTGAAAGAAGATATTACGCCCGATGAGCTGGCATTCATCGACGCTCACCGTAACGAACTGCCGGAACTGGATACGATTGTGGCGCACCGGCGGCTTTATCCGCGCAACGGATTCATGGCGCACCTGATCGGCTATGTGGGCGAAGTCACCGAAGACATGCTCAACCAGCCGCAATTCGAACTCTACAGTCCCGGCGACGTTGTCGGCGTTTCAGGCGTTGAGCGCCAATACAACAATGCGCTGATGGGGACGAATGGAGCGCGGCGGGCGCTGGTCAACAGTCACGGCCGCGAAGTTGGGCTGCTCGAAGAAACTGATGCCATCCCCGGAAAACAGTTAAAGCTCACCATCGACATTGATTTGCAGATTGCCGCCGAGGAAGCGATGGAAGGCAAGAACGGTGCCATTGTGGCCATGGACCCGCGAACCGGAGAAATTCTGGCCATGGCGAGCCGGCCCACCTTCGATCCCAACGATTTCGCGGTGCGGGTATCGCGCGATCAGTGGAACAAGCTGGTGACGGATCCTGACAAGCCGCTGCTGAACAAGGCGATTCAGGCGCAGTTGGCGCCGGGTTCGACGTTCAAGATCCTGATGTCGGTGGCGGGTTGGCAGGAGGGGATTGCCCAGACGCTGCACGTGAACTGCACCGGGAGTGCGGAGTTTTACGGCCGTCGGTTCGGCTGCTGGGTGAAAAGCGGACACGGCGCAGTCGATCTGGAAAAAGCGATCTACCAGTCCTGCGATGTTTTCTTCTACACATTGGCAGAGAAACTCGGCATCGAGCGGATCGCTAAATATGCGAGCTCTCTTGGGCTGGGTGAGAAAACCGGCATCGACTTGCCCAACGAAGTGAGCGGCGTGATGCCGTCAGAAGAATGGAAAATTAAGAACTTCAAACAGAAATGGTTTGCTGGAGAGACAATTTCTGTGGGCATTGGGCAGGGCGCGGTGGCCATCACTCCGGTGCAACTGTTGCGCGCGGTTGCGGCGATCTCAATGGATGGGCGAATGGTCGTGCCTCACGTCGTCGATCCGCAACAACTGCCAAGCGGATACGTCGAGACGAGTCATGTGACCGATACGAAGACGATTCCGATCGATCCGAACGGTTGGACCTATATTACGGACGCGATGTCGCGGGTTCTGCTGCCGGAAGGGACCGCGCCCTCGGCGCATGTTCCTGGGGTTGACATCGCCGGCAAGACGGGATCGGCACAGATCGTGTCGCTTGCCACTCGAGCGAAATTCAAGAACAGCGAAGCCCTGGCGCAGAACGGTTGGTTTGTCGGTTTTACTCCACGGCGGAATCCGGATGTGGTCGTATGCGTGCTGTTTGAGGGCGGGGAGCACGGAAAATTGGCTGCGCGCATTGCAACCCAGGTGCTCAAGGCTTACGTGGACAAGCAACGCCGCGCACCTCAGAAGCTTGTGGAGAAACCTGGGAGCGACGGCAAAGTAGACATGGGAGCTCTGTGGACCGCACCCGGCGGCGACAAACTGCAAGGCGGACGCTTTGCGATCAAGCTGCCGAAAAAGCCGTTGATCGCAGCAACAGCCGCGCCGGGGTTGCAGTGAGGGTGTCGTGAAGAGAACGCGCATACAGAACTGCAGTGGCGGAGAGGTGAAAGAGATCCTTCGACTACGCATGACGGTTCGCTTTGCGAACCATCATGCTCCGCTCAGGATGACAATTTAAGAACGGGCGCAAGAGGGAAACTGAGAACGAATGTCACGCTACGTTTCATTTCGCGATTTTGACTGGCTGCTGCTGGTCTTCGTGCTTATGATCTGCGGTCTCGGGGTGATGGAGATTCAGAGCGCGACCGCGCATACAAAATTTGCGGGCTCGCACATCAGGCAGATTTATTGGATATTGGGCGGCGTCGGAATGATGTTTTTGATCAGCCTGCTCAACTATCAAGTGCTGCTCGATAGGATTCATTGGTTTTATATCGCGGCGGTCGGTTCATTGATGGCTGTACTGTTGTTTGGGCAGAAATACCTGGGAGCGCGCCGCTGGATCAAAATGCCCGGCGGAAACCACTTCCAGCCTTCCGAGTGGGTGAAGCTGATCCTGATCCTTGCCGTTGCCAAGTATTTCGCCGACATGAGGCAGCGCGAGCTCTCATGGTCCGATCTGCTGAAAGCCGGGGGCATTGTCCTCGTACCGATGCTGATGGTGCTGAAACAGCCCGACTTGGGCACGGCGCTGACTTATCTTCCAATTGCAGTCATGGGCATTTTTCTGGGTGGAATGCAGTGGAAACAGGGACTGACTCTGGCCGCACTGGGAGCGGTCTGCGTTGGGGCGGTCTTTTTTGTTCCCAAGGTTCACGTGCTCAAGTCGTATCAAAAACAGCGGCTCACGAGTTTTGTGGACCCGGAACTCGACCCTCAGGGGTCGGGGTATCAAGTTACGCAATCCCTGATTGCAGTGGGTTCAGGGGGGCTGTGGGGCGGTAAAGGCTCGCAAACACATGGGGCTTTCCTCCCGGTGCCGCAAACGGACTTTATTTTCGCGGCTTTTGCCGAGGAGCATGGATTCGTGGGCGCTCTAGGTGTTCTGCTGCTATACTTCATAGTGCTGATGCGTTTGACCCAGAACGCGCAAACAGCGCCCGACCGCGCTGGCACGTTCGTAGTGATGGGTGTGGTGGCTGTGCTTAGCTTCCATATTCTGGTCAACGTCGGCATGGTGGTCGGTTTTATGCCGGTCACCGGAATACCCTTGCCGCTGATGAGTTACGGTGGGTCTTCCGTGTTGTTCATGTTCCTGGCGCTGGGGATGGTAATGAACGTCCGAATGCGCCGTTTTGTAAACTAGCCGGCTGGGCCGGTTCAGTAAAGGTCTTGAACTAGGAAGACGGCAAGGAATGATTTGCTGCGCCGGTTGGCGCAGCCCCAAAAATATCGATCGCCCTCGCGTAAAGGGGGCAATTTCACCGGCTAGCCGAGCACCAGAAGGCCGGGCAGGATTGAAGCTATAACGCTGCTGGCAGGGAAACGGCCCCCCGACCGGAAACGGTCTGAGAGTGCGGTCACAAACCCGGCAGACGAAAGCGAATAGTGCAAAAGATACCCAAGCTTGTGCAGCGGATTCGGCCAGGGAGAAACCTCTCCGGCCCCAACCGTCCCCCATCGGGGGCCAGCATCGCGACGCTCCATCCTCCCGTGCGCTTCCTAGCTCCGTTCTGGTGAACGCCGCCCGACTTAAATGTGTCGGGTGGCAGCGGAGTATCCATGAATAAAGAGTTATTTGTCTCTTCCACGCCCCACGAAACCAAGGTGGGACTGGTGGAAGACGATCTGCTCGCGGAAATCTACCTCGAGCGTGAGAACGAATACACACTAGCTGGTTCCATCTACAAAGGGCGCGTAACCCGCGTTCTGCCCGGCATGCAATCGGCTTTCGTCGACATCGGCCTGGAGCGCGATGCTTTCCTCTACGTTTCCGACTTTATGGAGTTGGAAGAGCACGACGAGGATTTGACCGACTCGGTTCCGGCCAATCGCAGCGTACAGGATATGCGGCAGCAGCCGGCGCGGGAGAGTTCTCCCCACGCCGATGCTCAGCCCATTGCCGCTACGCAGGAAAGCGAGCCGCAGGCAGGATTCGATCAGGAACAAACTTTTAATGAAACCCATAACTCGGAGGAGACTCACTCTTCCAATGCAGGTTCGACCGCACCGGAGAGTTCGGGGGGCAGCTCACCCGACCGCGAGCGCGGTGGCTATCGCGGACGAAGACGCCGCCGTGGCGGACGCCGTGATGGACGAGATGGCCGTGGCGAGGGACGAGACCGAAGTTCGGAGCCGCGAATTGCACCGCCGGTGGAGGTAGCTCCAATGCCGGTTGCACCTCCTGTCATATCTCGCCCCCGAGAATCGGCCAGACCGCAGCAATTTGGCCCGCCCGCGGGATACCAGCCGATCTTGCTTCCTGGGGAATCGATTTCGAAGTACCGGGGAATGGCGCCCACGCCGGTGATGCCGGAACGGCATTCTCAGCCTGTGGCGGCAGAAACGGCCCCGGCCGTGGCAACGGAACCTGAGGCGCCCGTGGCCGCGACTTTTCCCGACGACGAGCCCATCTTCGCCAACGCCTCTCCACTCGCGAATATTGGGCATGAGCAGCACGAGGACTCGCGGCGTAATCAGGAAAATCGCGGGAACGAAGCCGCTTCTTCGCAGGCCTCCACCAGCGTAGATTGGAATCGCGAATTTCACCGCCAGGATACACAGAATACGGACGCCTCTGACGCTGGCGCACAGGGGGCTCAGCCCAGCGAATCGCAGACCCCTGCAGAGGAGTTCGTTGAAGAAGAAGACGAGATGGTGGATTCCGACCAGTCAAATCAGATGAAGGTTCAGGCTCGCGAAATTGAAACTTCGGTTTTCGCTGCTCCTGGAACCATGGAAGAAGAAACCATCGACGAGGAAGAAGTGGATTCGGTTCGCTACGAAGAGTCGTCCGATGAAGGCTACGACGAATTTGAGGAAGAGACGCGGGCTGCGGGCCAGATTGCCGAAATCCGCCAGACGGTGGATGAGATCCACATGTCGTCATTAGCTGAGGCTGGTGTGTTGCCGCCCGTTGATGCTAGCGGGGCTACGAGCGAAGAGGACTCCGAGGAGTTGGAATTGGAAGAGGCGCAGGCCGAAGCCGAGGCCATGCTCGATGCTGAAGCTCGTGGAAATGGCACGGTCGATGCCCGCGCGGAAGTTCGCGCTCCGGCAGCGACGGCAGGTTACACTCAGCGAGCGCCGCGTCCAAGGCCCGGTTTCGACCGCCAGCGCGGTGGACGCCGCGGCGGTGGTCGTCGTTTCCCACGCCGCGAGGCGCAGGAAGTTCCAAAGATTAGCGATCTGTTGAAAGAGGGCCAGGAAATTCTGGTGCAGATTGCGAAGGAGCCAATCGGCAAGAAAGGCGCGCGCATCACCAGTCACATCGCGCTGCCGGGGCGGTTCCTGGTGTATATGCCGACGGTGAATCACACTGGCGTTTCGCGCAAGATTGCGTCCGACGAAGAGCGCCAGCGGTTGAAGCGCATCGTGATGAGCGAGCGCGACAACGGGCACGGCGGATTCATCGTTCGCACCGCGGCGCAGAACGCGGGCGAAGACGAACTCCGCGCCGACATTCGCTTCCTGAAAGGTTTGTGGAACGACATCAAGACGCGGGCCGAAGCCTCGAAGCCGCCAGCATTGATCTATCACGATCTCAACGTGGTGGAGCGCGTGCTGCGCGATCAGGTCACCTCAGATTTCTCCGTGATCTGGGTCGATACCGAACCAGAGTACGAGCGCATTCTGCGCTTTTTCAACCGTTTCCAGCCGGGACTGGTGAAGCGCGTGAAACTCTTTACCAAAGAGACGCCGCTGTTCGAGCAGTTCGGCCTGAAAGAAGAAATGGACAAAGCGCTCAAGTCGAAAGTCTGGCTGAAGAGCGGCGGCTACATCGTCATCAACCAGACCGAAGCGCTGGTCGCCATCGACATCAACACCGGCAAGTATGTCGGCAAGACGTCACGCCTCGAAGATACGATCGTGAAAACCAACGTGGACGCGATCAAGGAGATCGTGCGCCAGATTCGCCTGCGCGATCTGGGCGGCATCATCATCATCGACTTCATCGACATGGATGAGCGCCGCAACCGCCAGCGCGTGATGCAGGCGCTGGAGGAAGAGCTTCGGCACGATCGTGCTCCATCAAAAGTTCTCCAGTTCAACGATTTCGGTTTGGTGGCCATTACGCGCAAGCGAGTAAAGCAATCGCTCGAACGCACGATCGGCGCGCCTTGTCCGTATTGCCAATCGACTGGCTACGTGAAGTCGCTTACCACCGTGGCGAACGAGATTTACGTGGAGATGCGCAAGATGGCGAAGCATCTTGATCAGCAAGACGTAATGCTGCGCGTGCATCCGGATGTCGCGAAAGAATTAAAGGGCAACAACGGACGGTTGCTGAACGAGATGGAAGAACTAACCAAGCGCACCATCATCGTGAAGAGCGATCCGGCGCTGCATCAGGAGCAGTTCGATATTAATTAACTCCAGCTACCAGTTACCAGTACTGCAAGACGGGCGGAAGATCGCCCGTCTTTTTCATTTGTGCTAGCCGGGAGGAGGGTTGCTGACTTTCCAACTGCGCACCCTCCGTGATATATCAGTTGCTCGAGTAAGCGCGGAGGCTCATTCGCACCATCTCACAAAAGCACACGCCAACGCGCACGTCAGTCCAATCGAAAAGAGGTTCCTATGTGCATCCGCCGATTGTTTGCCGTGGTAGTTTTGATTTGCTGCAGCGCGTGCTCATCCTGGAGTGCCTCTACCGGGCCGGACGATCGTCCGATCACCGATCCGAAATCTGTCATCTCCGCCCCGAACTCAGCCGCGCGGCCCGCACCCATCGACGATCTGTATTACACGCGAGGCGTATTCGCACCCGACTGGTCGCCCGACGGTCATCA
>Ga0182024_10007096_pt1 | contig 24297 bp, 35 predicted proteins | sample P32metaG_FD_120480 | JGI IMG/M metagenome (GOLD analysis project Ga0182024, IMG submission 120480) | Permafrost microbial communities from Stordalen Mire, Sweden - P3-2 metaG (Illumina Assembly) | ecosystem: Environmental > Terrestrial > Soil > Wetlands > Permafrost | place: Sweden: Stordalen...
CCTCCTCAGATCTTGGGGTCAGCCGGAGCCGTTCTCCGGCCAGACAAATCCCCGCGAGGAGCGTCCGGCCACTCAGCCCGGCAGGTCAACCCTGCAACGAGCGACCCACGCCATACGGTCTAGCTTTAGTTTAAACTAGCGGCGCGCGCGCGGCGACGGCGCACGCAATGATCAGGCGGTGCATCACGGCCGGCTTCGCGTAACCGGCGGCGGCCCGACCGGTGAGTATCAGCTGCCACCGGCCCGGGCGCACCGTCGCCTTGAAGGTCCACTCCGTCGCCGACACCCGCCGGCCGCGCAGCTTGACTGTCTTGCCGCGGCGCCGTTCCTGCTTGGCGGCCAGGAACAGCTGTCCGGACCGGCGCGCCTCACGCACGGTCACCGTGATCGACCGCCCGCGGTGAGTCACCCGCGCACTTGATCGTCATCGATTTCCGCGTGGTCGTCTTGGGCGTTCCGCTGGTCGTGGTCGTGGTCACGGTCGTCCCGCCACCGCTGCTGATCGCCGATGGCGTGGTGGCACCGCTGGCAATGCTAGGAACAGCCGCGGTGGCCGCGCTGGTCGCCGTTGTGCCCCCGGCGATGCTGGTCGCTACGACAACAAACCGCAAGGTGTCGCCCACGTCGCTGCCCTGTACCGTGTAGCTGGTCGTGTTCTGATCCTCGATCGCTTGGCAGTTGCTGCCAGAGACGTCACAGCTCTCCCACTGGAGCGAGAACGAAGGCGCCGGCGTCCCCGACCACGTTCCCGGGCTGGCCGTGAGCGTGCTGCCGACCGCAGGGGTGCCCTGGATCGTCGGGAGCGAGGTGGCCGCCGGACTCGTACCACTCGGCAGCGGCTGCGACGATCCAGGACAGCCGGTGGTCGTCAGGGCCTTGGTCATCGCCAGATAGTCGGACCCAGACGGGGTCTCGGTTCCGTTGCTGGTGAACAACGACAACCACGGCAGGGCGTCGGTGCCGGGCCTCCCACCCCAGCAGAGCGGCTGGAAGTCTTCGGCGCAGACCCATGACGTGCACATCGCTTACTCGGTGTAACTGGCGACGATCGACCCCCAGTCGGCGCTCGACATGCTCCTCACGCACTGATTGGCCTGCTCGGTCGTCTCGGACGTCACATCGCAGGCGCCGAACTCGTTGATGTCCAGCGGGATGCTGCCGAAGCGGTTGGCGTCCATCCAATGGCGCAGCTGGCTGGTGTTCGGCTCCAGCTGATCGTTGTTGACATCGAACGTCCACCGGTGGAAACAGACCGCGCCGATCTCACCCGGCTTGGAGCACCGATCGGCCTCGCGCACGATCGACAACTTGAACGCCGCGGTGAACCGCCGACGCGAACCGCGCTCGACGAGCTCGGGGTCTGGGACCCCTCCGGCAAGGCGCGCCCGCCAGTGGAGAAAGTCGGCTAGCCGGGTCCGCGCTTCTCCCACAGCACGATCTTGATCGTCCGCACCATCGGCTCGGTCTGTGACCCATCGTCCATGCAGACCGACGGCGAGTCGAACAGCCGCTTGCAGTTGGGGGCACCGCGTCGAATGCGCGGAGGGGCGCGTTGTCGAGCTCGAGCGTGAATGTGTAGAAGCTCCCAGTGGGACTGGTGCTGGCGTCGTGGTTGGCGACGAGCACGAACGGGTTGCCTTCGGAGTTGACGAGCGTGCCGGACTCGCTGAGAGTCCCGGTGATCGGGTGGGGTCGATCGTCTCGCCGCTGTTCTCGATCGGCTCGTTCAGGGTGGCGGTGATGGTGCCTTGGAGGCGCTGCCGTCAGCGCGCTCGTAGGAGGCGGTGACGGTGATGGGGTGAACGCCATGGGCGCCTCCTCTCAAGATGGGGTCCGGCGGTCCTGTCCTGCTTTTCACACAAAGTGCAACTGGACTCGCGCGCAGAGTCCTCGAGTGGTCGCCCGGATTCAGGTAACTTGTCGCCCATGCTCACCACTCAATCCCTGCTGCGCTGCCCGCAATGCCACGCACAGATCTCCGTTGACGAGACCCGGGCGTCCTGCGTCAACCACCACGAATACGCGGTCGACTCGGGGATCGTGGCGTTCTTGAGGGAACTCAGCGCCGACACGCACATCCGGCCGCTCGATCACTGTTGCGAGGCCGGCGGGGTCGACTACCGGACCGACCACTACATCCTGCCCTGGATGCGTCGCCACGCTCCAGGCGGGAACCTGGCCGGGCTGAAAGTTCTCGAGGATGGTGCCGGCGGCGGCCAGCAGGTCCGACGCTATGTCGATGAAGGGCTAGACGCCTACGGGATCGATCCGGGCAGCCGTAGCCAACAGTGGAAGAGTCTGGATCTCGACGGGCGCATGTTCATCGCGGACGGATGCGACCTTCCATTTGAGGACGAGTCGTTCGACTTCGTTACCTCATCCGGTGTGCTTGAGCACGTCGGGGAGCCTCGGCCGCTTCCGCAACGCGACCCCTACCAAGGCGAGTACATCCGTGAGATATTGCGCGTCCTCAAGCCCGGCGGGATGGCGCTGATGGCGCAGCCGAACGGTGCGAACCCACGAACGGTGCGAACCCAATCGACTTCTGGCATCCGATCCGCGGGACCGCGCGTGTCCACAAGCCTTACGAGAAGTGGATGCCCGACATCTACCAGATTCGGAGGTGGGTCGCGACCTCACCGATTGAGCATGAGGTCCGGTTCATTTCTCCGCACGGGTATCTCGCGTTTGAACGGGTGCGCGCCTACTGGTACGGACGGATGTTCTCCGATGCGATGCAGGGCCTGTTCGCGGTCACATCAGTGGTTCCGTGGCTCGCACGAACGTGGATCAACCCGTGGATGGTCGTTGAGATCACCCGATCACCGAGTAGCTGAACTGCAACGCGCCAGAAGCGCCAGGCGCAGAGGCGCAGTGCCACACGAGACCGTGAACCCGATCGTGCTCACGGAGCTGACGTAATGGTTCAGGCCGACCGACGCGGCGTTCTGAGCGGTGATGTGGACACCCTTCGGCGTTGAGCCGAACGACTTGGCGAACGTGACCGAGAACAGCTTGTCGCCCGACTCGTCGTAGATGTCGAGCAGATCGCCGGTCTGTCCCTGCCAACGCTGAACCGAGAGGCCCGAGGCCGCGGGGTTGCCCGGCAGCGACCCGGACGGCGTGACCACGCCCGTATCGGTCCACGAGATTGGGACGGTGCCGCCGGTGATCGTGACGGAGCCGGCCGCCATCGCGGTCGTAGCGGTGAAGTTGACGAGCACGCTGGTCGAGGACTCGTACGCCTCGATGAACCCGTAGACGGTCGCGCCGCTCGAGCCGACGGGCGCGCTGACCCCGAGCCGACATCGTTCTGCGTGAACGCCGCAGTCGCGCTCGTCAACCGGTTGCCGTTCGGGTTGCTGATCGTCATCGACACGCCCGTGACGGAGTTACCGAGAATATTGCTTAGGGCTCCAATCTGAATTAGTGGAGGGTTTGGGGGTGGTGGGTTGAATATTTGGTGTGGTTGATGAGACGGGCATCGCGGAGCGGTATCGGCTGTTGACGGAGATGGGCGTGTTGGACGAGCGCGGCCGGCGGTTGTGGGCGGCCGTGGAGGCTCGTTCGCAGGGTCGTGGTGGGATCGCGGCGGTCGTGCGCGCGACGGGCGTTGGGGAGTCGACGGTGCGGCGGGGGCTCGAGGAACTGGAGCGTCGTGAGTTGCTCGAGCCTGGGCGGGTCCGCCGAGCGGGTGCTGGGCAAAAGCCGATCCGCGAGACAAACCCGGCGATCGAGAACGATCTGGGGCGGCTGTTGGAGGATGGGACGCGCGGTGATCCTGAGTCGCCGTTGCGGTGGACGTCGAAGAGCGCCGCGAAGCTCGCGGTGGGACTAGTTGAGTTCGGGCATCACGTGTCGGAGATCACGGTCGCGCGGATGTTGAAGTCGATGGGCTTCTCGCTGCAGGCGAACCGTAAGACCAGGGAGGGTTCGGATCATCCCGATCGCGACGCGCAGTTCTCATACATCAACGAGACCGCGAAGACGGCACTCGCGGCGGGCGAGCCGGCGATAAGCGTGGACACCAAGAAGCGTGAGCTGGTCGGGGATTTCAAGGCTGTCGGTCGGGAGTTGGCGCCGAAGGGCAAGCCAGTCGAGGTCCGCACACACGATTTCAAGGACAAGAAGCTCGGGCACGCGATTCCGTACGGGATCTTTGACCGGGCCGCGAACGAGGGCTGGGTCAACGTCGGGATCGACCGCGACACCAGCCAGTTCGCGCTCGCGTCGATCCGCGGCTGGTGGGAGCACCTCGGCCGCGACCGCTACCCCGACGCGCAGACGCTGATGATCACCGCCGATTGCGGCGGGTCGAACTCGTACCGCACCAAGCTGTGGAAGGTCGAGTTGCACAAGCTCTCAGACCTGCTCGAGATCGCGATCACCGTCTGCCACTTCCCGCCCGCGACAAGCAAGTGGACTGGATCGAGCACCGGCTGTTCAGCTTCATCGGGACCAACTGGCGCGGCAAGCCGCTCGAAAGCCACGAGGTCATCATCAACCTGATCAACGCCACCACGACCAACACAGGCCTGAAGGTGTACGCACGTCTCGATACGGGCGTCTACCCGAAAGGCGTCGAGGTAACCGACGCGCAACTCGCCGCCGTCAACATCCACCGCCACGACTTTCACGGCGAATGGAACTACACCATAAAACCTTCAGTAATCAAGATGTGAGCCCTAAGTGACCCAGAACTCCCATGGCTGCCGCTTGGGCTTGGGGCTGGCCGGTCATCTCACGCACTTGCATCGCCAAAATGGTTCCCGATAGGCTGTCGTGATGGTTTATGCGTTCGCGCGAAAGGCAGTAGGGCGCCTGCTTGGCCCGCATCAGCTTGAGGAGTCCGATCTCTTACTCGCGCTATTCAGGCGGCGCCCGCCGGGTGTCCTGGTTGAGGTGGGAGCCCACACCGGCGACGGCACTTTTCAAAGATTCGCCCGCGACGGCTGGATGATCCACGCCTTCGAGCCGGATCCCGACAACCGTCGCGGCCTAGAGCAGACAGCCGCGAACTTCCCGAACATAGCCATCATCCCCAAAGCCGTCGCCGAGAAGTCAGGCACGATGACGCTCTACCGCAGTTCCGAATCGACAGGCATCTCGTCCCTCGTGGCATTCACCGAAGGTCACGAGGCGGGCATCAAGGTCCAGGTCATCTCTCTGGTCGAGTATCTCACTGAGAATGCTATTCCGCAGGTCGACTTCCTCAAGATTGATGTGGAGGGCTACGAGAAGTTCGTTCTTGATGGCTACCCCTGGGTGACGCACAGACCGAGGGCGGTCTTACTTGAGTTCGAGGATCGCAAGACGCTTCCACTCGGATATTCATGGCGTGAGTTGGCCGAGAGGCTGCGTGGTCTCGGGTACGAGGTCCTGGTGTCGGAGTGGTTTCCAATCGTTAGGTACGGAGTCTTCCATCAGTGGCGGCGTTATGCGTCATACCCGACTGAACTCCTTGACGGCAATGGGTGGGGGAACATGATCGCCGTCGAGCCAGCTGATTTTGACCATCTCAAGCGCCTTGCGCAGATACAAGCATTACGATTCCGCGCGAGGCGAAAGCTCCGGCCGAAGAACTACGGGTAGCGGGAGAGCGCTTCCATGCGACACTGGGGCAGCATCTCCGGAGTGACGCAGGTCGCGCGTGATCTTGGTGTCGGCGCTGAGGTGCTGCGCAAGCGGTTCCGCCGGGCTGAGGCCGACGCCGCTCAGCGTACCGATCTGCTGACCACGGCCGACCGCGAGGAGATCCGCCTGTTTGCTCAAGGAGAGCAACGAGCGCCTGATTATGCAGATTCGATGTGCCGCAGAGCCGAGGCTCACCCGCACGCTCGCGCGACCCGTAATACGGGCGCGACGGCCGCCACGTCGCCGACGAGAGGCTATCTCACGCAGCTCGTAGCCGCCGGAGACCGAATAGGCAGCAGCTGCCAGAAGCAGCTTTGGTTTACGTAGGGCGCAGCACCGTCGCCGAGACCGATTTCCAACGGGTTGGCGTCGATAATGAGGGTGGTCGCCTCGACCTCAGTTCGCACGGTTACGTTGATTCGATGCTGTTTCGGCGTGGCATAACCACGAGCTGGCTTCCCACTGACCGCTACTGTCCACCGACCAGCGCTCAGCTTTCCGATTAGCGTCACCGAGCTATGCGAGGTGGTGCCCAGGGCAAACCTCCGGCTGAGGTGACGTCGCCCTCTTGCATACGCGATCGCGATCACCCGGCCTGCCGCCGGATGAAGCCGGACCGCAACCCGAACGTAGTTCCCGATCTGCCATAGGCGCGTTATCCGCAGTCCCATGGAGGCTAGGACAGCTCTCTTCCCCGGCTGCGCCCCGGACTTCCTTGTTGGCGTGGTGTTGGTGACCGTCGAGGTGGTGGAGGTTGGGTTGGTCGTCGTCGTGCTGGCCTCAGTCGCCGAAGTCGTCGCCGAAGTCGTCGTCGAAGACGTAGTCGAAGTCGTCGGCGTCGTCGGCGTCGTAGACGTACGCGTAGTCGAAGTCGAAGTCGAAGTCGACGTCGGCGTCGTCGGCGTCGTCGGCGTCGTCGAAGACGTACGCGTAGTCGAAGTCGGCGTCGTCGGCGTCGTCGAAGACGTACGCGTAGTCGAAGTCGTCGACGTCGTCGGCGTGGAGGAGCCCGGGCGGCCGGTCGTGGTTAACGTCTTGACCTCGTTCAGATAGTCCTGCCCATATGCCGTGAGAATCCCGTCACTCGAGACCAACGACAGATACACGTCCTGTATTGGGAAAATCCCCCCAATCAAACGTCAGAACATTGGCCACATCCAACCACGACCTGCACATCGCCCACTCTGTGTAGCTCGCGACAGCCGACCCCCACTGCGCGCTCGTCTGACTAACCGAGCAACGATTGTTATCGGTCGTTTCCGAAGTGATCTGGCACGCGCCCAAGCTCATTGACATCCAACGGCACCCCAGAAAACCCGTTGTCGTCCATCCACACTCGCAGATCCGACGTATCAGGCTCAAGCAGCGAATCACTCACATCAAACACCCACGGGTGATAGCCGACCGCATCCACACCCTCGGAAGGCAGCGCGCTCAAAGGCGGAAGAGCCGGCGCCCGACGGGAGCGTGACCGTGGCATCGGTGACGGTCCGGGACGCCGCGGCCTGCATCACACCATCGGTGACGGTCCGGGTCGGCGTGGTGACCGTGGCCATCAGCAGCTCGCTGCCGGCGGTGCGGCCGTAAACCTTGTAGCTAGACGCGCCCAATACTAGAGGCCACGAGATCGTGATCGGCGAACCGGAGTTCAGGGACGCCTGGGCGGTCGTCGTCGTGACCTCGGCGCTGGCGATCGTCGTGCCCCTTAGCGTTGACGGCGGCGACCCGGTAGCCGTAGGTCGTGGAGCCGCCGGTCGCGCCGGCGCCTGAGAGCGCGACGCTGGTCGGGACCGCGAGGTTGGTGACGTTGACGTTGTGCCCGAATCCGAGCCGCACGCCGTTGCTGGCGTTGGTGACGACGCCTTTCTGGTGGAGGCACCTCAGCGTCCTGCACCTGAGGCGAGAGCAGCGCCCACGCGGCCTGTAACGTGGCGATGGTTCGCGGCGACGCCAGCCGCCTGGAACCGGCCGATCGGCAATGGTGCGGGCACGAAGATTCCTCCGGCTCTAGTTGCCGGTCGAGCAGACCGGGGTGGCCAATGCCTTGAGCGGACTGCCGCAGCCACAGCCGCGACCCTGATTCACCCACGCCGTCTCATTCGGCGTGCGAGTTCGAGCTGACCGCCCTGCAACATCGCACGGGACGCCGGGACGCTCCCAGGAGTGGCGAGCCTCAGTTCAAACGCCTGCTCGATCCGGCGGTCGGGTGTGGCCTGGTAGCCGATCGCGCGGTGGGTGGTGATGAAGATGCGGAGGCCGGTGAGGACTTGCTGATCGGGCATGAGGATTTCGGCGGGGTGCACGTCGCGGCACATCCGCTCGGTAGCGGTCTCGGTCGACATAGAGGCGCTCCCGGGCGGGTTAGTGGCGGAGCTGGCTGCTGATAATGCGACGCTGCATCGGCGACCGGGCCGCTCGTGTCGGGAACACGCGCTGAGTCACGCTGCTCTGCGGAACGAGCACCTCCGCGGTTCCACCGGGCCCGAGATACATCCCAGCGAGTGCCTGCGAGGTAGCGTCGACCCGGTCATCGTGCGCACCGTTCGGGAAGCTCGTGGCCTCCACGATCAACGCTTCGGGGTCCCACGCGATCTCACGGCTAACAGTCGCGGCGTTCGAGGTGGAGAGGTGGACGTAGCCGGCGTGGATGAACGGGCTGACGCCCGCCGCGCGGACCTGCTTGCCGCCGATCGGTTCAACCCGGGATGGTCCCCGCGATCTCGTGCTTGAGGCTCGAGATGACCGCGGTGCCGTTGGCCTTGTCCTCGACGAGCTTGCGGTGCGCGTCGGTGAAACTCAGGCGCGCCCAGACTTGGTAGATGAGGTACGCGTCGGCGCCGCGCTTGGCCCACACCTGACCACGTAGTCGGAGGTCGACTTGTCTTTGAACGCCATGTCCCACGACTGCGGGACCGTGTCCATGCCCGGAATCCGGTAGTTGCCGTCGGGCTGCTGGGACCAGAGCGGGCTCGGTGTATCGCCGCCACCACGCTTTGAGCCACACGTCCCCAACATCCGGTGATGGGCGGCCTTGGTAGAGGGCGGTCCAAAAGCGGCTGACCGTGGCGGCCTTGGTGGCTTCCCACTGCTCACGGGTGCGGCCGCCGGGCCGAGACCATGAACTCGCCGGGCTCACGGCCCAGTAGGTCGCTCTGGCCTTTGCTGGGGTCGTGGTCAGCCTGGGCGGGAACGTTGACCTCACGCCACCGGTCGTAGTGCTCGAGGCCTGCCGCCTCGTCTTCGGCCTGCTTGGACCGCATCCGGCGATCAGATCCGCCTCATGCCAGCGGGTCGCGACCACGATGACGGGCGCCCACGGTGCGAGGCGCGGGCGGCCCACGGTCTGCCACCAGTCCCACGCATGTGACGAGAGCAGCAGACCATCAGCGGCCCGCGTGTCCTTCACCGGATCGTCGATCAGCAGTAGGCTAGGCCAGCCGGCTTGTTTCGCCTGGCGGTTCGGCCGCGGAACTGGTTGATCCGTCTATCGGGCCGACATCGGCCGCCTTACCTGCCCCAGTGAGCGTCTTGGTACGCATGCGTACCAAGGCCGCCGGGACGCCAGCTACGACGGATCCTTCGCCGAACGACTTCGTCACCACCGACCCCGCGGCTACGATGCTTCCGGCGCCTAACTCAACGCCGGCGAGAATGATGGATCCGGACCCCAGCCAGCAATCGTCGCCGATCACGATCATCTGATCAGTCACGCCCTGATCGCGAATTAGCTTGTCCGGATCGTCGGAGTTGTGATTCTGACTGTGGAACGACACGCGCTGACCCATAAGGACATTGTTTCCAATCCTGATGCCCCCAGCGCAGCCCATGAACGAGTAGTCACCGATAGAGGAATTGTCTCCGATGACCATGCCATCCCCCACGTGCCAGAGCACGCTGGTGCATTCGATGAGCGCGTATTTGCCCACAGTGACGTTTTCCCCGAGACGAATCCCGGTGAGACCCAAGCAATGAAAACGTGAGCCAAATTCGATGACGGAGCCCTTGCCGATCGAAAGGTGGCGCCGATGCCGGAAACTGCACCCAGGTTCGACGAATCGAATGCGGCCACCGGACACCCCCGCCAACTTCCATTGAGCCCGGACCAGGGAGCGCCCTCGCCAGATCATTTCGCCCAACACCTCACCTGCACTGAGCGAAGGCTGAATGCGATAGGTGGCGTCGCTTCGAATGCGCCGGACAAGCCATTCGGCGAGTTTCTTGATCATCTAGCTTCCCTCGCCGACCGCCGAGACGGCCAGATCAGCAACCTTGCTCTTGAAGCCGTCGACCGAGAAGCGCTCGTGCGCCAAGGCGCTGCATTTCGAGTTCTCCGTAGCGAATTGGACAGCCTGCCGCAACTCGGATGCTCGAGCCACGATTGGTATTGCATTCGCCAGCTCTGGTGAGAGGCCATCCACCGCCTGCTTGGTTCCGATCACAGGCCGACCCCAGAGAAGTGCCTCCACCACTTTGACCTTGATACCTCCACCCAGCCGGATCGGAGCCAGCGCGAGGTCGATTTGGGAGTAGAAATCGCGTGGGTGTGAAACCTCGCCGATCACATCAACTCCTGGGGTCTGACCGAGCGACGCCGATCCAATGCCCGCGACCAGAACGCGCCAGCCCTGATTCCTGAGGACCGGCGCCCACTCGTCCCGCAGCAGGGCAAAGGCGTCGCGATTCGGCCAGAAGGCAAAGTTCGCGAAGAAGCCTGCGGTGAGCGGTGCGCCGTGGGGGCGTGGAGCTTCTCCGCCCTGCACCACTGTCGGCAGCCACTGGATGTCTCGTCCGGAGATTCGGCTCAGCAAGCCAGCGTCAGAATACCCCGCTGCGGTCACGACCTTGGCGCGCTGGATCCAAGAGATCTCCTGCCTGCGGATGTGGCGGCGCTGAAGGCGTGCTGTGGATCGAGCCAACCCATGTCGAGCCGCAATTTCTTGATCAAGGAACGCGCTCCACACGTCAGCCTGGTCGAGCCACAGCAGGGCATCCGGTACCGCATCCGCGTACGGGGCGGCACGGATCTGGGAGACCACGAGTAGATCAGGCTCGCAACCCGCGACAGCCTCTCGGATCTCCCCAATCATGCCACCTCTCATCGTCGGCATCGGCAGGTACCTCTTCTTCAGCGACCGTAAAGGCATCGTCCATGGACGCGAGCCTACTGTGGCGCGATCGATGGGATGAGTCTGGGCCTGGGTGTCCGGCTCCAGAGATCTTGCGTGGCGTAGATACACAATGTCCGTCTTGCAGCCAAACTCGCTAAATGCGTCCACGAAGAGCCGTGTTCGCAGCGTCCCGCCGTGGCTCTCAGTCCAGGGATCATCTAGATCCACGAGGCAAATCCGCTTTGCCTGCAAGGTCATCGCAGCTTCCTCAGCAGCCAGGTCACAGGAAGCTTAACGCGCCCCCAAGCGCTAACAGGAGCAGGCCGCCCACCGCGATCCACACGATCCGCTCCGCGGCTCCCGGGACTGTCGCCGCGGATGTCGTGAGCACGCATCCAGCGTAGGTAAGGATGCTGACCGCGAGCACGACCACCAGCCTCCGCCAGTCATACGTGATCGGATTGTCGCGTCTCCGGGCGTAAATGTAGATGCTCACGAACATCGCTGTATATCCCACGGCAGACGCAACCGCAGCCGCAATCAACCCGTAGCGGGGGACGGTCGTGTCGCCGCAGCTGGCTCGAAGCTGTCAGCGCCAGTGGTCATGAGAGGTAGCCGAGGTCGCTCAGGACCGCTCGCCAACGACCGGCACCCGCGTCCGGTGAAAACGAATCCCCGAGCGTCTCACGAGTCGCCAACCCCGCTGCGGCGTCCTGTGCTCCGCCGCCATTCTCCCACCAGGTTCGCAGGGCAGAGCCCAGCTGGGCCGGATCCCGGTCCGTCAAGGTCATCGCCTCGGGGAACTTGCCCGCCAGATCGTCAGGCCCTCCGCCTCGTGAGGCGATCACGCGACAGCCGCAGGCCAGCGCTTCGAGGATCACCAAGCCGAACGGCTCGGGGCGCAGCGAAGGAACGACTACGAGAGCCGAGCGCATCAGGATCGGCACTGGATCGTCTACAAATGGCAGGACTGTCCAGAGTCCATCGTCGCCGCGCTCCTGCATCGCCTCCGCTCGGGCGGCGAACTCCGTACCCGGCTGATAGCCGACGAAGGTAAGCTTCGGCCGGTCGCCGGCATTCGCAAACTCGCGCGTGTACGAGTCGGCCAGCAGTTCCTGGCCCTTCCATTGATTGAAGCGCCCGATACACACGATTCCGGATCGAGCTCCGTGCCTCGCGGGCGAACAGCTCTGCTCCAGGGTTGCGCTGTCCAGCCAATCCCAGACGGTGTACCTGTGCCGTGGTCCCGTTGTGCATCGCTCCCATTGTGCTCGCACGCCGGCAGAGATCGCTAAGACTGCGCTCGAGCGGCGTCTATGCCATTGGACAAGCAAACGATGCGCAACCGAGTCCGGTTCCATCCATTCGCGCACAATCAGCACACGTCGCCGTTCGGGTCGCGAGCTGCGGATGACGCTCGAACTGTTGATGATCGTAAGATCGGGCCTCCGGACCCGCTGTCGCCGGACAAGCGCCACGGGCTTCTCGACGCCACGACTGGAGGCGATGGCCACCGCCGCCTCTTCCATCTCGATGCCGAGACTTGCCGCCGCGTCGGCCAGGCCGCGCTCCGGGCGACTCTCCGGGACGATGAGGACTGGGTCATGTCCCAGGGATCGGAGGGCCTGACACAGTCGGAGCGCCGCGCGGTCGGCGCCGAAGAGCTCTCGACTACTGCAGATCACGTCCACCTTCATGTCGCCGGCTCCGTCGCCCGCATGATTCCGTTCAGCAATCCGCGCACTGAGGTCCGGGCAACGGAGCGAGCCTGGGACTTGCGGAGGTGTATGCACTGAAACCTGCCAGCACAGAATTCGCGCCCCGGCCGGTTCTTGCGGGGATACCTACCGAAGCGAATCATGCGTCGTGGCGCGTCGTGGTGCGTCGGACCACCCGACAGTTGACCCGGACATTTGCGCACCGCGTCCCGCAGAGCCTGCTCATATGCATCGGACACATCGCTCCACTGAAAACACGAAGTGACACTCACACGTCCGTGCCTTGCCCAATCCAGCTGGCGTGCGCGATCAGCCATGATCGCCCCGATCCGACCGGCCAGCTCCTGCGGATCGCGCGGATAGGGCTGTTCACCCCGTCCAATGACCTCGCGGTTGAACGGAGTGTCCAATGCAAGCGTCGGCGCTCCCGCTCCGAGTGCCTGTAGTAGCGTCAGATTGATGCCGCCAACCACATGGCCGTCCGTAGCGTCAACTCGACGTTGTTCTCAGGGATGAGCCCTGCCACGCAGAGCACATACGCCTCGGGATCAAATCCCAGTGCCCGAACGCGGTCATCCCCGATGCTCCGCTGTACATCGGCGGCGCAGGGAATGAACCGCGGGTGAACGCTGAACTCGCTTTCCCAGACGTCGGCGATGGCCTCCGAGTCGCTAACCAGCACATCGGCCGACCAGGCACTTAGCTTCGCGCCTTGGTAGAAGAGCTTCCGCACGGCGGCGCCCCACCTGCCTCGCTCCCACTCCAATCCATCCGTGTTCAGGACCGTCGGCGTGCTAGTCGCTCGCAAAATCGGCAGGTAATAGCCGTTAGCGATGTTCAGCACGAGCGTGGCGTCAAATCTCTGGCCCGCTGCGTGCACATGTGATGTCAATCCGAAGCTCAGCGTCGAGGCCGGCTTCGTGTCGCGACCTGGCATCCAGATGCACACAACAGCACCATCAACCCAGCGTCTACGTCCTCGGCTTCGGTCGCGGCAATACACAGTGACAGCATGGCCACACGCCGCCCAAGCTGGAGCGAGATGACGAACGAGCGTTTCGTAGCCTCCGTAGGTGCTGGGATAGCCGCGACAACCCAGGATGGCTATCTTCAATTGTGCCGAATCGACGTTCTCCCCGGCCGTCGTCGGCTTCGCGCCAGCCTCCTGTTCGACTTCTGAGCCAAGCTGGCTACTCAGCAACTCTCACTCCAGGACTTGTTCTGTGTCAAACCTATGCACCTGCTCGCCGGGAATGCGTCCAGGCCGCCGGCCAGAAACCTGAATGCGTCCAGGCTACCGGCCAGGAACCTGCCTGACGAGCATGTGGTCAAGGGCCGGTCCATCTCCATGGGCCGTCGAACATGGTTCTGCACCGAGCCTCCATCTTCGCGGCCGTCGCCGTCGAGACTGAAGCACTCCCGCACCACGGCGATTGTAATGAACGGTGTCCGGGCGGGTGGCTGCGCCGCAGAGACGTCGTAAAGCTGCGGATTTTGGGGGCTCCCGGCATCGATGTAGGTGGCCTGGCGTTGGGAATCGCGGTGTGAGGGGGTCTGACAGGGCTGTGGAGCACGCTGCCGGTCGTGATCGCGTGGCTTGTGGCGGAGCGGGGTGTCTGCGCGAGGGGGTCGCTCGCTGGCATGGATGCCGGCGAAACTGGGCACGGATGAGGCTGGCGCCGCGACGCGGTTGAGGGTGACGCGCCCGCCGTCCGGGCCCGGCAAGCTGCTGGCTGCTTGAAGGTCATCAGCTCAACAGGAGGACGGCGATGCGCGTCAGCGCGGGATTCTCGCGCCTGCTGCGCCTGGACGGGATCTGGTCAACGAGTGCGCCCCATCAGCAGGTACAGCGCGCGCAGGTGCTGCTGTTGGCCGCGGCCGGCGAGGCGAACATCCGGATCGCTCAGCGGGTAGGTGTGACGGTGGTGACTGTGCGCGCATGGCGTGCACGGTTTGAGCAGGCGGGACTGGCAGACCTCGGGGTGGTGCGGGCGGGACGTGGTCGTAAGCCGTCGATCCCTCAGGCGACGGTCGAGGCGATCGTGCACGCGACGCTGCGTGAGAAGCCTCCGGGTGAGACGCATTGGAGCTGCCGCACGATGGCCAAGGCGCAGGGAGTGTCGCCGGCGACGGTGCAGCGGATCTGGTCCGCCAGGGGCCTAAAGCCCCATCGTGTGAAGACGTTCAAGCTCTCGAACGACAAGCGCTTTGAGGAGAAGCTCGTCGATGTCGTCGGCCTGTATCTGAACCCGCCGGAGAATGCGATCGTCCTATCGATGGACCGGAAGAGCCAGATCCAGGCGCTGGATCGCACGCAGCCGTCGCTGCCGATGACACCCGGCCGGGCGGGCACGATGACCCACGACTACAAGCGCAACGGCACGACGACTCTGTTCGCCGCGCTCGACGTACTCAGCGGCAGCGTGATCAGCCAGTGTCTCCCGCGCCAGCGCCACATCGAGTTCCTGAAGTTCCTGCGCACGATCGACCGCGAGACTCCCAAGGGCCTTGAGATCCACCTGGTCCTCGACAACTACTCAACCCACAAGCACGAAAACGTCAAGACGTGGCTCGCCAAGCACCCACGGTTCCACCTGCACTTCACGTCCACATCGAGCTCGTGGCTGAACCTCGTCGAGCGGTTCTTCGGGAAGCTGACCGACAAAGCGATTCGTCGTGGTGTGTTCCACAGCGTGCCAGACCTGATCGCCGCGATCGAGGCCTACCTCAACGCCAACAACGAGAACCCCGAACCATTCGTCTGGACCGCAACCGCCGACGACATCCTCACCAAGGTACGTCGAGGACGCGTCGCCCTCAACCAACTAGCAACACAAAACTGAGACACCGCACTAGCTCACCGCCAAGAACATCACTCCGCACACCGTGCGCCACACCGCCGCGATGCAGCTCCTCCGCGCTCGACCTCCCGTCGACACCGCGACGATCTCGTTGTGGTAGGTGCGCTCGGCGTTCGGCTCGTTGGAGGTGTCCTCGTCAATACGACCTCGGCGAGCTTGAGCAGCTGCCGTGCGGTCTGGTTGACGGTGTCCTTGAGCAGGCTGTAGCGCGCGCCCTTGATCCACTTCCCCTCGCCGGTGCTCGAGCGGCCGTGCCGGTTGTACTCGTCGCGGCGGACCTGGTCGGCCGCCTTACCGCCGAGTTGGACCACGTGGAAGGGGTCAAAGCAGACCTGCGCGTCCGGGACCGCCTGGGTGATCGCCTTCTCGTAGCCGGCGCTCATGTCGATCGAGACGGAACCGACGCGCTGATCGAAGAGATCCGTCGACTATGACGACGAGGACGAGCAGCTTCAAGGCTTCGAGAACGCCTTCGACGAAGACGCCAGCTTCCCATGCCGCGGCACATGCGTCGGCGAAGAAGTCGAAGTCCTGCACGTCGGCCAGGCCAACAACCGACGCGAGCTCATCGCCGCTTGTCAACGCAACGAGCGCCGCTACGAGATCGCACTTCTCGACATCGACATTTAGGCAGACCCCGACACCTGAATAGCCAGGTTCAAGGCGTCGGACGGCGAGGATCCCGTCGCGGTGTGTGCGGATCGTTCGGCCCAAGCGAATCAACGGTCCCAGTCGGCAGCGCGAAAGGCGGGCCGGCACCCGGTCGAGCAGCTCGTCGACGGCGCCTGCGGTGAAGGCCGGGAGCGAAGATCGCTGTGACCATCTCCTTCATCGCCCAGGCGCGCGTGACCTTCCCGCGGCCGGCGCGGGTCGCGGCGAGCGTGGTGGCTTGACGGTCGCTGAAATCGTCGGGGTTCCTGACCAGCGCCGAGCGGTCCGCCTTGAACTGGCGGGCGGTGTCGGCCTGGCCGGCGTGACGCAACTCGTTCGACTGCTCGCGGCGGACCTCGTCCAGCGGCGTGGTCGCGAGCGCGCCGACGTGGTGATTGTCGATCACGATCGTCGCTTGCGGGCGCGTGTTTCAGGACGCTCTTGGCGTAGCCGCCGGTAATGTCCATCGACACCGCCCTCAGCTGGGAGGCGCGCGTGAAGGTCGCAGGCTCGATCTCGCTGATGTGCTCGATTCATGCGGCCGGGATGCCGTGCCGGCCGGGACGGCCGGGCACGGGCCGAACGGGACCATGATCGCGTGGCCAGCTCCCACGACGGCTGGGAGGCGGCGTGGACGGATCGCCTGGCGGCGGGTCGGGCTCTGAGAAGAACTGATCAACCGGCGGCTTAGCGCTTGCTCACACAACCCCACCCGACGCAGCGGCGGCGGTGGTCGCCGACCAGCGTCAAGTACCGGTGTCGCTTGCGCCAGGCGACCTCGTCGATCGAGATCTCAAACAGGTCGCCGAGACGGTCCAGCTCGCCCAGGCACTCGTCGGCGAGGCGCGTGATGATCCGCCGACCGTCTGCCAGTCGATCCTCGTCAGACGGCAGCTCGCGGTCTTGTCGGTCTTCGTCGCCGGCCACGCGACCAGGTTCTCGAAGTCACGCGTGAACCGCGCGCCGTCGCGAGCGAACGGGACGCCCTCCGCCAGCGCCCCGTGCTCGGGGCAGACAAGCCGTCGCAGCCGCGCGTGAACCTCGAGCCGCCCGTCCCCGCGGTCCAGGTGGCGCCAGACCTATGATCTGAACCCGTGCGCGTCCCAACCGCCGCCCGACACCCCGCCGGGAGCGAAGAAAGCCTGCTCAGGCCCCGAACCCGAGCCGGTCACAGCCCCAAGTACCCTCCGATCACCCCGGAGCCTCAAAAAGAAGAGATCAATCGAGGGTGCTGTTTCATAGTCTATGTGGTGCCGCCGGGCGAGCCGACGTCGCCCCGTTGGGCTCCGGGCCGCGCTCGGCAGCCTGAGGGCCAGCGGGTCGATGACGCCGTGAACCGCGCCAGACCGCGAGAGATGGTCAAGCGCCGCGAAGGGGAGGAGATTCCGGATGATCTTCTCGACACACTGGTTGGCGGACGGGAGGACCGAGCGGGAGATCGCTCGCCTGGCGGGCTGCTCGCGATCGAGACTGACCATCTGGCTATGCCCGGATTCACGCGCGCCGCGACCGTAACGGGATTTTTGAGCAGAAGATCGTGAGAAAGCGCGAGCGGCGCATTTGGAGCTTTGACGACAAGATCGCGTGCTAGTACCCGGATCTGATCAGCAGAATGCCCCCCGGTGAATGGATACATCGACATCCACGCTCACGTCCTTCCGGGAATTGACGACGGTCCCTCGGACTTGGATGGCTCGCTGGCCATGCTCCGGGCCGCCGCTCAGTCAGGAACCACCGTGTTGGTAGCAACGCCGCATCTGCGCGCCGACTTTCCAGATGTGCACGTTCACGAGCTGGCCGACCGCTGCGCGGACCTGCGCGAGCGGATCGCGGGCGAGGGCCTCGGCCTCGAGCTCCTCTGCGGCGGTGAGACCACATTGACCTGGGCCCTGGACGCAAGCGACGCTGACCTGACTGCCGCGAGCATTGGGCAGCGGGGAACGGACCTGTTGATAGAGACGCCCTCCACGTCCTCAGCCGGCCTCGAAATGCTCCTCTACCAAGTGCGGCTTCGCGGTTTCAGGATCACGCTTGCCCACCCTGAACGGAGCCGGGATTTCCAGCACGACCTCGCGCCCCTGGCCCGCCTGGTGGATCAGGGAATTCTGCTGCAGGTCAACGCCGACAGCATTCTCGGCAACCCTCGGCGATCTCAGACCGCGCGGTTGGCGGAAGACCTGTGTCGAACGGGCTTGGCTCACGTCATCGCATCGGATGGCCACCGCGGCTCGTCGTGGCGCCCGGTCACGAGACTGGCCGAGGCCGCGAGGGCAGCCGGAGGCCTGGTCGGGCCTGACCGGGCATGCTGGATGACCTCCGATGTTCCAGGCGCGATCGTGGCGGGTGAAACGCTGCCGGAGGCGCCTGCGGTGTTGATGGGCCGGCGGCGCCTCGCCCTGTGGCCGCGTCGCTAGCGGCGTCGATATTCGCCGCCAGTTTCGGACCGCGTCGCCCCTAAACCCCCCTAAACCTCCGTAAACACTAGCGATCAGACCCCAAACCGGCCGTCGAATGCCCACCAAGCGGAACTCGGGTACACGAAGGGGAGATAAAGATCCGCCGCACCGGTCGCGGAGAGCGGGCAGGTGAGCTTTCATGTGGCGTATCTGAGGGCCTGGGCACCTCTGTACCGCTCGTGATCTAGACTCGTCCGCGTTCGCAGTTGACTGGTCGATCTACGGCCGGTCACGAGGAGGCAGATTTGATGATTCGCAACCTCAAACCATTCCTTTGCACGGTGGCCATCGTCCTGTGCGTGCCCGCCGTCGCTGCCGCGCGGCTGAAACCGAGCCTGCCGGACGGGTACTCGGGTATCCAGCAGTACACCGAGGCGGTGCCAACGGCCGGGGGCTCAAGCCCCGTCCGTGCCGTACAACCCACCGGTGGTCACGGCTCAATACCGGCCGCCACCCAGAATGCTCTGCAGAGTGACGGCACCGCCGGTCGGCAGGCCGCCGCTCTGGCGGCCGGCGATGGCTCGACGAGCGGCACCACGAGCTCGACTCGGCGCCACGGTCGTGCTTCCCGGCAGAGAATGGAGGCGCACTCTCGATCGGCGTCGACGGTGCCGCCTGCCACGTCGCCTCCTGGATCCTCCGGTGGCGGTGGCGGCTCGTCGCAGGGCTCTGCCGTAGCAGGTGCGCTTACGGGAGGCCAGGGGTCCCCGGGCTTCCTCCTGCCACTGATCCTGGTCATCATCGCCGCCGGGGTCGTCACGCTGTCGCTCCGCCGTCGCCGCTCAATCAACTGACCAGGTGGTGGCCGCCGCGTCGCCCGCCCGGGCGACCCGAACCCGGCTGTCGTTGCGCTGGGATCTCCGGGCAGGGTGGGTGTGGGCGCTCATCCTGGCGCTCGTCCTATTTCTAGGATTCGACGGCGGCGGATACGACCTGGCGGTTCGCAGCGACGCCGGGGTGGTCGTGTGGTGGACGCTGCTGCTGGGCACTCTCTCCGGCCTGCTGCCGGGGGGCACGAGCCGGACCGGCAGGATCGCCGTGCTGTTGTTGGCATTGTTTGCGGCGTGGAGCACCGCCTCGACGCTCTGGTCACTCAGCAGCGAGCGCAGCTTGGACGAGGCATCCCGGCTGGCCGCCTACGTCGGCGTCCTCTGGCTCGCAGTCGCCACGTTCGGCGAGCGTGAGCGCGCCACGCGTCACGTGGTGGGTGCGCTCGCGCTCGCCATTACGGTGATCGCGGCCGGCGCTGTCCTCACGCGGCTCGAGCCCAATCTGATCCCGGCGGCCGGCACCACCGGCCAGCTGCTCGGAGCCGCCCGGTCACGACTGAGCTGGCCGTTGAACTACTGGAATGCGCTGGGTGCCCTGATGGCGTTCGGGTCCCCGTTGCTCCTGTCGCTCGCCTCCTCGGCTCGCACCGTTTGGACGCGCGGAGCTGCCGCAGCCGCCATGCCGCTGTTGATTCTGTGCGCCTATCTCACGTTTTCCCGCGGCGCCGCAATCGCTGGCGCCGTCGCGCTCGCGGTCTTCATCATGCTGTCACCTCAGAGAATTCCCCGGGCGGCAACCGCCCTGCTGTGTGCGGCGGGCGGGACGTTTCTGGCCCTGGAGGCCGACAACCGCCGTGCGGTTGAGAACGGTCTCAGAGGAACCCGAGCCTCCCACCAAGGGACATCGTTGTTGGTGCTAGTCATTATCGTCTGTCTGGCGGTCGGCATCGGTCAGGCGCTGTTCTCCCTGCTCGCCCGACGGGCAATTCCGGGCCGGCTGCTGACGGTTCCGATCCGCTGGGCCCGACTCGGCACGATTGGGCTCGTCGTCCTGATCATCGTGGCGGGCTTGGCCCTCCATGGTCCCCACCAGCTGGTGCATGCCTGGAACGGCTTCAAGCGGGGTGTGACACCCAGTTCGGTCGTGCATGAGAATTCGCTGGGACGCTTCGCCGCCCTCAGCGGCGAGGGGCGCTACACATTCTGGAAGACCGGTATCGACGCCCTCGGCGGGCGCTGGCTACACGGCTTCGGTGTCGGCACGTTCCAACTCGTCTGGTTGCCGCGCGCACCCTTCTCCGCCTACATCATCAATGCCCACTCGCTGTACGTCGAGACACTGATAGAGGTAGGCGCAATCGGGCTCGCCCTGCTCGCTGGGTTCCTCGTGACGCTGTTCGGTACTGCGGTGCGGACCGTTGCGGACGCTGATACGACCGCCCGCTGCTACGCCGCGGCCACGGCCGCTGCGATTCTCGCCTTTCTCGTGTCCGCAGGCTTTGATTGGATCTGGCAGGTACCGGTGGAGCCCGTGTGCTTTCTGTTGCTAGGTGCCGCTGTGCTCGCCCCAGCAGGAACTCCCGAGCGGGCCCCCGGACGGGCATTCCCGAGATTGATCGTCCGTGCCGCAACTATCGTCGGCGCCCTGGGTTCTCTGATCCTGATGGGGGTACCGATGGCCATGACCCAAGCCGTGCGCCGCAGCCAGGCTGACGCCCGCGCCGGCCACACGACGGCCGCGCTGACGGCCGCCCAGACGGCCCTGAACATCGAGCCCGGCTCCGCGTCGTCAGCGCTGCAGGTGGCTTTAGTCCTGGAGCTTCAACACCGCTATGCAGCCGCCGTGGTGTACGCGCAAAAGGCCACCTCGGACGAGCCGCAGAACTGGGACGCTTGGCTCGTGCGATCGCGCCTGGAAGCTGAGGCCGGAAGCGCCAGTCAATCGCTGGCGGACTATCTTCGCGCGCGCTCGCTGAACCCGCGCTCGTCCCTCTTCAACAGCTGACGACAGAGCCATGAGCCCTACCACCCCCCAGCCTGCAACGGAAATGCACGACGTCATGCATCGGTGGAAACCGGATGGCGTCCGATCGTCACTCGTGGGCCGGCGCAGGCTGGCGAGATTGGGGCGAGCAGCGTGTGTGGCCGTCACAGTCGCGGTCATAGGACTCGTTCTGGTGCCCGTCACCGCCTTGGCCCAGTTCGAGGTTGGGCTCCAGGATCCTGGCTTCTCGCAGCCAGCAGCCAGCACATCGGCACAGCTCGCCTACAAGGCGCTGACCGCGGTTGGTGGCTCGACGATTCGTCTCAACTTCAATTGGCAGACGATTGCTCCCAGCGGCGCCACGGCCCCGGCGGGATTCGACGCAGCAAATCCGGGAGATCCGCTTTACAACTGGGACGCCATCGACGCAGCCGTCCGTACGGCGGCTGCGCACCATGATCACGTCCTCGCGGACCTGGTCCGGGCTCCCAAATGGGCCCAGCCCGCGGGCAGACCCGCTTCGCTCACGATCTTCGGCGGCATTTGGAATCCAAGCGTGCAGGATTTCAGCCTCTTTGCACGGGCGGCCGCTATGAGGTACAGCGGCCATTACGTACCCGCCGGGCAGACGTCGCCACTGCCGCGCGTCTCGCAATGGGAAATCTGGAACGAGGAGAACCTGCCCGAGGATCTCACCGCACCTAACCTGGTCTCCGAATACCGTTCGCTCCTCAACGCCGGCTACAGCGCCGTCAAGTCGGCTAGCTCAAGCAACACTGTAATCATGGGAGGTCTCGCTCCCGTTTCCTTCGTCAACGGCATCTCGGTATCGCCGCTGAAGTTCGCCGCCGAAGTTATGTGCCTGCAACGGGTCGGTACACGATTCATCCGAGCAAAAGCCTGCCCGGTGAAGGCACACTTCGATGTTCTGGCGATACACCCGTACTCACTCGATGCCACGCCGACCAAGCATGCGTACAGCTATGACGACATTCTAGTCGGCGATGTCGGCAAGCTCGACACCCTTCTCAGCGCCGCGGAGCGACTGAACACCGCTGCACCCCACATCAAATACAAGCTGTGGGCGGACGAGTGGAGTTGGTTCACCAACCCGCCTGACAAGCAGGTCGGCGACGCCCCCCATACCGCGGCGCGCTATACCGCCTACTCGATGTACGAGATGTGGCGCGACGGGGTTAGCCTGGTCGTTTGGTTCCGGGCCGAGGATCCGTCGACCCCCCCGCCAAACTCTCCGTCATTCATCAACGGTGGCGGTCTCTACACTTCGACCGGGACGCCCAAACCCATGATGCAAGCGTTCGACTTCCCAGTCGTAGCCGGAATCAGCAGGGGGCAAGGGTTCGTGTGGGGGCGGGCTCCAGTTTCTAGACGCACAGAGGTCGTGATCGAGCACAAGGTTGGAGGAACCTGGAGAAGGCTTATGACGGCGAACACAGCCTCCGACGGCGTGTTCGAGGTGCACTTCGCAGCCACTCACAATGGCAGCTACCGCGCCCAGATTCCACATAGCCTCGTCAGCCTAGGGTATAACTCAGAGCCCATCGCGCCCGTTCGTACGCATTGACCCGACTTTCGCCGTCGGCCGTAGACCAGATCATCAATCAGGCGTCCCAGCATCGGCACGACAACAGGGACGTCGGAGGCTCTCGCGCGCTCCTCCGCCCCCTCTTCCAACCGAAGCCTCAGGGCCGGCGTGCCAGGAACGTGGATTACTGCGGCCGCGACCGCGCTCGAATCGCCCACCGGCGCGAGAATGCCCCACTTTTCCGAAATTGAGCCCGGGACGATCATACGACGGGATGCTCCCCCGGCAATGACGAGGCGACGCGTTCAGGTCGACCGCGGAAGGAGGATCTTCCGGACCTGTGGCTTCGGCTTTGCGTAGCCACGGTTCGGCTTCCCGGTCACGGTGAGTAACCATCGCCCGGAACTGAGCTTGCCAGTGAATGTCATCTCAGTGGCCGTCTTGTTCCTGCCCTTAAGACGCGAATGGACATGTCTGGCGCCCAGACTCGACGCGGTGATGCTCACTGCACCAGACCGTGCACGATGCCTCACGGTGACGACGATCGACCGCCCGCGCCGTTTGACGCTCACGATGCTCAGGTTCATCGATAAGAGCTTTGCTTGCTTCTTTGTGCTGGCAGTCGATGTCCCCACGGTCACACCGGCCGCGCCTACCGGTGACGGCACGGCAGGTGCTATTACCACCGCTGTCGGGGCGCTGGCCGAGTCGGCGCCGTCCACGGTATTTGTAGCGGTAACTGAGAAGATGATCGTCGATCCAACGTCCGCAGGCTGGAGCGTATAGGAGGTAGTGTTGGCCCCGGCAATGCTGCTGCAGTTCCGCCCAGCGACGTCGCAACGCTCCCATTGATAGGAAAAGGCAGGCGACGGATCTCCTACCCAGCGACCCGGGTTCGCTATTAGCTGTGATCCGCTTACGGGCGCTCCCTGAATGGTCGGGGCTGACGTATTGGTGGGAGCGGTCCCGGGCGTCGCATACCCGCTTGGGCATCCGGTTGTTGTCAGCTGCTTGGCGACATCGAGATAATCCTGCCCATACGCAGTCAGCGATAGGCTGCCCGACACCAACGGCAAGTAGACCTCGCCGGCCGTGGCTGGCGTCGCCCCCCAGTAGAACGGCAGCACGTCCTCGACATCCAACCACGGCGTACACAACGCCCACTGCGTGTAGCTGGCCACCACCGACCCCCACGCCGCACTCGTCTGACTCTCACTCGCCGTACAACGACTGCTGTCGTACGACGTCGATGACGCCTCACACGCCCCAAACTCATTGATATCCAACGGAACCCCAGAGAAGCCGTTGCTATCCATCCACGTCCGCAACTGCGACGTATCAGGCTCCAACAGAGAATCACTCACATCAAACACCCACGGGTGATAACCAACCGCATCCACCGCCCCCCGAGTCAACGCAGCCAACAACCGCTCATCAGACTGCACATCCACCCCACCCGACGCGCTATCAGCCAAACCACCCACCACCGCCACCCCAGCCGGATCGACCTTATGCAACGCCGCCCGCGACGCCGCATACACCTCCGCATAATCCGCCGGATCAGACAAC
>Ga0182024_10007097_pt1 | contig 24295 bp, 26 predicted proteins | sample P32metaG_FD_120480 | JGI IMG/M metagenome (GOLD analysis project Ga0182024, IMG submission 120480) | Permafrost microbial communities from Stordalen Mire, Sweden - P3-2 metaG (Illumina Assembly) | ecosystem: Environmental > Terrestrial > Soil > Wetlands > Permafrost | place: Sweden: Stordalen...
CATCCGGGTCAGGAAAATCGCGGTGCCCGGCACCCGCACGATCTTGTGGCGGCGCAGCCAGGTGCGGAACCGGCGCGGCGTCATCGCCGCCGCCATCTGTTCTTTTTGCGCCGCCGAGATGCCGGCATGCCAGGTGATCATGACGAGAAAGACGATCGCGCCGAAGCTCAGCGGGACCCAGCCGCCATCGGCGATCTTCAACAGATTGGCCGAGAAGAACGCCAGGTCGACAAACAGGAAAACGCCGCTCGTCGCCAGCGCCAGCGGCAGCGGCCAGTTCCACCGCTCGCGCATTAGATTGTAGAGCAGCGCCGTGGTCAGCATCATCGTCGTCGACACCGCGGTGCCGTAGGCCCCGGCGAGCCGATCGGAGCTGCCGAAACTCACGGTCAGCAACACCGTCATCAGCATCATCAGCCAATTGATCATCGGCACGTAGATCTGGCCGTATTCGGTGTCCGAGGTCTGGCGGATGTTGAATCCCGGGAACCAGCCGAGCTGCATCGCCTGGCGGGTCAGCGAGAACGAGCCGGTGATGATCGCCTGGCTGGCGATGATCGTCGCCGCCGTCGCCAGCACCACCATCGGGTAGATCGCCCAACCCGGCGCCAGGCGGAAGAACGGGCTGCCCTCCTGCCCCGGCTCGGCGATCAAGAGCGCGATCTGCCCGGCGTAATTGAGCAGCAGCGCCGGCAGGACGAGGAGATACCAGGCCATGCGGATCGGGCCTCGGCCGAAATGCCCCATATCGGCGTAGAGCGCCTCGCCGCCGGTGATCGCGAGGAAAACCCCGCCCAGTATCGCGAAGCCGTGCCAGCCGCCCCGCGCCAGAAAGAGGATGCCGTGCATCGGGTCGACCGCCGCGAGCACCGCCGGGTGGCGCGCGATCCCACCGATTCCGAGCCCGCCGATGACGATGAACCACACCAGCATCACTGGCCCCAGCACCCGTCCGAGCCGCGCCGTGCCGCGGTTCTGCACCGCGAACAGCACGACCAGGATGACGACCGCGAGCGGCAGCACGTAAGGCTTCAGCGCGTCGCTCGCGACATTGACGCCTTCCAATGCGCTCAGCACCGAGATCGCCGGGGTGATGATGCCGTCGCCGTAGATCAGCGCCGCGCCGAACAGCCCCATCATCACCAGCGTCGGCGCCCGCCCGTAACCCCGTCCGGCGACCAGCGACATCAGCGCCAGAATCCCGCCCTCGCCGTGATTGTCGGCGCGCATCACGAACAGGCAGTACTTGACCGAAACGGTAATGATCAGCGCCCAGAAGATCAGCGACAGGATGCCGAGCCCGATCTCCGGCGAAAACCCGCCGCCGACGCCCTCGATGATCGCTGGGAGCGTGTAGAGCGGGCTCGTGCCGAGATCGCCATAGACGATGCCGAGCGCCGCCAGCGCCGCGGCCGCGGTTATCGGCCGCGATATCGACGAGGCGGGTTTCTCTTCTTCGGTGACGGCGATGTCCGACATCGTCCCTCTCTATCGATCGCGGGCCATGCCGGGCTCGGATGACCATAGCTCAGAGGGGTTGCTTTAACGCGTCCCCGAGACCACCAACGCGCGACGGTTGCGCCCGGTTCGCGGTTGCTGGCATTTTCCCGGATGGTGCTCCGGGCGCGCGCGCCAAGGCAAGGGACGCTAGGGGATGACAGGGGAGGATTCCGCTGCTTCACGGCGGAGCGCGAACATTTTTGCCGTCGCGATGGCCCTCGCGGGGTTCCTCGCGGCGCCGGCCGAGCCGAGAGCGCAAACCGGCGGCTCGCCGCTGATCACGATCCCGCCGGCGAAGCTTTCGCCGCCGCCGGCGGCGCCCGCGATCGCTGCCACCGCGGCGATAGTCGAGCCGGCGGCGCGTGCGCTGTTGCCGACCAAGCTGCAGATCCTGCACGATTCAGCGGGCTCCGCCATCGCGATGTACGGCGCGCTGACCGACAAGGCCGCCTCGGCGACCGGAATCGTGCTGGCGATCTTCGCCAACTCGGAAGCCTTCGACCCCACGCCCGCGTTGCGGCTGGTGCTTGGCGACCAGGACGACCGGCATGCGCAGGCGCTGTTCACCGCGACGGTGCACGGCGCGCCGGTGACCGGCATCGCGGTCGCGGCGCTCGGCGACACGGGCGGCGACGTCACCGTGTTCTATGGCGACGCCGACCGCTTCGCCGCCGCGTTTTCCCGCATGCGAGGGGCGCTCGCGCAAAGCGACGGCGTCGCCACGGTCGTTCTGTCGCCGCTCCACCTCGGCGACGGCAGGGAGATCGACATCCCGCCCGGCTGGCGGGTGACCGCCGAGGGCGTGGGCACGGTCGATCTCCAGGGCCCCGCCGGCGAATCCCTATCGCTCGGGGCGACGATGCCGGTCTATGCCGGCGACAGCGTGCCGGGTGGCTCGGTGCTGCAGGCCCCGTGTTGCGACCCGGGGCAGGCGTTCACGACGCTCTATCCGCAGATCGCGGCGGCCGAGCAGCGCCGGGGCCTCCCATCGCGAGAGCTGACGGGCATCGTGGAATCGCAACCGGTGGCGGCGGGCGCGGGCAACGGCGCGCTCATCCTCGGCAATGTCCAGGTCGGCGGCGCGGACTACGCCTATCTGGCGCTCGCCGAGGCGGTCGCCGGCTTCACCGATCCGTGGAATTTCGCGCTGTCGGGCATCCTGGCACCGCAGCCGATTTTCGCCGCCGAACTCCCGACCCTGCTGCAAATCTGGAAATCGTATCGCGGCGCCCAGCCGGTCTTCGCCGATGCTTTGTGGCAGGCGCTGCGAGGCATGAGCGCCACGCGGCAAATGCTCGAATCGACCATCGCCGCGCGCGAAACCGCCGAATACAACGCCGATGTGGGCTGGGAGCCGGCGATTGCCGCGATGGCGACGCCATCGACGGGCGGACAGGCCGAGATCGACGATGCGTTGGCCCGCTCGCTCGCCGATCGGCTGTCGAGCGACACCGGGCGCCCCTGGCGGATCGTGCCGCCCGCGGAGCTCAGGTAAGCGGGGCCGCTACTGCATCGGGTGCTTCGAGCGCAGCGAATCGACGAGGCTGCTGGCGGCGCGGGCGAGCGAATCGAGCGGATGCGCGGCGCAATAATTGTCGATCCAGGAGAAGAGCTCGTCCGGGTGGGCGCCGTTGGCGACGTCCTGGCTGACCATCAGCACATTGGCGTTGATGCTGGTGATATAGCCGAGCACCCAGCTTTGCAGCATCGCGCTGTCGGGCAGCGCCTGGCTGCGCACCTGCAGCCAGCTGCCGCACGGCCGGCCGCCCGCGCCGAAGATCACATACTGGTCGCCGGCGCGGGCCGGCGCGGCGAACGCCAGAATGACCAGGGAGGCGACCGCCCACCGGGCCGCGATGGCAGCCTGGGCCTCACGCCACCTCATGCGCCGCCGCAAGCAATGCCATCCAAGTTATTGTTCTATCGAGAAGCTTCCATCATTGTCGTTCGAGTTGGAAGATTTCGTCCTTGATGCGGAGCTTTTGGCGCTTCAGATCGTGGATCGCCCCCTGATCGGGTAGCGGGCGGTGGGTTTCCTCATCGATGGCGCGCTCGAGCGATGCATGCTTTTCTTTGAGCGCCTCGATGTGATCTAGCTGCGACATGCAGTTTCCTCCTATCGACACTCACGGCGGTTAATGGTAGCGCCAGATGGAGATTTCGGCCAGCGCTTGCTCACGATCGTCGTCGAGATATGTGATGCCGCCCTGGGGAAATGACGAGGCGCGGGGAAGTGGCACGGATGCGACAAGATCAAAGCCGCCCACGCCTGATCGTCGGCATCAGCGGCGCCTCCGGCGTCGCCTATGGCGCGCGGCTGTTGACGCTGCTCAAGGACCTGCCGGTTGAGATCCATCTGGTGATCAGCCGCGCGGCCGAGATGACGCTGGCGCTCGAGACCAACCTGAAGCCCGCCGAGCTGCGCGCCCGCGCCGATGTCGCGCACGCGATCGGCGACATGGCCGCGCCGATCTCGTCCGGCTCGTTCCAGACGCTGGGCATGATCATCGCGCCGTGCTCGATCCGCAGCATGAGCGAGATCGCTACCGGCGTGACGTCGACCCTCCTCACCCGCGCCGCCGACGTCGTCCTAAAGGAGCGCCGCCGCCTGGTGCTCGCGGTGCGCGAGACGCCGCTCCATACCGGGCATCTGCGGACGATGACCGCGCTGTCCGAGATGGGCGCGGTGATCGCCCCGCCCGTGCCGGCGCTCTACGCCAAACCGCAAACGATCGAAGAGATGATCGACCACAGCCTCGGCCGCCTGCTGGACCTGTTCGGCCTCGATAGCGGCACCGTTAAACGCTGGGGCGAGCAGGGGTCGGCGAAATTTTAAATTTCGTCTCCCCCGCGAAAGCGGGGGCCCAGGGCAAGCGGCTCATCGCTCGCGCCTAGGTTCCCGCTTTCGCGGGAAGACGACTAATTTGTTCCTACGATTCCCGCGATCACCTGGCACAGCAACGCGGCCTCTTCCGAATCAAAATCGCCGCCGAGCACCAGCCGCAGATTGGCCTCGGCGAGGGCGTGGCGGTCGCCTGCGTGAGGCTTGCGGCGCCGCGCGACGCTCGCCGCCAGCCGCGCCTGCACGCGCCGCTCGGTGGCGATTTCGAGCGCCAACACCCGCCGCCGCATCTCGCGCGCATCGGGGTCGGAATTGTCCTTCAGCGCGCGGCGCAGCCGACGCAGCGGCGCGACGATGGCGCGGTCGAGCCCTTCGATCGCCGCCGCGGCGCGGGCCAGTCCCGCGACATCGAGCCGGCCGCCTTCGCAGACCCCGAGCCACATTCCGTAGAGGACCACATTGACGTTGTGTCCCCCGCGATCCTGCAGGCGGATCAACGCGCCGGCGATGCCCGGCCTTGCGTAGACCATCAGCGAGAACCGCCAGAACGCCTCCGCGGCGTCTTGACCCGCCATTGCCGTTCACCGCGCAATGAAAGCAACGCGTATTGTGCTATAGTTTGACCCAGCCCGCCGCACCCCGAAATCGCGGGCCCCCGGCAATCGCTGAAGACCTGCGTCGCCCGCGATGGACCTCGACATCGAAGCGTTAAGAGCCAAACTGGCCGCCCTCACGGTCGAGCACCGCGACCTCGACGACGTGATCGCGCGCGTCGCTGAGCGCATCCCGTTCGACCAGCTCCGATTGCAGCGGCTCAAAAAGCGCAAATTGGCGCTCAAGGACCAGATCTCGAAGATCGAAAGCGAGCTCTTGCCCGACATCATCGCCTGATCGGAATTGGACCGCTTGCCGCCCGCATGCGGGCGGGCAGGCCGCGCGCTAATGATCACCCCGCGTGGGCGACGCGCTTCTGCTTGTACATCGCCTTGTCGGCCGCTTCGATCGCGACCGAGGCGTCGTCGGCGCCGGAGAATGAGTAGACGCCATAGGCGGCGCTGATCGGGATTTCGATCTTGCCCCAGCGCAGCGCGGTGGCGCCGATCGCCTGGGCGAGCGAGCTCGCCTTGGCGTTGGCCTGCTCCTGGCTGGTCTGCGCCAGGATCACGCCGAACTCGTCGCCGCCGAGCCGGCCGACAATGTCGCTCTCGCGCACGTTCTTGCACAGCACCTCGGCGACATGACGCAGCGCCGCGTCGCCGGCCGGATGGCCGTGCGTGTCGTTGATCTGCTTCATGCCGTTGACATCAAAATAGATGACGCTGGACGGCGAACCGTAGCGCCGGGTGAAGGCGATCATCCGCGACAGCTCGCGCACAAAGGCGCGCCGATTCGCGATCGGCGCCAGCGAATCCTCGTCGGCGAGGCGTTCGAGCTGGACGATCCGCGCCCGCGCCTCCTCGAGCTCGCGCTGCATCGCCTCACGCTCGGCCTGCAGCCGGGCAAGGGTCTCGCGCACCTCCGGCGTTAGCTCTTTCGCCGCGTTTTCCGCCAATTTCAGCGCGGGTTTGGCGGTGCCGGGCGACGTCGCCCGCTCGATCGCGCGGCGCGCCTTGGACGCACCGCTCGCCGTCGGGTTCGACCGCTCCTTCAGCATCCGCCTGTCCCGCCCCCGGGAGAAAACCAAAACCCCCACCGTGTCTATAAACGAGTGGCAGCGGTTCGCAACAAGCGATATTTCGCGGGGCGCGGCGATGCGCGGGACGGCGCGGCGCGGCTTGTGCCAAGAAGGCGCACCCCTATAATGCCCGCCTCCGCAATGTCGGCAGAGACGGGTGGCATGGCCGAATCCGGTCACGCAGTCGCGATCATCCCAGTCGGGATCATAATGGGCAGCCAGTCCGACTGGGAGACGATGCAGCACGCCGCCCAGACGCTTGACCGGCTCGGCATCGCGCACGAGACGCGCGTCGTCTCGGCCCACCGCACGCCGAAGCGGCTTTACGACTACGCCACGAGCGCGAAATCGCGCGGGCTCAAGGTGATCATCGCCGGCGCCGGCGGCGCGGCCCATCTGCCGGGCATGGCGGCGGCGCTGACCCCGCTGCCGGTACTCGGCGTGCCGGTGCAAAGCCGGGCGCTCAAGGGCATGGACAGCCTCCTATCGATCGTGCAGATGCCGGCGGGCATCCCGGTCGCGACCTTCGCGATCGGCCAGGCCGGCGCGGTCAACGCCGCGCTTTGCGCCGCCGCGATTCTGGCGCTCGGCGACCCAGCCGTGGCGGATGCGCTCGACCGCTGGCGCCAGGCCCAGACCGACGCCGTAGCCGAAAGGCCCGGCCCGTCCTGATGCCGGTGGACTGATGCTCAGCCCTGGCGCGACGATCGGCATCCTCGGCGGCGGCCAACTCGGCCGCATGACCGCGCTCGCCGCGGCGCGGCTCGGCTACCGCGTGCATGTCTTCGCCGCCGAAGCGGACAGCCCGGCGGCGCAGGTCGCGGCGGGAGCTACCATCGCATCCTATGACGACGACGCGGCAATCGCGCGATTTGCCGAGCAGATCGACGTCGCGACCTTCGAGTTCGAGAACATCCCGGCCGACGCGGTGCGCAAGGTCGCCGCGTTCAGGCCGGTCATGCCGCGCCCCGAAATCCTCGAAATTTCCCAGGACCGCCTCAAGGAGAAGGATTTCCTCAACGGTGTCGGCGTCGCCACCACCGCCTACCGGGAAATCGCCGACGCGGCGGCGCTGGGGCGCGCGCTCGCCGCGCTCAAGACCCGCGCCGTGCTCAAGAGCGCGCGCATGGGCTATGACGGCAAGGGTCAGGTCGCGGTCGCCGCCGATACTGCGCCGGCCACCGCCTGGGCGCGGATGGGCGCGCCGCGCGGCATCCTCGAGGATTTCGTCGATTTCCGCTGCGAGGTTTCGGTCGTTGTCGCGCGCGGTGCCGACGGCGCGCTGGCCGCCTATCCGCCGGTCGAAAACCGGCATGTGAACCACATCCTCGACACGACGATCGCGCCGGCGTCGCTGCCGCCGGAAACCGCGCGCGCGGCCGAGGCCATCGCCCGCGACATCGCCACCCGGCTCGACCTTGTCGGCGTTCTCGCGGTCGAGATGTTCGTGACCAAAGACGGCGGGCTGCTGGTCAACGAGCTGGCACCCCGCCCGCACAATTCCGGCCATTGGACGATCGACGCCTGCGCCACCAGCCAATTCGAGCAATTGGTGCGGGCGATCTGCGGGCTGCCGCTCGGCCCGACCGAGCGCCACGCCGACGCGGTGATGAAGAACCTGATCGGCGACGAGGTCGAGACCTGGCGCGACGCGATCGCCGACCCGACTGCCCGGCTGCACCTCTACGGCAAACGCACCACCCGTCCCGGCCGCAAGATGGGCCACGTCACCCGGCTGCTGCCGCGAAGCTAGGCCTAACGCGCCACATCGAGGCGCGGATTGGGCAGGTTGCCGCGCAGCACCTTCCACACACAGCCGAGCAATTCGAACGGGCGGAACGGTTTGGCGACGAAATCGTCGAGCATGGGGTCGCAAACGATCGGCGCGGCCTCGCCGGAGATGAACAGGCATTTGAGGTCGGGATGGCGTTCGCGCACGTGCCGTGCCATTTGCAGCCCGTCGAGGCCACCCGGCAGCCTTATATCGGCCACCACCATGTCGAACGGCTTTTCCTCGATCAGCGCGATGGCTTCCCATCCGGTCGCCGCCGTATCGACCCGAAACCCGGTCTCGATCAGCATCGCGCTGATCGTTTCGCGCACGTCGTCGTCATCCTCGACGACCAGGATCGCCGGCGGGTCTTTCACCGAATTCTCCACGGGGCGCTTATCGCCACAACAGAAACGCCGCCCGGCGAAGAAGTTCCGAACTAAAATTTCGAATTCTATAGGTTCAGCGCGTCGAGCCCGATCCAGCGACGCTCGCGATGGCTTTGGTGACAGGCCTCGGCGAGTTGCACGCCCTTGGCGCCTTCAATGAGCGGCGACGGGAACGGCCCGTCCTCGGCGACATGGCGCAGGAATAATTCCCACCCCTCGCGATAGCTGTTCTTGAACGGGTCGAGGGTCGGCATCTCCTGCCATTCGTCGTCGAACACCGCGACTTGCGGCCGTTCCGCGTCGAAGGAGGGAAGCGGCGTCGCGACCAGGGGCTGGATGAAGCAGCGATGCAAGCCGCACACCGCTGATCCCTTTGCGCCGTCGACCTGGATCTGCAGCAGGTCGTCGCGCTTGACCCGGCTCGCCCAGGACGAGCTCACCTGGGCGAGCGCCCCGCCCGCCAGCTCGAAGATCGCGAAGGCATGGTCCTCGACATCGACGTCGTACAGTTTGCCGGCCTCGTCGACGCGGCGGGGCTGCGCGGTCATCTCGCGGCACGACACCGCCGCGATCGGCCCCAGCAGCCGGTCGAAGACGTAGCGCCAATGCGCGAACATATCGAGGATCAGCCCGCCGCCGGTCGCGCGCCGGTAATTCCAGCTCGGCCGCTGCGACGTCCGGTAGTCGCCGTCGAACACCCACCAGCCGAAATCGAGCCGCACCGACAGCACCCGCCCGAAATAGTCGCTATCGTAGAGCTTGCGCAGCTTTTTAAGGCCCGGCAGGAACAATTTGTCCTGCACGACGCCGTTCTTGACCCCCGCCTGGCTAGCTTTCCGAGCGAGCGACAGCGCCTGTTCCAGCGTCTCGGCCAGCGGCTTCTCGGTATAGATGTGCTTCCCGGCCGCGATCGCCGCAGAAAGGCGCTCCGGCCGCCCGCCGGTCGCGGTCGCGTCGAAATAGATTTGCGTCGCCGCGTCGGCGAGGCAGGCGTCGCGATCGGTCGACCATTTGACCCCGCCACTCGCCACCGCGAGCGCCGCGAGCTTCTCGGGGTTACGTCCGAGCAGCACCGGCTCCGGCATCAGCCGGTCGCCATTCTTCAGGGGCAGCCCGCCCTCGCCCCGGATCGCCAGCAGCGCCTTCAGATGCTGCGTCGTCCCCAGCCGCCCGGTCGCGCCGTCGATGACCACTCCGAAAGATTGCACGGCCATTTACGCCTCCTCGGCTGGTCGTCTAAAACCCCTCTCCCGCTTGCGGGAGAGGGAGGGACCCGCGCCGTAGGCGTGGGAGGGTGAGGGTAAATCGGCGACCGCCACCCTCACCCGGCTCGCGATGCTCGCCACCCTCTCCCGCAAGCGGGAGAGGGCCTAAAGCTGCTGCTATGCCGTCGCGGCGATCAGCGACTCGCGGACGATCCGCGGGATCTCGGCCAGTGTCTCGCTCGGCGTCATCAGCGGGGGCGCGAGACAGATCGTGTCGCCGATTGCCGGGTCGGCGCCGCCGGCGCGGACGCGCAGCAACAGGCCGCGCGCCATCGCCTCGCGCGCCACCCGCGCGCCGAGCCCGAGCGCCGGCGCCTTGGTCGATTTGTCGGTGACCAGCTCGACACCGCACATCATGCCGAGCCCGCGCACGTCACCGACATTCGGCAGGTTGCGCAGCTCGTCGAGCGCGGCGAGCAGCTTCCCGCCCTCGACCACGGCGCGCTCGACGAGGCCGTCCTCCTCGATGATGCCGCAATTGACCACGCCGACCGCGCAGCACACCGGATGGCCGCTATAGGTCGCCGCGTGCATAAAGCGCCGGTCGAGCGGCGCCGACAGGATCGCATCGTGCACCCGCTTCGAGGCGATCACGCCGCCGAGCGGCAGGTAGCCGCTCGTCACCCCCTTGGCGAACGAGACGAGGTCGGGCTCGACGCCCCAATGGCCGAGCGCGAACCAGCGCCCGGTACGGCCAAACCCGGTGATCACCTCGTCGGCGATCATCAGCACGTCATACTTGTCGCAAATCTCGCGTAGCTTGGGGAAATAGGTCGGCGGCGGCACGATCACCCCACCCGCCCCCATCACCGGCTCGGCGATGACCGCCGCGACCGTGTCCGGCCCTTCGGCGAGGATCGCCTTCTCGACCGCCTCGGCGGCGGCGATGCCGGGATCTTCGTTGCCCTGCCAGCGATAGGCGTAAGGCGGCGCGACCTGGATAAAGCCTGGCACCAGCGGCCCGAACATCTTGTGGTAGACCGCCATGCCGGTCGCGCTCATCGCCGCCATCGTCACCCCGTGATAGGCGTGCCAGCGCGAGATGATCTTGGTCTTGTCGGGCTTGTCCTGCAGCTTCCAGTAATAGCGCGCGAACTTGAACGCCGACTCGTTCGACTCGGCGCCCGCGGTGGTGAAATAGACGCCCGAGCTGTTGGCGTAGGCGTGGCGCACGATGAACTCGCCGAGCCGGATCGCCGGCTCGTTGGTCTGCCCGACATAGGCCGACGCAAAACCGATCTTGCGCATCTGCGTCGCCGCCGCGTCGGCCAATTCGCCGCGGCCGTGGCCGATATTGACGTTCCACAAGCCCGAGAGCCCGTCGATCACGCCGCGGCCGTCGACGTCGTACAGCATCGCGCCCCTGCCGTGGTCGATGAACAGCGGCGCCTTGTGGTCGTCCGGGTGGTGCAGCGGATGGACCAGGAACTGCCGATCGGTCTCCAAAAGCTGCGTCGTGCCGTCCATTAATCTCTCCTCATCCGATCGTTGCTTCCCGGCGCAAGCCGGGACCCATGTTTCAGGCTCTCGTGCGTCTGAAGGATGGACCCCGGCTTTCGCCGGGGAGCGTAAGAAGCACGGCTGGCCGCTAACCTACGATCGCTGCTCCGGCAGGTCGAGCGGAGATCACGGCCCGCGACGATCACTCGAAGTTGACGCCGGCGTCCGCGGAGATCGCGCCCGCGCCGGCGTATTAGAGGGCATGAGAGTGCTGCCCCTACTCGCCCTGCTGCTCTTCCTCGCAGCCTGCGCGGGTGCGCCGACGACCCCCTGTCCCGATCCCGACCCAGACCCGAACAGCCCCTGCGCGACCTCGCACAGCCACACCTACGAGGGCGGCCGCTAGTAGCGGCGCGTCACCGGTTCGGAAGGTCGAGCGGATAGATCGGCCGGCGCACCTTGTTGAAGGTGAGCGAGCTGTAATCCGAGGTGCAGGCCCCGATCCCGGCGAGATCGACCACCGCTTTCGCCATCGCACCCAGCCCGGCGCGCCAATGCACCCGGCTCTTCAGCATCACATAGCGCTTTTGCAGCGGATCGATGCCGAGGCTGTAGAAGCAGTTAAGGTCGCTCGGCTCGACATGGCTCGAGATCAGCGCGATCTCGACCTTGCCGGTGTCGATCACCACCGATGGGCCCATATCGGTCAAGACGCCGCGGCCCATCGGCCCCTTGTTGCGGAACCGCCCGCTGGCGATGGTCTTGACCGTGCCGGAGATGTCGAGCGGCGGGCTGTCGCCGGGGATTTGCGGCATCTTGAGCTTGCCGCCGACAGACAGCGTGACCTGGGCGCCGATGCCGGCGGCGATCGCTTGGCTCACCGCCTCGGGGTCGTAGACCGCGAACGCGGCGACATTGTCGAGCCCGGATTTGAGGATCTCGCCGAGCACGATTGTCGTGTCCATCGTGCCGCCCGAGGCGCAATTGTCGTAATGATCGAGCAGCACGATCGGCCCCTCCCCGGCCGCCGGCGCGGGCATCGCCCGGGCGCGCGCCAGCGCCTCGGTGAGCGGCTCGACCTTGTAGACGAAGGCCTCGCGCTCGACCCAGGCGCGGTCGAGCAGCTCGTCGCGCAGCCGCTCGGCGAGATCGCGGTCGCCATCGGTGACGACGACGGCCGAGAGCCCGGCATTGGCGATGTCGGCGTGCGGAAAGCCGGTGAAGAGGCTCGCGGCCAGCGCACCTTCGCGAGCCATCACCGCGCAGCGCTCCTGCAATTCGCGGTTCGGGTGGTCGCCGGTCCCCTGGCGCATCACATGCGGCAGCATCGGCACGTTGCCCCATGCCATCATCGGCCGCACCTCGCCGCGGATCGCGCGGATGAGGAGGTCGCCGGCGCGCTTCGCGGTGTCGTAGGTGTCGACATGTGGATAGGTGCGATAGCCGGAAACCACCGTCGCGTTGGCGATCATCGCCTCATAAAGATTGGCGTGCATGTCGTAGGCGACGGCGATCGGCGTCTTCGCGTCGAGCGCGCGGATGCGGCGCAGCAGCTCGCCCTCGCCGTCCTCGAAGCTCTCGGTCACCATCGCGCCGTGCAGATCGAGCATGATGCCGTCGAACCCGCCTTGCGCCACCGCGTCGCAAATCTGGCTGGCGATGTGCTCGAAAGCCGCGTCGTCGACCGGCCGCGACGGGGGCGCCCCGGCGGCGATCGGCAGCACGATCTCGGCCTTCTCACGCTCGGCGATGTCGAGATAGGCGCCGAGCCCCGACCCCGTCCCGCGAAACGCGCGGATCGCCGCCTCGCCGTAGAGCGGCCCGGGACCAGACTTACCAAAACTTGGCCCGAACCGCGCCAGCGGCGTCGGCACCGGCGAGAAGGTGTTGGTCTCGTGCTTCATCATCGCGATCAACAGGCGCATGATCGGCCTCCCGCAATGTCCGGGCCACGATAGTCCCCGCGGAGAGAGAGCGCCATGCGCCGCAGCACCGACCGCATCCTGACAACCCATGTCGGCAGCCTGCCGTGGCCCTAGCGAGAAACGACGAAGAACCAGCCCCGATCCTTCGACCGAAAGGCAAATCGCAAAGCGCTACAGGGTCACCGGCGGTGCCGGCGAGCCAGGCTCTATCGGGGACTTGACGCTAGCTTGCTCGGCAAGGAGCTTGCTGAAGACCGCGCGTACGTGCCCGGAAATAATATTTTCGGCTTGCTTGAGATTTTCCGGTGGAACCGGCGGTCCGCTCGTGAGCCAGGCCCAAAGCCTGTTCGCTTCAGCCACGACCTCGTCTCGGTCCTTTCCCCGCCAATCTTCAATCCGGAAAATGCCGTTGGCCAAGTCGTCGACATCCGACATCCAACCAACGATGACTGCGAAGAGTAGAGCCCTCATCTGCACGGCGCGCGGGTCGACCATATTGGCAATATCCGAGTGCTCGAGGGTTGGGTAACTGGCTACGGGCGCCGACGCGAGCGGGCTGCCCACAGCCATTCCGACTTCGCGTCGATATAACCCCATTTTATGCTGAGCCCCCATACGCTGGACGAATAACGCCAGGCGGCTCGGGAAGTGCCCGTGCAAAACAAATTCCCTCCCGTCCGGGGTATGTTCATTAGGCACATCGGCATATCCGAGCATTTTTGCCGGCATTGAGGGTATAACATCTCCGGGTATACGAATATCAACACCGTTTAATTCAGAAAATATATGATCATCACAACAAAATCTTGGGCAAGCAAATAACACAGATATCGCACCCTTATAGGAATAACGAAGCAACTCTTGCGAAATTCCGGCGATGGCTGCGCCTAACGAATGTCCTGTAACAAAAATTTTGTTGATATTTTTTAGTTTTCTTTTCGCTATTTCTTCATATATCAGCGGCACAACGCGAATTGCCTCCGCCGCAAAGCCTGGATGAAATCGATGCGTCTCCAGCCAGGGTATGCGATCGATTGGCCGCGGGCGAAATGCGCGGAAATTGATCTTCCAATCAAATAAAAACTGTGTTCCGCGCATCGCTAAAAACAAAATATTGTTAACAATCACGCCTATTACTATCACATATCTATTTTCATCAAGTATAAAGAATTGAAAGTCGGTTGCTCGAAGAATTTCAAAAATGCTTGTTGCGTGCCGACCCAGAATAATTCTTTGATATTCATCGCTTGGGACGAAATTCACCCGCCTCCCACCGTCAATTTCGTATTGCGGGACATGGCAGTACGCAAGATCTGAAAGAAGGGCGCAGACATAGCGAAGGTTCGGATCGTTGGGCAACGGGTCATGTATTCTCCCTACCCATTGCTGGAATTCATCGAACGCAAAGGCCATCGTCATTCGCTCGGCTGTGCGATGCTGCTTGCGCTAGCATAGTTCACGGAACCAGCGCTAGCGAATGTGTTGACGCACGCCACAACGGGGAGAGAGCGCTATGCAACGCAGCACCGACCGCATCCTGACGACGCATGTCGGCAGCCTGCCGCGCCCCGATGACCTCTATGCGATGATCGAGGCGAAGCAGGAGGGCGGCGCGATCGACGCCGCCGCCTTCGCCGCGCGGGTCAAATCCGCGGTCGCCGAGATCGTGCGGCGGCAGGCCGATGCCGGCATCGATATCGTCGCCGACGGCGAGATGGGCCGCGTCGGCTTCATCCCCTATGTCAACGAGCGGCTCACCGGCATCGAGCCGAGCCCCGGCGAGATCGCCAGCTATTGGAACGAGTCGCGCGAATACCAGGCCTTCCCCGAATTCTACGCCTGGGCGCAGGGCCAGCCGGGCGCGGCGGGCAAGGCCGGCCGCACGCGCTGGATGTGCACCGGCCCCGTCGCCTACAAGGGCCACGCCGCGCTCGCCGCCGATATCGCCAACCTCAAGGCGGCGATGGCCGGCCTCGACGTCACGGAAGCGTTCATGCCGGCGGTGTCGCCCGCCAACCTCGTCAACTGGAACCGCAACCTCTTCTACAAGGACGAGGAGGAATACCTCTACGCGGTCGCTGAGGCGCTGCGCGAGGAATACCAGGCGGTTATCGAGACCGGGTTGATCCTCCAGATCGATGACCCGCTTCTAAGCTCTTATTATGTGATGCACCCCGAGGTGAGCCTCGACGGCTGGCGGCGCTGGGCCGCCACACGGGTCGCCGCGCTCAACCACGCGCTGCGCGGCCTGCCGCAGGACCGCATCCGCTACCATACCTGCTACAGCATCAACATCGGCCCGCGCGTCCACGACCTCGAATTGAAGAACATCGTCGACACGATGCTGAGCATCAACGCCGGCGCCTATTCGTTCGAGGCCGCCAACCCGCGCCACGAGCACGAATGGCGCGTCTGGGAGCACGTCAAGCTCCCCGAGGGCAAGGCGCTGATCCCGGGCGTGATCACCCATTCCTCGAACATCGTCGAGCACCAGGAGCTGGTCGCCGAGCGCATCCGCCGCTTCGCCCAGGTGGTCGGCCGCGAGAACGTGATCGCCGGCGCCGATTGCGGCTTCGCCAGCTTCGCCGCGACCTGCGAGGTCCATCCCAGCGTCGTCTGGGTCAAGCTCGCCGCGCTCGCGGAGGGCGCCAGGATCGCGAGCCGGGAGTTGTGGGGCAGAACGGCAGGTTGAAGCGCTTCGATTTACCCGTTGGCCGAGCGTGACCCGTGGGCCTTCAGCCCACGGACTTGATCCGTGGGCATCCACGTCTTTCTCGTCGCGGGCAAAACAAAGACCTTGCCCCGGATCAAATTGCCCCGCGATCGGCTATGACAGCGTCCCCCCACGTGAAGAATTTTTCTCCGTGCCGCGGTAGTGCTCATCGACGCTGTCCGGAGCCACGATCGGCCGCGTGAAGCCATCGAATAGCGCAGGGCTATAGTCCCCCCTGGCCATCCGCCAATAGCGCCACACCAAAAAGGCGATGAACAGGAGCAAGAGGCCGAACGGGTTCAACGGCCCGGCAGGCGTCGGCCCCGCGCCGAAAAAGGCTCCCACAGCCAGGGCCAGAACAACGCCTGTGGCGAGCACCCTCGCAACCATGGCAGGCCTCACGCGAGAAATGCCCTGATCGGATCGGTTCGTGTCGATCACATCCGCGCCATTTTAGCAGAACGCCGCGACAATTCAGCGCCGACGGTTACCAGCGGACCGGCGCCGCGCTTATGGCAACTGTCCCACGCCGAAGTAACCCGCCACGATCAGAACCACGACGAACAGGCCAATGATGCAGACGATGCGCGTGGTCATGGTCGCTCCACCATCGGATCGATGTTTTACCGGGCTCTATATCGATCCGAAGTGACAACGGGCGAGGGTCGGAATCTACCTAGTGTCCTGAACCTGAAGTTCGCGGCATTCAAAGCGGTACCTCCCTAATCGTCATACCGGCGAAGGCCCGTATCCAGAGCGGGGCTAGATCCCGGCCTTCGCCGGGGTGACGAGTAACGAGGTGCAGCGAACTTCAGAACCACCATACTAGCGCCGATGATTGCTCACGCGGGCTGCCGTCACTCGGCTTTAGGTGACGGAACGCGCTTCAGCGTCAGCGAGTAGGTGCAATAGAGGCTCCAGACCTCCCCGGTGAAATCGTCGCCCTGGATTTTGCCGGAGAGGCTCACCCCGCCGGTCGGCTCCGACGCGCTCGCGGAAACGTCGCCGTCGGCGCCCACCGTGCCGGTGACCTGTCCCTGGTAGGTCGGGTTGTAGGTGTAGGTCGCCACCCCGTCCTTGACGACGAGATGCCGCTTGAACGGCCCAGGCAGGCATTGCGAGTAGTTGGGAGACGGGCCCTTATCGGTCAGAATCTGCGAACCGGCGTAAACCCCGTCATATCGGGCGGGCTGCGCCGCCGCCGTTGTTACGCTCGATAGTGAAACGATGGTAAGCAAACAACAGGCTATCACGACTTGGCCGCGTCTCTTACCGTTTCCCATGTGCTTCCCCAACTGTCGCGGCGGTTATGCCACGGCAGCCGCCTAGAACCTCGTCGGATTCAGGCTAGCAGCTTTCGCCAGAGCATTGAAACCCAACTCCCGGCCGTCGCGTCGCGCCTGCCATCCCACCCGAACCGGGTTGTCGTCACCGCCGGGGCCGGCAACGTAACCTGGCCGGCGACGATATTGTCGCGCACCCGCTGAAGCACGAAGACAACGTCGCCGTGCATCGTGTCCGGCCAATCGTTGAACGATTCGAGGCAGCAGAATTCCCGGCCGGTCACTTCCACCGCTTCGCGCAAGATGAGCGGCTCGAAGATTTCGGCGATGCCGGCGACGTTCAGTGCTTCCTTCAGACAGTACTGCCCGCCAGGATTCCTATACGAATGTTTCGCCCACTGGCCCGGTGCCTCGATGAGGTCGATGACCTGGGCGAATTTGGCGAGATAGCTGAACGGCGTCTCGAGACCGTCGAACGGCATTTGTGCCTCCACCCGCGCGGGATTTATCGGGCCAACGCGATGCCGCGGCGGTCCGCCGGCGGTAACGCACACATCGCCGCTAAATTCGCGGGGTTCATGCCGTATGATCGCAGGGCGGATTGAAGCGCGGACGGGGGACGGGGGATGCAATTCGGCTATTTCACGCTCAGCGACAACAATTACGCGAACAACCCTCGCACCGCGAATCAGTTGATCGCCGACATCCTCGACGAGGCGGTCTACGCCGAGGAGGTCGGGCTGCATTCGGCCTGGATCGGCGAGCATCATTTCTCGACCCTGGGCGTGCTCTCCTGTCCCGATTTGGTGCTGGCGCAGGTCGCGGCGCGGACGACGAAGATCCGCCTCGCGCCAGCGGTGACAGTGCTGCCGCTGCACCATCCGATCCGCGTCGCCGAGCAATGGGCGACGCTCGATATGCTGTCGGGCGGCCGCGTCGACTTCGCCGCCGGGCGCGGCTACGACCGGCGCGAATACGAGCCGCTCGGCGCCTCGTTCGAGAACAACCAGTCGGTCTTCGAGGAGGGCATGGAGATCGTCCGGCGGCTATGGGCGAGCCCCGAGCCGCTGTCGCATCATGGCCGCCACTACAGCTTCGACGACGTCGCGATCACCCCGCAGCCGGTCCAGCGCCCGATCCCGGCCTATGTCGCCTCGTTCTCGAAGCCGTCGATCGAGCTGGCGGCGCGGCTCGGCTGCAACCTGATCGTCGCGCCGTTCGCCGCGGCGATGACTTTTGGCGGGCTGCGCCAAGTGCGCGACGTCTACGACGAAGCCTGCGGGCGCCACGGCAACCCGCCGGGGCGCCTCATGTGCAGCTATTTCCTGCATTTCGCCGACACCCCGGCCGAGGAAGCGGCGGCCCGCGCGCGCCAGGTGCGCTACTACAAGGAATGCGCGATCGCCGCGTTTCCCGGCGACCTCGTCACCGCGCCGCCGAGCTATCGCTATTTCGCCGAGATCGTCGACCGGCTGCACAAGGTGGGGCCGGCGGATCTGAGCGAAAACTCGGTGCTGCTCGGCACCCCGGCCCAGATCATCGAGACCTTGAAGAAGGTCGAGGCGGCCGGAATCGCCGAGGTTATCCTCTACGTCACCGTCGGCCTCAAGCCGCATGCCCAGGTCAAGCACGAGATGGCGCGCTTCGCCGCCGAGGTGGCGCCGCATTTCGCCGGGTAGGGAAAAATTTACCCTGTGTGACGCCGGTCACGTTGGCGCGGCCCGGCCAGGACTATCTTCTCCTCATAGCAAGGTCGGTTTGGGGAGCTTCCCATGTCGCATGATCTCACCCGCTGGATCGAAGACGCGGACGCGCGAAGTTTCAGTGAAGCGGCGATGTTCGATCGCCGGCTGGTCCCGGCCGAAAACCACTACCTGCATCTCGGCGACACCATCGCCAATATCTCCTCATGGTTGCGCCAGGGCGTCAGCCACGAATCATTGTCGGCGATCGGCTGCCACGCGCTCGCTCATCTCCGCCCTCATCCGCACGATCGCGAGCACCACTAGGCTCTCGCCGCCGCGAGCGGCTTTCGACTTGCCGGCAATCGGCGTATGACTGAAATCCTCGTCAATCCTGGCCGGAAGAGCCGATGCCGCTACCCAGTCCGAGCGAAAAGCGCCGGCTGTTCGAGGGCCACGCGCTGTTCGGCAAGCTGCCGGAAGCCGACCTCGACGCGCTGCTCTTGCATGCGCGGGCCGAGCGCTACCCGGCTGGGCGGGTGATCTTCGCCAAGGGCTCGCCGGGGCGCAGCATGATGGCGATCGTCAAGGGCAGCGTCAGGATCAGCACCCCGTCGCCGGCGGGGCCCGATATCGTGCTGACGATCCTGCCGGCCGGCGATGTGTTTGGCGAGATCGCCCTCCTCGACGGAGCGGACCGCACCGCCGACGCGACCGCGATCACCGATTGCGACCTCCTGGTGCTTGACCATCGCGATTTCGTGCCGTTCCTCGAGCGCCGCGCCGATCTCTGCATCGTGCTGTTGAAGCTGCTCTGCCAGCGGCTGCGGCAGACCGATCGGCAATTCGAGGAGGCGATGTTCGGGCGGCTCGAGGGGCGCATCGCGATGACGCTGATCCGGCTCGCGCATGGCGCCCCGCCGGCCGCCGGCGGCGACGGCATCATGTTGCGCATCACCCAGCAGGAGCTGGCCGGCATGGTCGGCGCGGCCCGCGAGAGCGTCAACAAGCAGCTCCATGTCTGGCAGAAGGAGGGCGTGCTGCGCCTGGGCAAGCGGCTCATCGAGATCGCCGATATCGGCGCCCTCGAGACGCTGGCATGATTTTTCCCGCCCCGATCTGCCCCCCTGATCTGCCCGCCCTGATCTGATAGGATCGCCCGATGGATCTGAGCCAATTGAAAGAAGCCGCCATCGAGGCGACGACGCACGCGCTGCAGCAGAAATTCGACGTGATGCCCAGCGAGGAAAGCGACGAGTGGGAAGACGAGTACCGCCGCCAGTTCGCGCTGATGAAGCAGCGATACGCCGTTGACACGAAGGCAATCAAGCGTCTCCCGGTCAGCGCCGGGACGGAGCTGAACCTGCCCGAGCTGACCGGGACGCATGAGCAGCAGCATTGGGGCGAGCAGGTGCGCGCCGAGCGCTTGCGCGAGGTCGCCGACGCACCGCGTCGCGCCTGGATGGCCAAGACCTGGACCCGCGCCAAATTGTGGGTCGACACCCGCGACGTGCCGATCGCGACACTGCTCCAGCGAACCCAGCAGCAATACGACGAATACCGCCGCCAGATCGCCGAGCAGCAGCAGGCGCAAACCGCCGCGGCGCGGCAAAAGGCGGCCGCCATCGCCGCGCATCAGGCCAAGCTGCAAAAAGCCGGCATCAGCGAAGCCGGGCTCGTCGAGTTGGTCGACGCCAGCGAGCGCGTGAACCCGGCGGCGCTCACCGAAAAGCTCGCCGAGCTTACCGGCGTCGACCGCCATCTGCGGGTTTTCGCGACGGCCGACCGGAACACCCTCCTGGTCAAGGAAAAGAACCTGACCGGCCAGCACGATTACGGCATCGAGCGCGACGAGGGCCTCGTCGCCGACCTCAAGCTGTTCGCGTCGGCGCCCGCCGCGTAGCCTATGGCCGACACGGACATCATCCCGGTCATCGATCTTGGCCCTTATCTGGCCGGCGCCCCCGGCGCGATCGACCGCACCGCCGCGGAACTGCGGTTCGCGCTGACCGAGATCGGCTTCTACTTCATCGTCAATCACGGCGTGCCGGCTCCGCAGGTACGCGAAGTCTTCCGACAAACCGCGCGGTTCCACGCGCAAAAGCTGGAAAAGAAGCTGGCGATCAAGCTCGACAAGCACAATGTCGGCTACCTGCCGATGAAGGGCGACACGCTGCGCACCTCGACCGTCGAGACCGTCACCAAGGCCAATCTCAACGAAGCGCTGTTCGTCGCCCGCGACCTCCCGGCCGATCATCCCGACGTGCTCGCCGGCCGGCGCTTCCGCAGCGCCAACCGCTGGCCCGCCGATTTGCCGGGATTCCGGGAAGTCGTCGTCGGTTATTGCGACGCGATGGAGCTTTTGGTGCGCAAGCTGGCGCGCCTCTACGCCCGTGCGCTGGATTTGCCGGCGGAATATTTCGACCAGCCCTTCAAGGAGCCGCAGTACAAACTGCGCATGACCCACTACCCGCACCAACCCGACGCGCCCGAGGACGAATTCGGGATCGCGCCGCACACCGATACCAGTTTCCTCACCTTGCTCGCGCCCAACGACGTGCCGGGCCTCTCGATTCGGAGGCAAAACGGCAAGTGGATCGACGCCCCTTCCATTCCCGACGCGTTTGTCGTGAACGGCGGCCAGTTGCTGCAGCGCTGGACCAACGACACGTTCCTCGCCACGCCGCACCGCGCCGTCAATCGCTCGGGGGGCGAGCGCTATGCCCTCGCCTTTTTCTGCGACAGCTCTATCGACTGGCCGGTCGCCGCCGTGCCGACCTGCGTCGGCCCCGACAACCCGCCGAAATACCCCACGACCTATTACACCGACTACATGACCTGGTATCAGCAGCGGAACTACGATGTATTCGGCGCCGAAACCAAAGACGCCGCGGAATGACCCTCTGCCGACGCCCGCTGGATTGAGCCTTTGATGGGTTTCGGCTCTCCCGCGCCGGCCTCGGAGTTGCGAACATGCGACAGCGTTTGAAAAATTTGGTGAAAACCACGCTAAGCGCGTTCGACATCGGGGTAACCAGGCACAGCCACCTTCAATCCCTTTTGCAATATAAAAACGATATCAATTCGATCTTAGACCTCCCCACGGACAAGTTGACCGCGTTATTGCAAGCAGCCAAATCTTCCAAATCTCAATTGAAGCAAGACTTGTTCGTCTTGTCCGAATTGAACTTTAAGAAGGGCGGATTTTTTATCGATTGCGGTGCGGCGAACGGCATCGATTTGAGCAATTCGTATCTTCTGGAGAAAGAATTTGGCTGGACCGGGATACTGGTCGAACCGGCGAGATGTTGGCACGAAGAGCTGGCGAAACATCGCGGCAGCCCGATCGAGAAGAATTGCGTATGGCGGGACTCGCGCTCGACGCTGCAATTCAACGAGGCCGCCGAGCTGTCGACCATCACCTCGTACGTCTGGGCCGACCATCACGGCCGATCACGCGCCGGCGGCAAGACTTATGATGTCGGCACTATATCTCTGGTAGACTTGCTGGATAAATATAACGCTCCCAAAGTCATTGATTATCTGTCGATCGATACCGAAGGCAGCGAATATGAGATTCTTAGCAACTTTGACTTCAACAAATATCAGTTCAATACCATAACCTGCGAACATAATTTCACCGCGATGCGGGAGAAGATATTCCTGTTATTGACGAAGAACGGATACACCCGGAAGTATGTAGGCTTATCCGAATGGGACGATTGGTACGTCCTGTCCAAATAGATAAGGTCGCGGCTCTCGCGGAGCCGAGTTTGCAGTCAGACCCGGCGGGGAAATATGTCTCGCCGGACGCAAACTCCCCATATCTCTTACAATTTTTTACCAAATTCGCATTCCCGGTACATCCGCCGATTACAGTGCGTCGGTAAGTTCTGCCCATCGCACGGCGCAAAGCCGTCAGGAATGGAGGGGCGGGATGTCCGATTTTCATCTGATGCTCGAGGAGCAAATTCCGGGGCTGATGCGTTACGCCGCCGCCCTGACACGCGACGCCGACGAGGCGGGCGAGCTGGTCGAGGACACGGTGCGCGAAGCCCTGGCCAATCAGCTGCAATGCCGCGACGCCGATATCCGCGTCCGGCTGCTCACCATGTTGCACGATCTGCGCGGCAACCCGTTCCGCCGGCCGACCGGCCCGTTGGGCTCGCCAAATCGCGACCCCAAGGCGAGGCTGACTCCATCGCAGCTCGACCGCGCGCTCGGCCAGCTCCCCGAGGAGCAGCGGGCGATCATCCTGCTGATCGGTCTCGAAGCCACGTCCTACAGCGACACCGCCGCGATCCTGCGGATTTCGCTGGGAACCATGCGCTCCCGTCTGTCGCGCGGCCGCGTCGCCCTGCGCCAGGCGATGGGCGTCGGAACCGCCTCGCGGGTCGCGCGGGCGGCTTAAAACCGCCGCTGATCGCACGGGATTGAAACGCCTGCCATAAACTCGCCTCCCCCGTCCCCGGACTTGATCCGGGGATTGACCCGTGGGCATCCACGAATAAACGGAACTATTCGTGGATGCCCACGGATCAACTTCGCGGGCTGAAGGCCGGGAGCGGCCCCTGTCTTATTTGGCGGGTTTGAGGCTGTTCATGATGCCGACAATCTCGTTCTGGTGCTTATTGCGCTCATCCTCCGAGCCCCAGAAGGTCAGCATCGCGAGCGAGTTGCCGGCCGGGACCAGGAAGAAATCGACCAACGTCTTTCCATTATCGTCGGTTGTGTCGAACTCATAATGCTTTATGTCAATGCCATTGATCTTGCCTTCCTCGACGTTGGGCTTGACTTGTTTGATTTTGTTTTCCTTCATCCAGGAGTCGTTATCGTTCATCATTTTTTCGACGGCTTTATCACCGCTGGCATACTCGACCGAAAAGTAGACGTCCTCGCCGGGTGACATCGCGGAAAAGCCGTACTCGATCTCTTTCACCTTCCAGTTGTCCGGCGTGGTCACGGTGATGGCGGGGGAGTCGGGCGGCACGGGAAAGGTGCGGGCCATCGCCGGCACGGCGAGCGCGACGACGGCCAGCGCGGCGTATAAGACCCTCTTCATGATCCAGATCATCCTTAGGTTATTGGTCCCGACTTGCGGCAAAGTTGCTTTCAACAAACGACGGACCAAGCCGGCTTGGTCCGTCGCGGAGCGCGAGTAGTTGGGTAATAGCAGCGCCATGTCAATGACGCCTGGTCTCCGGTCATCGACGCGAAAATCCGCGACCTGAGGGCGCGCTGTCGCGGCAAGCCCCACCCCGATCCCGCTCACGCGTCGCTGCTCGAAGGGTTCGCCTGGTCGCTGGCCTGCTGGGAGGAGGGCCGCTTTCGCGACGATTGATGCACCGCGACGGTTTCGCCATGCGCTGAGCGCAGGGCGGCTTGAAAATGGCCCGGGCGGCGTTGCCGCTCCTCGATTTTGGGCGCATTGTTGGCGGAGACTAACGAAGGAACTCCGTGATGGCCGCTCAGCCGCAATCGACGCTCAGCAATACCGGCAAGCCCGAGGCGCTTTACGATAAGCTGGAAGAGCGGATTTTGGCGCGGGACCAGAAGGGCGCGAGCGACGTCTATTACGATCTGGTGCGCGCCGGCCGGCCGATGACCGAGATCGTCGCCGAGGGCGTGCGCATCCACGCGCCCTACACCCACGTGCCCTATCACGAGCGGATCGACGACGGCTACGTCAACTTCGTCAACAACGACCATTGCCTGTTGTCGGCGCGCGCCTCGCTGCATCTGTCGAAGCTGGTGCCCGAGGATTGCGCCGCGCTGCCCTACGCGCAGACGATCTGGTACATCCCGACCGG
>Ga0182024_10007098_pt1 | contig 24291 bp, 20 predicted proteins | sample P32metaG_FD_120480 | JGI IMG/M metagenome (GOLD analysis project Ga0182024, IMG submission 120480) | Permafrost microbial communities from Stordalen Mire, Sweden - P3-2 metaG (Illumina Assembly) | ecosystem: Environmental > Terrestrial > Soil > Wetlands > Permafrost | place: Sweden: Stordalen...
AGTTGATGGTTCTTACCAGGCTGCGGTCAATGCAGGGGTCGACGGGGCCAACGCTGGAGACAAACACGACGTCGAGGCCTGCCTGCGCAAGGTGGTTCAGGCTGCTGATCGCCACCTGCGTGGCCCCGCCGCTCACGTATCCGTAGTCGTTCAGTACAATTACTCGCATCCGACTGCACCATGCGGTTCAGGGCCTACGTCGTAAGCTCGCGCTTCGCGAACGGACATGGTTATCCGGCTTTGCCGCCATTTTGAGGCGCCAGCCACAGCGACCAGCCAAAGTAAAATTCCTCCGCTGAAGTAACTTCCGCCTCGTATGAAGCTGGACGCTATGAAGCAGAAGATCAATGCTGCCTGGGTGGATGCGACGCAGCGCTCCTTACAATCCTTGATCGTACGAATTGTTTTCTCAAACCGGACCCACCACCAGACGATCGCGATGTAGAACGCGATCCCTGCCACTCCTGCTTCAGAGACGATCTTGGCGAATTGAAATGATCCATCCTCTGCATTCAGCTCGCCCATGCCGCCAAGCGCCAGGACTTCGCGGGCCGGGACATCGGGAAGAGCCTGACAGCCCATCATGTTGAACCCCAGCCCAAGACCATGGGTGCGTACGAGATTGGCCCAGGCGTCCTGCCAGCCCTGAACATAAACGAGGCTGGAAATATTGTCCGTGCTGTCGGACGCAAACACGCCCACTATCCTCTCCGCCGTTGGCAGAAGATACTGTTCGAAATTGACCGCTGCCCCCAATCCAACCAACAGGACGATTCCTGACGCAGCTAAGGCTGCCTGGCGGGTAATTCCCCGCGCCAGAAGACGATATAAGAGCCATGCTGCCGTAAGCGCTACCAACGTCGAAGAACGGGAACACAACAGGAGCCCTAGCAGGGCAAACGTTCCTATTTGCCGGGAACGCTTGCTTTCGGCGACGAGCAGGATGGCGATACAGGGAAACAGCGAGAACGCTGCGTGGCTGGGCTCTTGAAATAGGCCGGAGAGTTTGCCGTGGGCCCGGTAATTTGCTTGTGAAGGGAATAGTGACGGCACCGCCATTTCGACGGCGAACCCCCCGGTTGCTGCGGCCAGAGAGTACAAAGCAGCACGCTGCAGGTTTATCCAATCGACGGCCTGGGATCGGCGCCCGATTTCCCATCCGATACCGACAAGAATGAAAAGAATTGGTGCGGTAGTTACCGACTTCAAGAATTTATCGCTGCACAGGGAATATGCTGCGACAAAGATCGAAAAGGCCATATATAGCAAGAGAAACAGGAGCAACAGCGCGGACGATCGTGCGATCCGAGGCTTCTTCCAGAGCCAAATCGGCGCCGTCAATATCAGTACAATTACATTGAGATCAAGGCCGAGTCCTCCTGGCTTGACGCTAAATGGCCACAGGACGGTATTGGTGACCAGCCAAAGCTGCAGCATGACGATTGTTTCCCTCTCTGGCCACTATCGAATCCCCGAGCGATTCCAAGTAACTATCTTCCCAAAATGCGGCGAAGCGGACGGAGCAAAACCTTTGCTCTGGCGATTTGCAATTCGATTGCTGCGAGCATTGGGTTGCGCCCTCCGCTGGCGATCTTGGCGCGGGTCGCATCGGCGAACGCGTTGGGGCCGTCGGTAATTCCTCCCGCCCGCATCATGACTGTAGTGACTGGCATGTATGCAGCCTTGAGCGATTCCCGCGCCCGCAACAGAAGTTCATAATCGGCCGCGCTGCCAAAGGAGGTGTTGTATGTGCCGCGGCGCTCAAAGAGGGCCCGCCGATGCATACTGCCGACATGGGCGACACGCATCCAGCGCAGGAAGCTCTTCCATTCCCATGGCCCCCCGCGGATGCGCTCGTAGCCGGAGGGGTGGACCCACTTGATCCGCGAGCTTATGTACTCTGCCTCGGGATATTTCGCGGCGAGCGCCATATAGGCGCTGATGGCGCCGGGGAGGAATTCATCGTCCGCGCCGAGGAAGCATATCCATTCACCGCGGGCCTCTGCCAGGGCCTTGTTCCATGCGTCGTACACGCCTTTGTCGGGTTCGCTCTTCCAGAACGCAATCCGATCGTCGTAGCGCCGGAGCAGATCGAGCGTTCCATCGGTCGAACCGCCGTCCAGCACCAGATGCTCGATGTTTGGGTAGTCCTGATGGAGAACGCTCTTCACACATCCTTCCAGATACCGGTCCGCATTCAGGACGGCGGTCACTACGGTGACCAATGGAAGGTCCGGGGCGCCATGTGCGAAGACGCCCTTCCGCCGTTTGCCGCCGTATCTAGATGCTGGATCGGATTGCATGGCGATTCCCAAAAGATACGATTGCCTGCGTGCCCAACGAGAAGGCTGAGGTTGCGAAGCTCTTGCTCAGGATACTCCAGCGGCTCCCCTGTCGTCGCGGTTGCAGGCCGGGCTGTCGTTGCGGACGAATGTCCCGTCGAGTTGCAGAGTGCGACCGGTTTGCGGATTGCGGTAACAGGACTCCAGCGACCAGGGTTCGAAGTCCCGAGCCAGCAGCAGGTCCCACATCTCTTTGGCAAGCATCTGGCCGTCGTACAAAGGCACAAGAGACATCTCCAGGATCACGGCACGGCAACATTTGAGTACATGCTGGGCCCCGTCCAGCACCTGCTTTTCGTACCCCTGGACATCGACCTTGAGGAGCACCCGATCTGCCGGGGTCAGGGAGACGAGGTCGTCGAGGCGATTGACGGGCACAGATTCAGCCCCTATATAGCTTGATTGCGGCTCCGAGCTTGCATGACTAGGCAGCATATCGAGGATCGAGCTGCTCACGCTGTTCCCCGAAATATTAATATCGGCGGACCCGGTCTGCGCGCCAACCGCTGTGCGATCGGCAATGATCCAGTTCTTGTCTCGCTCTGCACGCTTGCGCAACGTTGCGTATGCCGACGCGAGCGGCTCGAAGGAGATGACCCGCCCGGTGTATCCGGCAGCGCGCAGGCCATCGACGAACTGCCCGACGTTCGCTCCGACATCGAGGACGAGGTTAATTTGCTCCTGGCGAAGAAGTCCGGCCAGGGACCGCTCGGACGCATAGGCACGGGGGTAACGCAGGATTTCAAAGCCACAGCGCTCCGCAAGACTCTTGGCAAACTCCTTGAGCATTAATTCCTTTTTGGGATTCGTTGATCCCGCGCCTCTTGAATGCAGTGCCCTCTTGTCGGGAGACGATTGTATTTTATGCTGCCATGTATACCATCGGCCAGAGTGGATGATCGTGTAGACTCGCACCAGGAACATCCTGCCGCATGTCCACGGATCGCAAACTCCGCATCGCAATCGATTGTAGAATTGGCGACTCTCATTTGGGAATAGGCACCGCGGTACTTGCTTTAGCCAAAGCCCTTTCCGACTCGAAGATAGCCGAGCAAGAGTACACCTTCATTGTGCGAGAGGATATGCGGGACTGGCTTGACCCGTATATTTATGGGCCGTGCAGATTGGCGGGCATTCCGGAGTCAGGACTGTCGATTTTGAAGAAGACGCTTCGTGGGATCGCTCCGCTTCGATTTCTTTGGCACAGAGCGCATAGGACCCTGGCCCATGTTCCCGTCTCCGATGGCTACGTTGAATCTCACAATTTCGACCTCGTTCACTTTCCGACGCCGCTGGGCTACCTGACGGACCTGCCATCCATCTACCAGCCGTGGGACCTACAGCATCTTCACTATCCGCAGTTTTTTTCGCAGACCGAATTTGACCAACGCGAAAGGCATTATCGTTCCTTGTGTGAGCGGGCCACGTGGGTTTGCGTCCAGTCGGAGTGGACCAGGCGAGACATCATGGAGCGATACGAATTGGCAACTGAAAGGATGATTGTAATTCCGTGGGGGTCGGTATTCGATGCCTACAAGGCGCCATCGTTGGAGGCGATCCGTGCGACGGCGGCAAAATATCGTCTTCCCGACCAATTCTTCTTCTATCCTGCTGCGACGTGGCCGCATAAGAACCATGAAGTCATCTTCCGGGCCCTTCACATTCTGAAGGGTGATCGGGACATGGCCCCGCATGTGTACTTCTCTGGCTCGTCGAAGGGGCATCGAGAGGCGCTGGATAAGCTAGCAGTAGAGCTGGGTATAGAGGAGCAGGTCCATTTCCTGGGTTTTCTGACACCCGAGGAACTGCAAGCTGTTTTCAGTTCCGCGACTGCGATGGTGTTTGCCAGTAAATTTGAGGGATTTGGGCTCCCAATCCTGGAAGCGTTTCACGCGCGGCTTCCGTTGATCTGTTCGAACGCCACGACACTGCCTGAGGTGGCGAGAGATGCCGCTCTCTACTTCGATCCGGATTCGCCTGAGGAGCTGGCATCCTTGATGCGCTCGACTTTAGACACTCCGGAGATTCGGGACAACCTAATCCGGAAGGGGACCCGAGTGCTATCGCAACATACGATCGACGACACTGCCGCCGATTTCCAAGCTCTTTATGAGAGAACCGCCAGTTTGTTTACGCGGGAAGTCCGTGTGCCTAAGACATCGGCTGCAATTTGACGAGAGGATCACGGAATGGGCAAGCGTGCGCTGATTTGCGGCATCTCGGGACAGGACGGGACCTATCTCGCCAAGTTGCTGCTGGAGAGGGGCTACGAGGTCTGGGGCAGTTCGCGGGATGCAGAACTGGCTTCGTTCGACAATCTGCGCCGGCTGGGAATTTATGAATCGGTGCGGCCGGTTTCGCTCAATCTCCGGGATGTCGGCAGCGTACTGGGGCTGCTGCGGCGCATTCGTCCGGATGAAATCTTCAGTCTTGCGGGCCAAAGCTCGGTTGGGCTCTCTTTTGAACAGCCTGTTGAAACCATCGAGAGCATCGCACTTGGCGCGCTGAGCCTGCTTGAGGCAATTCGGCTCTCCGACTTCGATATCCGGCTCTACAATGCGGGTTCAACGGAGTGCTTTGGCGACACGGGCGATGCAGTAGCCAATGAGAATTCGCCGCTCAATCCGCGCAGCCCCTATGCCGTTGCGAAGGCCTCGGCTTACTGGACGGTCACCAACTATCGTGAAGCCTATGGCATGTTCGCCTGCACCGGAATCCTCTCCAACCATGATTCTCCTCTGCGGCCGAGGAGGTTCGTCACTCGCAAGATCGTCCATGCGGTAGCGTCGCTGGCCCTGGGGCACGATGTGCGCCTGTCTCTCGGCAATCTCAATGTCGAAAGAGACTGGGGCTGGGCACCGGAATATGTTGAGGCGATTGCGGCCATGCTGGATCAACCCAGCGCCGACGACTACATCATCGCCACGGGAAGCAGTCATACACTGCAGGAATTTATGGAGACGGCTTTTGAGGCAGTCGGCAAAGATTGGCGTGCCTATGTCACGATCGATGAGCACCTGATGCGCGCGACGGATATTATGCGAAATAAGGTCGACCCCTCAAAAGCTTCAAAATGCCTGGGATGGAAGGCCAAGAATGGCATGAAGCAGGTCATCGAGATGATGCTCGAGGCCGAGATGGAAGGTCTCCACAGAGAGGGCCTACGTTAGATTTTCATTGCGGCGAATCGCTGCCACATCGTGCCTCTTCCGAGGGGGTCCGCTGCGCCGTCTCGGCACCCCCAGACAGCATAAATATATGAAAAAGGCTGGTGCGGCCGGTTCGAGCCAACAGCTTCACTTCGATTGGACTGCCTTGACCTGTCCATCCGCAAACACCTCGACCAGTGGGCACTGCTCGAGAATGGCGATCTCTTGCTCTTCGGTCAGGAACGCCAGCGCGCCGCCGGCGTCGCGGGACTCGCGAGCCTGTAATCTGACGAAGCCTTCCTGAGGTGTAAGTTCCGGAAGGCCGACGGGCCTCAACTCGGTTCTCACAAAGAACGCATCGTTCCCCGCCGTGTTGCAGCCCACAAATGAGTATCCCTTTCGTTCACCCAGCAGACACAGGGCCGCGAGCGATGCTCCGAAATAGATGTTGGAGTGATGAGCGACGGTCCTAACAAAGCCGGGGTCGTATGGAATGGTCACCGCTCTTTCCGGGCCAAAGCGGGCGTTAAACTCGATGACGACGATGGTGGGGACGATAACATCTATCGCTTCCCATACCCAATAATCGTTGCCGTCGATGTCAATCGACAGCAGGCCAATCCCTCCCGTTATGCCATTGCGGGAAATTAGGTCGTTGATGTTATCTCTGGTAATAAAGGATTGCTCGGCCTTTAGATTGTGACGCCAGTAAATATCGTCGTGCTTGATGAATTCGATATTCTTGGGACTTCCATCGATCACCAGTCCAGCCCAATTGTTATTTGTCAGCAGAAATCGAGTATTTGACTCAATGTAGTTTTCAACTCCAAACTCGACGAAGATATTTTTTGATATGGCGACATGGCGCAGGAGGTGCTGCAATATGCCGTCTTCCCCCCATTGGGAAAACACCCTAAATTCCGCTCCGCGAATGTCTGCTGCAGGAAGGTTCTGAAGTTGCCTCGCCTCAATTCTTCCTAAGGCCTCTTGGATACTCTTACAGCGCTCTTCAATGGATCGAATGGACCGAATTCGATTTATCCCGGCTTTCATGGCTGAAAGAAACATCCATCACCTTCTACAGGAGAACTATTTGGTTTGGTAAAGCGTGGGAGCATCCGCACGAATCGCCGTCTAGCAATTTTACGATAAGGCGCATTGTAGAAAGTGCTTGCGGCGCAAACCTCGGCAGGGGTTCACTCCAACGTGGGCTGCTTCCGCAGTTTGCTGCGCAGCCAGGTGCGGCATCGTTCGCCGAGGGAAAGGGCCACAATCCCCTTGGTTAGTGATAGCAGGCCCCGTGCGCTGGCAAAAGCAGGTATACGGCGGCCATATTCGAGCAGAGCTTTCCCTCTATTGCGACCGAACTCCTGGTTGATCCTTCCGACGATCAGATCCCGTTCCACCTTACGTATTACCGCGCTCAAATGTTTCGCGAATCCAGGATCCGGTCGGCCCACACCATCGTCCTCCGCAATGACAAGTTCCAGAAGTTGCTTGTATTCCGCACGCCATACTTCAAGGTCCGTGGCGGCGCTGAGATTGGGATGCAGCCGGTAGCGCACGAGCGGCTTTGGAATAAACACAGCCGAGCCATGTCGTATGACGGCGCGCATCCATACGGCTGCGTCGCAGGCAACCTTATAGCTTGCAGGAAAGCCAGGCAGGAGATCGGCGGTCCGGAGGAGGACGGCACAGAACCGAAGATCGCGCTTGTCTTCGAGGAAAGCCAAGATGAGATCGCGTGCAGATTCCCGAGGTGGAGAAGATCGTAATATGCGGGTCACATCTCCCGCGGAGTTTATGACACAGCCCCCGCAGTAGACCAGCCCGGGTGGTGTATGCCCGTCCTGCTGTGCAAAGCCAGAGACCAGCTCGCGGATCGCGTCGGGCTCCAGGATGTCGTCATCCGAGAGCAGGAGGAAGTATTCGCCGGTCGCGTCTGTGAGACAGGCGTTCCAGTTTCCCGTCATGGGAAGCAGAGTTGCCTGGTGAAGGACACGGAGCCGTGGGTCGGTGCAAGAGTTGAGATAGCCGGCCGTATCGTCGGTCGAAGCGTTGTTGGAGACGATTACCTCGATGTTGGGGTAGGTCTGGGCCAGCGCACTCTTGAGGGCCAGTCGCAGATACCCAACGCGGTTCAGCGTGGGAATCGCAATCGTGACCTTGGGGAGTGCAATGGAGAGCGGGAAATCAGACATGGTATTCAAACCAGGCAGACGCTTTGCCGCAAGCAAATTGACTATCGCGGGCATTTGCAGGTCCCACTAACATTCAGTGAAAGAGGCGACCGACAATGCGCCGAATTTTTCTTGCGACCCGTTCATGGAAGGGGGTCGGACGGAAACCGTATGCGTGCCTGTCAACGCTCTTCAGCGGCACGAAGCTCACGGGGTGCTTGAGCGGAAATTCGATGGCGGTTGCAGGTTGCGTGAATCGCGGATCAGGCTCCGTAGTGTGTGTAGCTGCGTGGCCGTAGCCGAGATTGGCGACTAAATTCACTCTGGGGACGGCGGCGGCCGAGTTATTTTTCAAAAGTGTAAAAAACCATTGATGGTCCCAGGTATCGGGTCCCCTGTTTTCGTACATGGCGTCGAAGGTATCGGTGCAATACGCGACCTGCGGCCGATCTAAGATCTCCTCAAGCATTCCATCACGCTTGAGTCTGGGCCAGTCCGTGAGATAGCGGTCATAGCGCTGCCATTGCGTCCGCCAGGTTGCCCAGCCCCAGATTCCGCCTATGCGGGAAAAATAATAGCTGGCGTCCGTTCGCAGATGTTCAGGAATGAGGTTGTCTCCGGAGATATAAGCGACACGATCATCTCCACGGTATCGCTCAAGCAGCTCCTGACAATAGGGGAAGAAGGAGGGATCAGGCAGACAGTCGTCCTCAAGCAGGATAGCTTCCTCGACGAGGGAGAAGACCCAATTCAACCCTGTGACGATTCGCTCCCCGCAGCCGAGGTTCTTATCGGCGAAATTGGTCGAGACTTCGCAGGGCCAATCTACGCGAGTGACGATGTCCCGCACGTGCTGGCACGCTTCTGCCTCGCCAGGCTTGCCGGGCCTTGGCCCATCCGCAACCAGTAGAAGTCTGGCGGGCTGTACAGCGGCGATAGCTTCAAAGACTTTGCTAGTGGTGTCGGGTCGATTGAAGACGAACAGAGCAACCGGCGTCTGAAATGTCATACGATCCATGCTGGCTAATCCGTCCAAACGTTTGAGCTGTTGGGACCATGGATGGAACAAGCCCCGATTTGTTGGTTGCCGCCAGCGCGCCAGCGGCAGCGTACCGAATCTTCCGACCTCCGGAAACTCCGTCGCCGCCCCGAATAGCAACGGGTGGCCGATTAGCAGCTTGTTATAGTATACGGATTGCGAGAGACGCCAGCGGGCAGGATTTCCGAGCGCTTCGCGGGACGAGGGAGCCGCGCTCTGGAAGAGCAATCAAGCGTGCGCGAATTGCAAAGATTTCCGATCGCTTTCCTAAAGCCCAACCCAGTCGAAGGAACCAGACTTTGAATAAGCCAGCGCTTGCAGCGCGCGTGACCAAAGAACTGGACAAGGCCGGTCCCGGCCTCCGCAGGGTGATGGGCAACATGGGTTGGTTGATGTTTGACCGTGTTGTGCGCATGGGGATGGGACTGTTCGTCGGGGTGTGGGTTGCCCGCTATCTAGGGCCAGCTCAGTTTGGCAGCCTGAACTTCGCACTTTCATTTGTCGCCCTGTTCGCGACCGTGACGACGCTCGGCCTGGAAGGGATTGTGGTGCGGGAGGTGCTGCACAATGCCCAGGACACGCACGAGATACTTGGCTCCACGCTAGCTCTTCGGATTTGCGGCGGATTGCTGGCGGTCGGGCTGTCGATTGGGACGCTTCGCCTTATTCAGCCCCACGACAGACAGGCGTTGGTGCTGGTCACCATCCTCTCATCGACACTCGTCTTCCAGGCGTTTGACACGATCGACTCTTACCTGCAATCGCAGGTGCGATCGAAGATAACGGTTTGGGCGAAGAACTCCGCATTCCTGGTATTCGCCGGCGTTCGTGTGTGGCTGATTTGCGCCAAGGCGCCGTTGTGGAGTTTTGCCGCTGCCAGCGCCGGGGAGATCGCACTTGGCGCGGTGGCCCTGACGATTGGCTACCGGGTTTCAGGCGGCAGAATGTCTGCCTGGCGCAGCAGCAGAAAGAGGGCGGTGGTGCTGCTTAAACAAAGCTGGCCGCTGCTCTTTTCCGGCATGGCGATCATGATTTACGTGCGTCTGGATACGGTGATGCTGAAGGTGATGCAGGGAGATTTCGCGGTGGGCCTTTATTCCGCGGCTACCAAAGTGTCAGAGGTCTGGTATTTCATCCCTACGGCCATTGTGTCCTCGGTATCGCCGGCGATCATGCGAGCAAAGGACGACGCAGAGCTTTTCTATGGCCGAATGCGCAAACTGTTTTCACTGATGACCGTAACGGCTTATGTGATTGGCTCCGTCGTGGCGCTGTCTTCGCATGCGATCATACGGATATTGTACTCAAGCAGCTATCGCGGTGCCGCGCCGGTTCTTGCCGTGCATGTCTGGGCCTCCGTTTTTGTGTTTCTGGGAGTTGCGCAATCGCCGTGGGACTTGTCCAAAGACCTGCTGACACTGTCGCTCTACCGTACGATTGCAGGTGCGGTGATCAATGCGGCGATGAACCTCTATCTAATCCCCCGATATTCTGCGATGGGCGCGGCGATTGCGACGGTGGTGTCGTACGCGATTTCAGGAGTCTTTGCCAATGTGTTCAGCGCCAAAACCAGGCCAATCTTCTACATGCAGATGAAAGCTCTAATTCCTGGATGGGGGAGAATCTGAGTGAAAGATATTATTGCGTCCTGCTTCATTTTTCAGCTTCGGCATAAATAGATTCAAATTCTCTGTCTTTGAGATCAATCGCAGGATCGAACTGCCTCAGGCGAACGTTTCTGAACCCCTTCGACTCCAGTATGAACAATAGATTCTCCTCGTCGAACATATACTTATGTTCTGCGTTCATGTAAGCCGTGTAGTTGACATAATCGATCCTGGTGGTGTGGTTGTAGGCCGGCTTATGCCCGAAGAAGACATTTGGATCCAGCCGATCCCCTTTTACATATGCTTCAAGGTATATCCTCGCGTTTGGGACGCAAATCAGAAATCTTCCGCCCGGCGCAAGCGCTCTCTTGCATTCAATCAGGAAGTTTTGGGTTTCGGCGAAGGTAAGGTGCTCGAAGAAGTGAGAAGAATATATTTTGCTAACGGTCTCATTGGGGAAAGGGAGTCCTTTCCTCAGATCCCAGAAAATGTCGCAATTATTTGTAATATCAATCGTTATCCATCCGTCTTGTCCTTTTCTATCTCCCGCTCCCACTTCGACCAATATTTCATCCCGTCCCTTGAGCAGGCGGGATACTTTCTGTCTGGAATTCCAATGTCTTGCGGACGACCTGACTGCTTTAGCTGCAGATACTGCAAAAGGAAGTTTGTCTCTGACAACCTTCTTAATCTTCGAGTTCATTGCAATTCCTCGATGTCGGGCGACCATGATCCAGTGTTGAGCTAGCGATAGTGGCCCGACACTGGATTGCTTTTCAGTCTACCCGAAGGGTGGGGCTGCTTCCAGGCTTCGCCGTGGCTTGCGTTCTGTATCCATCGACGCCAGATAGCACGAATGGCGAATACGAATCGACTTTCGCTTGGGTCCTGCGAGGGCCCCTGAGTAGAATGGAAATGTACTGTTGCTATCGCGGGAGTGCATGCCGCTCTCTGCGGGATGTTTTGCCAGCATAGCAGGGCCAAATTTGCTGAAGTAAAGCTGGTGTTCAACGAGGACAGAGGAAAGCGGAATGGCGGAGATTGAAGTGGAGCGGCCGGGAATTGCGGAAACCCGGCCATTTGCGTCGCGGGGGATGGAAATGGAGGACGACTCCATCGACCTTGGGGCGGTGTTTCAGAAGCTGCGCCGAGGAAAGAGGCTGATATTCAAAGTGACTCTGACGGTCTTCGTGGTTGTTACCGCAGTCGCGTTCCTGCTTCCTTTTCGATATACCTCGACTACATCCTTCATCCCGCCGGCCAATCTCGGTGGCAGTTCCATGGCCACCGCGATTGCGGGGCAGCTTTCTTCGTTGGGGGCAGGAGACTTGTTGGGAGGGGTAAAGAGCTCGGGCGATCTGTATGCAGGGATTCTGAGGAGCCGGTCAATCGCCAGCCAGCTGGTGAAGGACTTCAACCTGATGCAGGTGTACAAGGTGAAGAAAGAAAGCCAGGCGGAGAAGGCGCTCGATTCCAACACCGAAGTTGTTATGGATGCTAAATCTTCCATTATCACGGTCGGCGTGACTGCGAAGAGCCCGCAGCTTGCGCATGATCTTGCCGGCGCCTACATGGATGCGTTGCAGGAGACGGATGGGCGGCTGGCGCTGAGCCAGGCGTCGCAGCGGCGGCTGTTCTTCGAGCGGCAGCTGGCCAACGAGAAGGATGCGCTGGAAGATGCCGAGGTGGAGATGAAGAAGACGGAGGAGCAGTCCGGCCTGATTGCGCCGACCGGGCAGACGGAGACGGAGATCCGTACGATTGCCGACACCCAGGCGGAGATCGCATTGCGGCAGGTGCAACTGGCGGCGCTGCGCGACTCGGCGACGGAGCAGAACCCGGAGGTGATCCGGCTGCACAGCGAGATCGACGACCTGCAGGGGCAGCTGGCGCGGCTGCAGAGCGGGACTGGCAAGAGCTCGCCGACGGCGATCCCGACCTCCAAGGTGCCGGAGCTGGAGCTGGAGTACGTCCGCAAGGAGCGCGAGGTGAAGTACCACGAAGCGCTCTTCGACATGCTCTCGCGGCAGTATGAGGCGGCGCGGCTGGATGAGTCGCGCGACGCTCCTGTGCTACAGGTGCTCGATCCGGCGTCGTATCCGGATACGAAGTCGTCGCCGAAGCGCTCGTACTACATGCTCGGCGGGCTGGGCTTTGGCTTCTTTGCAGGGTGCGTCTGGGTGTTGACGCGTGAGCATCTTCACTCGCTTCGCGCCGTGCTGGCCTCCGGCGAGACGGTCTGACGCAATATGCGCGACGGAGAAGAGAGACGATTCGTCGAAGGGATTTGGTCCATGAGGCCAGGGTTGTTTGGCAGGTGGCGGGTTGTGGCGCTGGCGGCGTCGTTGGTGTGGGCTGCCTTTGTGCCGACGTGGCTTGCGCCGCCAGCAGAGGCGGCGGTCGAGCCGCCGTCGTGTAAAACGGGGCCTGGGACGGCGAGGCCAGCGGACGTTTATGTGCCGCTGGACAGCTGGGTGTATCCGGCGCTGGACCGGCTGCGTGGGCTGGGGTATCTGGATACGGCGTTCCTGGGAATTCGTCCGTCGACAAGGCGGAGCATCCAACGGATGCTGGACGAGGTCAGCGAAGAAGAGAACGTGCCGGCTGACTCGCAGGCGGCGGAGATTGTGGCGGCGCTCGCGCGCGAGTTCGGGAGCGAAGAGAGCGATGAGGACGACCTCTCCTACGGCTGCGAGCAGCTTTACACGCGGCAGCAGGGTATCGCGGGGCTTACGCTGCGGGACAGCTACCACCTGGGGCAGACGATCGCGAACGACTATGGGCGGCCGTATCAGCCGGGCTTCAATACGGTGGACGGCGCGGCGGGGAGCGCGGAGTTTGGGCGCTTCAGTCTGTATGCGCGGGGGGAGTACCAGCATGCGCCCAGCGCGGTGGGGTATTCGCCGGCGCTTGTGGCAATTCTGGCAAATATCGATGCGCAGGCCAACGGTCTACCGCCGCCTACCAATCTGGCGCAGCTGACGAGCCCGGCAGGGCCGGTTGCGCAGACCGACGTGCTGCGGATCGTGGAAGCGAACCTCTCGTACCGCATCCTGAACCACGAGATCTCCATCGGCAAGAGCGACCACTGGCTGGCCCCGACGGTGGGCGGCGCGTTCATGTACTCGAACAACGCGGAGAACATGTACGCGTTCCAGATCGACCGCACGGAGCCGTTCTATATTCCGCTGCTGTCGCGGCTGGTGGGACCGTTCCGCTACGACTTTTTTGTGGGCAGCCTAAAGGGGCACAGCGATCCCAACGACCCGTGGATGCATGTGGAGAAGATCAACTTCAAGCCAACGGAGAATGTGGAGTTCGGGTTCGAGCGGAGCGTGATTTGGGGCGGCAAGGGGCGCCCCTGCCTTACAAGCAGCGGCACGTTTGTGCCCTGCGACGAGCCGATTACGATCCATAGCTTTCTGAAGAGCTTCTTCAGCACGGCGAATGTCTCGGGCGCGGAGAAGTTTTCGCGGGACGATCCGGGCGCGCGCTTTGCGTCCTTTGAGTTCAACTGGCGGCTGCCGTGGCTGAACCACTGGTTGACGCTGTACACGGACTCGATGATCCACGATGATGTGAGCCCCATCGACGCGCCGCGCCACGCGGGCGTGCGGCCGGGTCTGTACCTGTCGCGTATACCGGGAATTCCGCGGTTGGATCTGCGCTTCGAAGGAGTGAACACAAATACGGATTCAGGCCGCAGCATGGGCGGACACTACCTCTACCAAGAAGGGGTGCAGGTGCAGGGATATACGAACAAGGGCTATATCATGGGGGACTGGATAGGGCGCGAGTCGCAGGGCGGTCAGACATGGGTGACGTACCACTTGTCGCCGCGGGAGGTGGTGCAGGCGTCGTTCAAGCATGCGAAGGCCGCAGGCGACTTTATTCCCGGAGGCACCACGCAGAGCAGCTTCGATATCCATGCCGTGAAGCGGCTGGGCGACGCGCTGGAGATCTCCGCCGAGGTGCAGCACGAGTGGTGGAAGGCGCCGGTGTACCAGCCGGGCGAGCGGAACGACACGGTCGCGACCTTCCAACTGACGGTGTACCCGGAGCGTAAGAGCGCGCCGTGAGCAATCGGGCCGAATTACTGGGCCGGGGCTGAGGGGACGCGATGAGAGCGCTGTTGATCGAGCGGCCGGGCGAGGCGCGGGTGATCGATATAGAGCTGCGGGCCGAGGAGCCAGGGAAGGTGGGCTGCGCGTGGTCGAATGGGAACCCAGCTGGGCACCGCAAGATCATGATTTCGCTCGACTGAGGGACACTCTTTCGTTGAGAATGCGAGTGGACGAAGACCGGAGCAGGTTCCAGAGGCGTGCCGGCAGCCACTTGTCCCTACAGGGACGGCGGAGGAGCCTACGTTGCAACTGATCCCGACTTCACTGAAGGATGTGGTCGTCCTGGAGCCGAAGGTTCACGGCGATGGGCGGGGCTTTTTCTTCGAGGCGTACAACGAGGCGACCTTCCGCTCACTGGGGTTGCCAACGGATTTCAAGCAGGACAACCACTCGGGCTCGCGTAAGGGGGTGCTGCGCGGGCTGCACTACCAGGTGAAGCAGCCGCAGGGCAAGCTGGTGCGCGTGCTGAAGGGCGAGATCTTCGATGTGGCAGTGGATCTGCGGCGCGACTCGGCGCAGTTCGGGCAGTGGTTCGGGCTGGCGCTAAACGCGGAGAGCCGGCGGATGCTGTGGGTGCCGGCGGGGTTCGCGCACGGCTTTCTGGTGATGAGCGAGTTTGCCGAGGTTGCGTACAAGGCTACCGAGCTGTATGCGCCGGCCGACGAGCGGTCGATCCTGTGGAGCGATCCGGCGATCGGGATCGCATGGCCGCTGGAAGGCGAGCCGACGCTCTCCGACAAGGACCGGGCGGGGGTGTCGCTGGGGGATGCGGAGACTTATAGGGATTCCACCCTTGTGTGATGCGCCATGACGCCAACCGGGCCGTCGGGCAATCTAGAATGAAGAGTGTGGCGAATAATGGAATGGGAATAGGAACGGAAGCCAGAATGGGCGTGGGCCCCAAGATGCTGCTGGTGACCGGAGGCGCGGGCTTTATCGGCTCCAACTTCGTTCTCGAAGCGGTGCGGCGCGGGCATACGGTGGTGAACCTGGACGCGCTTACCTATGCGGGGAACCTGGATAATCTGGCATCGCTGGACGGCGACGGGGCGCACCGCTTTGTGCATGGGTCGATCCTGGACGGCGCGCTGGTAGCGAAGCTGCTGGCGGAGCATAGGCCGGATGCGGTGGTGCACTTTGCGGCGGAGAGCCATGTGGACCGGTCGATTGTTGGGCCGGGTGCATTTATCGAAACCAATGTGAATGGGACGTTCGCGCTGCTGGAAGCCGCGCTGAAGCACTGGCGGGAGCTCGATGGTGCGGAGAAGAGCGAGTTCCGGTTCCTGCATGTGTCGACCGACGAGGTCTATGGGTCACTCACGGCGGAAGAGGCGGCGTTCTGCGAGGAGACGCCGTACCGGCCGAACAGCCCATACTCCGCATCGAAGGCGTCGTCGGACCATCTGGTGCGTGCATACTTCCACACCTACGGACTGCCGGTGGTGACGACCAACTGCTCGAACAACTATGGGCCGTATCAGTTTCCGGAGAAGCTGATCCCACTGATGATCCACAACGCGCTGAACGGCAAGCCGCTGCCGGTCTATGGCGACGGGCAAAACGTACGCGACTGGCTGTATGTGACGGACCATTGCGACGCGATCTTTACCGTGCTGGAGAAGGGGCGCACGGGCGAGACCTACAACGTGGGCGGATTGAACGAGCAGAAGAACCTGGACGTGGTGAATACGCTGTGCGCGGTGCTGGATGAGCTGCACGCGGAGGACGCGCCGCACGCACGGTTGATCACGTTTGTTACGGACCGGCCGGGACACGACCGGCGATACGCGATCGACTGCAGGAAGCTGCAAGGTGAGCTTGGCTGGCGGCCGAAGGAATCGTTTGCCACGGGGCTGCGCAAGACGGTGGAGTGGTATCTGGACAACGCGCGGTGGGTGGAGAAGGTGGTCAGCGGGGAATACCGTGAGTGGATTGAGGGGAACTATGCAGCGCGCTGAGCGGAAGAGGATGGGATGAAGGGCATCATACTGGCGGGCGGGTCGGGGACGAGGTTGCATCCGGTGACGGAGGTGGTGTCGAAGCAACTGCTGCCGGTGTATGACAAGCCGATGATCTACTACCCGCTCTCGGCGCTGATGCTGGCGGGGGTCCGCGATGTGCTGGTGATCTCGACGCCGGCGGACACGCCGCGGTTTGAGCAACTGCTGGGGACGGGCGAGCAGTGGGGAATCAAGGTTACATATGCGGTGCAGCCTTCGCCGGACGGGCTGGCACAGGCGTTCCTGATCGGCAAGGATTTTCTCGCCGGAGAGGGATGCTGCCTGGTGCTGGGGGACAACATTTTTTTCGGGCACGATCTTGCAAAGCTGCTGCGCACGGCGGCGGAGCGCAGGGAGGGCGCGACGGTGTTCGCGTATCCGGTGCAGGACCCCGAACGGTATGGCGTGGTGGAGTTCGACGCGAACCGCAGGGCGATCTCACTTGAGGAGAAGCCGGCACAGCCCAAGTCGCGCTACGCGGTGACGGGGATCTATTTCTACGACAGCCAGATTGTGAGCATCGCGGAGTCGATCCGGCCGTCGGCGCGGGGCGAGCTGGAGATTACGGACGTGAACCGGCGCTACCTGGAGCAGGGGCAACTGACGACGGAGGTGATGGGGCGCGGGATGGCGTGGCTTGACACAGGAACGCATGACTCGCTGATGGAGGCGTCGCTGTTCATCCATACCATCGAGAAACGGCAGGGGCTGAAGGTGGCGTGCCCGGAGGAGATCGCGTACCGGCAGGGCTATATCGACGCGGCCCAATTGAAAGCGCTGGCGGCGAAGCTGGGCAAGAGCAGCTACGGCGATTATCTTCGGCGGCTACTCGAAGAGACGGTGTATTGATGGTGGGCGGTGCTGCGCACGGGCCGATTCTGGTGACCGGCGCGAGTGGGCAGATGGGCGAGGCTCTGGTGCGGACGCTGAGACCGCTGGGCGAGGTAGTTGCTCCGGGTCGCGCGGAGCTGGAACTGACGAATGGCGATTCGATCCGCAGGGCGATACGCGAGACGCAGCCGCGCTGGGTGGTGAACGCCGCGGCGTTCACGGCGGTAGACAAGGCAGAGAGCGAGCCGGAGCTGGCGTTTGCGATCAACGCGACGGCGCTGGAGATCGTTGCCGAAGAGGCGAAGGTGATCGGCGCGGCGGTGGTGCACTATTCCACGGACTACGTCTTCGATGGCGAGAAGCAGACGCCGTATCTGGAGACGGACGCGATGGGATCGCTGAACGTGTACGGGCAAAGCAAGCTGAAGGGCGAGCAGGCGCTGGGTGAGAGCGGCGTGGCGCACCTGATCTTCCGCACCAGCTGGGTGTATGGGGCGACGGGGAAGAATTTTGTGCGGTCCATTCTGCGCATGGCACGGGAACGGGAGCAGTTGCGGATTGTCGCGGACCAGTACGGCGCGCCGACGTGGAGCGAGGAGCTGGCGCGGCTGACGGCGCATGCGATGGAGCGCGTGGAGGGAAAGGCCGCCGAGAGCAAGAAGGGTTTACACGAGGCGATGCTGCTGGTCGGCGGGATCTACCATGCGACAGGCGCAGGCGAGACGACGTGGCATGGGTTTGCGGCGGCGGCGATTGAGGAGTTGCGCAGGCTGCAGCCGAATGCGAAGCTGGCGACGGTGGAGGCGATCACGACGGCGGAGTATCCGACGCCGGCCAAGCGGCCCATGAGCTCGCGGCTAGACTGCGCGAAGCTTGAACGGGTCTTCGGGTGGAAGATGCCGGAATGGCGCGAGTCTCTGAAGCGCGTGGTGGCTGAGCTGGCGCAGAACGGCGCGTAGCTCTTATAGTAGCGACTGAAATATGCGTAGCTTCTGGTGGGGTTGATGATTATTTATGCGGCGGCGTTCTTGCGCCGGATGACGATCTCCGGGCCGTCCTCGGTCTTGACGGCGACGGCGTAGACGCCCTTGGCCTTCCCATTGAACTTCATAGGAAGCGTGGAGGCGGGGATGCCGATCCAGTCGCTCATCTCCTTTTCCGTGCCGCCCATCTCGATGTAGGAGATGCCGACGGGGCGGACGAGGCCGGGATAGGGATCGACCGGCTGGCCGCTGGGGTGAAGCGTCATTTCGGTGAAGAAGTACCAGTTGGGCAGGCCCTTGGGCCAGCAGAGCTGCGCACTGGGCGTCTGGTAGGCGAGGAAGGCGGGGCCGCTGGAGCGCACACGCGTGCCCAGGTGCGGGTCGGGAATCTCAGCTTTAAGGCGCTTGGCGAGTTCCTGAAGCTCTTCCATGCTGTCGACGCCGAGGCAAAGACCGCTGAAGGTGTCCTCACCCGCGCCCATCGCCTTGGCCATATAGTCGCCCATGGGATTTCCCGGCGTGATCTTGCTCGGGTTCACCACGCTCTCGATCTCCATGTAGGTCTGGCCGCCGAGGGGAAAGATCTTATTGGCGATGCCGGCAGGCGGGAACCAGCCGCCGTCGTAGAAGCCGAGGCCGGTCTCCTTGCGCATGCGGTCGGAGGCTTCGTAGAGGTCGGTGCAGCCAATAGCGATGTGGTCGATGTGGATCATTTGTGCGAACTCCCGGGGTGGCTTTCGCTAAAGTGCGACTGCATTCTTGCGGCGGATGACGACGTCCGGGCCGTCCTCAGTCTTGACGGCGACTGCGTAGATGCCCTTGGTCTTGCCGTTGAACTTCATGGGTAGCGTGGACGCAGGAACGCCGATCCAGTCCGTCATCTCCTGTTCGGTCCCACCCATCTCGATCCAGGAGATGCCCATGGGGCGGACGAGGCCGGGGTAGGGATCGACCGGCTGGCCGCTGGGATGGATCGTCATGTCGGAGAAGAAGTACCAATTGGGCAGACCTTTGCCCCAGGTGAACTCGGCGGGAGTTTGGTAATCGACGAATTGGGGGCCGCTGGTGCGCACGCGCACGGTGTCCTTGGTGTCGGGGATGGTCGATTTGAGGCGTTTGGCGATCTCTTCGAGCTCTTCCATGCTGTCGACGCCGAGGCAGAGCCCGGTGAAGGTGTCTTCTCCGGCCGCGGTGGCCTTGAGGAAGTAGTCGGTGATAGCGGTGCCGGCCTTGAGCTTGGCGGGATTGACGATGCTCTCGATCTCGATGTAAGTCTGGCCGCCGAGCGGGAAGATTTTGTTGGCGACACCGAAAGCAGGGAACCATCCGCCATCGTAGAAGCCGAGGCCTGTCTCCTTGCGCATGCGGTCGGAGGCCTCGTAAAGGTCGGTACAGCCGATGGCGATGTGATCGATGTGGATCATGCTGTGGCCTCCTTCAAATCATTTGGGTCGCGAACGCGATCAGACGCGCCAGGGGCGGCGAATGACGATCTCGCCCTTGTCGCTCTTGACGGCGATGGCGTAGAGGCCGTGCGGCTGGCCGTTGTAGCGGTAGGGGAACTGGTTTGCGGGGACGCCGAGCCACTCGGTCATCTGCTGTTCGGTGCCGCCCACCTCGAGCCACGCAATGCCCTTGGGCTCGACCGTCTTGGGCCATGGGAAGACCGGCTGGCCGGAGGGATGCATGCTGATGCGGTTCTCATGGCAGTACCAGTTGATGCGGCCCTGCTGGCTGGCGCCGGCGGGCGTGGAGTAGGCCTGCACGGCGGGGCCGTTGGGACGCACGCGCACCACGGGGCCCTGCGAGATGACGGATTTGTGGCGCGCGGCGATCTCCTTCAACTCGTCAAGCGTGTCCACACGCATGGCGAGCAGCGAGTAGCATTCGCCGGTTGCGGTGCGGTCATGGAAGCCCTTGGCGCCGGGGTTGACTGGTGTGCCGTCGGCTTTGAGCGCGATGGCACCGGCGTCGACCACGCCCTCCACCTCGATGTACGTGCCTTCGCCGAGGGGGAAGATTTTGTTGGCGATGCCGCGGTCGGGAAAGAAGCCGCCATCGTAGAAGCTGAGGTTGGTCTCCGCGCGCAGCTTCTGTGCGGACTCATAGATGTTGCGGGTGGAGAGCTGGTAGTGGTCCAGATGCATCGCCATAAGATTTCCAATCTCCGTTCGCTGGTTGTGACGGTTGCGGGGCGGACGATCTGCCCGAGTGCGCCGAAGGTGAGAGCATCCGCGTGGAAGCTGGTGTATCCTGGCCTGTATTTATGCAGAGAACAGTCGTTTGAAATGACTGTTCCTTATTAATAAACCACAGCGGCTGGCGTGTCAACTGTGCCTGCCGTCGCCGGCGGCCGATTGAGCAGCGGGGCGTTGCACTTGCGGCCAAAGACGCGCCAGAGGCGGTCGCGCAGTCCGTCGAAGAAGAGATAGACCACCGGCGTGGTGAAGAGGGTGAGCATCTGCGAGACCAGCAGGCCGCCGACGATGGTGATGCCCAGCGGGCGGCGCAGCTCATAGCCGACGCCGCTGTCGATGGCCAGCGGCAACGCGCCCAGCATGGCCGCCATGGTGGTCATCATGATGGGACGGAAGCGCAGGGTGCAGGCCTCAGAGATGGCCTGCTCGGGCGTGCGGTCGAGATCGCGCTGCGCGATGATGGCGAAGTCGATCATCAGGATCGCGTTCTTCTTGACGATGCCGATCAGCAGGATGATGCCGATCATGGCGATAACGCTGAGCTCGATCTTGAAGAGCAGCAGAGCGAGCAGCGCACCCACGCCAGCGGAGGGCAGCGTGGAGAGGATGGTGAGCGGATGGATGAAGCTCTCATACAACATGCCGAGCACGATGTAGACGGTGACGACGGCGAGCAGGATGAGGACCGGCTCGCTGGAGAGTGAATCCTGAAAGGCCTGCGCGGTGCCCTGGAAGCCGGTCTGGATGCTGGCGGGGAGGTTGAGCTCGCGCTGCGCTGCCTCGATGGAGTCGGTGGCCTGGCCGAGTGAGACGCCGGGCGCGAGGTTGAAAGAAATAGTGGCGGCAGGGAACTGTGACTGGTGATTGACCACCAGCGCTGAGCGGCGCTCGGTGCGATGCACGATGGCAGAGAGCGGGACCGCGGGGTTGGCGGCCGCGGGGACTGTTGGCGAGGACGTGCCTGCGGGATTTGCGCTGAAGGCTGACGCGGACAGCACTGGCGGCGGCGCGCTGGCGTCGTTGGCGGTGGTGAGGCCGGTTGCGGTGTGGCGCACGTAGAGCGAGTCGATGGACGAGGGGTCGCGCTGGTACTCGGGCGAAACGTATAGCACGACGTGGTACTGGTTGTTCGTGGTGTAGATGGTGGAGACCTGGCGCTGTCCGTAGGCGCTGTAGAGGACGTTGTCGATGTCCGACGAGGTGATGCCGAGCCGCGAGGCGGTGTCGCGGTCGATGGAGAGCTGCTCGCGCAGGCCAGAGTCCTGCTGGTCGGTGTTGACGTCGCGAATCTCTTTCATCTTCAGCATGCGCTCCATCATGCGCGGGGTCCAGACGCGCAGGTCCTCGAGATTCTGCGAGGTCAGGGTGTATTGGAACTGCGTGGCGCTGGCGCGCGCGCCGATGTTGAGGTCCTGCTGCGCCTGCAGGAAGAGGGTGGCGCCGGTGACGCGGGCGATCTGCGGGCGCAGGCGATTGATGATGACGTCCGCAGTGTCTCCCTTGGGGCGATCGGCGAGCGGGCGCAGCGTCATGAAGAGCTGGCCCTGGTTGGCGGCGGCGCCGGTGGGGCCGTAGCCGAGGAAGTTGACGATGATGTTGGCGTCGGGATCGTGCGAGAGGATGTCGGCATACTGCTGCATCTTGACCTTCATCGAGTCGAAGGAGGTGTCCTGCTGTCCGACCACGCGGCCCTGTAGGCGGCCAATATCCTGCTGAGGAAAGAATCCCTTGGGCACGATGATGTAGAGGTAGACGCTGAGCAGGAAGGTACAGAAGGTAAGCGCCAGCATCGTCCTTTGATGGGTCAGCACCCAGCTGAGACCACGCAGATAGCCGCCGAGCAAGCGATTGAAGGCGCGCTCGCCGAACGCGTAGACGCGGCCGTGCTTGCGCGATGCATGGGGCTGAAGGAATTTGGCGCTGAGCATAGGCGTGGTGGTCAGCGAGACCACCAGCGAGACCAGGATGGCGGTGGAGAGCACGACGGCGAACTCGCGGAAGAGCCGGCCCATCAGGCCTCCCATCATCAGGATGGGGATGAAGACTGCGATCAGCGAGGTGCTCATGGAGAGGACGGTGAAGCCGATCTCGCGGGAGCCGAGCATGGCCGCATCGAACGGCGACATGCCGGCTTCCATGTGGCGATTGATGTTCTCAATGACCACGATGGCGTCGTCGACCACGAAGCCGGTGGAGATGGTGAGCGCCATCAGCGAGAGATTGTCCAGGGTCTCATGCAGCAGCACCATCACGGCGAAGGTGCCCAGCAGGGAAAGCGGCACGGAGACGCTGGGAATGATCGTCGACGGAACCTCGCGCAGAAAGCAGAAGACCACCAGGGTGACCAGCACGATAGAAAGTACCAGCGTGTGCGTCACCTCGCGCACCGAGGCGCGGATGTTGACGGTGCGGTCGATGGCGGTGGTGATGGTGATAGAAGGATTGATGGAGGCTTTCAGCTCCGGCAGGATGGCGTCGATGCCGTCGACGGTGTCGATGATGTTGGCGCCGGGGCTCTTGGAGATGATCATCAGGATCGCGGTCTGGGTGCCGGAGACGCCGCGGGTGTAGATGTCCTCGACCGAGTCGCGCACAGTAGCGACATCGCGCAAGCGCACGGGCGCGCCGTTGCGCCAGGAGACGATGAGCGGTGCGTAGGTGGAGGCGTTGCCCAATTGGTCGGTGTCGCTGACGGACCATTGTGTGGTGTCGTTGGAGAGAAATCCCTTGGGGCGATTGACGTTGACGCCGCCGAGCATATTAGTCACGGCATCCAGGCCCAGGCCGTAGGCGCTGAGCTGCATCGGATTCACCTCAACGCGCACGGCGGGCTTGGCGCTGCCGCTGATGGTGACATCGCCGACGCCGGGGATCTGCGAGATGCGCTGCGCGAGGATGGAGTCGGCAGCGTCGTACAACTGCGCGACGGGCAGGCTGGGCGAGGTGAGCGCGAGGATGAGGATGGGCGGGTCGGAGGGGTTGACCTTGCGGTAGGTGGGGTTACCGGGCAGGTTGGCAGGGAGCTGGCTGCGCGCGGCGTTGATGGCCGCCTCCACATCGCGCGCCGCGCCGTTGACGTCGCGGTCGAGATCGAACTGCAGCAGGACGCTGGCAGTGCCGATACTCGAAGTGGAGGTCATCTGGTTGATGCCGGCGATGCGGCCGAACTGGCGTTCGAGCGGTGTGGCGATCGCGGAGGCGACGGTTTCGGGATCGGCGCCGGGCAGGCTGGCGGTCACGCTGATGGTGGGGTACTCCACCTGCGGCAGGGACGCGATGGGCAGCTGGCGATAGGCCGCGGCACCGGCGAGCACGAGGGCGATGGACAGCAGAAAGGTGGCGACCGGCCGGCGGATGAAGGGGGCGGAGGGATGAAAGCCCAGGCTGTCGACCGGCGCGGAGTGCGCTGGCGGCGAAGAGTGGGCATTGGGATCGACGGGATGGAGCGGCTCGGCCACGATGGGTCTCTAGTCACCGGGAACGGCAGAGGCAGCAGGCGGCGACGTGGGTTGCGCGGAAGCACGGCGGCGGCCCAGCCGGTCAAAGAAAAGGTACACGACCGGTGTGGTGAAGAGGGTGAGGAACTGCGAGACCAGCAGGCCGCCGACGATGGTGATGCCCAGCGGGCGGCGCAGCTCCGAGCCAGTGCCGGAGCCGAGCGCGAGCGGCACGCCACCCAGCAGCGCGGCCATGGTGGTCATCATGATGGGACGGAAGCGCAGCAGGCACGCCTCGTAGATGGCCTCCTGCGGCGTCTTGCCGAAGTCTCGCTCGGCCTCAAGGGCGAAGTCGATCATCATGATCGCGTTCTTCTTCACGATGCCGATCAGCAGGATGA
>Ga0182024_10007099_pt1 | contig 24288 bp, 23 predicted proteins | sample P32metaG_FD_120480 | JGI IMG/M metagenome (GOLD analysis project Ga0182024, IMG submission 120480) | Permafrost microbial communities from Stordalen Mire, Sweden - P3-2 metaG (Illumina Assembly) | ecosystem: Environmental > Terrestrial > Soil > Wetlands > Permafrost | place: Sweden: Stordalen...
CAATGCGAGCCATTCGAACAAAGCGAACATATATCCACTTGACCCCAACGATCCGAAAGCCGCGTAAAATGTCTTTGCTGCGCGATTCAATTTGCCGACGTTGCTTCAACCGGTCGCTGTTTGCGGCGGCTATAACAACGCCCATGGCAGCAATTTTTTGCCGGACGGCCCTTGCTCAGAACACGCAAGCCGCGCCGGTGCCGGGCGCGCCGGTCTCTACTCATAACCACGTATTGGATACGGCAGTGAACGCTATTCAGTCAAAGCGTCCGATCGATGCCATGAATGAGTTCTTGAACGGCTTCCATTTCTATGCCGATGACGTGGGACGGCAGGTGGAGGCCAATCACTTTTGCACGCATCTGACAGAAGATTTCCATCAGTGCGTGATCTATGACTCGAATCAGTCGAACGCGAAGCTGATTGGTGTCGAATACATTGTCAGCGAGCGTGTATTTAAATCTCTTGCCGATGAGGAAAAGCGCCTGTGGCATAGCCACAACTACGAGGTAAAGTCGGGCGAGTTGATTGCACCCGGCGCACCCGCGATGACAGAGCATGATTTCATGAAAAATCTTGTGACCACGTACGGCAAGACTTGGCACACTTGGCAGATCGACCGCTATCCAAATCTCCCTATGGGTATCCCGCAGCTGATGATGGGCTTCATCAAAGACGGGCAGGTCGAGCAGCAGATGGTCGAGGATCGCGATAAGCGGTTCAGTGCAAACACGCAAGCACTCAGAAGGGGCCGCGACGATATTCCGTGGCCGAACATCGACCCCGGTGCGAACGCTTGGCAGCGTGGCACTACGGTTCAACTTGTTCTTCAGGAACTCCCCGTGAAGAACCTTCGTAAATGAGAACTGAAGTCGCGTCTAATTGCGACCTGTCCCTATCGATTAATAGATTCTTCCATATCGATGATGCAGTCTGCCAATATTTTCATGTGATCCAATGGCGCCAGCGTGTCCAACGAGACGATGAACTTACGCGTCTTTAGCCAGTGAGCGGTGCATACGTATCTTATTTTAGTAGGGAACACAGGCGGATAGCATGCGGTGCAAAGTCGGCGTTGCTGACCAAGGAGATCAACCATGAGAAATGAACGCGCCACGGGCAATTCTGGAAAACGCACACTTGAAAATAGCGCTGCCCCAAACGGGGGCTCACGACTAGCTGCCGGCGGAGAGCTGCACCAGATAGCTGGTGAGGAACACCCCGCGCTCACCACGAACCAAGGCGTGGCACTCTCCGACAATCAAAACTCGCTCAGGGCCAATCCGCGCGGCCCTACGCTTCTGGAGGATTTTATGCTTCGAGAAAAAATCACCCATTTCGATCACGAGCGTATTCCTGAGCGCATCGTTCACGCGCGTGCGACAGGCGTACATGGATTCTTCGAACTGACCGCCTCGTTGAAGCAATACACTACCGCCACGATACTTACCGAGGTGGGTGAGAAGACACCAGTGTTTACTCGCATATCGACTGTCGCAGGCGGCGCAGGTTCGGTCGACACACCGCGTGACGTACGCGGGTTTGCCGTCAAGTTTTACACCAAGGAGGGCAACTGGGACCTGGTCGGCAACAACATTCCTGTTTTCTTCATTCAAGATGCCATAAAATTCCCCGATCTCATCCATGCCGTAAAGATGGAACCCGATCGCGGCTTTCCGCAATCGGCGACCGCGCACGACACTTTCTGGGATTTCATTTCGCTCACACCAGAATCTATGCACATGGTGATGTGGATCATGTCAGACCGTACCCTGCCCCGTTCGCTGCGCATGATCGAGGGTTTCGGCGTGCATAGCTTTCGGCTGATCAACGGCACCGGAGGATCAACCTTCGTCAAATTCCACTGGCGTCCCAAGCTCGGCGTACAGTCCACCATTTGGGATGAGACTGTCAAAATCTCCGGCGCTGATCAAGACTTCCACCGCCGCGATATGTTTGATGCCATTGAAACTGGCAATTTCCCCGAGTGGGAATTCGCGGTTCAACTTTTCACGCAAGAGGAAGCAGACAGATTCCCGGTCGATCATTTGGATGCGACCAAGCTGATTCCAGAAGAACTGGTGCCCTTGCAAGTGATCGGCCGCATGGTACTAGATCGCTGGCCGAATAATTTCTTCGCTGAAACAGAACAGGTTGCTTACTGTCCTTCTCATGTCGTGCCAGGCATCGATTTCTCGAACGACCCATTGTTGCAGGGCCGTTTATTCTCTTATCTCGACACGCAACTTTCGCGCTTGGCGTCGCCCAATTTTCACCAGATCCCGGTCAACGCGCCCAAGTGCCCGTTTGCCAATCAGCAGCGCGACGGACATATGCAGATGGCTCAACCGACGGGTCGTGTTGCCTATGAGCCTAACTCCCTGTCAAAAAATTCGCCACGCGAAACGCCAACCAAAGGCTTTCGTAGCGCCACAGTAACAGAAACGGGAGAGAAAGGCCGCGTCCGCGTCGAAAGTTTCGCGGACCACTACAGTCAGGCACGACAATTCTATCTTAGCCAAACTGCATATGAGCAGGCACACATCGCCTCGGCGTTAGTGTTCGAGCTTTCCAAGGTCGAACATGTGCACATACGCGAGGCAATGGTCGGTCACCTTCGGCATATAGAAGAAGACCTCGCAAACCGAGTTGCCTCAGGCCTTGCATTAGGCAAAATGCCCGATGCACCAAAGGCTGCAGCGCCCATACTGAAAATGGATCTTTCGCCCGCATTACAGATCATCGGCAAGATGAAAGATACGCTCATGGGCCGCGCGATCGGTATCCTGATCGCGGATGGTTCAGACGGTGCTTCCATCAATGAAATTAAGAAGGCCGCGACCGATGCCAGTGCCACCGTGAAGATCATCGCCCCCAAAGTGGGCGGCGCGACGCTTGCCGATGGCTCGATGCTGGCGGCTGACGGACAATTGGCCGGTACGCCTTCTGTGCTATTTGACGCGGTCGCCGTCATTCTCTCCGACGAAGGCGCAAAGGCGCTATCGATGGAAGGTGCCGCTATCGATTTCGTACGCGACGCTTTTGGTCATCTCAAGGCAATTGCCGTCGACAAAGGCGGCCGGGCCCTTTTGAAAATAGCGAATGTCGGACAAGACGCGGGCGTCGTAGATACCAACGACAAAGACGCGTTTATTGCTGCGGCAAAGACGCGTCAATGGGACCGGGAAAAGGCCGTTCGAACATTGGCATAGCTCCACCCTTATTTCAGGCGCATTGGCGAGTCGCGCAGCGCCACCGAGCGGCCTTATCCTTATCGAACACAAACACCTTGGCGTCCGCTTTATCGGCGATAATGAAAGGCAAACGCCGATTGTCGCCCGAGTCAACAATCCAGCAGGCGAACGGGATGACCTTTCAAAGTTACGATAATCGGCGTGTCGTTTGGCAATGCCCTAGCAGGTGTCTCATTGCCAGCCAGCGACACAATACAAAATTAAACTTGGCCTGGGCGAGCGAGCATATGACTCCCTCGGCAGCGGAATATTGCAAGTCGCATTCGGACCCGCGCGGCTTCTGCTTTGTTCATTTTCGCAGCGCCGACCCTAAAATCAATCGCGCAATTTGCCCAACAGCGAATGATCCGGTTCGGCACTATAAATTTACAAATGAAGGAGTCAGTCTCGAGTTTAACTTACGACTTAAACAAGCCGCCAATCACCGGAAGCACGGCCCGGATCAATCCCGTTACCGCCATAGATCATGTGCCGAGTCGCTCATTCTGCAGTCATAATGGTTGGGATTGGATTTTCCGTACGCACACTATTTATCATATGAAATCCAATTTCTCGCCCTGCACGGCTGGAGGCAATGTCAGAGCGATCCGTGCCACTGAAGTTTCACGACACCCGCTTCGTGCGCCAGTTCATCGACAAATCCTGGCGTCTCGGTGTTCGAGATGCGGCGAAATTCATGAACCTCAAATATAAGCTTGCGGTGCTTGCTGATGCCATCCAAGACAACGCGGCTTCCCGCAATCGATTGACCTGCGTCGCCAAGTCTGCGGCGAATCTCTGCTTCACTAGGGCCGCTAGCGTCGAGCTCGATCGAGAAACGCGCGAGGTGCTCCTGCTGTAATCCGCCTTCGATCCATTTCAGTACCCACAACGCGAAGAGCCCTATAGCGGTTGCCGCCAAGCCGAGCGCAATCTGACCACCGCCGAGGCATAGACCGATTACTGTCACTAGCCACAAAGTGGCGGCGGTAGTGACGCCCGCGGCGATGTTGCCGCGACGCAGGATAGCGCCCCCGCCGATGAAACCTACTCCGGTGAGAATACCGAGCGGCAGGCGCATCAGATCATTCATGACAAACGAATCGGCTGTCCGGCCCGCGGTAGGAAGCAACAGGTTCACCTGGATCATGGCGACAGACGCAGCCAAGCACACCATCAGCGTCGTGCGCATACCAGCAGCCTTCCCCTGCTCGCTGCGATTGTAGCCGATCAGCAGGCCGACAACGACCGTAACCGCGAGCCGTATCGAGATATCGGTCCATTGCAACGGCATGAACATCGGCGTCATGGTTCTCACTCCGTCGGTGATACCGATCAACCAGACCATCTCGACACCATTCCGGTATCATACCGTTCCGGTATTATGGTGCAAACTCCCGAAGATTCTGACAGTACCGTGCACATGTTTTGAGTTGGCAGCATTATTTCATGATCAACAAATTGTGCAATATTGCGGATTGAGCGAACTGACCCAGGGTAAGTCCAGCCAGACCCTAACACAGCGGCGTGAGATTTTGTCGCTTAGGGTAGTGCCCTAATTTGAAATCTAGAAGACCTTGGACTACTTCATACGGTTAAGTGACGCCCACTACCTGACCCGGTGAATTGCCAACATCGTCTTCAAAAGAACTTGGCGACCTGCAGCCAGACGCGGTCCGAGGCATCCGGTGCCGCGGTCGCGGCTTCGTTGCCCAACTTATGCGCCCAAAAGGCGGAGAACAGGAAATCGTTGTTATCGGTCCAGGTAAACCCGACGCCCGCGGCACTCAGGGTCCGGTTGTTGGGTCCGATGAACCAGGGATTCTTGTTCAAGGTGGCATTACCGGTATCTAAAAAGCCGATCAACTGCATCTGACCGGGCAGGTCTTCCGGCACTGGCGGCAGCAACAACCTGGCTTCGAGAGTCAGGATGTAACCCTCATCCGCATAGGCTTCGCCTTCGGGATAGGCCCGCACTCCATAGGCGCCGCCCAGTTCCATCTTCTCGGAAATATCGAGATTTTTGGTGGCGATCTGCCCCCGGATGTCGGCATAGAGCGAGAGTGGACCGATCACGTTCTGCGACCGGTCGGCCTGGAACATCACCTTGCCAAAGCTGCCATTGCTTCGCGCAGTCGCCGCATCCGCCACCAGCGCCGCCGGCGTCTGGATGTCGAGATCGCCGAACGACCCGCTGAGAGAGAAGGTGTCCCATCCCCCGCCGCCGATCGTGTCATGGTGATTGCCGTTGAGTCCAATAATCCCGACATGGGATTCTCTATCGGTGACCGAGAGCGGTACACCGGTCCTGTCCTGAAAGGTCTTTTCGTCGTAATCGGCCAGAACGAACAGATTGTTGTCGTAGGACCGTATCACGGGATAGCTGGCATAGAGGCTGGCGATGCCAGCCGTCCCATGGGCATCCAAGGGCTCAAATGTCTTGCCCAGTTTGTAATACAGGCCGGCATAGGCGACGCCCACCGTCAGCTTATCGACCTGCGCCTGGTAGGACGCACGTCCATAGACCAGGCCGCCGGTTGTGGAGGTCAGGGCCCGCAGGCTGGCGACATCACCCTGCCCGATAATTTCGTTGAAGTTTACCGAGCCGCCCACCCGATAGGGGCCGGTGTAGTAATTGCCCGCATTGTCGGCCTCAACGCTACCAGTGACGCTGGGACCCGGAGTCAGATCGACGATCAAATCGGAGGTGCCGACTGAGGAGCCCGGGGTCAACGTCGAGCGCACTTCCACGCCGGGTTCGTCGGACAGCAGCAAAAGGCGCCGCTCAAGGGGAGCGGTGGCGACGATGTCGCCGCTATCCAGCCCCTCCAGGACATTGTTCGCCACATTGTTCGAAAGTTTCGATTGGTTGTTGAGCGTTATCTTGCCGTATTGGCCTTCGATCACCGCGATCGTCACAGCCCCTTCGTTGATCGCTTGGGCGGGCAGATAGGCTTGCGCCACCAAATAGCCCCGCGCGTTGTAGTAATCCGCAATCTTGGACGCCATCAGCCGCAACCCGGCGAGGTCCAGTTCGCTTCCGGGCTGGAATCCCGCGGCGGCAATCAGTTCGGCTTCGGAAAACTTGGTCTCGCCGGTCACATGCAGCGACTTGACCAAAACCTTGATACCAGCGGGGACAGGACTTTCGGGCGCGCCCCCTTTTTGGACCCGGATTTCAGGGATGGATTTCTGCAAAAGTGGCGAGGGCGGGATTTGCTGAATTTGCCCTCCCGCCAGGCCCCCCGCGCTGGGAACCGGTTGGGCAAACGCGGTTTGACTCGCGGCCAGCGTCGTCAATAGAGCGGCGGTACATAGGCTCAATTTCAACACAGGCACCCCCATTGTAACCGGCATACATCACTTCACTTCATTTGGAAATGACGTTCCCGCATGTGCCGATGTGCGGCGTAATGTTCGAGTAACGAAAATCCGTCCCCCGTCGGAAGGCATTATACAGCGAAAATCAAACCTAGCTCCAGGGAAAACATGAGCAAAAACGCTCGCATCGGGACCAATGTCATCCCTACTGCGGACCATTTCCGGATCCAGATTTCCCAATTCTTCTGACGGCGCCGTGTTCATATCGTTCAGAGCCATCATTTTGGGAACTTAAGGAGCTCCTCATGCATTTCACAATGGCTCCGGGAAAATTTTATGCGCCCGCCACGCTTCCGAAGCGTCGGCCTTAAGCTCAAGGAGCATATCCATGTACCGAACCTTCCGCGCAATCCCTGCCGACAAAGCAGCGGGATTTGCATGCGCTGCAAGATTTGCAGGGCTGAGGAGCCGCAAGAGCTGGCTATGCGGCTCCTCAGCCTTGGCAGTCATCTTCGTGCTCGCAGCGGGTTCGACCGCCTACGCCGCGCCGACCGGAGGCGTGGTCGCTGCCGGCGGAGCGACCATCTCCGGCAGCCCCAGCGCCATGATCATCAACCAGACGACGCAGAACACCGCGATCAACTGGCAAGGTTTCAGCATCGGCAATGGCGAGGCGGTGAATTTCGTACAGCCCAACAGCAGTGCCGTGGCATTGAACAGAGTTCTTGGGCCCGACCCGTCCACCATCCTTGGCAACCTGTCGGCCAACGGCCAGGTGTTCCTGGTCAATCCCAATGGCGTGCTGTTCGGCGCGAACGCACAGGTGAATGTCGGCGGGCTCCTCGCCTCGACCTTGCAGATCACGGACGCCGACTTCATGGCCGGCCAGTACCGGTTCTCCGGCGCTGGCACAGGCTCGGTGGTCAACCACGGCTCGATCACCGCTGATGGCGGTTCAGTGGCGCTGCTGGGGGCCAATGTCAGCAATCAAGGGATAATTTCTGCCAAGCTGGGTGCAGTGTCGCTGGCGGCCGGCAATGCCATGACGCTGGATGTGGCGGGCGACGGCCTGCTGGCCGTGACGGTCAATGAAGGCGCGGTGAACGCCCTGGCCGAAAACGGCGGCTTGATCCAAGCCGACGGCGGCCGGGTATTGTTGACGGCAAGTTCAGCCAACGCGCTTTTGCGCACCGCAGTCAATAACTCCGGCATCATCGAGGCTCGCACCCTTGAGAACCGCAATGGCACGATCAGCCTGATGGGCGATATGCAAAGCGGCACCGTGAACGTAAGCGGCACACTGGACGCCAGCGCGCCCAACGGCGGCGATGGCGGCTTTATCGAAACGTCCGGTCAGAGCGTGAATATTACGGACCAGGCGAAAATCACCACCGCCGCGCCCTTGGGCGTAACCGGCAACTGGCTGATCGATCCCCAGGATTTCACCGTCTCCGCCACAGGCAACATCTCCGGCGCAACGCTTTCCGCCCTGCTCGTGACCAACAGCGTCACGATCAGCACAAACACTGGGACGAATAACACGGTGGCGGGAACGCCGCCCGTGACCAGTCTTAATACGGCAACGCCCGGTAATGGTGACATCAATATCAACGACGCGGTCAGCTGGACCGCCACCCCCAGCACTACGACGCTGAGCTTGAACGCCCTTCGCGACGTGAACGTGAATGCGGCCATCACCGCCACCAACGGCAACGTAGTGATATGCTGCGGACGCAACGCCAATATCAGTGCGCCCATCACCACGACCAATGGCAGCATGTTGCTCAGTGCCGGAGGCAATGTGATCTTGAACCCGCTCGCCACCCTGGTGACGACGGACGGCAATATTACCATATGCGCCGGATTGAATGTCAGCGTAGCCTCGCCGATCACCTTGACCAGAGGCAGCAGCATTCCGTCGCAAAGCCTGGGACTGACACAAGGGCTGTTCATCATCGCCGGCTATGGCGGCACGGGACCGGGCACTGCCGGCGGGACCCTGATCTACGTGCCGCTCACGGCCAAAACCGTCGTCACGGGACCAAACGCACCCGTCAACATCGCTTACAATCCGACGTCTTACGCAACCCCGACCGACTATACCGGTGATTTCACCTTGACCAACGGCGCGACGGTGACGTTGCACATGCTGGTGTTCCCGGATGGCAGCAAGGTTTTCGACGGTGCGACAACCACCACCCTCACCGGCTTCGACAGCACGGCCGCCAGCGGCGTGCCCAGCGGCGTCACTCTGGTTGCCGGCCCTGGCAGCAGTGCGACGTTCGACAGTCCGAATGTCGGGACAAATATCGGAATCACCTATAGCGGCTATACCCTGGGCGGCCCGAACGCATCTCAATATGCCCTCGCGGAGGCCTGCTGCACGCCCACCTTCAGAACCACCGGAACCATTACCGCGGCGGTGGTCGTACCAACGCCTACACCGACCCCGACCCCGACTCCCACCCCGACACCAACACCTACGCCAACACCAACCCCGACACCGACGCCTACTCCCACACCTACGCCAACACCCACGCCGACGCCGACCCCAACACCTACTCCCACACCTACGCCAACACCAACGCCTACTCCCACACCTACGCCAACACCAACACCTACTCCCACACCTACGCCAACACCAATTTCGATTGTGACGCCTCAGACTTCGGAACTCCCGCCCGTCCTTGCCGGGGTTCCCCAGGGATTTTCGCTCGCGTTGCTTGGCGGTGGCGTCAGAATGCCTGCGATCCAAGTGGCAGTTGAGACGCCGGTCCAACCGGTACCGGAGGCCGCGGAGGCCGCGGCCTATGTGCCACCGGTCTTTACGCGCAAACAGGACCGGAATTAGGCCCGGCGCGGTGGCGGCCGCGAGAGATATGAGCGCCGTCGCAAAAACGACGCTGGCGGTCCTGATCCTTTGTCTTGGCGTGGTTGCTATGCCTTCCCCATCGTCCGCGGCCGCACGGGCTTCAGACCGGGCTAACGCCAGCGCGAAGCATGCGTCAGGAAGCGCCGGACTTTTCGCGGATTGGGTGATCGCCTCAGGCGATAGTCACGGGCTTCCGTTCGTCATCGTCGACAAGAAGAATGCCGCGGCCCTTGTCTTCTATCCGGACGGGCGCCTTCGCGGCGCGGCGCCAGCCCTGCTGGGCCTAGCTCGCGGCGATGACTCTGTGCCCGGAATTGGGCAGCGCAAGCTCTCCAGCATAACTCCGGAGGAGCGCACCACCCCCGCCGGCCGCATTGTGGCTTCGCTGGGCAACGACCTCGGCCAAAAGAATGTGGACTGGGTCGACTATGACGCCGCCATCTCGCTGCATCGGGTGATCACCGCCAATCCCAAGGTGCACCGCCTGTATCGCCTGGCGACCGTGTCCATACTGGACAACTGGATATCCTATGGCTGCATCAATGTCCCGGTGAAATTCTATGACGCGGTTGTCGAACCGACCTTCACCGGCACAAATGGAATCGTCTATATCCTGCCGGAAATCCGATCAATCCGAAACGTCTTCCTGCTTATGAAGTCGATGCCCAATCGCAGGCGTCGAACTGACCGTCCGCATAGCGGTGCCCAGCGCCACCGAGGCTGGGCTGGCGGCGAACGAGCGTCCTAGGTCGCCAAATAGGAATATACTGGTATTTTTGATATTCGGCATCGCATTGATGTCTGATGCAGATGCTGCAGTCAGCCCCCACCGCTCCATCGGCAATGACAACGATGTAGACCGACTTCACCTATCTCAAAATCATCGGCCGGGGCTGGTATTATCTGTCGACCATTTCGGACGACTTCTCGCGCCATATCATCGCCTGGAAGCCGAACGGGCCGGTGGAGGCCATCATGCCCACAGCACCCGGCATCGAATGACGCCCTTCGGATTGTCGCGACCGGCCATTACCGTTCTCGGAACCACTTGGTGATGATCATTTTGCAACCCTCTTCAACAGGCAAGCCCGCATGAAGAGTGTCCGGGTTGACCTGACCATCGGGATAGCGGTTGTTCCATGCGATAGCAGTCCCCCGGCGAGGCAGGATCGTATGATTGATAGCAAAAAAATGCGTACCGCCGCCTTGTTGAACATCGTTGAGATAGATCATGAAGGTCCATGTTCGGTTCCCCTTCTCGGCACAGAAGGCCACATACTCATCGGTAGCCGGGGCGAAGTAATCGGTATGTTGCCGGAATTGCTGCCCGACATCATAGCGCTGCAATTGCGTGCCTTCCGAAAACTGAGCCGGGATGCCCATGGCGCCGCAGATTTTGTCGTCCACGGTCTTGACTAAATCATTGTCCAGCAGACTGAGGTCGCAGGTCTGGCTTGTCCGAAAGCTTAGATCGACATAGGCCGGACTTGTGTCTTTGTTCTCACCGGCAGGGTTGTTTTTGCGCTGCTCGGCGGGAAACGAGATCGTCGACGCGCGCAATTGATCGCTGCCAACGGCAACAATGTCCCGGCATTCCCGCGTCGATAAGAATTCCGGTAAAATGTAAAGTTGCAGCTTCTCGGTGAGGACCTGCGATACCAGAAATGGCCCGTCGCCCATCGTCAGACCCGGCTGGTCATGGTCTCTCTGACGGGATGTCGTCAGCAGCAACTTTGGCAATTCGCTCCCGGCGAATGGCCGCCGGCCATCCAAGGCGATCCGGATGGACGCCTGGTCAAAATCGTTCTTCAGAAGTGTTTCTACGAGAACAGTGTGATTACAGCCGCGGCGGATATTTTCATTGAGCCACAAGCACCAATCCGGGTGATCCGTTAGCGCTTTTGCCATTCTGAAACCACCTTGGCCGGAGCGGAAGCCATGGCCGTCATGCGCTTACACCCATCTTGCTGATTTTGGCGATACCAATTGCTTACTTCCGCTTTGGGTCAGTGCCACTACGCTGGTTGTTGAGCGCCGAACAGAGCCGCAAAAGAAGACGGCCCCGATTAGACCAGAGCCGTGTCTTGGCGGCAGGGAAAATCAGGCGCGTTTGCAACCATAAGTGGCGCTAGAGATGAGACCCACCGCCGAAGCCGCCGACAAAGCCACCGCCGAACATGCCGCCGAAGCCGCCGCCGAAGCCGCTGCGAAAGCCACCGTCATAACCACCGTAATCGCCGTCAAGGCTGCCGAAGTAGATTCTCGGGCTGTAATAGCCAACATGGTAAGGGTCTCCATAGCCCGAATCATAAGAGTCATAGTTGCCCTCGCAGCGGTACGGATTTTGCCAGCGGTTGCGACGGTCGCAGTATGCACCACGATCGCCATAATAACCACCGCCATAGGCCGGGCCGCCAACGTCGACTGATGCCTGCGCTTCAGCAGAAGCCGTCGCCGCCACGGTGGTGGCGCCTGCCATCATCAACGTACCCAGAGCAATCCTCGCAAACCGTTTCATGTTATTCTCCTTGTTCCTACCATTCCCAGATCGGATGCGAATATTGGGGCGGGGCGGCGCGGCGCGAAACCGCACATAGACAACGTTCAGAGCGCAGCGACGTTGCAATCGGAAGAGGCATAATCCCTAGCGCACCGGGCGGTTGCCGTCAGCAGGGCCGGCGAATAGCGCTGCAAGCAACTGATTTGCCGAGCATATTTGACTGCCGATAGTGCATTTTCATAAAAACACACTATCGGCAGCAGCGTTTCTCGAGCCAAAATGAAAGCTGGTCTGCCGGCCGCGCAGTGCTTGGTCGCGAACTCCTCAATGTCCTCCGCGCTATAAGGATGGATGGCGGTCTGCGGCAGTTAGTTATTTAACACAGCGTTCAGCAGCGACGTGAGCGATTGATAAGAATGATAAAGCTAGTGCCGCTGAAACTGTTTGAAGCAGCCCGGCCCGTTGGGGGACGACGGGGAGCGGGGCGCGATGTCCTGGCGGGCGTCACGCTCGCGTCTATGAATGTTCCCCAACTATTGGGTTACGCGCGCATCGCCGGAATGCCGTTGGTCACCGGCCTCTACACTGCCCTCCTGGTACCCATCGCCTTCGCCGCACTTGGATCTTCGCGACACCTCGTCGTGGCAGCTGACTCCGGAACGGCGGCGATCTTAGCGGGTGCGCTGAGCCATATGGCCGAGCCTGGCAGTGCGCAATATTTGTCGTTCGCGTCCACGACCGCGCTCCTTACGGCTGGCATGCTTCTGTTGGCCAGAATATTCAGGCTTGGATTTCTCGCCGATTTTCTCTCGCGTACTGTGTTGATTGGATTCCTGACCGGGGTTGGGATTCAGGTGGCCATCGCGATGCTGGGAGATATGCTGGGCATAACTGTCAACGCTCGTAGTACAATCTTGCAGGTCCAGCAGACCGCGCGAGAACTTCCGCACTTCAGCACACTCACCTTGGCGCTCTCATCGTTCGTTGTGGTGGCGATACTCGGTGGGCGGCGGATCGCGCCGCGAATCCCCATTGCTTTGGTGCTCGTCGTGGGCGCGATTGCTGCCAGCCGAATTTGGGGCATGGCCGCTCTCGGGGTGACGACGATTGGTCCCGTCCCTGGCGGCTTGCCCTCGTTTGGTCTGCCCCTCGCGACTTGGAGCGAGACCCTCCAACTACTCCCCGTCGCCGCCTCGTGTTTTATTGTAATTATCGCACAGAGCGCCGCCACGGCTCGCGCCCTCGGCGCGCGCTATGAGGAACGCACAGATGAGGACGCGGACATATTGGGGTTGGCTGTCGCAAATGGAGCCGCAGCGGTCAGCGGCGCATTCGTGGTCAACGGAAGCCCGACGCAGACCGCAATGGCTGATCGCGCCGGCGCCCGCAGCCAGCTCGCTCAAGTCGTCTTCGCTGGGTGCATGTTCGTAGTCCTTTTGGCGCTCACCGGCCCCCTTCAGTACCTGCCTCGCTGCGTACTGGCTTCAATCGTGTTCACGATTGCGATTGGAATGGTCGACATAGCTACGTTGCGCGCGATGAGGACTGAAAGCCCCGGTGAATTCGAGCTCGCCGTCGTCACGGCGGCGGCTGTGGCCATCATCGGCATAGAGCAGGGTGTGCTGCTGGCGATCATGCTTTCGCTTCTGAGACACGTGCGCCAAAGCTACCGGCCCAACACGGCGGTGCTGCAGTTCGATCCGGCGCATGGCTGGATCGCTGAGCCGGCAACACCAGGGCGTCAGACGGAACCGGGCCTTATTCTTTATCGGTTCGGCGCCGATCTCTTTTATGCGAACGCAACCCGCTTTGCCGACGAGGTACGGGGCTTGGTGGGTGGCGCTCCCCGCCCCATCCGCTGGCTGGTAATCGAAGCCGACGCGATCACTAACCTGGACTACACAGCTGCTCGCGTCATCTTAGTGTTGATTGAGGAGCTGGCTCGCCAAAAAGTTGGGATTGCTTTTGCCCGGGTCAGCGCATCGTTTCGCGCAGACATGGATCGGCACCGCGTCACCGCCGTTGTCGGCGCGCACAACTTTTTCACAAGTCGTCACGAAGCTCTAGCTGCGGTGGGTAGTTCAATCGCTTCCGCGAAAAGCACGAACGAGGTGGCTAAGTGATCGAACGATTAGGAATGGCTCTCCCGGGACTGGTGGTTGCCGCAGGCGCGGCGTTGTTATTAAGTTTTAGCCTCCGGTCGAAAGCACTTCGCATTTCGGCCCCGCTCGTCGCGTCGCTCAGTGCATTGCCGTTAACGGATTTTGGCCACTTATCTTTTGGCGAATTAAAATTGGAATTCGCCGGCATTGTTGGCGGCGCGTTCGCGCTATTATCACGCAATCACGAGGCTGGCGTTCAGGCCGGCGCCATCGTCCTAGTGTCGGCCGCACTCGGTCTCGCTATCGCGTGGCATGTCTATTTACCTGCGCTTGTTGGGTTCGTGATTGTAGCGGCCTTCTTATATCTACCGATTGAGAAGATCCGCAGAAAGTGATGGACGCGCGCCAGTGGGATAGACCAAGGCGCCGATTTCACCCTGGCGGATGATCGAACCGGAAAAATACTGCCTCGCCAGCTTTGCGCGTAGCGGGCAGGGATTCCCCCGTGAGCGCGGATTGAACCACCTCGACCGGATCGCCGGCGAGCAGCCGCGCGTCCGCCGGCACAATGTCGCCCAGGCGCAACTGGATCGCATCACCCTGGACAAGTTCACGCGCTGCGGGCGTAACCCACTTGCCGTCGCGTCTCACTCGAGCCGTAATCGCCAACTTGGCCTTCAGAGCGGCGATGGCATTGCCCGCCTGGCGTTCCTCCCAGAAGCCCGCTACGGCATTGGCGACGAGCAGCAGCAGGATGATGGAATGCCAGCCTCGTTGAGGAATTGCCCAGAGGCCAACTGAAATCACTTGTAACCAGGGGGCCGACGCCGCGCTTCGGTGCATATACCGGCGCAATCGAAGACGGTGTCGGTTGGCTCTATATTTTCCAACTGGTGGGCACTTCCGATCGCACCTTTATCCCACCAGATAAACAACCGTTAGGAACCCGCAGGGTCTATAAAGTTGGCTGGTGCACGGATATTGAGCGACGACTGAAGACTCTCAACTCTTCATTTCTCAATGGCGTAATCCTGAGGTGGCAAAAATATGATGCAAGGGGCTTCCCCAGCCGAAACGACGCCTATTTAGTTGAACAGCAAATTTTCGATTGGATACGCACCCAAGGTATTTCTTTGGGAGGTAAATTCATAATCGGTGAATTTGAAACCGTTGCAGGTATCCAAACTCGCTGGTTTTCGCTGTCAGCCGGGAAACTTGGTACTGCATAAAACAGTTTTTCACATACATCATTGGATACGCGAACCTGCCGAGGCTAAAGTTGAAGTTGAGCTGCAATCCGGGCGACCGTTCCAGTACCTATTTTGAGAGTTCTTGCCGCCTTTAGAATACCCATCCCACCGCGCAACAGGTTCTCAGCGGCCGCTTCTTGGTCTGGGCTTAACCGAGGCCTACCGATAGGCTTGCCGCTCTTTGTGCCATTCCGTTTTGCGCGGGCAACCCCAGTGCGCACACGCTCCCGGATCATTGCAGCTTCAAATTCCGAGAAAACGCCCAGCATCTGAAACATCGCGCGGCCGGAAGGGGTCGAGGTGTCTAACCCCTGCTGAAACAAGAAGAGGTCTACCCCTTTCGCTTGAAGATCGCTCAATAAGGATACGAGGTCTTTAAGCGATCTCCCGAGGCGGTCCACGCTCCAAGCCGCCACCATGTCCACCTCTCGGCGTGTGATGGCTTTTAATAGCTTGTCGAACTCTGGACGCCCTTCTCTCCCCTTGGTGCCTGATATCCCTCTGTCCGCGTAGATTTTGATCACCTGCCATCCGTGCCGACTGGCCACGGCATGTAGCTCACCGAGCTGGTTCTCCACGGTCTGACCATCGGTCGAAACTCGAACATAAAACGCGACGCGCTTTGCCATACGTGCTCCTCATTGCTGATGGCACTATTGTACGGCACTTTCAGTGTATATACAATAACCATGTGGTTTCGGTATGATGAAATCGAGCAAAAACTGGCGGAAAACAGCCATTTTTAACGACCGCTGGCGGCATGGTTTTCGGTATGGCGGCTTGGTTGCTGCTTTGGCCAAATGGCCGCCAAATCGCGCCGTAAGCCGTGTCAGCGAAAGCTGGCAAAGCCATGGCGGTCAGCTTCGGCAGTCGGCTTCGGCGGTCGGCTTCGGCGGTCGGCTCAGCGGTCGCTCAGTGCGCCAGCCATCATAGTGGCCAGCAGCCAGCGTTGTGAATGTCCGCTTTTCTCCAAAGCGGTCATTCGTCGCCGGTCATTCCAATGGCTGCTTTGCGCCAATAGCGGTCATTGCGAAAAGCCTATCTTCGCTCCCGACAATGAATATCTCCAATCAAGTTTAGGAATAAAAACGCCCCGCGAGCTTTCGCTAGCGGGGCTATTTCTCAATCTTCGCGCCGATGCACGGCGGCGGGAAAGGTCTCAACCTTTTTTGTCGCGTGCTACCAGTCGCGATCTACCTCGTAGTAGGAGTAAGATTTCTCGCGAAGATCTCCGTAGGTCCCGTCATTTTTCGTCAAATCGCTGAGGTCGGAGGTGGGCGCACCCTTCAGCATATCTGCCGTGAGCGGGACCACGTATCCGCCTTTATCCTTGCTATAGGTCAACATGGACCAGGGAACTGGGTGGAACTTTTCGCCTATGCCGAGAAAGCCGCCAAAGCCGAGGGCGGCAAACATGATGCGATTGGTTTGCTTGTCCAGAACCACGTCTTCAACATGGCCGATCTTTTCGTTGGTCGAGTTATAGACGTTTGTGCCCTTAACCCTTGAGGCCAGAATTGCACTTGTATGCCCTGATGGGGTCGTCATGATTTTTGTCCTTTTGCTGTCAGGCGTGAACGGCGGAAAGCGCGATCCGTTCCGAGATTGAGAGATGCGCCCATAATCAGAAGCCGCGTTTGAGCCCTGAAATTCCGCTTGGTAGGAAACTGCGCTTTAGCTGCTTCGCGATCTTCGGTGCTGGTGTCTTGTGGCGGGCTAATGATTTCAAGGTCCGCAGATCTTCTTTGGACAAGTACCAGCGTTTGATTTTGACCATCCGCGACCCGATGTTTGGCCTAACCGGTCGCCATTAGCCTTCGTTTCTACGGCTACGACGCGCCAAGTGCCGGTTAGAGGCATCCCATCACGGAACAACTGCAATCTCCGTCCGTTTATCCACTGCTGGTAGTAGGTGAATTGATGGAGTCTGCATCATGAGTTCCAATTCTATTCTGCTGATTGTCTTGGCGGCCATTGTTGTGATCGTGCTCGTCATCGCTCTCGTCAAATACCGCCAGCAACAAGCCAAACGTCACCGTCGTCTCCGCGAGCGTTTTGGGCCAGAATACGGTCGTCTGGTGACCGTCACCGGCAGCGCCAGCAAGGCGGAACGGGAACTTGAAGCGCGGGAAAAGCGCGCGGCGCGCTACAACATCAGGGCTTTGTCGCGAGACGAACAGGCGCGCTTCACCGCCCGCTGGCAGCAAGTGCAAGCCGAGTTCGTGGACAATCCCAAGGCCTCGCTGGGCCATGCCGACGACCTGCTGGGTGAAGTGATGACCGGGCGTGGTTATCCGGTGCAGGATTTCGAGCAGCGTTCATCTGACCTATCGGTCGATCATCCTGTCATTGTGCAGCACTATCACGCCGCCCATGGAATTGCTCTTCGCCACAAGACCGGCGCGACGACAACAGAAGACCTGCGGCAAGCCATGATCCATTACCGGGCGTTGTTTGAGGAACTGGTCTCGGATACCTCGCCTTCGGCTCCCATTCCAGCCAACGTTCCTCACGCGGCGGAGTAACCATCTGGTAACACGGAGGCGGCGCCAGCGGGCGGCCGCACAGGGCACGGTTGGCGCTCTGGATGCCGGAATGCCTCGACCGCTGCGGGCCGCCGAGTCAACTGGTTGCGTCTGCCCTCCTTGTGGGTGCGCCATGGACGGGAAGATATTTGATAGCCCCGGTAGTTTCGGCAAAGGACAACGATGATGACCACGATTCTGATAGTCGTTCTTCTCGTTTTACTGCTTGGCGGAGGCGGTTACTATGGGCGCGGCCGTTACTGGTAGGCAAACGTAGGCAGATCGCCGATGCATCGCACCGACTGACGTTCGATGAGAGGGTCAGTGCGGCTCCGGTTGCCTTTGGCTACGCAGCACTATCAGTCTAGCCCGGGCCCGATGCAAACGACTTCTCAGCGTTCCAACCGGTACGTTCAGTTCTCTTGCCCGCTCTTCATAAGAGCCGTTGGTGCGCAACACGGCCTGTGCCTTCGGCTCTAGGGCGGCCAAAAGCGGCTCATCAATCTCCAACACAAGCATGCCTTTGAACCGTGTCGCGTGCTGCCTGCTGCGACGGGCAGATGCGGCCGCAGAAGCTTGGTCGAAGTTGTGTTCCGTCACGGGAAGTCCTCGCTCAACGATTAGACCGCAAACTTGGCTTGGCAGCCTGAGGGCCTAACGCATTGCGAAAGCTAAGTTTCCGATAGCGCCGGGTTGGCGAGAATCGTCCCGCCGCGAATTCATCGCTGGAGCAGCGATGCAGCGGTCTGCGTTGCTATTCGAGCGATTCTAGTCCGCGATTTTCTTAACGACGGTCTTATCGCCATTAGGATCGGTGTGAACCTTCTTCATGTAGTTCGCATGCCGTTTGATCACGGTCTTTGACCCGTTGTCGTGCTTCACGACCGTCTTGGAACGGCCGCCGTCGGCGCTTTCCTTATGAATGACTGTGGTGTCCTGCGCAATTGCGACGTTGGCCACTCCCGCAATGAGGCCCGCCGCGACCAGGCTTATGAGCACGATTTTCATGATTCTTCTCCACAAGATGTGGACTTCAAACGCCAGGCCATCGCAATCGTTCCAAATTGGGGTCATTCAGAACGTTTCGCATAGTCTAACCGAACCGAGAAATGTCCGCTTTGCGGCAGCCAAAAGCGGTCATTCACGAGGCCTAGCCCATGCGACGGGGCATGACTGGTCAATCCCGCTCAGTATTAATGCGGCTGCCGTGAGATGATTGGCGCATCGGGGCCATCGGTCCCGCCTGAGAGACATGAAAACCTGTTACGCGGGCCGCGCGCTCCCATCTCATATGGTGGAGAAGAATGGTGCTAGAAAAGACCAAGGATCAAAACTGGCCCGATTGGGTGGCCGGGCACGGCCGCGGCAACTTTCAAAAAATTGACAATATAGAAACCTCAGATCAGTCCTCGCACCCTTCCCCGGGGACGTTTGTTGCCTTGGGTGCCCTTGATAATTTATGTCGCACTGATTTCGATAATGAGCGCGGCCTTGTATGGCATGTCGCTAATTTAGAATTAGTGTCTGAGCTTATCCGCCCTCGGGGACTATCACATTCAGCCAATGTCCGCCTTGCGCCAAAAGCGGTCATTCGGCGTGACAAATTATGGCTACAACATCCTAATGATGGGCCCAATTAGTGCGCTCAGTACAAGTGCTGTATGGGATGTACTCAGCGCCCTTTACTGACACTGATACTAGGTCCGCTTTGCGCCCATAGCGGATGCATTGATACAAGTTGACTTAGGATTCTGCGGCTAGTGAGGACTGAGCGCCTTGTCCATCTCGTCGGCGATGTCGTCCCGCCGCTGTGCCAGATTGCGGGCCGGGTCTGTTTTATAAAGCGCCCGCAGATAGGCAAGATCGGCAATTGTGATTGATTGCGACGTCGTAGGGCAATTGTCTGTCACGATTCCGGTGGCACTGGACATCCCCCGGCAGGTTTCGAACGCCGTCGTCTGGGCCAGGGCCAACATGGCGACATAGTCGGTGATACCCGCGATCTGACCGTCGCCAATTTTGCTCGCATTGACCGTGACGATGACATGGAACAGCTCGCTGCTGAGACCGTCACTCATGTGGTTGCCGGTCACCAGTTTGGTTTGAGCCGGGACGTCGAACTCCACCGGCACCGAGGTCTGTAGCGAACCCCTCTGATAGCCATTCGGCACATATATGCTCATTTGCGTGTAGGCGTGGGTTTGCTTGTCGTCGACCTCGCGGCTACCTCCTACATCAGCGGTCTGTGTAGCGTACCAGGACTGGACGGTGTGACGTACCGTCGCCAAATCGGTTTCCTGCGCTACATCGTGATAGCCCAAAAGAACCGGATGATGCGCCCGAACGTCATTCAGCAAGATCTGCGGGCTGTAAGTAAAAACGATATCAATATTGCCGTGGCAGGATGAAGAACCCACCGGCGCGCCAACCATGGCGGCGATCTGTCTGACTCGCTTGACCACCGTGGCCGCCAAAGCGTCAGACATTCCCGCCGCGACCGGGCAAATGGGGTCTCGCCAGCGTGCCAGCTTGCCAATGGCGGGAGACGGAGCTGCATAGGACTGTACGAAGCTGTGTATCTGGTCCTGAAGCTTTGTGGCGGTTACGATGACGTTTTCGGGTGGCGGCACAGATGGTTCCGCCAAAGCGGGAGACGCGGCCAAGAGTCCGAGGATAGCAGCAGGTAGTCCGATCCTCGTCATGATAGAACGCGACCTTTCGCCAACCGTATTATAAACCAACTTGGGCTCACCCGTACAAGTCATTGCGTTCGGCCTTGGACCTGCTCCGCCCATAGATCGCCCTGTAAGCGGCAACTGCTTCCTGAGTCTCGGCGCGATATGCCGCTCTGCAATCAGTTTAGCTCTGAATGTCCGCTTTGGGTCAGATGCAGTCATTCGACCCCGATCAGCCAAATGTCCGCTTGGCGCCAAAAGCGGGTATTGCCATTTGAATAAAGAAGGTCTGGAGTTTTCCTGTTTACCTCGGAGTGCGGGCACTGGGGTAAGCTAACTCCACTAACTTCACATTTTTGACCACATCCGTGTTAGGGAAGTTATGCTAACGAGTTAATGCGGCGAAAGACTCAGATGCGCAAATACCGGGAATTTTCTGTTGCCGTATGGCGCCCCAGCCGAAGCACCCTCATAGCTGCTCTTTGTGGCTTTGCGCTTTCAGCCTGCATGAGTGCGGCCCCAAAGATGCTCAATGAACGTATGGCCGTGATATCGGGGCGGGCCACTGTCGGCGACAACCCAAGCAACGCTGCCCGAAAGACGCTCATCAGAGCAGCTGCGATGACTCTGGATCATGGCTTCCGCTATTTCCAGATCATCAGGTCTCAAAACGCTGAGTCAATCTATGGCGGGGTTTCGCCGATACAACCCGGTGTTAACGTGACTATCAAACTCTATCGGGAGGGCGAGATTAATCCGCAAAGGCCGGGCGTGTGGGACGCCGAGAACATTGCGGCGGGCAACACCGGCAAAAATGCAAGCTTGTCGGTAGGGGGCGCCGCGACATTGCCCAATCGGCGTTCGACTACGACGGCGCCTATCAAATCGAATACCACGACGCCAAATTGCTCGACCTACGGCTGCACCTGGTAGAGCAGTTCTCGGTCGCAACTCTGCCACTCGCCTCCAACGTCAATCGTTTGAGAGATATGACGCCAACGCCTCTATCTGGCTGTCGGTCATGTCCTTCGTGTTGGCATGCATCGCCACGTTCTCACGCAACGTAGAGCGGAACGCCTCTAATTGCTTCTTGAGATAGTCGGCGTGCTGGCCCGCGAGCCGTGGAAACACGATCTTACCTTCTCCATTCGCACCGTGGCACACTTGGCAAGAGGGTATGTTCTCGGTAGCGACACCGTTCATGTAAATTTTCTTGCCCTCTGCGGCAAGAGCGCCGCCGCTTTGAGGCGGTTGCGGTTTCTGGCCAGCATAGTACTTTGCAAGTGCCGCGATCATTGTATCGTCGAGCTGGGATGCCATACCCCACATATAGGCCTGTGCGTGCGGATCAGATCGGCTGTGATTGCGAAAATTCTTAAGTTGAGCCGCAATGTAACTGGCTTGCTGTCCGTTCAGTCGGGGGAAGGTTGACGACACACTATCACCTCGCGGCCCATGACAGTTCTGACAGACAGATGCAACCTTCGACTCTGCAGCGGCCATGGCAGCGGGCTGGACGCTCGAATCGGCTGCCACGCTCAGCGTCGCGGTCATGCAGACGATTGCTGCCGAGGCTACGACAATGACGGTTTTCACGGCGGCTTCTCCTTTGCACTGCCAAGTGAGGCTTAGTAGGCGACCCACAAAAATCCGTACAATAGATTGTTGTCGGATGCGTTGCGACCAGTGCCGTCGTAATTGGACGAAGCGCCGTTAAACCGCATGAAAGCTGTGTACTGAAGTCCCAGCTTGACGTTCAGCCACGGCAAATAGTCGACCTCGACGTTTCCCCAGCTGCTGTTGGGCTTGCCGCTGAGCGTGCCAAAATAGAGCGGATCGCTGGAGCCGGTGACATCGAAGAAGCCCAAACTGCCGCCCAGCTTGCGGTCCCAGAAATAGCTACCAATCAGATTGAAACTGTCGATCTTGTCACTTGGGTTGGTTGAGAAACCTGCCCCATTGGTCGCCCGAAGGTTTTGATTCTCGTGGATCCACCTTGCATCGACAGATATTTGAGTTTCGTCGTCGATATATTGATACTGGCTATCGAGACCGGCATCCAAGAAGCGATCAGTTGGTGCTGATTGCAGTGAGAGGTTGATCGCGTTGCCAGCAGGTGTGATAGGATTCTCAATAGTCGCATACAGACCGAGCGTCCCAAATTCCCATGAATTTTTGCCCCAGTCCCGTTCGTAAGCGAAACGCCAATAAGAAGCGACGCTCGAGATGATGTTATTATTGACATTCCCATTGTTGGCCACCGAGGCGCCTTGCAGCGCAGACCGGTATACCCCAGCCTCGGCGTATAGTGAGTCATCAATATAGGTATAGGCCGATAGGCCTGCGACGACTTGTGCCATCGAGCCTTCAATTTTTGTAGAAGCGCTAGGCGCCTGCAACGCAGGCGACCCGATGAACGGTTGGCCCCAAGCTGGAGTGCTATTCCACAGATCCTGGACTGTCGGGTTATTGTTCAGGCTGACGCCATAAATCACATTATGGCCGCCAACAACAGCCACGTCGGCGAACCGGATATCGGTATTGTCGATGCCGATTGTGCCGCTTTGATCGTCATACGTCAGCTGAAAGTAGGACCCGACATTGTCTGATATACGCCCGGCGTAAAACAGGCTCGCCTGCTGGGGAAAGTCTGTGGAAGCCTTGCTCGAGTTGGCATCATCGGCTCTAGCCACACTACTAGTCGAGGCTACGATCATTACCGAAACTGGAGGAACGTCAGACAACGACAAAATGCTTTGTTTTACGGCGTTAATATCCGCAACTTTGCTCGTATTAAAGAGCGTGTATCCGCTTGCCTTAAACGTGCGCCCAAACGGCGTGAGCTGAGGAAACACTGTATGGCAGGCCTCGCAAGCGAGGCCTGTTTGGCGCGCGTAACTAGGCACGGCATGAGCGCTCTGCGGCAACGCCGTCAGAACCAACACAACAAAACCGAGAGCGAATACTCCCGACAGACTGGCATGCGAATGAATGTTGGACAGAAAGAGTACCCCCTCTTTAAAGTATCCGGGCTCGACTAAAATCTATCGGGCCAGCCCGTAATTTCAGCTTTTCGCTGAGAACAGATTGCACCAGCCTGCGCGACTGATTGTGCCATTGACGACCTGACACGACGATGGCGCCTGGAAAAGGGCACAGTCGACACAGCGCTGGCCGTTTTTGGGACTAGTTTGGTAGTCCGCAGCTTTTTGCGAACTCTTGGCGGCATCTGCGTCGGCGTGAGTTGCAGTTATGGCCCCGGCGAGAACGATAGCGCCACTGACAATAACCGTTGCACTTCGCATTAACTTACGGCGCGAGATTTCTATCAGCTGATTTGGTGCTTCTTGACTCGGTTTTGTGACTGTCTTTTCGACGAGCATTTTTCGGCTCCTCTCATGTGTTCAATTTTGATTGCGTGAATGTTTTTCGTTCCGGCCAGGGCGGTGGCCGCCACTACCTGTTTCGGCCTTGTCCATCATGGCTTGCCTCCATCATCTATGATGGGAGTGCGCGGCCTGTGTGTCAGGCTCTAATGTCTCTCAAGCGGCCCTCAGGGACCGACAGCTTAAAGGTGCCTCTTTCCCAGGACAAAAACTGTATCCAAGTGACCACCTCAAGCATGAGCTTTTGGCCAAGACGGCCTAAAAAGGGGAAAAACTAGCCCGGCAGATGCCGCCAAGCGCCACGTCCCAGGCCTCGATCCGAATGTCCGCTTTGGGTCCAGGCTGTGTGAAAACGGTCGAGTCGGCTAGGATTGCCGGAGGTGATGCTGCGGGGGCTTAGATGAAGCGCTTCGTTGAGGGTGAA
>Ga0182024_10007100_pt1 | contig 24287 bp, 15 predicted proteins | sample P32metaG_FD_120480 | JGI IMG/M metagenome (GOLD analysis project Ga0182024, IMG submission 120480) | Permafrost microbial communities from Stordalen Mire, Sweden - P3-2 metaG (Illumina Assembly) | ecosystem: Environmental > Terrestrial > Soil > Wetlands > Permafrost | place: Sweden: Stordalen...
CAGCCGGCACGCTCACGGCCGCGGCGCGCAAGGTAAAAGAACACGGCGCACGGCGCGTCATCGCCGCGGTTTCGCACGCGCTTCTCGCCGACATGGCCCACGAGCGCCTGAAGGAATCGTGCATCGACGAGCTCGTCACGACGAACAGCACGGTCATCCGTCCCATCTCCGGCTTCAAGATCACGACGCTGAGCATCGCCAGCCTGCTGGGCGAGGCGATCAAGCGCATCCATGGGGGCGAATCGGTGTCGTCCCTCTTTGAGATCAACGGGCGCGGCAACAAGGACGCAGGTTAACCGGCGGGCGGTTGGCGGAGGCTTGTGAAGATCTGCGACGTCACGCAATTCTATTCGCCCGTCAGCGGCGGAGTGAAGCGCTACATCTCCGAGAAGCGGCGCTTCGTGACCGAGCACACGCTCGATGAGCATCACCTGATCATTCCCGGGCCCACCACGCGCTATGAGCGCGAGGGCCGCCTGCACCTGCATACGATCCGTTCGCCGCGGCTCGATTTTTTCTCGCGCTACCCGTCGCGTTACCGGCTCATCCTCAACACGCGGCTGGTACTCGACCATCTCGACGACATCCGGCCCGATATCATCGAGGCGGGCGACCCGTATCACCTCGCCTGGACGGCGTTGCGCGCCGGGGCGCAACTGCACGCGCCTGTCTTCGGCTTCTATCACTCGCACTTCCCCGAGGCCTACCTGCGCACGGCGCTCAAGTACGGCGGTCGCTGGCTGCGCGACGCGGCGCTGAGTTATGCGGAGGACTACATCGTGCGGCTCTACAGCCGCTTCGCCGCGACCCTGGTACCGAGCGAGCCTCTGCGCCAAGTGCTGCAGGGCTGGGGCGTGACCAACACGGTGACGCTGAATCTCGGCGTCGACACGACGGCGTTCCGCCCCGTTCCGCGCGACCCGGCACTGCGCGATCAGCTCGACCTGCCGCAGGATCGCAAGGTGCTGCTGTACGTCGGGCGGCTTTCGCCGGAGAAAAACATCCAGATGCTGCTGTCCGCCTTCGAGGAGCTGAACGCGCGGCACCCGAACACGTACCATCTCGTCATGGTCGGCGACGGTCCGCTGCGGCGGCTCCTTCCCGCCACGCGGCATCAAACCGGCGCGCTGACGTGGCGCTCCTACGTGCAGGAGAATGCCGATCTCGCGCGCTATTATCATGCCGCCGATCTCTTCATCCACCCCGGCGTGTGCGAGACCTTCGGGCTGGTCGTGCTGGAAGCGCAGGCGTGCGGGCTGCCGTGCGTCGGCATCAGCGGCAGCTTCATGGACGCGAACGTGATGGTCGGCCTCGACCTCTGGGCGAAAAAGAACACGCCCGCCGCGCTGGCCGATGCGATCGAGCGCTTCGACGATCTCGATCTGGCGGCGATCGGCGCGGAGGCTTCGAAAAAGGTCCACGCGCGCTTTTCGTGGAACCGCGTTTTCATGCGTCAGTGGGACCTCTATTCCCGCGCGCGGCTGCAAGGGGCGGCGGCGCTCCATTCGCTGGAGCCGAATCGTTTCACGCCGGATCTGGCGGCGAGCTGAGATACGTCTTAGCCCGAGACGCGTTCATTATCGATGAGCCGCGTGGCGCCGATCCAGACCGCCGCACAGAGCCGCCCCCCCGCGACCTCGACATAATCGAGCTTCACACCGCGGAGCTTTTTTAGCGCACGCGTCAGGTTGCCGGCCGCTCCCCTACCCTTGCGTGCGGCCTGCTGCACGGCGCGGGCGAACTTCACCGCCAGCGCGCGTTCCTCCTTCGATAAGTAAATGTTGCGCGAACTGAGCGCGACGCCGTCCGGTGCGCGCACCGTCGGCACAGTGATGATCCGCACCGACACGTCGAGATCGCGCACCATGCGACGGATGACGTCGACCTGCTGCGCGTCCTTCTGTCCGAAGTAGGCGCGTTCCGGCTGGACGAGGTTGAAGAGCTTGAGCACCACCGTGGCGACGCCGCGAAAATGACCCGGCCGTGACGCGCCATCCCGGCCCTGCGAGACCGCACTCTCCTCCACAAACGTGGAGTGGTCCGGTGGATAGAGATCGTGCGGCGCAAAGACAAGATCAGCTCCCGCCGCGCGGCACGCCGCCAGGTCCGCACGCCGGGGACGCGGGTAGCGCGCGAGGTCCTCCTTCGGCCCAAATTGCGTCGGGTTGACGTAGATACTCACGACTACGCGGCTGCATTCGCGCCGCGCGCGGTGAATCAGCGCGACATGCCCCTCATGCAGCGCGCCCAGGGTCGGGACGAAACCGACGCGACCGCCCGCCCGCCATGCGAGCGCCTGGCGTTGCATGGCCGCGGGTGACGTGACGATGCGCATGCGAAAGCGTCATCATGCAGCCGCCGGGACGCAAGACAACCCGATTGACGACGCGGCGCACGCACCGTACCATCATCGGCCCGGTCGGGATTCCATCCCGACCGGCTTCCACGGCGGCCGTAGCTCAATGGTAGAGCTCCAGTTTGTGGTACTGGCTGTTGCGGGTTCGAGTCCCGTCGGTCGCCCATCCCTTTTTGAGATCGCTTGACTTTCCTGCCGTGAAGGACGGCATGTGCGTTACGGATGCGTTAGCCCATCCAAAAAAGATCGGCACCGCGCTCGCGGAATGTTCCTATCCTGAGGACTACGTCTCCAACCTTTGTTTTATGAAGCCGCTTTCCTCACTTCTCTTTCTTTTTTGCCTTCTTCTTCCCGCGTACCGCGCGGAGGCCCAGGTCGAATATGTTGATCCGACCATCGGCGGCGTGGGCGTCCTGCTGCAGCCGACCCGGCCGACCGTAAGCTTGCCGAACAGCATGGTGCGGATGTACCCGATGCGCGAGGACCAGCTCTCGGACCAGATCGATTCCTTTCCGCTTTCCACGATCTCCCATCGTCTCGGCGAGCTGTTCTGGATGAAGCCGTTCGATGTCGATACCGATCCGGCAACGTGGTCGGCGCCCTCGACTTTCGATCAGGACCACACGACTCCCTATTATTATTCCACGCGGTTCGATGATTCGCTGATCCAGACGGAGTTCACGCCAACCGCGCGCTGTGGTTATTTCCGGTTCACCTTTCCCTCGGGAAAGCCGGGCGTGCTCTTTGCGAATCGGCAGGGCGGCACGATGACGCCGCAAGGCGACCGCGCCCTCACGGGCGAGGAAGACTTCAAGGACATGAGCGCCTACGTGTATGGCGAATTCAACGTCCCGGTGACGTTCAAGCCGGAGACGGTGGACGGAAAGACCGGCTTCGCCGTGACGGCGGCGTCCGGCCAGAAGACCCTGGAGTTCCGCTACGGCATGTCCTACATCAGCATCGCGCAGGCGCAGAAAAATCTTCAGGAGGAGATTCCGCAACCCGGCTTCGAGGCGATCAAGGCCGCGGCGAAGGCGCGGTGGAATGAGGCGCTGGGACAAATCGAGGTGACCGGCGGCACAGAGACGCAGAAGACGATTTTCTATACCGCGCTCTACCGCTCGTTCGAGCGCATGATCAACATCACCGAGGACGGCCATTATTACAGCGCCTGGGACCACACCGTGCATGCGGACAATCGGCCCTTTTACGTCGATTGCTGGATCTGGGACATGTTTCGCTCGCTCGAGCCCCTGCAAATTCTGCTCAATCCCGATATGGTCTCGGACCAGATTCAGTCCTACGTCCGGATGTACCAGCAATCGAGCTGGATGCCGCGGTTCGCGGTCCTATACGGCACGCATCCCTGCATGAACGGCAATCACGCCGCGCCGTGGTTTGCCGATGCCTGGTTCAAGGGCGTGCGAAATTTTGACGAGGAAACCGCCTTTGAAGGCGTGCGCAAGAACTCGCTGGAAGGCACCCATATTCCGTGGGCCGTCGGGCCAAAAACGTCGCTGGACGATTTCTACAACCAGAACGGTTATTTCCCGGCGCTGGATCGCGGCGAACCGGAAACGGAACCGCGCGTGACGGGAGAAAAACGGCAGCCGGTTCCGGTCACGCTGGAAAACAGCTATGACGACTGGGCCATCGCGCAGCTCGCCCGCGTGGCGAACAAGCCTGACGATTACGACCTCTTTCTCAAGCGGTCCGGCAATTACAAGAACGTGTTCAACGCCGATACCGGTTTCTTCTGGCCGAAAGATGCGAGCGGAAATTGGATCGAGCCGCTCAATCCCAAGCTCGATGGCGAGCGCAATTTCTACGACGAGAACAACGCCTATACCTATAATTGGGACGTGATCCACGACTACGCGGGTCTCTTCACGCTGCTGGGCGGACCCGAGAAGGCCGAGGCGCGGCTGGACGATCTTTTCCGTGAGGACCTCGGCGCGGGCAAGCCGGCTTTCTTCAACAAGCTGCCTGATTCAACCGGCATGGTGGGCCAGTTCTCGATGGGCAACGAACCGAGCTTCGATATTCCCTATCTCTATAATCGACTCGGTGCGCCGTGGAAGACGCAGAAGCGCATTCGCATGGTGCTCGAGGCCTATTTCACCGACACGCTCTTTGGCATTCCGGGCGACGAGGACGGCGGCGCGATGAGTTCCTATGTCGTCTGGGGCATGATGGGGATTTATCCGGTGACGCCCGGCGTGCCGGTTTATGATATCGGCAGCCCGGTCTTCGACACGGTCGCCATTCATCTGCACAACGGTAAGGTCTTCCACATCATCGCCCACAACACGTCGCACGATAACAAGTACGTGCAGAGTATCACGCTCAACGGCAAGCCGCTGAACCGCGTCTGGATTCGGCACGCCGACCTCGTGAATGGAGGAACGCTGGTGCTGGAAATGGGCGATACGCCTAACCGCACGTTGGGTGTCGACCCGGCGGATTTCCCGCCCGATTCCATGTCGGTCAATCCGGCGGATTTCACCACCGTCACGCCCTGAGAACGGTGCGGCGTTTTTCGCCGCATCGTTCGGTTACGGCCCAGCTTTTTCGGATTCGGGCCACTGGACATCGACCAGTCCCAAGTCGAAGAAGTGGGCCTCGAAATCCTCGTGATGTACGTGGACGGCAATCTCATTTTGTCCCGGATGCAGTGACGCGACCGCCTCCTCGGAAAGCGGAAAGAGCGCATAGAAGCGGGACATGCCCGGCGAATCCACGGCGAGGATTCCGTTGATGTAGACCTGCGTATCCTCGGCATGAACCATGGAGATCGCAGGCTGACCGTGGAAGGCCGGGAGGGTGACCGTCCGGCGCAGCCAGATGTCGTTTCCGTTCCAGCGAGTGCGCGCCACGACGTTCTTGAATCGCCGATCTCCGAAACCGGCGACACCTTCCGTCCAGTTCGCGTCGGAGAAGTCGGTGTTGAACCAGCCGTCGCCCGGATTGTCCGTAATGTAACGCCACGTTTGTGGCTCCTTTTCCGCCGTGGGCAGAAGCGGGTGAATGATCGGATTCTGCGGAAAATGATTATACCCGGTGGAGAGCGAATACGGACGATCAGCTGGTAGCGAAGCCCACGCGCGGTTGGGTTCGGAGCCCAACTTGAGCGACCACGTTCCGCCATCGGTGATCTCCGATTCCGGAAACCAGGGTTTCGTCAACGGCTTGCCATTCAGCACCGCGGATTGGATGTACTCATTTTCGGGCGAAGCACTCGGCGCCTCGATCACAAACTCTTTTCCCGCATAAGGAGCCTTGAGCTGGATCGTGATCTTGGAGAAACGCGGCGTGCACACCTCGAAATCGGGAACGCCGGGATCGACCGGATAAAAGCCGAACTGGCTCAGGACGTACCAGGCGGACATCGTTCCCAAGTCGTCATTTCCTCCGTCAGCCAGGCCGCCGGGGCTGTCGGTGAAGACTTGGTCGGCGGTCTCGGCGACGATGTGCTGCGTTTTCCACGGCCGATTAATATAGTCGTAAAGAAAGGGCGCCTGCAGGTCGGGCTCGTTGGTGGGGTCGTAATATTTCTTGGCGAAGAATTCATCCAGCCGCCGATCGAAGACCTCCGCGCCGCCCATCAGGTCGACCAGTCCCTGGACATCGTGCGGCACGAACCAGAGATAGATCCATTTGTCGCCTTCCGTGTAACCGCCGAAGCCGGGGTCCCAGCGGCCCATGCGATCGCGACGCTGCAGAAAGCCGGTCGCCGGATTATACATTTCCCGATATTGCAGGGAGCGGCCCCAGAGGAAAGTGGCGTCGCCCGGCTTGTGCAGCGTCTCCGCCAGATTACCCAGCGCGGCGAAGGCGAGTTCGTGCTCCAAAGCGGTCGCGACGGCCGCATCCGGGTTGATGGTCACGCCATTCTTCTCCTCGTCGTAGAGTTCGTAGTCGCCCAGGTAGCCGTGAATGTTTCCTGGCTGGGCCTGCTTGAACATGGCTTCATAGGCCGTATCGATGTCAAAGTTATGCAGGCCGGCGTTCCAGATACTGACCAGCGCGATCGTGAGCGGATCACCGTTCATGATGGCCGTGGGACGGCTGCGTTGCGACCAGCGGTCGATGTAGCCGATCTGCTTGTATTCCTCGACCACGGACTGCGCCATGTCCTGCACGCGGTCCGGTGCGATGAGAGACAGGAGCGGAATTTCCGACCGGTAGATGTCCCAGCCCGAAAAGGTGGTGTAGAAATGCTGGTGCCCGGCGGTCACCTGATGAATCTGGTCATCGAAACCGCGATAGCGGCCATCGACATCGTCCGCCACCTGTGGCGCGATCAGGGCGTGATAGAGCGCCGTGTAGAAAATGCGGTTGTGCGTCAGCGTACCGCCCTGCACCTGGATGGCGCTTAGCTCGCGGTTCCAGTCCTGCACCGCCTGTTGATGGTATCGCTCGAAATTGTTGTCTGGCATTTCGGCGTTGAGATTGGCCAGGGCGCCCGCGGGATCGACATAGGAGACACCGATGCGGACATCGACCTCCTGCGGCGTGGTCGCGGCCGGATAGCTGCCGTAGAAACCGATGATGGTCTTGCGATCGTCCTGCGCGGCGGAGTTGCTGTTTTCCGTCAGTGTGCCGTTGGTCCATGTGCCATGCGTGGTGAACGGCTTGCTGAATTTCATGACGAAATAGGCCGTGATCCCCAGTTGCATGCCGTTGAAAGAGACGGTGTCCACATCGCCCGCCACGGTCTGGTCATCGACGTAATGGACATGACTCGAAATGCTCGGCGGATTATTGACGTAGCTGAGCGGCAGGAGAATGTTTCCCGGCTGGCCCGCCGGGAATGTGAATTTTGCAAAACCGCAATGGACCGTGCTGGTCAACTCAGCGTTGATGTTCCACGGCTGCATCAAGACCTGGTAGTACCCGGCGGAGGCTGATTCGTGCTGGTGGTCGAATTGGTAATCCGTGCTGGCGCGGTCGATCTTGACTGGTCCCGTCGTGGCGGTCATGAGCACTTCGCCCTCGTTCGCCCCGCCGTCACCACTCATGTGGTTGACCACGAACCCGTGCATGTGGGTATCGGGATAATAATAGCCGTTACCGGCCAGATTCGGCGTCATCTGCACCGACCCAAAGGGCGAGACCGCGCCGGGGTACGTATTCCCATCGCGAGCGGTTCCGATGAAGGGATTGATGAAGTGCGCCAGATCGGGCGCATCCGCAGCTCGCGTAATGGCCGATCCCCAAATAAGAAGACATCCAGCCCAGCCCAGAATCATCCGGGCGTAAAAACTTTTTTTCATAACGATAAAATCAACGACTCCATATGTGACGGCCTCGAAAGGCCAAGACCAGCGACGACCTCCTGGTCAACGGATCGAACCCCAGAGAGCCTTAATGGTTTCTTCCGTATTGAATCCCTGGGGACAGGCCGGGCTGCGCGTGTTGGCCCAGTACCACTTGGGACCGTCCGGTGTTCCGGGACTCAAAACCCGGCTGCCCGGCATTTCGAGATGTCCGTTGGGATCGGTAGCCCTGACCCAATTCCACGCGTAAGCCAGCCAGGCGTTACGCTGCGCCTCGGGCATAAGCGCGAACCAAGTGATTTCATCCCAACCCCAGATGTAGGGCGACTGGCTGGGATGTCCGGGATCGTGCTTTCCAAAATTATCGAACTCCACGAGGAAAGGAAGATGGTCGCAGGACCAGCCGCTCGGGGTGATGCCTCCTTTGCTGCGAAGGAAAATCGAATCCGCGTAATGAGTCTGGAGCACGCCTTTGTACGGTTGCCCCGGAACTTCGGAAATGCGGAGCGGGAAGGAATGGAAATCAAAGAGCAGGTGACCGTTCTCCACGAAGCCGCCGGTGGGCGCGTGCGCGTCGCAAAGGACCAGATGCCGGCGCGCGTGCACACGGGCGTAGGCACGAACGCGTCCCAGCATGTCGAGCCATCCGGCATGGCCGGGATCGTTTTTGTCCATCAACCCGACCTGGCCGAAGTGGATTGCTTCGATCCCCACGTTGATATAGTTGACCGCGAGGAAATAAAACCACATCCGCGTCTCGAGCCGGCTCATATCGGGAACCGATCCATTGGGCCCCCAGTGATTCACGAACGTCCCGTCCGGATAGAGCATGTCCTTGTAGTGGAACGTGCGCGTTTCAACCGGCTGGCCGAAGGCTTGGAAGACCCATGCCGGAATGGCGATGGTCTCCACCTTCGTCGTCACGATTTCAAATTCCGCCGCTTGCAGGATCATTTCGGGATCGGCCCGGTGAAGCGCCTCGGCGAACGGCTTCGCGTTCTTGAGAAATCCGGCGAGGCGGTCCTCGTGACTCCACAGCATCAGGGCGCGTCCGACGAACTTGGCCCGGCAATGGAGCAACATGCGCAGGTTATCGCGAGGATCGACTCCCCGGGCGTCGCGCGGCTGGCTGAGATCGTCGTGCAAGAGCTCCGTGAAGGAGATCGAGCGCGAGAGATAATTTTCCAGCACGGGCCGGGAGATCGTCGTGTCGAAATGAAAGTCCTGAGCCCGAGCCGGGTGAAAACTCCCGAGACCGGTGATGGTCAGGATAATGAGCCAGATTTTTTTCGTGATCGCAGTCATTCCAAGTGAACCCGAATCGATACGCGAAAGTCTGGAGGGAATCCAAGTATTTGTTCGGATGCGATCAAAAAAGCGCAACCACCCCCTCAAGGCCGTGTTTGTACTTCCGATGACGATTTTCCGGAGGCGCGAATCCCCTCGCCCGGCTTAGTGGGCAGTTCACTCCCTCCGGTTCGACCTAATTTTTTATGAAAATCCACGTTCTTGTTCCTCTCCTCACCCTCTGCACCGTCCTGAGCGCCGACCTCATTCGCGCCGCCGATCAGCCGGCGACCGATTCTCCTGCCAAGACGGAAACGAAAGCAGAACGGGATGCCCGGATGGCGTGGTGGCGCGAGGCGAAGTTTGGCATGTTCATCCACTGGGGCCTCTATTCCGTTCCGGCGGGCTACTACCACGGCAAGCCAGATGGAGGAGCGGGCGAGTGGATCATGCACAACGAGAGGATTCCCATCGCGGAGTACGCGGCCTTCGCTCCCGAGTTCGATCCCACGAAATTCGATGCGGACGAGTGGGTCAAGACCGCGAAGGCGGCGGGCATGAAGTACATCGTGATCACGGCGAAGCACCACGAGGGCTTCGCCATGTTCCATACCAAGGTGGACGGCTATAATATTTACGACGCGACTCCGTTCAAGCGCGACCCGATCGCGGAACTGGCGAAAGCCTGTAAAAAGGAGGGCGTCAAATTCGGCCTCTATTATTCCCAAAACTTAGACTGGCATCATCCCGGTGGCGGCGGCAACGACTGGGACCCTGCACACCAGGGCGATCCCGATCTCTTCGTGAAGAAGGTGGTGGTGCCGCAGGTCCGAGAAATCCTGTCGAACTACGGCCCCATCTCCGTCATCTGGTGGGACATCAACGGCGGCGTCATCAACAAGGACCGGGAGGATCTCATCTACAAGACGGTGGAGGCGTGCAATCCGGACATCATCATGGATAACCGGCTGGGCGACGGAAAATATGGAGATTACGAGTCGCCGGAGCAGCACATTCCGCCGCAGGGTTATCCGGGCAAGGACTGGGAAACGTGCATGACGATTAACGGCACATGGGGATTCAAAAAGGACGACACGAATTTTAAGAGCACCGAGACGCTGCTGCGCAACCTGATCGATATCGCGAGCAAGGGCGGAAATTATCTCCTCAACGTAGGCCCGGACGACACCGGAACGATCCCGACGCCGGAAGTGGAACGGCTGAAGGCCATGGGCGACTGGCTCAAGGTGAACGGCAAAGCCATCTATGGCACCAAGGGCAGTCCGTTCCGGCGCCAGCTCGCGTGGGGACGCGCAACCCAGTCGCCCGGCAAACTTTACTTGAGCGTCTTCGACTGGCCCCAGGACGGCAAGCTGCTCGTGCCCGTTTCCAACCCGGTGACGAAGGCGTATCTCCTCGCCCAACCGGACACGGCCCTGACGACCACGACGACGACGGATGGCGTCGAGGTGCAGTTACCTGCGGCCGCGCCCGATCCGATCGCAAGCGTCGTGGTGCTGAAAATCAAGGGCGAACCCGTGCCGGTGAACCAATCGCTGGCGCAGGCCGCGGATGGTTCGCTGACGCTTTCCGCCATGGATGCGCTCATCGAGGGCAGTAACCTGCAGATCGAGGGCGAGAATCCGTCGAACCTCGGCTACTGGGTCCAGACGACCGATTTCGCCCACTGGCCGGTCCGCGTCAAGACTCCCGGCACCTTTAAAGTAACGATGAATTATGCACTCGATCCCGGAAGTGCGGGCTCAACCCTGACGATGACGGTCGCGGACCAGTCGCTCACCGTCACGCCGCAACCGACGAGCGGCTGGAAGGACTACAAGCAAGCCGACGCGGGCACGGTCACGATCGCGAAACCGGGCGATTATGACATCAAATTGACCGGCACGACGACGCACCCGAAGCAAGGCGTCGTCAATCTGCGGGACTTAATCCTGACGCCTGCAGCAGCGCCGTAAGGGTTCAGTCATCCTGAGGTTGCGTCTAAAACTTATAGATGCGCTCGTGCATGGCGGTGTCGAAGGATCAGTTCTGCCTCAGTAAAAGGCGACCGAACTGATCCTTCGACAAGCTCAGGATGACGGAGGTCTACTGCGCGGCCAGTCCCCACTGCTGATTCGGGGTCGGGCCGAGCACCAAGTCAAGCGTGCCGCCTGCGGTGATTTCCTGCCAGGTAAGCCAGCAGCGGTTCAGCGGCTGGCCGTTGAGCGTGGCCGACTGGATGTAGACATTCGCTGCGGAATTATTCTGCGTCGTGATCGTGAAGGTCCCTCCCTTGGTGTATTTCGGATCGAGCCGGAAAGTGACCTTGTCGAAAAGCGGCGTGAAAATCTCATAACGGAGATCGCCGGGACAGGCCTGACTGAGCCCGCTCGCGGCCAGGACGAACCAGGCCGACATCTGTCCTACATCCTCATCGCCGCACAGGCCTTCCGGACCGGCCTTGTAGGCGTCGTCGATGACGCGAATCCATTTTTGCGTCAGCCACGGCGCACCGGCCCGGTTGAAAAGAAACGGCACGAGATGAACCGGTTCGTTGGGCTGGTTATAATAGTTGTTCCACTTGCCGACGTCGGGCGTGCGATCAAAAAAATCATTCAATTTCGCAAGGAAGAGGTCCTTGCCGCCGAGCAGCTGAATCAAGCCGGGAACATCCTGCGGCACGGCCCAGCCCTGCTCATAGACCGTGGCCTCCTGCACACCTTTGTCTGACGTGAGTCCCTCCCAGGGAGTCCAGTTGCCGTCCTGGTCCTTAGCGTGAAACCAGCCGTGCCAGGCCGGGTTGGCATCGGAGCCCGATTTATTATAGGTCCACGGCACGGAGGGATCGAAGAGATTGTGGTAATCCTGCGAGCGGGCGGCGTACTTCGCGGCGTCGTCGGTTTTGCCCAACTGCGCGGCAAAGTGCGAAACGTTCCAATCGTCATTGGCACACTCCATCGTCTGGGAGAACCCGTTGAAGGCATCCGCGACGTAGCCGCGCGTCCCATTGCCATCATGCTCGTCGGAATTGACCGAATAGTCGTAGGCCTTGGTAACGTCATAATTGCGGATGCCCTTTTGGTACGCGTCGTCGATCACCACCACCGTCGGATTCCCGTTCATGCATTGGGTGTAGGCATTGAGGAGTTCCCAGCGGTCGAAATAGTGGGTGCCGTTCTGGTCGGCCAATTCGATGAAGGAATTGATCGTGTCACTGACCACCTGGGGCGCGATCAGCGTCAGGAGCGGGAACTCGCTGCGATACACGTCCCAGCCGCTGAAGATCGTCCGCTTGGTGAACTGCGTGGTCGGATGCACCTTGCCATCGCCGCCGGGATAATCGCCGTTGAGATCGGCCAGGATCTGGGGATCGAGCAGCGCGTGATAGAGCGAGGTGTAAAAGGCGGTTTTCTGGTCTTCCGTTCCGCCTTCGACCGACAGCCGGTCGAGCGCGTTCATCCATAATTGCCGCGCCTGTTTACGGACGTTGTCGAAATCCCACGCCGGAATCTCGGCCGCGAGATTGTTTCGCGCCCCGTCGATACTCACGAAGGAAATGCCGACCTTCACCGAGATGGCGTCACCGGCGTGGGTCGGATACTCGGCATAGAAGCCAATGTGCTGCCCGTCCATTTCCTTGCAGGAAGGAGTTACCTGCGCATTGGTGCACGCGTCAATGAACGCGGGCTTCTCCAGTACATCGCTGTAAGGCCCGGGCGGCAGCGTGGCGCTCCAGACGCCAAAGTTCTGGAACGGCCGGCTGAACTCGGCGTGATAATAGAGGGTATACGAAACGTGGCCACCACCGTGGCCCCAGCCGCCGCCTTGGGGCGTGCATTCGATGGTGCCCTCGATGGTGTGGTCATCCGTCACCTTCACCGTCTGATGGAGCGACGTGCCGCCAACCCGCCGCGCGAGGTCTATTTGTATCCGCGACTGCGGATTCTCGGGAAAGGTGAAGCGCAGGATCCCGCTGTGAGGCGCCGCGGTCATCTCGGCACGGACTTGGTAATCGTCGAGCGTGACAGCGTAGTAGCCGGCCTGCGCGGTCTCGTTGCCATGGGAGAACGCGGAAAGATAACCGGTGCCGGGTTTGTCGGTCTCGCCATACCACGTCTTAAGCGGCCCCGTGGTCGGCATGACAAGGAAGTTGCCCAAGTCGCCATACCAACCCACGCCGGTCATGTGGGTGAAGCTGAATCCCTGGATCGTCTTGTGGTAATAGCGATAGCCCGAACCGTTATCCCCGCCGGTGATGGTATCGGGGCTGAGCTGGACCATGCCGCCGGGCGTGGCCGCACCCGGATAGGTTTTTCCATTCTGTCCCGTACCGATCATCGGGTCGATGTAGTCGACGGGATCTTTCGCCTGGGCCGGAATCTCGACGCTGCTGACCAGGACCAGCAGAACGAGCAGAGAAGGAAGATTCGTCCGAACGAAAAAGGAGAGACCTCGCATCTGGTTATGATCGACTTAAATCAAAAAAGTTGCGCGAAAAAAAGCGTCGCCTTCATTGAGGAACGTCGCCCGGGCCGGTTCGATCGGAACTAAGACTCGACTCGTTTCCAGCATGGCCCCAAAAGATACCTTTCACTCCCCGTCAGGATTTTTGATCATGAACGCGTCTCTCCTTCGCCAAGTCTTGCTTCCGCTTTGCCTCGCCATCGCGGTTCACGCCGATCCGGTTCCGGTGCAAAATTACCATGCGCCCATCCGCGTTGCCTGCGTCGGCGACAGCATCACGGACGGCTTTGGCGTGGGACGCGATTGGGATTACCCCAGCCAGCTGGGCCGGATGCTGGGCGACAAACAATGGTGGGTCGTGAATTTCGGCGCGACCGGCACGACGGTGCTCAAGAACGGCAACGATCCGTACTGGAATCATGGCCAGTTCCAGAAGGCGCACGACTTCAATCCCGATGTCGTCATCATCGAACTGGGGACCAACGACACGAAGGCGGAGAATTGGGCGCACAAGGACGAGTTCGCCACCGACTACAAAGCCCTGATCGCCACGTTTCAGGCGCTGCCAAGCAAGCCCATCATTTACCTCTGCCTGCAGCCGCCCGTGACGTCTCCTGGAAATATGGGTATCCCGGACACCGGGCCGTCGGAAACCGGGCCGCTGATCCAGCAACTCGCGACGGACACGTCATGCGGCCTGATCGATCTTTACGATGCACTTCTCCCGCATCCCGATTGGCAACCGGACCATATCCATCCTGATCCGACGGGGGATTTCGAGTTGGCGAAGACGGTCTATGCGACGCTGCTCGGCAAGCCTTACGACGGCATGATGATCCTGACCTCGCAGGCGCCCAAGCCGGTGCCGTTTCACTAAAGCCTTTAGAAAAACTGTACCGCTCTTGGCGGCTCGGCGGTAGCCGTCGCGCGGAGTCGACGGCTACCACTGCATTCCGGATTAATCCCCTTCGTGCTGAGCGATGACCTGCAGGAAAATCTCGCCGTAACGTTCCACTTTCTTTTCGCCCACGCCGCTGATGTTGGAGAGCGCGAAAAGCGACTGCGGCTTCTGCAGGATCAGCTCGCGCAGGGTACGATCGTGGAAAATCACGAAGGGCGCGACGTTCTGCTCGCGGGCGAGCTTGAGCCGCGCGGCGCGGAGCGCATCGAAGAGCTGCTGGTCGGATTCGTTGTCGAGAACCAGCGGCGACTTGGACTTGGAGCGGCCAGCCAGCTCCACCTTCGCCTTGCCGGTGAACTTGCGCAGGCGGAGGACTTCCTTCTTCTGTAAAAAGGCGAGACCGCGTGGCGTGATTTTCAGCCCGCCGTACTCGGTGCCATCCGGCGTGAGGAGATGGAGCGCGACCAGCTGGCGGAAGATGCTCTGCCACTCGCTCCGGCCGATGTCGGTCCCGATGCCGAAGGTGCTGATCTTGTCGTGGCCGAAACGCTCCATGCGCTCGTCGCTCTTTCCCAAAAGCACGTCGACCATGTAACCGACGCCGAAACGCTGCCCCGTGCGGTAGGAGCAGGAGAGCGCCTTTTGCGCGGCGACGGTGCCGTCGAAGGTGACCGGCGGCGTCATGCACGTGTCGCAGTTGCCGCACGGCTCCGATGAATCGCCGAAGTATTCCAGCACGATCTTGCGCCTGCAGGAGGCGGCCTCGCATAGGCCGAGCAGCGCGTTCAGCTTCTGGTGCTCGATGATCTTCTGGCTCTCGGGCGCGTTCGATTCATCGATGAAGTTGCGCTGCATCGCAGCGTCCTGCATGCCGTAGAGCATCAATGCGTTCGCAGGCAGTCCGTCGCGGCCCGCGCGGCCGGTCTCCTGGTAATAGGCCTCGATGTTTTTGGGCACGGTCATGTGGGCCACGAAACGGACGTCCGGCTTGTCGATGCCCATGCCGAACGCGATGGTGGCGACCATGATCATGTTGTCCTCGCGCAGGAAGCGCTCCTGGTTGCGCGAGCGGTCCTCCGCCTCCATGCCCGCGTGGTAGGGCAGCGCCTTGAAGCCCTGCGTACACAGCCAAGCGGCGGTCTCATCCACCATCTTGCGCGAGAGGCAATAGACAATGCCGCTGTCGCGCGGATGCGCCTGCTTGATGAATTGCAAGAGCTGCTTCTGCGGGCTTTCCTTCGGCACGATGCTGTAGTGGATGTTGGGCCGGTCAAAACCCGCGATGAAGGTGCGGCCTTCGGCCAGGTGCAAGCGCTCGACGATGTCCTTGCGCGTGGGGTGGTCGGCTGTGGCCGTGAGTGCGATGCGCGGGACGTCGGGAAATTGCTCCGCCAGCGCGGCGAGCTGCGTGCAGTGGGGCCGGAAATCGTGGCCCCATTGCGAGACGCAGTGCGCCTCGTCGATGGCAAAGAGCGCAAGGGACGACTCGTGCAGCAGCGCGAGAAAGTCGTCCATGAGCAGCCGCTCGGGCGCGACGTAGACGAGATCGAGTTCGTTCGCGCGAATGCCCTTCTTGACCCGCGCGATGTCCGCCGCCGCCATGCTTGAGTTGATGGCCGCCGCCTTGATCCCGAGCTGCTTCAGCGCATCGACCTGGTCCTGCATCAGCGCGATGAGCGGCGAGATGATGATCCCAACGCCGGGCCGGATCAGGGCGGGAATCTGGTAGCAGAGCGATTTGCCGCCGCCAGTGGGCATGAGGACAAACGCATGGCGGCCCGAGATGACGTGCTCGATGATCTCCGCCTGCTCGCCCCGGAAGCTGGGATAACCGTAGGTCTTCTGCAGCAGATGAAGGGCGGCCTCGCGCGTCGGGCTATGCGGGGACTCTTCCTCTCCGACGCTTGGACTCGAGAGGGATTCCATCTGCTCCATCAAGATTCTCCTCTCCACGCAGGAGAAACAAAATGGTGAAGCGGAACCAGCATACGATCGCGCGGAGCGTAAGGCGGCTTGCCCTTGAAAGCAACAGTCGGTCGGGAATTACCCCTCATAAGAGCGAGAGAGGGCAATACTTGCTTTAATTGCTTTCGAAGAAACACTATTAACCGGCAACTTTCGCATAGATGATCTTTTATTTATGGCATAACTTGCCTAGATGAGCTATTAACGAGCTGAAGAATTAGCCCACCTAGTTTCCTTCATTCTTGACGATTTATTTGCCGATTGATATTACGCATCTATTTCATTGAAAGTTAGTTGCTATTCTTGTGTTTCATTAATTCTCGTTATTTCTCCCCTGTTAAAGATAGGCACATTCGGGCCGTTTGGCATCGGCTGGGCTATCTAGATTGCACTGAAACTGGAGAAGAGATTATGAAATTGACCACTACCCTATTAATCGCCGCCCTGACCCTGCTGGTAACCAAGCCCTTGATGGCCGAAGAGGATTTCTCCGGCGTCCAAGGCTTGAAGGACGCTTGCCGCGCCGGTGCGCTCCTCGATTCCAGCCATATTCCTTATACCGTCGTTGTTTTCCATTCGCTGACGGAACAGGGCGCTGGCTGCCTCTACCATCTGAATGGCGAAGAGTACCTCTACTCGGACAAGGGAAGCGCCAAGGTCATTCCCGCGGCGGTTGCCCGGGTCCCGATGGAAAAGGTCTCGCGTGACCAGGTGCTGCGGGTTGCCGACGGCGACCGCGACATCCGCAACGGCTGCCTGGTCGATGCGACCTGCGCCTTCCATAGCTACCAGCACGATCCGCACATCGTCTGGGCCGGCGTCATCGCCGCCCAGGTGATCAATGCCAACATGCTCGGCGAGACGATGTCCTACCGCTTCACCACGCTCGGCCATGCCATCACGGCTTACGAGACCGACAAGCGCGAGGTCTACATCCAGGAAAACGGCGACGCGCCGCGCCGGGTGGACTGGCTGACCGAGAAGGCCCAGCGGGGCGACCGCAGCTGGTACGACTCCTCGGCGCTGATCTTCGCCGACCATCACATCCAGGCCGTGACGACTTTCAAGGACCAGAGCGGCCGGCCGATGTAATCGGCACGAACGAACCTATTTTTGTAAGGGGTTGAGTTGAGCCGGCGTCGGGGGACGCCGGCTCTTTCGTTTTTGGGAGCTTCGGATAAAGACGAAATCGCAGCCTAGGATTGACATTATTGACTGAACGGTCATTAATTATATCTATTCGCCGTCCAAAATCGGCGCTTTGACCATGTGGATCGTCAAACTTGCCCTCGATAAGCCGTACACGTTCATCGTGTTGGCCGTGGCCATTCTTATTGCCGGTGTCGGGGCCTGCCTCTTCACGCCGGCCGATATCTTCCCGAACATCGACATTCCGGTCGTCTCGGTCGCCTACAGCTTCACAGGGCTGGGCCCGGAACAGATCGAGGGCCGCCTGACCACGCCGTTCGAGAAGACCCTGACCACGCTGGTGGACAACATCCAGCATATCGAGTCGACCAGCTTTAACGGCATTTCCACGGTCAAGGTCTACCTCCAGCCGGGTGCCAGCGTCGACACCGCGAACGCGCAGGTGGTCGCCGCTACGGGCCTGGCCACGCGCCTGTTGCCGCCGGGCATCCAGCCACCCGAGATTCTCAACTTCAGCGCCTCGAGCGTGCCGGTCATCCAACTCGGCCTTTCCGGGATGTCCGAGCAGGACCTGGCCGACCTGGCGCTCAACACCATTCGCACACCGCTGATCACGGTAAAGGGCGCGGTCATCCCCTACCCCTATGGCGGCAAGACGCACCAGATCATGATCAGCCTCGACCAGAACCTGATGCAGGCCAAGGGCGTTTCGCCCACCGACGTGCTGGCGGCGGTCAACTCGCAGAACCTGGTGCTGCCCTCCGGCACGGCCAAGATCGGCGCGGACGAGTATGACGTGCGCGTTAACACCGCCGCCATGACGCCCGACGCGCTGGGCGACATCCCGATCAAGCAGGTGGGCAGCACGGTCATCTACGTGCGCGACGTGGCGACGGTCAGCAGCGGTTTCGCCCCCCAGACCAACGCTGTGCGGCAGAACGGCCGGCGCGGCGTGCTCATCAGCGTCCTCAAGGCGGGCAGCGCCTCGACCCTGAATGTGGTGTCCGATATCCGCAAGATGCTGCCGAAGGTTTCCACCCTGGTGCCCCCGCAACTGAAGATCACGCCGCTGGCCGACCAGTCGGTCTTCGTGCGCGGGGCGATCAGCGGCGTGGTGCGCGAGGCGGTCATCGCGGCCTGCCTGACCGCGATCATGATCCTGGTCTTTTTGGGAAGCTGGCGCAGCACGCTCATCATCGCCGTGTCGATCCCTCTTTCGATCCTGAGCTCCATCGCCGTGCTCAGCGCACTGCACGAGACGATCAACATCATGACGCTCGGCGGCCTGGCGCTGGCGGTCGGCATCCTCGTCGATGACGCGACCGTGACGATCGAGAACATCGAGCGTTACCTGGAAGAGGGCCACGAGTTGCACGAGGGCATCCTGCACGGAGCGGCGGAAATCGCCGTACCCGCGCTCGTCTCGACGTTGTGCATCTGCATCGTCTTTCTGCCCATGTTCATGCTGCCGGGCCTGCCGGGCTATCTCTTCACACCGCTGGCGGAAGCGGTGGTCTTCGCCATGATCGCGTCGTACATCCTCTCGCGAACGCTGGTGCCGACGCTGGCGATGTACCTGCTCAACACGCATGAACGGCATGAGCATCCGCGCACAATCTTCGGCCGGGCGCAACGGGCGTTCGACCATGGCTTCGGCCGGGTGCGGGACGGTTATCGGGGCCTGCTCACGCGGCTGGTTGCAGCTCGGGCCATTTTCCTGCCGGTCTTTCTCCTGATCTGCCTCGCGGTGTTTTTCCTTCTGCCGTTTCTAGGCCAGGATTTCTTCCCGAGCACCGATAGCGGCCAATTCCTGCTGCACGTTCGCGGGAAGACAGGCCTGCGCATTGAGGAGACGGCGCGGATGTGCGACTTGGTTGAAGATCAAATCCGCAAGGAGATCCCGCCGGCGCAACTGGCCAACGTTCTCGACAATATCGGGCTGCCCTACAGCCCCTATAACACGATGCACATGACGTCCGGGACCATCGGCGCGAGTGATGCCGACATCCTCGTCACACTGACGCCCGACCACCGGCCGACGGCTGACTACGTGCGCGACCTGCGCAAGAGCCTGCCACGTGAGTTTCCCAGCGTGACATTTTCGTTCCTGCCGGCCGACATCGTGACCCAGATCCTGAACTTCGGCCTGCCCGCGCCGATCGACGTGCAGTTCCGCGGCGCCGACACGGTCGTTCTCCACGGCATCGCCGACCAGGTGATGACTCAGCTGCGGCAGGTGCCAGGCTTGGTGGACCTGCGCATCCAGCAGCCGCTCAATTATCCCACGCTCGACGTCTCGGTGGACCGCACGAAGGCGCTGGAGGGCGGTTTCACCGAGCAGAACGTAGCCAATAGCGTGCTCAACACGCTCAGCGGCAGCCTGCAAATCACGCCCATGTTCTTCCTCAACCCGAAGAACAACGTGAATTATAACCTGGTGGCGCAGACCCCGCAGTACCGCACCCAGTCGCTGCAGGACCTGCAGAACATCCCGATTACAACGCCGACCCATACGACCTCCGAGATCCTCGGCGATGTCGCGACGATCCAGCGCAATGACGAGATGGCGGTGATTGATCACTACAACATCCGCCGCGTGATCGACATTTACGGTTCGGTGCAGGACCGCGACCTCGGCGGCGTCAGTCGCGACGTGCAGCGGATCGTCGACCAGAACACGCACCTGCTGCCGCGCGGCAGCGAGGTGGTGGTGCGCGGCCAGGTGGAGACGATGACCACGTCGTATCAGGACCTACTCGTCGGCCTCGTCTTCGCCATCGTGCTGATCTACCTGCTCATCGTGGTGAATTTCCAGTCGTGGCTCGATCCCTTCATCATCATCACCGCGCTGCCGGCGGCGCTGGCGGGCATCGTCCTTTTCCTCTTCTTCACCCACACCACGCTGAGCGTCCCGGCATTGATGGGCGCGATCATGTGCATGGGCGTGGCCACGGCGAACAGCATCCTGGTCGTGACCTTCGCCAAGGAACGGCTGCATGAGCACGGCGACTCGGTGCGCGCGGCCATTGATGCAGGCGCGACCCGTTTCCGGCCCGTGCTCATGACCGCACTGGCCATGATCATCGGCATGGTGCCGATGGCGCTCGGCCTCGGCGAAGGCGGCGAGGAAAACGCGCCGCTGGGACGCGCCGTGATTGGCGGCCTGCTCTTTGCCACCGTGGCCACGCTCCTCTTTGTCCCCGCCGTCTTCAGCCTGCTGCATCGCAACACTGGCGCGAAGGAAGTGCCGGGCGGTGATCGCCGCCGCCACGACGCGCCCGCGGAAGAAAACGGAATCCTGGAAAGCGTATAAGTATGACCACCCTGCCCAAGTCATCCCCGACACCCCTCCCGCCCAGGAAGGAACCGGTCACCTTGCGCCCGGCCGCACCGGTCGCGAACGGAGCGCCGGATGCTTCGGAAACATCGCCGACCCCGCCAACGCGCGGTGGCGGCGCGAGTCTTCTCTGGCTGATCCTCGGTCTCATCGTCATCGCCGCGCTCGGCTACGCCATCTATGCGGGCATCCACGGCCGCACACAGGCGGAAACCCAATTGACCGACGAGACGCAGGCGGCCGCCGTGCCCAGCGTGGTGGTGGTCCATCCCAAGCCGAACACGATGACGACCGAGATTTCGCTGCCCGGCAACACCCAGGCGTTCATCGACGCGCCGATTTACGCGCAGGCCAGCGGCTATCTCAAGAACTGGTACTTCGACATCGGCGCGCGGGTGAAGCAGGGCCAGCTCCTGGCCGTGATCGAGACGCCGGCGCTGGACCAGCAACTGGAGCAGGCGCAGGCCAGCCTGAAAGACGCGCAGGCCAACCTGCAGATCTCGCAGACGACGAACAACCGCTACCAGTCGCTGCTCGGCTCGCACTCCGTCTCGCAGCAGGAGGTGGCGCAGACCGCCGCCGATCAGGCCTCCAAGCAGGCGCTGGTCGACGCTGCTGCGGCCGATGTGCGCCGGTTCGAGCAGGAGAAGGCGTTCCAGAAAATCTACGCCCCGTTTGACGGCGTGATCACCGCGCGCAACACCGACATCGGCAATCTGATCCAGTCGGGCGACAACAGTGCGCCGCACGAGCTCTTCCATCTCGCCTCCATCGCCAAGCTGCGCGTCTATGTCGCGATGCCGGAAGTCTACGCCCCGACGGTGCATGACGGCGAAGCGGTGACCCTGACACTCGACTCGTTCCCGGGCGAAACTTTCCAAGGCACGGTGGTGCGCAACGCCGACTCGATCAACCCAGTCACGCGCACGCTCAACGTCGAGGTCGACGTGGACAATCCGACGGGCCGGCTCATGCCGGGAGCCTACGCCTTTGTCCATCTCCCGGTGCACGCGCAAACCGGCTCGGTCGTCATTCCGGCCGACACGCTGCTTTTCCGCGCCGAGGGGCTGCGGGTCGGCGTGGTGCGCGAGGGCAAGGTTGCGTTGGTGCCGGTCACGATTGGCCACGACTACGGCAGCTCCGTCGAGGTCGTTTCCGGCCTGACGCTGCAGGACGCGGTCATTCTCGATCCCGCCGATTCGCTGGCTGATGGCGCGACGGTCAAGGTTTCGCCACCGCCCCCGGAGGCCAAATGAGCGCATCCGCTCCTCCGGTCAAAACGCCGTCGCCCGACCGCGGACGTCCTCGCAAGTTTGACGAGGAGGCCGTGCTCACCGCGGCGGCGCGCGTCTTTTGGGAGAAGGGCTACCACGCCGCCTCAATCGACGACCTGTGCGAGGCAACGGGCGTGCTGCGCGGCAGTCTTTACGGCGCGTTCGGCGACAAGCTGGGCATCCTGCTCGCCGCGCTGGCCCGCTATGGCGAAGGCCGCATCGCGCGGCTGGCGGAAAGCCTTCAGTCGCCCAATCCGAGCCGCGAAACGATCAGGCAGGCACTGCTTTATTATACGCGCACGGTCAGCGACCTGAACGGCCCGCGCGCCTGCTTCATCACCAACACGGCGCTGGAACTTTTGCCGCAGGAGCGCGAGGTGGGTGCGCTCATCCAGGGCATTTTCCGGCGCATGGAGGGGCTGCTCTCCGCGGCGGTGACGCGGGCGCAGGCCGACGGCGTTTTTGCGCGCGGCCTCGACGAGGAAACGGTCGGCAGCTACCTGCTCTGCTCCATCCAGGGCCTGCGAATCTTGGGCAAGGTCTTCGGCGAGGCGGAACTGACCCGCGTGGTCGATCTCGTCCTGCGCGCGCTGGAATAGACCGTCCCGGTCGCAAGTGGCCGAGCGCGAGCCAACCCCCTCCTGAGGGTCCAAACGGGGTTTCCCCTCACTTGTCACTCCTGGAGGCGGCCTTAACTTTGATCATGTACCACCTCATTTATTTGAGCTCGGCGGTCAACCTGTTCAGCGACCGGCAACTTGAGGAACTTCTGGAGGTGAGTCGCCAGAATAACGGCTCCTCCGGTATCACCGGTCTTTTGCTCTATGTGGGCGGGAATTTCATCCAGTTGCTGGAGGGTGAAAAGGAGGTGGTGCTCACGACCCATCGGCGCATCGCGAACGATCCGCGCCATCGCGGCCTGATCACGCTGCTGCAGGGCGACTGTGCCAAGCGTGACTTCAACGAATGGTCAATGGGCTTCAAGAAGGTGGAGGGCCCGGACGCGGAAAAGACTCCCGGCTACAGCGATTTCCTTCGCAAGGGCACGGACGAAACGGCGCAACGCTCCGTTGCGATCAAGCTCTTCGAGTATTTCAAGAAGAACAACCGCTAGGCAGTGCCGCAAAGATCAATCCCCCCTTTGATCCGAAATAAGGGCTAGGTTCGTTTCATGTATCAGTTCGTCTACGTCAGTTCCGCGGTGACTCCGTTCACCGACGAGCAGCTCGCCGGATTACTGGAGGTCAGCCGCCGCCGAAATGCCGAATGCGATGTCACCGGCCTTTTGCTTTACGTCAGCGGGAATTTCATCCAGCTCCTCGAAGGCGCGAAGAAGGATGTCGTCTCGACCTACTCGCGCATCCAGGCGGACCCGAGTCATCGCGGCTTGATTACGCTGCTGGATGCCGATGCCGACGAACGTGAATTCCCGGAATGGTCGATGGGCTTTGAAAAAGTGGAGGGGCCGGCGGCCGAGCGTCTGCCCGGCTACAGCGATTTTCTGAAACAGGAAACGGACAAGTCGGCACACCGTTCGGCCGCTCTTCGATTGCTGCAATTTTTCCGGGACCTCAATCGCTGAGCGTACAGGAAATCAACCCGCCTTATCGGCGTGACCGCGACGCCCTTTTTCGACAGCCTCGGGCGCGACTGTTCGTCTCCGCTCCATGAAATCGTCTCCGCCTGCCGTTGGTTTCGGCGTGCTCGCACTCCTGCTGGTCGTGAGCTTCCTAATCGACGCGACCAACATGAACCAGGGCGGGGCGATCGACCTGCGCAACCGCATCACGGGAGCGCGACTTCTCTCCAACGGCATCGATCCCTACACCTACAAGTGGAGTCGCAGCGAGCCCGAGATCTACTGCGATCCCTATAACAATCCGCGTCTGCCGGTGAGCAAGACCACGGCGACGCCGGCGCTGCTCGTCGCGACGATGCCTTACGCGCTTTTTCCTTATCGCAACGGCCAGTATCTCTGGTTCGCGACGCAATGGGCATTGCTGCTCGGCACGGCGTGGCTTTGGTGGCGTCGATGCGCTGACGACTTCCAGCGCCTGCTGCTCGGCGCGCTCGTCACCGGCTTCACCTACACGGCGGCGTGGCGATTGCACGTCGAGCGCGGCCAGGGTTACGTGCTGCTGCTCTTTCTTTTCGCGGCGTGGCTGGCGCTGACGCCCGGTCCGGGAACGCGCCTGCGCACCTTCCTGACTGGCTTCGTTGCCGGCCTGCTCCTGACGCTGCGTCCGCCTTTCGCGCTGTTGCTGCCGGTCATGGC
>Ga0182024_10007101_pt1 | contig 24284 bp, 19 predicted proteins | sample P32metaG_FD_120480 | JGI IMG/M metagenome (GOLD analysis project Ga0182024, IMG submission 120480) | Permafrost microbial communities from Stordalen Mire, Sweden - P3-2 metaG (Illumina Assembly) | ecosystem: Environmental > Terrestrial > Soil > Wetlands > Permafrost | place: Sweden: Stordalen...
AGTAGAGTTGTAGCGCAATAGCTTTTCGCCAGCTGCGCCGTACTGTATCTGGCAACGTGGAGGTTGCCAGATGTTCGCTTACGATTCCTTGGCTCGTTGCCCCAGCGCCTTCCGGAGCCTCACCGGCATGACCCCGGCCGAGTTCGAGCCCCTGCTGACCGCCTTCCGCGAGGCCCAAGACCACCTCCGCCGGCGCCACCGCACCACGCGCCGGGGTGGTCCACGTCGCCGCGCCGCCGGGGCCGGACATCCCTTCCGCCACGACGACCGCCACCGCCTCCTCTTGGCCCTCGTCTGGCTGCGCATCTACCCCACCTACGAGTTGCTCGGCTTCTTCTTCGACCTGCACAAGCGCAACGCCCAACTCAACGTCCGCGCCGTGCTGGACGTCCTCGACACGCTCGACGGCTTCTCGTTCGACCGCCCGGGTCCGGATCGGAAGCCCCTGCGCTCGGCGGCCGAGGTCATGACCGCGTTCCCGGAGGTCCGGGTCGTCATCGACGGCAAGGAACAGCGGGTGAACCGGCCCACGGGCTACGAGGCCCAGAAGCCGTACTACTCCGGGAAGAAGAAGGCCCACACGGTCAAGACCCAGGTCGTGGTGGATCCGTGCGGGCGGATCGAGGGGATCAGCGACTCGGTCCCGGGCGGGGCCAACCACGACCTGCCGCTGCTGTGCGGGTCGGGGGTGTTGGAGCAGTTGGCGCCCGGCGAGGCGGCGATGGTGGACAAGGGCTATGTCGGGGTGGCGAACTACTTCCCGGACGTGCCGGTGGTGATTCCCTTCAAGGCCAGTCGGGGCCACCCCCTGACGGAGGAACAGCGGGCCTACAACCGGACGGTGGCGCGATACCGGATCGTGGTCGAACACACGATGGCGCAACTGAACCGGTTCACGGTGTTGCGTCAGGTGTTTCGGGGCCGGCAGCGTTCGCGGCATGGTCGGGTGATCCGTGTGGTGGCGAAACTGGTAAACCGCCGGCTGCTCGTTCAGCCGCTGAAGACCTATGCCGCGTGAGGACTCGACCGGCAAGCCAGGCGAGGAACGGCCACGCAGTATTGCGCTACAACCCTAGTGGTTCCACGGTTTGCGTTCCGACAAGAAAAGTATGGGCGCAACAGAATTCGGATACTCGGGGGGATCGCCCGTGGATAGGACCGGATGCTGGCAGGTCGTCGAACCGACGTGGAACGGCAACGGCCACACCGCCACGGCCGGCGGACGCTATCCGTCGCTGCAGCGTTTCCTTCAAACCCTGATGGAGAGCCGACTGCTGGGGTCGCAGCAGCTGAACGCATTGCTTGCCGAGCGTCCCGGACTGCGTTCGGACGATGCGGAGGTCCTCGCCGACGCGCTGATCGCCCAAGGCCTGATCACGAACTACCAGATGCAATGGCTGCTGGCCGGCGAGCCGTTCGGCCTGGTGCTCGGCAACTACCGCGTGCTCGACTGGCTGGGCCAGGGCGGCATGGGCGTGGTCTACAAGGCCGAACACATCCACATGAAACGGCCTGTCGCCCTCAAGGTGTTGTCGGCCGACTGCGACGGCAATGCCGTCTTCATGGAGCGCTTTACTAGCGAAATGCAGGCGCTGGCGGCGCTGCGCCACCCCAACATCGTCGAGGCGTTCGACGCCGGAGAGGTGGAGGTCCCCAACGAGCCTGGCAAGACGCTGCGCTACCTGGTCATGGAGTTCGTCGAGGGCGTGGACCTCGAACGCTACGTCATGGAGCAAGGCCCGGTGCCCATTAACGTCGCCTGCGACTACGTGCGCCAGGCGGCCAACGGCCTCCGCCACGCCCACGAACACGGCATGGTCCACCGCGACATCAAGCCGTCCAACCTGCTCGTCACGAACATGCCGCCCGCCCTCAAACCCATTCCGGGCGCGACCTGGCCCTTCGGCCACGTGAAGATCCTCGATTTCGGCCTCGCCCGCATGTACGGCCGTCGCCATACCGAGGCCCACGTCGTCCTCGGCACCATCGACTACATGGCCCCCGAGCAGGCCCGCGACGCCCGTTCGGTGGACGTGCGGGCCGACATCTACAGTCTCGGCGGCACGCTCTATTGGCTGTTGACCGGCAAACGGCCGTTCCCCACCGACCGGCCGCTGGTGCAGGAATTGATGGCCCGCCAGTACGAGACGCCGGCGTCGCCGCGCGGCCTGCGCGCGGAAATCCCGCTGGAACTGGAGTCGGTCGTCTGCCAGATGATGGCGCTGGACCCCAACGACCGCTACCCGACGCCGCTGGCCGTCATCGCCGCCCTGAATCAGTTCGTGGAGCCGGCGCGGCCTCCAGACAGCGGCGAGAGTTCGTTCGACGGGGGCGTGAAGGGGTCGCAGGCCAACACCTCGGATTCCCTGGCCGCGGCGGGGATCGGCGACCCCAACGCGGGCCACCGCTCGCGCCGCATTCTCATCGTGTCGCCGCGCGCGGCCGCGCGCTCCGCCTTCCGCGATCACCTGGAAAAGCACGACTGGACCTGTGCCGAGGCCGAAAACGGCGACGAGGTGCATGAGCTGTTGAAGCGCTTCCCGGCCGACGTGGCCCTGATCGACGCCCAGCTCAACGGCGAGTCGGGGATCGAGGTCTGCCGGCGGCTGCGGGCCGAGGCGATGGTCCCGCACCAAAAACTGATCCTGTTGACCGGCGACGACGGCCACGGGTCGGCCGGGTCGGAACTCGACGCCGTCCACGACGACCGGGCGCCGCGCGACGCCTCCGAGGCGGTGCTGCTGGGCCGCGTGCGTCTGGCCCTTCGGCTCAAGGAAGCCGAGGAGCGCTCCGACCGGCTGGTCGGCGGCCTGCTCTCGACCAACACGCAGCTGGAACAGGCGGTGCAGCAGCGCGACTACACCGCCCATCAGGCCCAGGACGTGCTCATCTTCGCGATGGCCAAGATGGCGGAGCTGCGCGGCCAGGAGACGAGCGGCCATCTGCTGCGGATGCAGAAATACGTGCGCGTCTTGGCGGGGTCGGCCATGCGGCTGCCGGCCTTCGCGTCGCTGATCGACGACGCCTGGGTGCGGATGCTGGAGCGGTGCGTGCTGCTGCACGACATCGGCAAGGTGGCCATCCCCGACCACATCCTGCTCAAGCCGGGCAAGCTGGAGCCGGAGGAGCGCTCCATCATGGAGTCGCACACCGTCCTGGGGGCCGACATCCTGGAGGCGGTGGCCCGGCAGCAGGGCGTCTGCCTGGCGTTTTTGCAAATGGCCATCGAGATCGTCCGCTCGCACCACGAGCAGTACGACGGCAGCGGCTACCCCGAGGGGTTGGCCGGCGACGCCATCCCGCTGGCGGCCCGCATCACCGCGCTGGCGGACGTCTACGACGCCATGCGGTCGAAGCTGGTCTACAAGCCGGGCTTGGCCCACGCCCCCGTTCGCCGGCTGCTGCTCAAGCCGGACCAGACGCAGTTCGACCCGGCCCTGATGGTCGCCTTTCGGGAGTGTGATACGGCGTTTGAGCAAGTTTTCGCGGAGACGCCGGATTAGAAACGATCCGAGCCGGAAGCGTGAGCGACGTTCGGACACTAACCCGAAGCGCAAGCGAGGGAGAAGGTTCCTGACCTTCTCCCTCGCTTGCGCTTCGGGTTAGTGTCGGCGGTTGCCTCGAACGGTCGGAAGAAAAACCGTCGCTCACATTTCCGGCTCGGACGCCAGGTACTTCCGCAGCGCCGGCATCTTGACGATCTGATCCGCCAGCCACGCCCGGGCGCGCCGCGCCAGCTGCTCCTCCTGCTCGCCGCTCATCTCGCCCATCAGCACGCGCGTCCGCAAAAAGACGAAGTAGGTGTCGAGCGTGTCGAACATGCAGTAGTCGTTGATGTCCTGCCGCCGGCCCGCCCGATACATCTCGTAGACCTGATCGCCGGCCACCTCCATCTTGCCGACGCCGGCCGGCCGGTCGCCGCGCCGGGCCATCAGGTTGAGACCGCCCACCATGCGAAAGGCGCCGTAATTCGACAGCCAGTCGAACAGGTCGATGTGATTGCCGTTGAAACGGTTGCGGCTGCCGGCGAAGTATTCGCGGGCCGAACAGCCGTGGTCGAAGGCGGCCAGCTCCATCAGCGGCAGGTCGAAGCCGCGGCCGTTGAACGTCACCAATTTGGCTCGGGAATAGAGCGATACGCCGCGCCAGAACTGCCGCACGATCTCCGGCGTGCGGAAAGCCGGGGCGTCGAGGCAAGCCAGCGCCTGCGGCAAAAAGTCCGGCCCCACGCGCAGCACGCACACCTCCACGGGCACTTGAAACGTCACCGGCAGGAAGTCGGAGCCGTCCTTGGCCTGTTGGCGGGCCTCGTTGCGGGCCTTTTCGATGGCCTCTTCCGGCGTTAGCGCGTCGTGGGGATATTTGACCTGGGCGAGCAGCCGGCCGTCCGGCACGCTCTCGGTGTCGAAGACGAGAAAGGCCGTCGTCGTGCCGGCCGCCCGGGCCGTCGCTCGCCGGCTGATGATCTCGGCGCTGATGCTGTTGGCCATCCGGCGGCCTCCGGGCGCGGGGACTGCAACCATTAAGGATGAACGACGCGCCCCTTAAAATCAAGGTGTTGCCGGGGCGACGGGTCGGAATTTGAAATGGAGGATGGGGCGAGTCGGCCGGTTGTAGCGGACGGGCGGCGGCCGGGCCGGTATAAAGGGGGGAAGGTTCGCCCGCCCCACCCCGCAGGAACGACGCGCATGTCCGACCCCTCGATCCAGACATCCTCCCCGGCCGGCGACCCGGCCGACCCTTCCATTCAGGCCACGCCCCTCCTGAACAACGGCGCCCCGCCTTCGATCCCGACCGACGCCCCGGCCGTCGGCGGCCGTTCGGCCAAATCGGCCCTGTTCATCGTGTTTTTGGTCGTCGTCATCGACCTGCTCGGCTTCGGCATTGTGCTGCCGCTGCTGCCGCGCTACGGCGAACAGTACGTCGGAAGCTGGCTCGGCAACCCCGCTACCGCGGAGGCCGCGCACCAGCACGACTGGCGCGTCGGCGCCATCGTCGGCGCCCTGCTGTCGATTTTCTCGCTGATGCAGTTCCTGTTCATGCCGATCTGGGGGCGCCTCTCCGACCGCGTCGGCCGTCGGCCCATTCTGCTGATCGGCCTCGGCGGCTCGGTGGTGTTTTACGCCCTGTTCGGCTACGCCTCGGACCTGCCGGCGGCCGAGTGGGCGGGGCTGGCGCTGCTGTTGTTGTTCGTCTCGCGTCTCGGGGCCGGCGTGGCCGGCGCCACCATCGCCACGGCCCAGGCCGTGATCGCCGACTGCACGCCGCCCGAGCGGCGCAAACACGGCATGGCCCTCATCGGCATGGCCTTCGGCATCGGCTTCACCTTCGGCCCGCTGGTCGCCGTCGCCTCGCTCTACTGGGCGCCGCCCGGCTACCAGGGCGTGGTCGGCTACTGCGCCGCCGGTTTGTCGCTGATCGCGCTGGTGCTCGGCGTGGTGCTGCTGCCCGAAACGCGGCGGTTCGGCGCCGCGCCGCCGCTACGGCGGAAGCTGCTGGACTGGGCGGCGGCGCGCTTCGCCCTGGCCAGCCCGGCCGTCGGTCCCGTGGTGCTGGCCTTCTTCCTCACCACGCTCGGCTTCGCCATGTTCGAGGTGACGCTGTCGCTGCTCTTCAAGGACACATTAGACATTTCGGATAAGAATAACGGCTTGCTATTCGCCTACATCGGCCTGGTCCTGGCGCTGGCCCAGGGGGTGCTGTACCGGCGGCTGGCGAAGCGCGTGTCGGAGCCGACGTTCATGGCGGCCGGCATGGTCTTGATGGGCGTGGGGGTGGCGAGCCTGGCGGCGGCGAACGCCCTGGCGAACGCGAACCTGCTCCCGTTCGGCGCCATGCTCGGTTTGGTAATGGCGATCCTGACGGTGGCCGTGGTCGGCTTCGCGCTGCTGACGCCGTCCGCCCAGGCGCTGGTGTCGCGGCGCAGCGACCCCGAAAAACAGGGCGAAATCCTGGGCGTCAACCAATCGGCATCCGCAATGGCCCGCATTCTGGGGCCGATGATCAGCCTGCCGCTCTATTTCGCCACGCCGGGCCACCTGCTGCCGTATCTGGTGGGCGGCGGTCTGATGCTGCTGATGTTGGCGCTGATTCCGCGCATCCGAAGGGGGGAGGATGTACCCGGATAAAAGCGACACGACAAATCTTCATTAGCGTGGCCGATTCGCCGCGGCGACTTATTCGGCGTCTACAACTGCGCCAAGAGCTTGTCGTAATCGGCGTGCGAGCCGATCCAGTACCAGACGACCGTATTTCCGTCGAGCACCCCCACTGCCCTGTAGCTGATGCCTACGCGCGCCGAGTAAATCGGCGGGGCCGCATGGATCTGCTTGAAGCGCAAACCGGGATGGGACGGGTTCTGTTGAAAGAGCCGGTACGCCTCCCGCGCTTGCTGCCGGACATGGGCAGGCAGGGCTGTCAGCAACTCGCGGAACCGTCGGGTCGTGCGCGAGTTCACAGCTGCTCCGGATCTAACTTCTCCGTCAGCCCGGCGCGATGCTCGGCGAGCGCCTCCGCGGCCAGGCGGGCGAGCTTGTCGCCGGAGCGGGCGAGCGCGCGGTCGAAGTCGTCCTCGGCCGCCAACTCGGTGAGCAGTCGGGACGCCAGCAGTTCCTGTTCGGGCGTGGGCAATTGCGCGGCCCGCGCAAACGCTTGTTCAAGCAGCGTGGTCATGAGCTTACCTCCCACTCGATTGTACGCCGGGTCCGCCCATGACCAAACCCTACCCCACGGCAGTAGTGTGTCCGTGCTTGATCGCCGACCCGCGTTGTTTTGGGGCGAAGCGAGATCAACCTGAGATACTACCCTTTTTCCCGCCTCCTTCACGCAACTCCAGCGCCGCCTCTAAAATCAGGGGACTAACGCTCCCCCGTCACCTCTGCATTTATTTCGCCAGCACCTTATCGAGCCAGACGCCGACCTTTTCCGCCCACATCTTGCCGTGGGCGCGCAGACCCTTGGGGCTGAAGTGAATGCCCTGGCCGTTGGTGTCGCGCATGTCGCCGGTGAGCGCGTCGGTGTCCGGCCCCTCCAGCGCCACCCCCGAATCCCACAACTTCTTCTGGGCCTCGCGGGTCGAAGGGAACGACGGATCACTCGGGTTGTGGTAGGAAACCTGGGCCACGAACCACGGCACGTCCCAGCCCGCCGCCTTGCGCGACTCCTCGATCAGCGCGGTCATTTTGCGCAGGTACTCCTCGGACGGCATCCCGGTGTCCGATTCGCCCTGGTGCCAGAGAACGGCGCGGAAGCCCTCCTTGCCGAGCTGGTTCATCCGGTTGACCGTCCAGAGGAACAACTCGCCGCCCGGCTGCCACTGGTTGATGCTCGTGCCGGAGTGGCCGGTGACGGCCACGCCGATCGGCACGTGGTACTTCTCGTACATCGCGTCGCCGAAGGCCGGCCAGAAGCTGCCGCCGGTGCTGTTGTCGTGACAGCCGGGCTGCGGGTCGTCCGCCGGCCGCCAGTCCGTGCCGCTGAACGAAGACACCATGTTCGTCGTCTGCTGGATCTTCTCCTGGCCGCAGTTGGTCGAGTTGGACTGGCCGGCCCCGACGAAGACCTCGCCGACGCCGATGTGGTCCACCGCCGCCTGGGTGACCTCCTTGCCGTCCTTCAGCGCCCGCACTTCCAGCTTGTACCAGCCCCCCGCCGGCGTCGGCAGAGTTGCATCGAACGACGGAGATCCTTCCGTCCGCGGCAGCTCCTGCCAACCGTCCGGGACGGCGCCTTCCAGCGGCTTGCCCGTCAGGCGGTATTCCAGGCGGTCGAATGCCTGCCGCACCCGGCCGTGCACGGCGATCATTCCCTGCAATCGCGTCTTGCGCTGGAAGACCTGGTAATCCAGGGGCGCGTTCAGAGTCAGGTCCGACGGAAGGACTGGCTTGACGCCGGCCGTCGCGGCGGCCTTCTCCGCTTCCTCTTTCGAGGCCGGGCCGACTTCCACCGTGACCGTGCGCTTCTCCTTTGGCGCCAGCGACGCCTCCCAGACCTGATACTTCTGCTCCCATGGACCCCAGACGTTCGAGCCGCCCGTCAAGGTGATACGGGCGCCGCCGGCGAACCACGTGGTCGTCGCCCATTTCGCGTCCGAAGGGGCCTGCTGATCGCCGGTGGGCGTCTTCACCCATTCGTCCTTGGCGTTGCGCACCGCGATCACGGTCGTGTCGAAGACGACGTAGAAAGCCATGCCTTGGTCGGTCTTGTTCTCCAGAGACCAGACCATCTTCTCGGGTTTGAACTCGTAGCGGATCGCCGCGTTCGGTCCTTGCGCCGTGATTGCGGTCGGGTCCGGTTGCGCGACCTCCGGTAACTTCTCGGTGTCCTTCTGGTGGAAATAGACGCCGCGCGAAATGTCGACGCCGGGCTTGAGGAACTCGACGCCGTCCACGCGCAAACTCGTCAGGCAGCCGTCGGCCTCTACCACCGCTTCGTACAGGTCGGTCTGGACGCGCCGGTTGTCGGCTTGCCGGGTGATGAGGACGCCGCCCGCCGGCAACGTCGGCTTTTCTTCCCCCGCGGTGACGGCCGGCTCCAGGCGAATCTCGGCCGTGTGGTAGGTCTCCACCTCGGTGTCCCAGACCTGCGACTTCGCCGATCCGAACGGCCCCCAGATCTTCGTGCCGCCCGAATCCTTGCGCGTGATCTTCAGGCGGGAACGGCCGGCGATCCAGGTCGTCGTCGCCCATTTCGGGTCGGTCGGGTCGTTCGCATTCCCAGCGACCGGGACGGCCAGGCGCTCGCCCTTGCCGTTCTCCACGTCGGTGATCTGCCCGGAATCCAGGACGATGAAGTAGGGGGCGGAGTCGTCGGTCGCGTTCGTGGCGCTCAGGGTCAAGGCGTCCGGGGTGAAGCGATAGGCGACGGAGAACTTGTCGCCGCTGGCCTTGATGACGTTCGGGGAGGGCTGTTCAATGCGCGGCATCTGAACGGCGCCGAGGTAGGGGGGCTTCTCCGAATAGAAATACGCGCCTTTGGCGCGAGTCTTGCCGCCGAAGATCGGCTCGCCGGGCTTGAGGAACTCCACGCCGCCGATGCGCAGGCTGTTCAGACAGCCATCCGCATCCACCACGGCCTCGTAATTCGCCGTGCGGACGTGCAGGCCGTCGCCCTCCCGGCGGACGGCGACGCCCGCGACTGTCGGGGTCGGCGTGACGGGGTTGGGCGCCGGGGTCGGCGTGGTCGGGCCGGCCCTGTCGGACGGGGGCGGCGGGTTCACGGCGACCGTCGCCCACGGCAGCAGGAACGCCACGGCCAGGGCCAACGTGACGCCGGCCAGAAGGAATACGCCGGCCACAACGGACACGACGGCCACCCACGAGAAACCGCGGACGGGAAGGGCTTCGGCGTCGGCGCCGCCGGAATCGAGGGCCGGCCGCGAAGAGGGCGAGACCAGCACACTCTTCATCGTGTTCTGGGACGGGATGGCGTTGGTGAGGCCGTCCGTCCGCGCGGCGGTTTCCGCGACAACGGCGACCGTTTTCTTGTGGCCGCTGGACGCCGGTTTGGCTGGGGCGGGGACCGGCGTATTCGGCGACGGCGTCCGGGGCGCCGTGTAGTTCACTTCGCTGACGCCGGCGCGGCGGGCCGCCGCGGTGATCGGCGGGATGTCTTTGGCCGACGGCGGCTCAATCGGCTCTTGCGTCCACGGGGCCAGCGCCTCGGCCACTTCCATCGGCGTCTGGTAGCGCCGCGCCGGCTCCTTTTCGATCATCTTATGAAGGACTTCGGCCATGCCTTCCGGCACGTCGGGGCGGACTTCGCGGATCGGCTTGGGCTGGCGGACCTGATGCCAGATGAGCTTCTCGGCGACGGTGCCGTCCTGGAAGGGGCTGCGGCCGGCGAGCAGGAAATAAAACGTGATGCCGAGGCTATAGATGTCGCAGCGGATATCGACGTTATGGCTGTCCACGGCCTGTTCGGGCGCCAGGTAGTCGGCGGTGCCGAGGACGGCGTTGCCGTCGTACTTCTGGGTGAGCGATTCCTTCTTGTCGTGGAAGAAGCGGGCCAGGCCGAGGTCGAGGATTTTGACGACACCGGTGCGATCGACCAGCAGGTTGGCGGGCTTGATGTCGCGGTGAATCAGGCCGGCCGCTTCGTGGGCGTGTTGCAGACCGAGGGCGGCCTGATAGATGTAGTGGGCGGCGTGGACCGGGTCCAGGGGGCCGCGGCGGCGGACGAGTTCTTGCAGACTGACGCCGTCCACGTATTCCATGACGAGGAAATGGAACTTGCCGTCGCGGTCGATGTCGTGGGCGCCGACGATGTTGGGGTGGCGCAGCTGGGCGACGGCCTGGGCCTCGCGGTGGAAGCGTTCGATGGCGCCGGGGTCGTCGGCCTGGCTGGCGGGCAGCACCTTGACGGCGACGGGCCGGTGCATGATGCGGTGGGAACAGAGATAAACGGTGCCCATGCCGCCGGAGCCGAGCGGTTCGAGGATGGTGTACTTACCGCTGAGGATGAAGTTGCGCCAGCGGCCGCGGAGCATTTGATCGGCCTGGAAGCGGGTGAGCAGCCCTTCGCGGACGAGGGCGTCGGCCATCTGGGCGGGCGTGGACGGCGCGCCGGCCCCGGTCCCGGCGAGGAACTCGTCCAAGGTCTTGGGATCCGCCACGTTACTTTTACGCACGCAATCCAGGAAGTCACTAACGACGGTCGGCGCCGGCATCGGCCCCTCGCGGGTACGGGCGGGGGTGGATGGGTGCGGGAATACGCGAGACGGGATCACCCCTCTTACCATTCTGGCACGCGGCGCGGCTTGTGGCAAGAAGAGCTTGGCGTATAAACTTCATGGACAGGGCTTTCGTTTCCCGTTAGGCTGCTCAAAGGACCGAAACGGGGAGGGCGAACGGTGATACAGATTCAATTGCCGGCGGAGTTGGAAACGTTCGTCGGGCGGCTCATCGACGCCGGACAGTACGCCACGCCGGCTGAGGCCGTCTTGGACGGCTTATGGCTGCTCAAGGAGCAGACGGACTTGCACGCCGTCCGGCTGGCGGAGTTGCGTCAACAGATCGCCGTCGGCATGGAGCAGGCGGAGCGCGGCGAATCGACGCCTCTGGACATGCAGGCGATTCAGGACGAAGCGGCTCGCCTTGTCCGTCAGGAAAAGGTCAAGGAAGCCGACGCATGCCCCAGGTAATTCGCACACCCCAGGCGGCGCAAGACCTCACGGACATCCTCGTTTATTTGGGCCGGCACAGCCCGACGGCTGCCAACCGTTTCGCCGGCGAAGTGGATCAGAAATGCAACCTCCTCGCCCAGCTGCCCGGAATCGGTACGGCCCGCGACGACCTCGCGCCAGGCTTGCGGTCCTTTCCCGTGAGCAGATACCTCTTGTTTTACCGTCCGATCAACGGCGGCATCGAGTTGATCCGGGTGCTTCACGGCGCGCGGAACATTCCCGCGATCTTCAACCCGTAGCCTTGGTTGCGTCGCTCGATGGGGGAGATATGTTATGTCCGGCCTGCAAGTTACTCAAATCGACCACGTCTCCGTCCTCATCACCGACGTGGAGCGCAGCCGCCGCTTCTACCGCGACCTCCTCGGCCTGAAGGAAATCCCCAAGCCGCGGACGTTCGATTTCGTGGTGCTCTGGTTCGACCTCGGCGCCATGCACGTCCACCTGCTGCTCAAGGACAAAGCCGACACGATCAGCGGCCGCCACTTCGCCCTGCGCGTGGCCGACGCGGCCGCCGCCCGGACCTACTTCACCGACCGCGGCGTGGAAGTCCAGGAAACGACGCTGATCCCCGGCGCCGACCGCTTTTTCATCCGCGACCCCGACGGCAATCGCATCGAAATCATCCAGTGGCTCGAACCCTACGGCCGCGCGGCCCAGGCCGATTCGCTGGCCTGACGCGGCGGGCCGTCCCGCACGTCGCCGCCCGGGGCGAAAGCCGACGCCGATTGCACTCCCGCCGTAATCGGGCATAATGGATTAGAAGCCGTCCCCGATCCGCATCCCGCCGAGACCCCCATGCCGGACGCGACCTGCCGCCGCTGTCGAAAGACGATCCGGCCGGAAGACGCGCGCACGCGCTGCCCGTTCTGCGGGAGAGAGTTGACCGCCGCCGCCCCACCCGCGGAATCCCGCGTCACGGTCGGCCGACACGCTTCCATTCGCACCCTTCCGCCGCCGGAACGCTTCGCCGCCGCCCAGCTCGACGAACCGCTTCCGCCGTTCCTCCGCCGCAAGCGCGGCCGCAACGACGCCCGGATCGCCGTCGCCGCCCTACTGCTGGTCGGCCTGATGGCGACGGCCGTCGGGACGCTGCCCCATTTTTGGCGTCCAAGGGTAGGCCCGACGCCGCCCCCTCAACTCACGCTCCCCGTCAACGCCTCCCCCGCGTCCCCGGCGCGCGTCGAGGCGACCGAACCGGCCCTGCCGATTCCGCCCCCCACGCCCGAGGTCCGCCCCAAGCGGCCGCCCGAGCCGGTGGACACGGGCGACCCGCGGACGGCCCACTTCCGCGCCAAGTTGAAGTCCCTGGAATGGCTGTACGGGCCGCCCCAAGACCTGACGTATTCGGCCGACCTGCGCCGCGCCGCCTTCGGCTCCCGCGCGGGCCTCTTCCGCGTCTGGGACGTGGAAGGGCCGAAAGAGCTTTGTTTGTTTACATATGATGTCGCTTGTGTCGCTTTTTCACCCGACGCTTCGCAAGTGCTCGCCGCCGACCGATATGGGGACCTCCGCCTATGGGACCTGACCGCCGGCGTCGAGGTGCGGCGGATGGACGGCGGTCGGGCCAAGGTCGGTCGCCTGGTCTTTTCCCCGGACGGGGCGAAGGCGTTGAGCGGCTCCGAGGGGCCGAAGGGCCGAACCGCGTTGCGGATGTGGGACCTGAAAACGGGGCGGGAAGAGACCTCCCCCGTCGCCTGGCGCGCGGAATGGGCGGCCCGCGCCGCCGCGACGGTCCCGAATCCGAGTTGGCCGCCCTGCGCGGCCATCGAGGAAGAGGCGACCACGACGGCGCATACCCTCCACGTCCCTTATCCGCCCGTCGAGGCCGAAGGCGCCGGCCCCGCGGACGCGCCCCTCTATCTCCTTTCCACCACGATCGGGAACGAGATGAGTACGGAAATCGTCGAAGTGGACGGCGGGCGTTGAGTTTCGGACGACGACGGCTGTCCCTTGATTCTAAGCGTGCGTGCCCGGCGGAAGCTCTTCAAGAACCTGGGAGAGGGCTTCCTGGTCGTTCCCTTCTTCATCCAGTTCGGTCAAGCAATGCTTGGCAAGAAATGCCTCCAACTCGGAGTGCGGGATGCGCGCGAGTTTACCGAAATTCGTGTCCTTGTTGTAATCCTTCCCCTCGCCCCTCTTGGCGCCGTAGGAACTGGCGTCGAGGGGTTGCTTCAGCTTCAACTTGGCCCTTCCGATCTTGCTCAGGATCGTGGGCGTCTCATAGTCTCCGAACCAGCGGCCGCCGGCGTCCGTCATCCGCCTATCGCGGGCTTCGATGAGTTCCGCCATCGACAAGACCTCAAGATCGATGATCGTCGGACTGACGGCGTCGGGCTTCTCCGGCTGGGGCCGCAACTGGTAGGCGATGACGAGCAGTGCGTCCTTCGCCTTGTCCACGTTCTTTTCCGTCACCTTCTCCGTCAGGCGGGCGGACGGCTCGCGAGGCGTGGGCGGTTTCTTCATTTGGAGGTCGGCATTGTCGACATACACCAGCTTAAGTTCGAGGCGATAGCCGGACTCGTGCTTGTAATCGGGGTAGCCTTCCCGCTCCCCAAGGATGCCCTCGTGTTTTTGAAGTCCGACTTGTGGAATGTCAGACAAGTGAGGTATGAGAGCGTCCATCAAAGAGCCGACAATGGTTCCCACCTGCGAAGGCTCGAACGCACTCAACGCGACCTTGGGCAAGCTGAGAGATGTGAACTGCGAGCCAATCAGGGGCAGCAACTTCACGCGCAGCGCGATCAATTCCTCTTTCGTGATGCGACCGGCTTCAGCCATCGCCGCGCTCCTTCGACGGGAAGTTCGTTGAATTAGCGCTACTTTCCGTTGCCAAAGCCGCCTTCAGGCTAGCCGGGAGCACATCGCCCAAAGTGGCGCCGAGCGCCAGACACCACTCGGCCGTTTCGAGTAGATCAAGGCGGCGTTCGCAGGTTTCGACCTTGGAAATGTACGATTGCGGCTTCCCGAGCCGAATCCCAAGTTCTTTCTGCGTCAGCTTCTTCGTCCTTCGCACCGTTCGCAGCTTGCTAATAAGTTCGATGTACTGGGGTGTTTGAGCGGATGACATGGTTTCGGCCCGTCGCATCCGATCTTTGAGTAAGCACGCGTTCCCTTGGGGGAGCCTGATCGTCCTTGCCGTTCCTGACAAGTTTCGTTTCACGGGGCTTATTACCCCAAAACAGAATATTCCGAATCCCAAGACAATTGTCTTGACATGCGCGGCGATGGAATGCTATCCTGCGGTTTTGGGAGGCGATCCATGCCGAAAAGGCATAGTAATCATGCGGGAAATCAGGAATCGCTCTTTCTCCGTCTGGAAGAGTTGGTCCTGGCCAACTCGGGCGAGGATGCCTTTGAGGAGGTTTTCAAACTCCTCGTGGCGAAGCTATGGGACGAGCGTAGCGGGCAACCCAGTCGGTTTCGGCCTCACCAACGTGAAGCGGAAACCTACCAGGCCGTCGTCGCTCTTCTGCGGGAGGCCGAGAAGCAGTGGCCGGGGATCCTCGACCCGGCCCCTTCGCCCGCACTGACGGCCGAACACCTCCACGTCTGCGTCGCGGCCCTGGCGAAGCACACCCTTTCCGACGCCGGCTTGACGGTGATGGACGGGTTTTTCGAGTTTCTCACGTCCAAGGACGCCAAAGGGGCGAAGGGGCAATACTTCACGCCGCGTCACGTCGTTGAATTTTGTGTCCGAATGCTCCGCCCCGGCGCCGCGGAAACGGTCCTCGACCCCGCTTGCGGATCGGGCGGCTTCCTCATCCACGCCCTCAACCACGTTCGCCGCGAAGAGGACCTGACCGGCGCCGCCCTGCAGAACTATTGTTCGACGGGCCTGTGGGGCTTCGACATCGACGCCCGGGCCACGCGCGTCGCCAAGGCGCTTATGATCCTGGCCGGGGACAGCGGAGCCAACATTTTCCAGCTCAATAGTCTTTTGAAGCCCTCGCCGGGGGGTCTATCTCTCTTCGAGGCTCCGGGGACCGCCGAGTCCGGGACTTCCCTAAGTGTCGAGGACGTGTGCCGAACGCGGATGCGGCGTCATAAAGGATTCGACGTCATTCTCACCAACCCGCCGTTCGCGGGGGACGTGCGCGAGCCGCTGGTCCTGGAGTCGTACTCCCTCTCGCGGGGGCGGCGGAGGGTCGAGCGCGACGTGCTCTTTCTGGAACGATGCGTTCAACTGCTGCGGCCGGGCGGCCGACTGGCCATCGTCCTTCCCCACAACAAGTTCGCCGTGAGCGCCTGGGGCTACGTCCGCGAATGGCTGCTGCGAAAGGTCCGCGTGCTCGCGGTGGTCGGCCTCGGCCGACATACCTTCCTGCCCCATACTCACCAGAAGGCCGCCGTCCTCTTCGCGCGCAAGTACGGCGATAAAGAGACTCCCGTAAAAGATCCCAACTTATTCTTCGCCATCAGCGAGCGCGACGGGAAAAACTCCAAAGGACAGTTTCTTACCCGGCCCGGCGCGGGCGACCTCGATTCGCCCTGGGAAAGCGTCGATCACGACCTGGCCGACGTCGTCGGCGGTTTCCACAAGTTTTGCGAGCAAGAATCCGTCGTACTGGGGGCGTAAAGGTGGCGTTCGCTTCGGTCAAGAAGGTCAGCGAGTTGGAAGGCGGTTTCGTCCTGGCGCCGGAGCGCTACGACCCGCGCCGCGAGTCGCTCCTGGCGTCCGCCGGCCGGGCCGGGTTCACGCCCCTGCGACGGCTGGCGGCGTCCGTGCGCCAGACCGTCACCGCCTCCTCCGACGAGTCGACCCGCTGCCTCGTCCTCGACACGTCGGACGCCCGAGAGGGCGTCGTGGTCCACCGCAAGGCGCCGGCCCCGCTCAGCGGGATTGGCAGTGCCAAGAAGATCGTCGAGCCTGGAGACGTCATCGTATCCCGGCTGCGGCCGTACCTCCGCCAGGCGGCCTACGTGGATCGGGACATACGCCATCGGGAGGACGGCGTCCTGCTCATTTGTTCGACGGAGTTTTTCGTCCTGCGCGCCGTGGACGGCGGATCGGCCGCGTTCCTCGTACCTCTCCTGCTGTCGGAGGAAGTGCAAAAGGTGCTTGCGGCCGCGCAGGAAGGCGGGCACCACCCTCGATTCAACGAAAGAACGCTGCTGGGATTGCCCGTGCCAAAAGCATGGGTCGAACGGCGGGAGGAGCTATCGCGCGAGGTGGAACGGGCCGTGAAGCTCTACCGTCAGTCCGAAGGAATTTACGTCGATCTCGTTGCGGATGCGCAAAGGAGCTTGGAGGAGAGGAGTCCGCACCCCGGATCGGAAGCGGAGTGAACGGCGCGAGCCGGAAGGGCCACACCCCCGCATGTCTTTTTCGTTCTTGCCGCACGCGGCTTGCCGCATTTCTCCGGTCGGGTAAAATCGCATTTTGGGTCGGGAAATGATAAACGAGGGCCGTTCGTCCGAGAAAGGGCGGCGTGGACGATGACGAAGACCAAGGGCGAACAGTTCGCCGGCGTGACCGTGGCGCTGATTACCCCGTTCCGCGACGGCGAAGTCGATTTCCCGGCCCTGCGCCGGCTGGTCGATTGGCACGTCGAGCAGGGGACCGACGGCCTGGCGCCGGCCGGCACCACCGGCGAATCGCCGACGCTGGACCACGAGGAACACGAGCGCGTCATCGACGCCGTCGTCCAGCAGGCGGCCGGCCGCATCAAAGTCATGGCCGGCACCGGCTCCAACAGCACCCGCGAGGCGATCCGCCTGACCCGCGCCGCCCGCCGCGCCGGGGCCGACGGCGCCCTCATGGTCGGCCCCTATTACAACAAGCCCACGCAAGAGGGCTATTATCGTCATTTCGCCGCCGTGGCCGAGGCCTGCGACCTGCCCATCGTGCTCTACAACATCCCCGGCCGCACCGCCTCCAACATCCTGCCGGAGACCATCGCCCGCCTGGCGGAAATCCCGACCGTGGTGGCGATCAAGGAGGCGACCGGCTCGATGGACCAGGCGTCGCACGTCGCGTCGCTGTGCGACCTGACGCTGCTCAGCGGCGACGACAGTCTGACGCTGCCGCTCTTGAGCGTCGGCGGCCGCGGCGTGGTGTCGGTGGTCGGCAACCTCGTGCCGCGCGACCTCAAGGCGCTGGTGGCCGCCTGGGACGCCGGGCGAACCGACGAGGCGCTGAAGTGGCACCGCAAGCTATTCCACCTCTGCCGCGATTTGCTCGGCGTGTCCGTCAACCCCATCCCGGTCAAGACGGCCATGAAGCTGCTCGGCCGCGACAACGGCGAGCTGCGCCTGCCGCTCTGCCCGCTGGACGCGGCCGGCGAGGCGCGGATCGCGCAATCGCTGCGGGCCTACGGACTGCCGGTTTAATCGACGTTCCGCCCGCCCCCAGCTGAGTGAGGGACTTACCGGACGTGAAATTCCACGAAATGACGTTTCCCGAGCTGCGGCAGGCGCCGCGGGCCACGACGCTGGTGGTCGCCCCGATCGCCGCCGTGGAGCAGCACAGCCGACACCTGGCCGTCCTTACCGACACGGTGCTGGTGACGGGCGTGGCCGAGGGCGTCGAGCGTCGGCTGCCGGAGTCGGTGGTGCTGCTGCCGACGTTGTGGTTCGGGGCCAGCCACCACCATTTGCGCTTCGGCGCCACGCTGTCGGCGTCGGTGGACGTTCACATCGACATGTTGTGCGATCTGCTAACACCGTTGCTGGACGACGACTGGCAGCGCCTGCTGCTGCTCAATGGCCACGGCGGCAACATCGACACGATGCAGACCGCGTTGCGTCGCTTGCAGCCGCGTTACCGCGACCGCATCCTGTCGGCGGCGTCGTACTGGGACCTGGCGGCGGCGGAGTTGGCGGCGCTGGCCGAGGGGCCGCGCAAAACGATGGGCCACGCCTGCGAGTTCGAGACGTCGATGATGCTGGCGCTGCGGCCGGACTTGGTGCGCCGCGACCAGATCCGCGACGACCCGCCGCGCGAAGACCCGACGTTGCGCGGATTGTATCTGGCGGAGGACATGAAGCAGCGCACCGACCACGGGGCGGTCGGCTACCCGGAATTGGCCACGGCGGAGAAGGGCCGCGCCTTCCTCCAGGCGGCCATCGACCGCACGGCGGACGTGGTGCAGGCGCTGCTGAAGCGGCCCTTGCCGTCCTGATCGGCCCCCCAACGACTCCCTGTCTGGCACAACCGGCCGGCGACTGTAACTGCACGACGTGGCTGGAACGCCTGGCGTTACCCCTGCTTACCGGAAGCATGGACGAATTTACCACACTGCCCGGATTCGTCTATTATCCGAGGCGCAGGTTCGGGGAATGCGTGTAGCGAGGTGGTGATACGATGAAACGGACACGAGAGAAAAAGGCGCCGCCTGGGAAGCTTCTTGGCATATTAGCCATGCGGTTTCGTGGCGCCAGGGATGAAACGGAACGGACTGCTATCGCGGAATCATACTCCCTAGCTGTGACACGACTGATCAAAAGCGGCAAGTGGCGAGAGATACCATCCCTCGAAGACCAGCTCCCGGATGACCGAATGCCCCAGGCCTTCTTTGAATACTGGTCGCTTCGGTAATGCGTCGTGCGGCAGACGGCGCTGGCCACGGCGGAGAAGGGCCGGGCCTTCCTGGCGGCCATCGGCCGCACGGCGGAAGTCGTGCAGGCGCTGCTGAAGCGACCCTTGCCGTCCTGAGCGGCCCCCGGCTCCTTGTCTGGTACACTCGACTGATGGGTACGGGTTCGGTGTGCCAAGGCTCTTGCCTCACCACCTCTGTTCGCCCCCAACGCCGAAGCGGATCTGAGGCATGGCCGGGCGGGAGAAAAATGGGCAACCGTTATGCGGCGGCCGCCGTGGAAGACGCCGGCGGCGCGGCCGCGAGCCGGGGCAGTCAACCGTGGAATTCATGATCGGCAGCTTGATCCTCAAATAGGGATCGTTGTTCGTCCTTCCCGATTGCGCGCTTCTTCATAGCGCACCTCCTTGCTTCGCTCAGCTTCCCCGTGAGCGCCGTCTGACGGCGCTCACGGTGAGGAATTCTACACCGCTTTCAATGCCGGAACAAGAACTCCTTCGAGTTCAGCAGCGCCCAGTGGACGTCTTCCCACGCCTTGCGCTTGTCCGGGTTCTTGGCGACGTATTCCATCGCCGTCTTGACGTCTGCCGCCGTCGGCGGCCGCGACACCGTGGCCAAATACAACTCGTTCAGGACCTCCAGGTCCGACGTGTTCTTGCCCAGCAGCCGGCCGACGCGGTTGGTCGGCGTCCGCAGCTTCTCGTTGATCGTCTGGCCGTTGATGAGCTGCAACGCCTGGGCCAGGTTGCTGTCGCTCTCCCGTTCGCACTCGCAGGCCAGTTCGCGGGCCGGTTGGCCGAACGTCTTCAAAAACGGATGATTCGGATCGCCGTCCGGCAGCTGCTCCGAGCGCATCCCGGCCGGCGCGCCGGGAAACTTCTCCGGGACCTCCGTCGCCTTGCATACCGCGTCCAGAAGCTGCTCCGCCGTCAGCATCTTCGTGACGGCGTGCGAAAAATATTTGTTGTCGTCGCGGTTGAAGTCGGTGGCCTGGGCGCTCAACTGATACGTCCGCGAGGCCATGACGACCCGGATCACGTGCTTCACGTCGAATTTGCTGGCGGCGAAGTCCTTGGCCAGGGCGTCCAGAAGCTCGTCATTGGCCGACGGGTTCGAGTCGCGGAAGTCGTCCACCGGATCGACGATCCCCCGGCCGTTCAAGTGATACCAGATCCGGTTTACCACCGATTTAGCGAAGAACGGGTTGTCGGCGGAGGCGATCCAGTCGGCGAGCACCTCGCGCCGGTCCACGCCCGGCGGGATCGTCGGCTCGGCCCCGCCCATGAACTTCGGCTTCATCACCTGGCCCGTCCGCGGCTGCGTCACTTCGCCGGAGCGGTCGCTGTAGATGATCTCGGCGCCGGGCGTCTTCGGGTCCGGCCCCGGCTCCATCGGGTCCTTCTTCTGCTTCACGCGGGCGAAAAACGCGGCCATGCTGTAGTAGTCGTCCTGCGTCCAGCGCTCGAACGGGTGGTTGTGGCACTTAGCGCACTGCATCCGCACGCCGCAAAACAACTGCACCGTCGTCTCCGCAAGGTTCTGCGGATCGCGGGCGATGCGGTAGTAGTTGGCCGGCGGGTTGGCGAACGTCCCGCCGTCGGCCGTCAGCATCTCCTTGACGATCACGTCGAAGCCGTCGTTGTCCTCGACGTGCCGGCGCAGCCAATCCTGGAAGACGTACACGCCCTTGACCTGGATCGCCTTGCGGCTGCTGCGAAAGATGTCCGACCATTTGAGCGTCCAGAAGTCGGCATACTCCGGCCGTTCCAGCAGGCGGTCCACCAGTTTGGCGCGCTTGTCGGGGGAGGCGTCGGCCAGGAAGGCGCGCACCTCGTCCGGCGTCGGCAGCACGCCGCACACGTCCAGCGTCGCCCGGCGGACGAACTCCTGGTCGCCGCACACGTCGGACGGCGGAATGCTCAGCATCTTGAGCTTGGCGAAGACGTGGTGATCGACGTAGTTGTTTTCCGGCGGGTTCGCCCAGACGAAACCCTGCCGCGGCTGGAGGTACATCAGGCGAACCGTCTGCAATTCCATCAGGTAGCGGCAGAGGACGGCGACTTCGCCGGCCTGCTTGAACTCCACCAGGCCGCCGCCGCTGACCGTGGCCACCGACGTGTCGCTGCTGCTGAAGACCGTGAGGCGCGTCACGTCGCGGACGCCGCCGTCGGCGAACGTCGCCATCACGGAAAGTTGTTGCCAGCGGCTCGGGTCGGTCAACACGCGCTGGCCGGGGAGGATTTGGATGGACTTCAGAGGAGAGAGGTCGGTCGGGTCGTCTTGTAAACCTTCCGCCAGCCAGCCGCGGACGGATCGGGCCGGGACGCTGCTCGCGGCGAAGCGGACGCCGCCTTCGTGCGGAACGTGGGCCAGTGCCTTTAGCAGCATCAGGCTGGCGTCGGGTTCGCCGCGGTCGGTGCGGCGGCCGAGCACGTCGCGGGTCAGTTGCAGATAGTCGGCCGCGGGGTCGAAGCCGCGCAGACTCAGTTTGAAACCGTTCTTGCCGGACGGCGTGCCGTGGCAGGCGCCGGCGTTGCAGCCGCCCACGTTCATCGCGGCCACCACCTCGCGGCGGAACGACACCGGCGCCGGCTTGCCGAAATCCTTCACGGTGAGCGTGACCCGCGCCGTCTGACCGCCGGCCTTGACCACCAGGGCGCCGACTCCATCCTTTCTCGGCGTCAGGTATCCGTCGGCCGCGTCGGCGAGGTCCGCCGCCTCACAAGCGTATTCGCAAAACGGCGTGAGGTCGCGCACCGAGCCGTCGGCGTAGCGGCCCGTGACGACGACCTGCTGGTAGGCGCGGGGGCCGACGAGCGTGACCGTTTCCGGCTGGATCAACAGGGAGGCGGGTTGGCCGATCAGGGCGGCGCGTTGCTGGGCGTCGGACGGGACGGCCGCCGGCGCGGCCGCGGCCGTGAAACAGACGGCAAGTGCGGCGACCAGCGGCGTGCGGGCGCGAAGAAGAGAATCGCGTACCTGGCGGAACATGAGCGTGCCCCCTTGCGGACCCGGGCGGGTGTCAAACGGCGGGATCGACCGGCGGACGGGCGAGGCGAGCGATGGGGTCCAGTGTAATGCGGCGGAAACAGAAATGCGACCAATTTTTCCCAAAATCCGCGCCGCCACGATTCGGCGATGCGGGGCTGGCGCGACCAAATCGGATTTGTCGAACTTTTTCCTTGACTTCCCTGTCGTCGCCCCGTTACCTTCAGGCCGTCCGGGTCGGATAGGGAAAATGTACGGTCGGTTCCGGGCGTACAACCCGCCGCCGCAAGCGGCGCCGGCCTCCTCTGTCCCTTTAAGGAGTCGCATCGTGCTCAATCCCCTGCGCCGTTGGGTGCGCCGCCTGTTCACGACCAACCCCCCGCCGCGTGTCCGGCCCGCCGTCCGGCCGACGCTGGAACGCCTGGAGGACCGGCTGACACCGTCCGTCACGTTCGCCGGACAGACGACCTTCCCCGCAGGCCAGAATCCCATTTCCGTGGCGGTGGGCGACTTTAACGGCGATGGAAAGCCCGATTTCGTCTCCGTCAACGATGTAGTTGCCGGCACGGTGTCGGTGCTGCTGGATGCGACGGCGGCCGGGGCGACCGCCCCCGCCTTCGCCGCCCCGGTCACCTTCACCGTCGGCGCCCATCCCTTCTCCGTGGCGGTGGGCGACTTCAACGGCGACGGAAGGCCCGACCTCGCCGTCGCCAACAACGGCGACGCCACGGTGTCGGTGCTCTTGAACACGACGGCGGCCGGCGCGACCGCCCCAACCTTCGCCGCCCAGAAGACCTTTGCCGTCGGCAACGGCGCCTATTCGGTGGCGGCGGGCGACTTCAACGGCGACGGTAAAGCCGACCTCGCCGTCGCCAACGAAACCGACAGCACGGTGTCGGTCCTACTGAACACGACGGCGGCCGGGGCGACCGCTCCCGCCTTCGCCGCCCAGAAGACCTTCGCCGTCGGCACTACCCCCCAAGGCGTGGCGGCGGGCGACTTCAACGGCGACGGAAGGCCCGACCTCGCCGTCGCCAACCTCGACAGCAACACGGTTTCGGTGCTGCTGGACACGACGGCGGCCGGGGCGACCGCCCCCGCCTTCGCCGCCCAGGTCACCTTCGCCGTCGGCACCCGCCCGGAATCCGTGGCGGCGGGCGACTTTAACGGCGACGGCAGGCCCGACCTCGCCGTCGCCAACGAGGGCATTGCCACGGTGTCGGTGCTGTTGAACACGACGGCGGCCGGGGCGACCGCCGCTTCTTTTGCCGCCCAGGTTACCTTCGCCGTCGGCGTCGGCCCCCAATCCGTGGCGGCGGGCGACTTTAACGGCGACGGCCGGCCCGACCTGGCCGTCGCCAACCGCGTTGACTCTACGGTGTCATTACTGCTAGACACGACGGCGGCCGGGGCGACCGCCGCTTCTTTCGCCGCCCAGGCGACCTTCACCGTCGGCGCCGGTCCCGAATCCGTGGCGGCGGGTGACTTCAACGGCGACGGCCGGCCCGACCTCGTCACCGCCAACTTCGACCCTAATAACGGATCGGTGCTCCTCAACACGACGGCGCCGTTCGCCACGACCGCGCCCGTCCTGGTCGCCGACGTGCATGGCCTGGGCGTCGTCGAATACAGCCGCCTGACCGGTGCCTGGGTCCAACTCAACCCCGGCAACCCGTCCGACGTGCTCCTGCTGGCCGCCGACCCGCAGGGCGACGTGTTCGCCGACTACCGCGGCTATGGCGTCTACCGCTACACGCCTTCCGTGGGTTACTGGCAGATGGTCAACGGCACCGATGCCGTCGCCCTGGCCGTGGACGCCGCCGGCGACGCCTTCCTCTCCTTCGCCGGGGCCGGCGTCGGCGTGTTTCGTCTCAACGGCTCGGCCCAACTGCTGACGCCGGTGGCAGCCACGCTGCTGGCGTCCGACGCCGCCGGCGACCTGGCCGGCGAATTCGTCGGCTACGGCGTCAGCCGCTACAGCGCCTTCTCCGGGTCGTGGACGAAGGTCAACGGGACCGACGCCGAGGCGCTGGCCATCGACGGGGCCGGCGACGTCTTCGCCTCCTTCAACGGCGCCGGCGTCGGCGTGTTCCGCCGCGACGGCTCGGCCTCGCTGCTGACGCCGGTGGCGGCCACGCTGCTGTCGGCCGACGCCGCCGGCGACCTGGCCGGCGAGTTCCAGGGCTACGGCGTCTCGCGCCTCGCGGCCTTCTCCGGATCGTGGACGAAGGTCAACGGCATCGACGCCGAGGCGTTGGCCGTCGACGACGACGGCGACGTCTTCGCCTCCTTCGCCGCGGCCGGCGTCGGCGCGTTCCCGCTAAACGGCGGCGGCCTGCTGCTCGGCACGTCGGCCGCCTCACTGCTGGCCGCGTCCTGAGCGGCCGCCGACCCAGGCCGACACGCCGACATCGTGTCGGTGTGACGGCCCGGCAGTTGCGCCCATCCCAAATCGGGGGTGTGCGTCATTTACTTGGGTGAGTCTTCACGCCGCCGCGCGATGGGGTTGTGCCCAGAAGCCGTCCCAGAGTTTGGGACCGCTGACGTACAACGCGCGTAAAGCACCCACGGACGCCGCC
>Ga0182024_10007102_pt1 | contig 24283 bp, 21 predicted proteins | sample P32metaG_FD_120480 | JGI IMG/M metagenome (GOLD analysis project Ga0182024, IMG submission 120480) | Permafrost microbial communities from Stordalen Mire, Sweden - P3-2 metaG (Illumina Assembly) | ecosystem: Environmental > Terrestrial > Soil > Wetlands > Permafrost | place: Sweden: Stordalen...
AATATGGGGCAACCCCCTTATGGCAGCCCTCGATCCTCAGACGCACATCGCGATGCTGGAACGCGAGCTGCAGTGGGCGCAGTTAAAAATCCAATCGCTGGAAGAGCGCTGGCGTCAGCATTTGATCCGGCTGTACGGCCCGAAGAGCGAGACGTTGAGCGACTTGCAGCTGGCTTTACTGGAGGAAGAACCTAGCGTCACGCGTGACGAAGTGGATGCCGAATCGCGCCGCGAGCCGCTAGCTCCCCAGCCGCCGCGCGAACGCAAACCTCATCCAGGCCGCAAGCCGTTGCCGGAGAATCTGCCACGCATCGAACAAGTGATTGCCTGCACGGAGCCGAACTGCAAAAGCTGCGGCGCGGAAACGTCCGTCATCGGTTACGACGAAAGCGAAGTTCTGGATCACGAACCGGCGCGCTGGTTCGTGCGCGTCACCAAGCGCGAAAAACGGGCCTGCGGAAAATGTTCCTCTGTCGCCATGCCGGAGTTGGCGCCGCGGATCGTCGAGAAGGGCTTGGCGAGTGACACTGTGGTCATCAACACAGTGATCGCGAAGTATTGCGACCATCTTCCGTTATATCGCCAGCAAGCCATCCTGGAGCGCGAAGCCGGCGTGGATGTCAGCCGCGCCACCCTGGATGGCTGGGTGATGCGGGTGGGCGAGTTGCTCACGCCAGTCGTCTCTGTGATGCGTCGAGACTTATTGCGCGAGTCATACTTACAGGCCGACGAAACTACGGTTCCCGTTCAAATGCACGACAAACGCGGAGCTGATCATCAAGCCTACCTGTGGCAATACGGAAAACCCGGCGGCGAAACTGTGTTTGATTTTCAACTGGGCCGCGGACGCGAGGGTCCGCGCAAGTTCCTGGGCGAGTGGGAAGGGATTCTGCAAACCGACGGCTATCAGGCCTACGACGGTGTCGGCGGCCCCCAGATGGTGCACCTAGGCTGTTGGGCGCACGCACGCCGCAAGTTTGTCGATTCAGTGAAGGTAAATCCAAAAGATGGCGAGGCCATCAAGATGGTCACGCGCATGGACGCGTTGTTCGTGGTGGATCGTCACGCTCGGCAGCAGCAGTTGAGCGTCGAAGACCGTCTGGCCTTGCGCCGCGAGCACGCCGATTCCTGGGCCACCGAGATTCATGACGAATGCATTTTGTTGCGCCAAACTGTTTTGCCGAAAAGTGCGCTGGGCCAAGCCGTGAGCTACACCCTAAACATGTGGCCGAAGTTGCGCCGCTGTTTCGATTACGCCCAAGTAGAGCTATCCAACAATCTCGCCGAAAACTCCATGCGCCCAGTCGCCTTGGGAAGAAAGAACTGGCTGCACGTGGGCAGCGCTCAGTCCGGACCGAAAGTCGCCGCTATTCTCTCGGTGGTCGAATCCTGCCGCCGCTTGAGCGTCCCCGTGAAGGACTACCTGCTCGCCGTGTTGCCCGGCATGGCGCTGCGCAACCTGTCACAAGTCGCCTACCTCACCCCCGCCCGTTGGGCCGCCTCCCGAAACTAACCTGGGTTGCTCGGACGGATACGATCGAATTGATGAAATTGACGAGCATTGCATCACTCGTTTTGTCAGATCGAACGAATAAGGCTCTGATCCATCTAAGACAGACGAAAGCTCAGTCCGCAGCGCAACCTTGGAGTCAGGAGCAAACGGATCAACTAAAGGCGCACTTGATGATCGTTAGGATTGAGGCGAAGAAGGACTTGGGATTCGGAGAACCGGATGAGAATGAAGTTGACGGGCTGTGCCAATAGATCAGGAGAACTCGGCAAACTTCACCGTTTCCCACCCACTGAATCTGTGTACACTTTATGTACACTTTGCCGCAGGAATCACGAGTTTTCCACAGATCACACCCGATCACGTTGGTAATGTTCCCAGCAACTTACTGATTATAAGTCGCTTATAGGAGATCGACTCCCACTAGCTTCCGCCAGGGCGCTTCTTGCGCGACAGCGCGCAACCGACAGAGGCCAGTTCCCCAGAACTACGGTTCTTTTGCGAAAACACCCACAATTGGCGATGTTCTGGATTGGTTCAGCGATTGCACGGTTCTTCGCTGGAGGCAAAAACCATGCGAAAGTCCCTGTACGTCCTAGTGGTTTCAGCCTTGAGCCTGTCAGCGGTTCGGGCCCAAGACACAGCCGCTCCCACGCCGCAGATCGAGCGGGGGCGGGAACTCTTCACTAACGCAAAAAAAGGCGTCGCTTGTAAGACGTGTCATTCCCTGGGAGGCGTGGGGACGGCCATCGGGCCCAACCTGACGAACATGGCATCCAATGGAAGCGTACACAGCATCGTCCTCACCATGCACATGACCATGACGGAGCATGTCTACCGGATCAAGACGGCCACCGACAGTTTCCCGGGAATCCTGAAACAAAAGTTTGGCGATCGGGTCGAATATTACGACTTGAGCCGGATTCCACCGGTGCTGCGGACGTTGTACATGAATCAAATCGTGTCTAAGGAACGAGACGAGAAATGGCGGCATCCACCGGCCCTGGCCAACTATACGCCGCAGGAACTGGCCGACGTGATTTCCTATCTGAAGTTCGCCGCCACCGGTTCGCAACAGGAGATTGCCGCTACCGACATCGATCCCAACTGGTAGGAACCGGTTGGCCTGTGCGGCATTCAACTAGTGTTCAATAGAGGGTGATGCCCGAAGATCTCACCATTGGAGATGAGTTGTGGGAGTATATGCGTCGCGTCACCCTTCGCGAGCCGGCGCTCTTACGGCGTCTGCGCGAAGAGACGGCGCTCTATCCGAATTCCAGTTTTCAGATTTCGGCCGAACAGGGCCAGTTCCTGGGGCTTCTCATGCACCTGATCGGAGCGCGCCGGACCATTGAAGTTGGCGTCTATACCGGCTACAGCGCGCTCTCGGTTGCGCTGGCGCTGCCGGACGACGGCCGGGTTATTGCCTGCGACATCAATGAAGAGTGGACTTCGGTTGGGCGGCGCTACTGGCGCGAAGCGGGCGTAGACGGGAAAATCGATCTGCGTCTGGGACCCGCGCTCGCTACCTTGGATGGCCTGATCGCAAGCGGCCAGGCAAACCAGTACGATTTCGTGTTTATCGACGCCGATAAAACCAACTACGCAAATTATTATGAGCGCGCCCTGGTGCTCCTGCGGCGGGGTGGATTGATCGGCGTGGATAACGTACTGTGGGATGGCCGGGTGATCGACGCGTCCTTCGACGACCCGGATACCCGAGCTATTCGTGCCTTCAATGAGCAGCTCCTGAACGACGATCGAGTATGGCTGAGCATGCTGCCGGTGCGGGACGGCCTGACGCTGGCGTGCAAGAAGTGAAGCTCGCCGGCAAAAAGTAACGCCGCCAGGGGATGGTGCGGTACTGGAACTTCGTCAACCTCGCACTGGTACGGATGGGACAAAATAGTGATAGTCTTTTCATGGGATTTAGGGGATCTTTATAACAAGTTGACCGAGTCTGCATGGTTCAGTAGGATGAACAGGAACGGAGGATTGTTTGGTCCTTCTGCTCTTTGGACCGCCCGGTAGCGGCAAAGGAACGCAGGCGGGAAGAATCTCAGACTGGTTGGGCATTCCGGCCATCTCGACGGGCGATATGCTGCGCGAGGAAATTAAGGCCGGCACGGCGCTGGGGAGCGCCGCGAAGTCCATCATGGCCAGTGGGGGATTGGTGGGTGACGACCTCGTCAACCGGATGCTGGCTCAACGTGTGTCTTCACCCGATAGTGCGCACGGCTTCCTGCTGGACGGGTACCCGCGTACGGTGGAACAAGCGGAGTATCTGGATGGGTTGCTGGCGGAGCGGCAGTTCCACACGCCTATCGTGCTGCATCTGGATGTTCCGATGGACGCACTGGTCGGCCGCCTGACCTCCCGCCGCCAATGCCCGCAATGCAAACGGATCTACAATCTGCTGCACCAGCCGCCTCGCGTGGCTGGCATTTGCGACGATGACGCCACGCCGTTGGTCACGCGCAAGGACGATAGCGAAGAAGTGGTGAGCGAACGCATTCGCACCTACGATGAAGTGACGCGGCCGGTTCTAGCCTACTATCAAGATCGCAAGTATCATCAGATCCGGGGCGATCGCTCGCCGGGCTACATTTTTGAGGAGATCACGGGCATTCTGGAGCCTCTGGTTTCAAGGAACGGCTCGAATTGCTGCGCCAAGGGCAAGAAGGCGATTTGAGACCGCTCCCTGTGGTCGCGGCTCTGTAAGTGGCTGTGAGCACAGGAGAGCCGATTCTGAGCCGCGCCCCGGAGGAAGCGGTGTTTTCGAGTTTTTCAGCAGCCTGCTAACGACGATCAATTCCGAGTCGCGCACGCAGTAGGCGGTTTCAAAGGGCTGCGGGCGCGGACGAGTCTTCGGGGATAGGCACAACCTTGGCGTGCCTCCACAGGCGCTCGAGTTCATAGAACGTGCGAGCTTTCGGCGAGAAGACGTGAACCAGATAATCGCCGTAATCCGCCAGTATCCACTCGGCGTTTGCGAAGCCTTCCACGCTGACCGGATGTTCGCCGCGTTGATCGAGCTGCAGCCCGACCTCTTCCACGATGGCTTGGAGCTGCTTGGGATTGCTTCCGCTGCAGATCACGAAAAAATCCGCGAAGCTGGTGACTTCGCGCAGGTCCAAGACGCGAATGTCGAGGGCTTTCTTTGATTCGGCGGCTCGAACGGCAGTGAGCCACGGGGGAGTGGTGAGCAGCAGTGCAGAGGAATGCGCGGCAGTATTGTGTTGCTGTCGGATAGCTAGGGACTTCTCCTACCTTTATGGTACACTGAAATTTCCAATGCGACAATTGCTAGTGCTGTTATTGTCCTTTGGGGCCTTGATTCTCTTTGCAGGAACTTTCGCGCAGGCTGAAACTCCAGCCGGAACTCCGGAAAGCAAAGGAATCGAACTGGCTCAACAGGAACTTGCCCGCGTAAAGAATCTGGTGGATGCAGGAGCGCTTGCGCGCGTCCGCATCCAGGAATCGGAAGCCGATCTGGAGGACGCGAAGGACGAACTGATTCTGGCTCTCGATTTGTATGGAGACCTTCCCGAGAAGGGCGCAATCGAGACGGCCTCGGCGGAAATGATCGCGGCTGCGCAGCGGCGCGTGGATCGCCAGCAGGCGCGGCTGGAAGAAGCTCAGAAAATCGTAGCGGCCGGCGTGGCTGCGCGATCCTACCTGGCGTCATTCGAAGCGGAGTTGACTTCGCGGCAAACCAGTCTGGATCTGGCCCACCTGCGTGCCCATCTCATGGCCGACCGGGCAGCCATGAATCGGCAGTTAGATCAATTAGCGGCTCCGCCACTGCTCGGGCTAGCGCCCCCAGACTACTCGGAGTTGACTTGGCAGGGCATGGAGCATTATGAAGGCGACGGGGCGTTCAATGAAGCGCGAGAACTGCAGCCGCTGGAACTGGCCTTCGCGAGCAAGTTCGATCGTCCGCTTCCGATTAGCGCCGAGGGGGAAACCGAGGTGCATCGCGCGCTTGGGTTCGATCATCGCGGGCGCGTCGATGTGGCTGTCATGCCCAGCGCTCCTGAGGGTGTCTGGCTGCGGCACTACCTTCAATTGAAAAAGATTCCCTATTACGCCTTTTCACACGCGATTCCTGGCAAGGCCACCGCGGCCCACATCCACATTGGTCCGGGAAGCACACGCTTGGCCAGTCAGGTGACCAACCCGTTGAGCAAACGTGCGAGCGCTCGCACGCATAGCGCCGACTAGCGAATGGCCCTGGCCCCGCGCGTTTTCCTCACGGCCGAACAAATCCAAAATCGTGTGCGCCAGATGGGCGAGGAGATTAGCGCCAACTATCCCGAGGGGCCGCTCTATCTCATCTCGATCCTGAAGGGCGCATTCATGTTTCTGGCGGATTTATCGCGCCATATCCAGACGCCGTCCCGCATTGAGTTCATGGGTATTTCGAGCTACGGCCGCGGCAAGACGTCCTCGGGCGAGGTGAAGGTGACGAAGGACCTGGATGTCTCTATCGAGGGGCATCACGTTCTGATCGTCGAGGACATCGTCGACAGCGGGGTCACCCTGACGTACCTGATGAACCTGCTGGAGCAGCGGCGCCCGAAGTCGCTCGCTATCGCGACGCTGTTGGACAAGCCCGAGAAACGGCTGCGCCCAGTGCACGTGGCTTATGTCGGCTTCCAGATTCCGGACGAGTTTGTGGTTGGGTATGGGTTGGACTTCGCGGAAGACTATAGGAACTTGAGCGATATTTGCGTGCTGGCGGAGGAGACGGGGCTGGGGATTGGGGGTTAGGGGTTGGCGCGGTTGAGAAAAGCTTCGGCCTTCGACCACTACCTGGCCGATGGTCAAGAGCTTTCGGGACTTGGATGTCTGGCGTCTAGGGGTAGAGTTGGCGGAGACGGTTTATCGCGTTACCGCTCGATTCCCGAAAGCTGAACTTTTCGGTTTGACCTCTCAGATGCGCCGGGCCGCTGTTTCGATTCCATCCAATATCGCCGAGGGGCGGGCCCGCAACTCCACCCGGGAATTCCTCCACTTTCTTTCGATATCGAGAGGCTCCTTGGCTGAATTGGAAACTCAGCTTGAACTCGCCATCAGACTCGATTACACGGATTCGGATTTGGACGCTGCACTGGTTCAAAGCGATTTGTTCGGGAAGAAGCTGAATCGCCTTCAGGGCTCGATCCGCGACAGACTGCCAACCCCCAAACCCTAACCCCCAATCCCAGCCCCTAGACCTTCGGCGGCAAATCCCGCGCCTCACAAGCCGACGCGAATCCGTTCACCTTGTGGCTTCCATCGCAAAATGGCTTGTTCGCGGAATGGCCGCAACGGCACAGCGAAACAATTGTCCTGCCGCCCAGTCCAAACTCTTTGCCTTCGGGATCGTGAAGGCTAAAATCGCCTTCGATGCGTATCGATCCGTTGTTGTTCACCGTAATCTTAGTTGCCGCCATGCACTGCGATGGTAACAGATCGTCTCGTCTAGCCCGGCGGCGGGCTGATAGAATCCAGAAAGTATGATTCAATTTGTCCTGGAAACGGACCGCGCTCTCTTCGAAGACGCGATGCGGTTCGCACAGCAACAAGTGCGCAAGCTCATTGAAACTCATCCGGGCTTCTATCCGATGTACACCGCCGACGGCAAATGGAAGCACGAGGGTCAGGTGTGGACCAACTGGTGCGACGGATTTTTTCCGGGAATGATGTGGATCTTCCACAAGTGGAACAAGGCTGCCAGCCGAGCGAATGGCGCCGCTGGGGCGGTGGATAAATTCTGGCTGGAACAGGCCGAGCGCTACACCATTCCGCTCGCGCCGCGCCAGCACGATCGCGACGTTCACGACCTGGGGTTCATCTTCATGTCCACTTATTACAGGTGGTATCGCCTCACCCAAGATCCCGCGCTCAAGGAGGCGCTCATTCAGGCCGGCAAAACCGAGTCGTTGCGCTTCAAGGAGAACGGGCAATACCTGCGCTCGTTTGTCGGTGAAGATTCGCTGTTCATCGACATCATGATGAACGTCGGGATCATCTTTTACGCGGCCCGGGAGACTGGTGATCGCAGGTTGCGCGACATTGCTTTGCGCCATTGTCTGACCACGCGCCGGTTCCTGGTGCGCGGCGACGGGTCGACGGCACAAGAGGGAATTTTCGATCTGCAAACCGGCGAGTTCCTGCGCCAGAGCACGCAACAGGGTTACCGCGGCGATTCGTGCTGGTCGCGCGGCTCGTGCTGGGCTTTGTACGGATTCAGCCTTTCGTATGAGTACAGCCGCGATCCCCGGTTTCTTGAAACGGCTGAATCCTGCGCCGATTACTACATCACCCATTGCAACAGCGACGGCATTCCGCCATGGGACTTTAACGCGCCGCCCGAGTCCCGGCGTATCCTCGATACATCCGCCGCCGCCATCGCCGCTTCCGGATTGCTGCGCCTATGCCGCCTGCTCCAGGATCCGGTGAAGGGGCATCATTATTGGTCGCTCGCGATTCGCATCCTGCGTTCGCTCTGTGAGCATCACTTGGCGAAGAAGGACAAGAAGTGGGAGGGCATTCTGAAGGGCGGGGTCTATCATCTGCCGAAGGAGTTAGGTGTTGACGAGTCGGTGATCTGGGGCGAGTATTTCTTTGTCGAGGCGTTGGAGCAGGCGCTACAACAACTGGGCTAAGGACAACCGCCGTTGTGGAAGATCACGGCAATGGTATCGTTCCGGCCGGAGTTGGACCGAGAGATGGTGACATGCTCGTATTCAATCCATGAGACCGCGGAATACGCGCCCGTAGACGCCGCAAACCGGCGTAATTCTTTGCCGCGCATGGAGTCAGGCACCAAGTCCGCGAGAAAATCCTGCATTTGCTGGCTTGGGTTGAACGGGCCGGCCGCGTTGGGCGGTGGTGGCGGATCGGCCGGAACCTCCAATCTGCATACCTGCTGATTGCTCGCGCCGTAATCTACGGTCAAGTCGAATCCTTGCGGCATATGAAATGTTTCTCGATTGCGCGGTGCGCCGAATTTTGCGCGCAATGTATAAGAGTCGAGTTGAGCGGCGGCGGGCAGCGCGCAGTACAAACAGAGAACGAACAGACCCAAGATCCATTTTTGACTCATGCTTGATGATACTAAGCAAGACGCCCTATGGAACCGGCCGCGATACTTGCCGATAACTAAGCGGAATGGCCGTGTCATCGATCAATTACTACGATCTGTTGCAGATCAATCCCCGGGCGGAAATTGAGACCATCGAACGCGTCTACCGCATAATGGCGGCTCGCTATCGCCCCGACAACAAGCAAACCGGCGATGCAGAACGGTTCCGGGTACTCACCGACGCCTATCAGATGTTGCGCGATCCGGTGAGGCGGAAAGAGTATGACAGGCAATTCGAAGTGAACCAGGCGGGGCCGCTGCCGATCTTTCTGGGCAAAGAGTTTACCGAGGGAATCGATTCGGAGGCCAAGATCCGCATCGGCGTACTTTGTTTGCTCTACAGCAAACGCCGCGCGAATCCCGATTATGCCGCGCTTTCCCTGCTCGACATGGAGAACATCATGGCCTTCCCGCGCGAGCGGCTGTTGTTTGCCTTGTGGTATCTCCGCGCCAAACGCTACGTCCTTCAGGACGACCGCAGCAGCTTCATCATCGCCGCCGAGGGTGTCGATTTTCTAGAGAGCCAGCTTCCCACCAACCAGATCCTATACAAGATATTTCGCGACACCGAAGCGGGTGTCATGGTCTATCCGAAAGCTCTGACTTCGAAGACCTCCTGAGCGTGCTATCGTCGCGGTTGTGATCCCGTTGCGTGCGCTCGCCGCGCTGTTCTGTGCTGCCGCTACTCTCGGCGCGCAAGGGCCGGTGCTGATCGATACCGACGCCGGCTCGGACGACATCATGGCGGTAGCGCTGCTCCTCTCGCACCCTAGCGTCGCCATTGACGCCATCACCGTGGTGAACGGATTGGCTCACGTGGATGCAGGCGCGCGAAATATGGGCCGATTGCTCGATCTGGCCGGACGCAGGCGCGTTCCCGTGTTTCGAGGACGGAATGGTCCGTTGCGAGGCAACGCCGAATTTCCGGCCGAATGGCGCAAGATTGCCGACGATCTTCCGGGAGTAGCGCTGCCGCCCGCGTCTCGCCCGCCTGAATCCAAGCGCGCCGCCGACTACCTGGTGGAGCGGCTGAGAAACGCTTCCACGCCGGTGCAGATTCTGGCGCTGGGGCCGCTTACCAATATCGCGGAGGCTCTGGAGCGCGACCGCTCGCTGGCTGCTCACATCCGCGAGATCGTAATTATGGGCGGAGCGGTCCGAGTGCCCGGCAACCTTCCGGACGGCGGCGTGTTCCATACCAATAACACGACAGCCGAATGGAACATTTTTATCGATCCGCTGGCGGCGCGCATTGTTTTCCGTTCGGGCGTTCCCATCCGGTTGATCGCGCTGGACGCCACCAACAAAGTGCACATCGGCCCCGAGTTTCTGCGCGAGTTCGAATCCCAGTTCGAATCCAAGACCCGCTCACCGCTCGGGCGCGTTGTCGCCGAGGTGCTGAATTCGGATCGCGAGACGATCGACGCCGGCATCTTCTACGCCTGGGATCCGCTGGCTGCCGCCGCCCTGCTGCAGCCCAGCATCGTGAAAACCGCCGCGATGCATATCGACATCAAGGAAGACCCGCCCCAAGAGGGACGAACGATGGCGTCGCCCGGTAAACCCAACGCTAAAGTGGCCGTGGACGCGGACGCCGCTGCGTTTCGAGCGTTGTTTCTCGAATCCTTCGGGGAACGCAAGGCGACCGTTCGGTGACCCCCAAAGCCGCCAGTCTTCTTCGCCAGCTTGGGATCGGCAGCGCGACCGCGCTGGTTATTTCGAACATGATCGGGACCGGCATTCTCACCACCTCCGGTTTTCTCGCCGGCCAACTCGGCTCGGCGCGGTTGGTGCTGGCGATTTGGGGTGTGGGCGCGGTATGCGCGCTGGCCGGGGCCTTCTGCTATTCGGAATTGGGCGTCAACTTTCCCAGCTCCGGCGGCGAGTATGTTTATCTCACGGAGGCCTACGGACCCACTTGGGGCTTCATGACGGGCTGGATCTCATTCTTCGCCGGGTTCTCCGCGCCCATCGCGGCGGCGGCGCTGGCATTTTCCGATTACCTCGGCCATTTTTTCGGCGCCCTGAAGCTCGGGACAACGCGTATGGGGGCGCCCCAGATTCTGGCCAGTGCGATCATCGCGCTCTTCACTTTCATCAATTGTCTGGGCATTCGCCGCACGGCGCGGGTTCAAAATGTACTGACTTCGTTGAAGATTTTGATCATTCTGACTTTCCTGATCATGGGATTCGCTTTCGGGCAGGGAAGCTGGGAAAACTTCACGCATCCGGCGGTGCGTACGTCCATCACGCCGTTGTTCGCGCAATTTTTCGTGAGCCTGTTTTACATCTACGTTTCCTACAGCGGTTGGAACGCGGCCACTTATGTGGCCGAGGAATTGAAGCAGCCGGCTCGCACGCTTCCCCTGTCGCTGGCGTACGGAACCGCTCTGGTTGCGGCGCTATTCATCGGCCTGAACGTGTTGTTCATCTATGCGGTGCCCTTGGAATCGATGAAGGGCGTGGTGGCGGTGGGCGCGCTTGCGGCTCAGCATCTTTTCGGACCTGCGGTGGCCGGGATTTTCAGCGCGGCGATGGCGCTTTCCTTGTTGGCGACTGTAAATGCCGAGGTCACCATCGGCCCGCGGGTTTACTACGCGATGGCCAAGAACGGCGCATTTTTTAGCATGGCCGCGAAAGTGGACCCGCGCTGGCACACACCCGTTATCGCCATCCTTTGCCAAGGAGTCTGTGCGGTGCTCATGACCGTCAGTCCGTTTCTCAATCTGCTGCTCTATATTGGACTCTTGCTCAATTTTTTTGCCGTGCTCTCGGTGGGTTCGCTCTTTATTTTCCGCCGGCGGCCGGGCTGGCAGAAGCTGGGCGTGGTGAGTTTCGCCTATCCACTGATCCCCGCGTTTTTCGTGGCGGTGGGCGTGTGGATGACGGTGCTGGGCGTGATGCTTCGCCCGGGAATTTCAGCGGTCGCGGTGCTCACCGTTGCCGCCGGCGCCGTCGTGTACCACTTCAGACTTCGGAAAATTCAGGCGATTTGATCTTCTTAGTGGTATTCTCCTGTGTACGATTGGACCGGACCAATCGAGCCCCAGCACGAACGAGGACTGGCAAAAATGTATAGGCGGATTCTTGTGTTGACTGCGCTGGGGATGGGATTCTCCGGCATCGGGAGCGCTCAGCCTCTCGTAATCGAAAAACAGATGCTGGTCGGTACTTGGAAGCTGGTGTCGGTCTCAAATGTAACCGACAAAGGCGTCGTCAGTGGTGAAGCGTATGGCCCAAATCCGATCGGCTTTCTCACTTACACGGCTGATGGCAGAATGATGGGCATTCTTACGAATGGGGGGCGCAAGCCACTCTCGAAGGGTTGGAAAGTGGCTCCTGCCGAGGAAAAAGCCGAAGCATTTTCGACAGCCCTTGCCTACGCTGGTACGTTTACAGTGAGCGGCGATAGAGTGACTCACCATGTCGAAGCCGCAACTGATCCGAACCGGGTGAATAAAGATCTGGTCCGCATAGTCGTGAGGCTAGAGGGCGATCGAGTGACATTGCGGACGGTGGAGCCCGTGGCTTGGGACGACGGAGTGCGATACGCCTACGCGGAGCTGGTGTGGGATCGGATGAGGTAGGAGCTCAGGCTCCGTAAAGCGACGGCGTAAAGCTCGCGGGCGCCTGCAGCAGTTCCAGCAGCGCCTGTCCCGCGCGATGGAAGCGCTTCTTCCTGCGGTGCACAATGCCGACCGGGCGAAACAACTCAAAGCCCGCAATCCGAATGGGAATCAGCCGCCCTTGCGCTACCTCTTCTTCCATCACGCGCGCCGGCATGATGCTGACGCCCTCTCCGTGCGCCACTGCTTCCTTGATCATCTGAATATTGTCGAAGTGCAATGTGATGTTCACGTGCACGTGACGCTCGCGCAGGAAGCGGTCGATGTCCTTCCGGATCGGAAGGTCTTCGTCGAAGCCGATGAAGTCCAGACCGTCCAGATCCTCAGGCGCGACTTCCGAGTTCTTCGCCAAAGGATGATAGGGCGAAGCAGCCACCGCCATCTCCTCGCGCCTCCACGGAAGGACCGTCACTTCCTTGGTGGGCTCGGGGTAGCTCATGAGGCCGAGGTCGGCTTGGTCCGTGGCTACCGCTTCGTACACCTTTTCCGGACGAAGGTATTGCACTTCGATGCGAGCCTGAGGATATCGTCGAACAAACTCCGTTTCCAGGCGCGACAGTTCCGATAGCCCAACAGAGTAAATAGAAGCCACGCGAACGATGCCTTCCACTTCGCCTTTCAACACATCGAGCGCTACTTGAAATTCATCGCGCCGGCTCAAGATATCGCGGCACATGTCGAGATAAAGCTTCCCGGCTTCGGTAACCGTCAGAGGACGGCTACCGCGATCCAGCAGTGTCATCCCCATCTGCTCCTCCAGATCCTGGAGGTACTGACTGACGGCGGACTGGCTGATGCCGTTCAGCCCGCCGCCTTTACTGAGGCTCCGGGTGTGCGCCACATCTCTGAAAAGCTTCAGGCGATCGAAATCCATACCACGCTCATAGTATTAGATTTACTAATTAAGTGTCAACTTACTTTTCTGCTTATCTAATATTGCTCGGCCCAAACAGTACTGATATACTCAGGCATGGTCGGACTCCCAGTTGAGCAGGGTCTCTACGATCCCAGAAACGAGCACGATGCGTGTGGCATCGGTTTCGTGGTCAATATTCAAGGCGTGCAGTCGCATGACATCATCGTCAAGGGACTGCAAATCCTGATCAACCTGGCTCATCGCGGCGCCTGCGGATGCGATCCCGAAACGGGCGATGGCGCTGGAATCCTGATTCAGATCCCGCACAAGTTCCTTGCGCGGGAATGCGCCGAACTGGGCTTTACGTTGCCGGCAGTGGGCGAATACGGCGTGGGCATGGTGTTTCTCCCGGTAGAGCCATCGCACCGGTTGTTGGCCGAGGGAATCCTGGAGCGGATCGCGCGCGAAGAGGGACTCACGGTGCTCGGGTGGCGCGACACGCCGGTGGAGGCGGACGCCATTGGCCGCATTGCGCGCGCGTCGCAGCCCTACATCGAGCAGATTTTCATTGGCGGCGTGCAAGGCATGTCGACCGATGAACTCGAGCGCAAGTTGTACATTGTCCGCAAACGAGCCGAGTCGGAAATCGCGGTGAGCGACCTGCCCGACAAAAGCTTCTTCTACATTCCGTCGCTGTCGGCGCGCACCATTATCTACAAAGGCCTGTTGCTCGCGAATCAAATCTCGGAGTTTTACAAGGAGCTGAGCGACCCCGACGCGGTGAGTGCGCTCTGCCTGGTGCACCAGCGCTTCTCCACCAATACATTTCCGTCCTGGCCGCTGGCCCACCCGTATCGCTATCTGTGCCACAACGGCGAAATCAATACGGTGCGCGGCAATGTCAATTGGATGCACGCGCGCGAGAAGGTGCTCTCCTCCGAACTCTTCGGCGCCGACTTGAAGAAGACCATGCCGGTGATCGCTCCGGGTGGCAGCGATTCGGCTTCGCTCGATAACGCGGTCGAATTGCTGACGCTCTCCGGTCGCAGTCTGCCGCACGTGATGGCGATGCTGATTCCCGAAGCCTGGGACGCCGACAGCACCATGCGGCCGGAGAAGAAAGCATTTTACGAATATCACGCGTCTCTGATGGAGCCCTGGGACGGCCCGGCGGCGATCGCCTTCACCGATGGACGGTCCATTGGCGCCACGCTGGATCGCAACGGGCTGCGGCCGGCGCGTTATCTGGTGACGCACGATGGCCTGGTCATCCTGGGATCGGAAGCAGGCGTACTTCCGGTGAAGCCGGAAGAGGTGAAGTTCAAGGGACGGCTCCAGCCGGGCCGGATGCTCCTGGTGGACACCGAGGAAGGGCGCATCGTTCCCGACGAGGAGCTGAAGGAGCGCCTCTGGAGCCGGAAGCCTTACGGCGAGTGGCTGAAGGCGAATCAGATCACTCTGGACAGTCTGCCTGAGCCTCCCCGCGTTTACGAATCGGATCTGGGCAGCATCGTGATGCGGCAGCGGGCCTTCGGCTATACCGACGAAGATTTACGCGTGCTGATGCTGCCGATGGCGGAGAAGGGTGAAGAGCCCCTCGGTTCTATGGGCACCGACACGCCGCTGGCTTGTCTTTCCGACAAGCCGCAGCCGCTGTTCCACTACTTCAAGCAGTTGTTTGCGCAGGTAACGAACCCGGCCATCGATCCCATTCGCGAAGAGCTGGTCATGTCGCTGACCAGCTACATTGGGACCGAGCGCAACATACTGGAAGAGACGCCGCAGCACTGCCACACGCTGAAGCTGCCGCATCCGCTGCTGACCAATCGCGATTTGGAGAAGTTGCGCCGGGTTTCGGCCGGCGATTTGCTCGCCAACACGCTGCCCATGCTTTTTCGAGTGGCCGGCGGGGAAAAGGAATTAGAGCGCGCCTTGGATGGTCTGTGCCGCCGCGCTTCGCTCGCGGTGCGTTCGGGCTATAGTCTGCTGATCCTTACCGACCGGGGCATGGATGAGGAGTACGCGCCCATTCCAAGCTTGCTGGCGCTTTCGGCGGTGCACAACTACCTGGTTCGGGAAGGCACGCGCACGCAAGTGGCGTTGATTATCGAATCCGGCGAACCGCGCGAAGTGATGCACTTCTGCCTGCTGATCGGCTATGGCGCGAGCGCGGTGAATCCATATCTGGCGATCGAGACGCTGGAAGATCAGGCCGCGCGCGGGCACCTGCCTGCCGGGCTCACGTTTGAAACGGCCTTGAAGAATTACAAGAAGGCCATCAACAAAGGCCTGCTGAAGGTTTGCTCCAAGATGGGCATTTCGACGCTGCAGAGTTATCGCGGCGCTCAGGTTTTCGAAGCCATCGGCTTGAATAAATCGTTGATCGACCGTTATTTTACCGGCACCGCATCGCGCATTGAAGGCGTTGGCCTGGATGTGCTTGCGCTCGAAGCCAAGATGAAGCACGATTACGCGTTCGAAGCGATGTCGGAGGCGGACACGGAACTGGAAGTCGGCGGAAGCTACCAATACCGTGTGCGTGGCGAGCGTCATCTGGTGAATCCCATGACGGTCAGCAAACTGCAACACGCCGTCAGGCAGGAGAGCTTCCAGACATTCCAGGAATACTCGGCGCTGGTGAACAACCAGAGCAAAGAATTGTGTACTCTGCGCGGGCTGATGGAATTCAAGCTGGCGGAGAAACCCATCCCGATCGAAGAGGTCGAGCCGGCCAGCCAGATCGTGAAGCGTTTTGCCACCGGCGCCATGTCCTTCGGGTCGATTAGTAAAGAGGCTCATGAAACCCTGGCAATAGCGATGAACCGGATCGGCGGGAAGTCCAACACCGGCGAGGGCGGGGAAGACGAGGAGCGCTTCCAGCGCGACGCCAATGGCGATTGGCGGCGCAGCGCAATCAAGCAGGTAGCTTCGGCGCGATTCGGCGTCACGGCCCACTACCTGGTGAACGCCGATGAGTTGCAGATCAAGATCGCGCAAGGCGCCAAGCCCGGCGAGGGCGGCCAGTTGCCCGGCCACAAAGTGGATGAAACGATCGCGCGCGTGCGCCATTCCATTCCCGGCGTGGGCTTGATTTCGCCGCCGCCGCATCATGATATTTACTCCATTGAGGATTTGGCGCAGCTCATCTACGATCTGAAGAACGTAAACCCGGCGGCGCGAATTTCGGTGAAGCTGGTGGCCGAGGTCGGTGTGGGAACCGTGGCCGCGGGCGTCGCCAAAGCGCATGCCGACGTGGTGCTGATCAGCGGCTACGACGGAGGCACCGGCGCTTCGCCGCTCACGTCGCTCAAACACGCCGGTATCCCCTGGGAGCTCGGGTTGTCGGAAACGCAGCAGGTGCTGGTGCTGAACGATCTGCGCAGCCGTGTGCGCGTGCAGGCCGACGGAAAACTGCAGACCGGCCGCGACGTAGCCGTTGCCGCGCTGCTGGGCGCTGAAGAGTTTGGATTTTCCACCATGCCGCTGGTGTCGATGGGCTGCATCATGATGCGCAAATGCCATCTGAACACTTGTCCGGTGGGCATCGCGACGCAGGACCCGGCGCTGCGGGCTAAGTTCCAGGGCACGCCCGAAAACGTCATCAACTTTTTCTTCTTCATCGCCGAAGAAGTGCGCGAATGGATGTCGAAGCTGGGCTTCCGCACGATGGACGAAATGGTGGGGCGCGTGGATCGTATCGAAATGCGCCGCGCTGTGAACCATTGGAAAGCGCGGGGCCTCGATTTCTCGGCGATTCTCTATAATCCGCAGGTGCCCCGCCGGGTGGGCCGGCGCTGCCTGATTGCGCAGGATCATGGCCTTAACGAAGCGCTCGACCATCAGTTGATCGAGCACGCCAAACCAGCGCTCGACGATAAGACGCCGGTGGAGTTCAGTGTGCCGATCCGCAACGTGCATCGCACCGTCGGCGCGATGTTGAGCGGCGAGATCGCACGGCGCTATGGATCCGCTGCCCTGCCGGACGACACTATCCGGTTCCATTTCTCCGGGTCGGCGGGCCAGAGCTTCGGAGCTTTCCTCGCCAAGGGCGTCACACTGACGCTGGAAGGCGATGCGAACGACTACGTGGGCAAAGGGCTGTGTGGCGGAAAGCTGGTAGTTTACCCACCGCGCACTTCTACGTTCCTGCCGGAAGAAAACATGCTGGTGGGCAACGTGGTGCTGTATGGCGCCACCTCGGGCGAAGCATTCTTCAACGGAATGGCGGGCGAGCGCTTTGCCGTTCGAAACTCGGGCGCGACGGCGGTGGTGGAATCGGTCGGCGATCATGGCTGCGAGTACATGACCAACGGACTGGTTGTCGTGCTCGGCCGCGCCGGCCGCAACTTCGCCGCGGGCATGAGTGGCGGAATTGCGTTCGTCCTGGATGAGACCGGCGAATTTTCAAGCGTCCTGTGCAATCAAGCCAGCGTGGACCTGGAGCCTGTGGATTCGGCAGACATGCAAGCGTTGCAGAACTTGGTCACCAGACATGTTGAATTAACCGGCAGTCCGCGCGGCAAATGGATTCTCGAAAACTGGGGCGAGATGCTGCCGAAGTTCGTGAAGGTGTTCCCCCACGAGTACAAACGAGTTCTTGGCATCCCGAAGTATCAGGCTGCCGAGGCGGAAGTGAATCATCTGCATAGCGTGCAAGGCGCGGCGTTGAAGCAAGAGGCCGCGCATGGGTAAAGACACCGGCTTCTTCGAGTACACGCGGGAAACCCCGGGGCGCAGGCCGGCCGCCGAACGCATCAACGATTGGTTTGAGGTCTATCGGGATTTTCCCGAGGACAAAGTTCGCACCCAGGGCGCGCGGTGCATGGACTGTGGCGTTCCCTTCTGCCATACCGGCTGCCCGCTCAATAACATCATTCCGGATTGGAACGATCTGGTTTATCGCGACCGGTGGCGCGAGGCCATCCGCGTCCTGCATTCGACCAACAATTTTCCCGAGTTCACCGGGCGCATCTGTCCCGCGCCATGCGAAGCCGCGTGCGTGCTAGGCATCAATGAGCCGCCGGTCGCGATTAAGGTGATCGAGAAAACGATCGTTGAACATGCCTTCCAGGAGGGTTGGATCCAGCCGGAACCGCCCTTGCGGCGCACCGGGAAGAGCGTGGCGGTGGTGGGGTCGGGTCCCGCTGGATTGGCCGCCGCGCAGCAGCTCAATCGCGCTGGGCATTCGGTGACGGTGTTTGAAAAGTCCGATCGCATCGGCGGATTGCTGCGCTATGGCATCCCCGAGTTCAAAATGGAGAAATGGGTGCTCGACAGGCGGCTGGATCAGATGATCGCCGAGGGCGTCGAATTTCGAACCGGCGTCAACGTCGGACAAACCATCACGGGCGATCAGCTACAAAAGCAGTTCGATGGCATCCTGCTGGCCGGCGGCGCCGAACAGCCGCGCGATCTGCCGGCGCCGGGCAGGGAATTGAAGGGCATCCATTTCGCCATGGAGTTTCTGCCGCAGCAAAACAAACGTTGCGCGGGGGACGAAGTGCCCGATCAGATTCTGGCCACCGGCAAGCACGTGGTGATTATCGGCGGCGGCGACACAGGCGCCGATTGCCTGGGCACCTCGCATCGGCAGAAAGCGGCTTCAGTCCATCAGTTCGAGATCATGCCGATGCCGCCGAACGATCGTGCGCCGCAGACCCCCTGGCCGTTGTGGCCGCTCCAATTGCGCGTAGAAAGCTCGCACGAAGAAGGCGGCGTCCGGGAATGGAGCATGGCCACCGCTTCGTTCACCGGCGATGAGCATGGCCGGGTGAATAAGCTGCACGGGATTCGTGTGGGTCCAGCGCCCAAGTTCGAGCCGATCCCGGGGTCCGAATTCACGCTAGACGCCGATCTGGTGCTGCTCGCCATGGGATTCACCGGGCCAGTGAAGCGGGGACTGCTGGAGCAGCTCGGCGTGGCGCTGGATGGGCGCGGCAACGTTTCCACCGACGCCAATTACGCGACCAGTGTTCCGGGCATCTTCGCCGCGGGCGATCTGCGGCGCGGACAATCCTTAGTAGTGTGGGCGATCGCCGAAGGCCGCCAGGCCGCCGAGGGCATGCATCGCTATTTGATGAACGCGGAAAGCTTAGCCGCGGGCCACGCTTAGCAGTTCAGCCACAGATAAACACAGATGAACACAGATTGAAAATCCGTAAGGCCTTGAGTTCGGATCTGAGTTCATCCGTGTTCATCTGTGGCCAACTATCGGCTGCCCAGACTCAAGAACGCGATTCCGACCAGGATCAGCCCCACGCCGGCCAGCTTCACCTTCGTGATCACTTCATGGAAGAAGAGCCGCGACCACACCAGCGTGCAGACATACCCGAGCGAGACCAGAGGAAACAGCACCGACAGTTCGCCGTTCGACATGCCTTTTACGTACAGCACTGATGACACCAGGTAAGTGCCAATCCCCACTGCCAGCCGCCAGTTGAAGGCGATGCTGGTCCAATGGCGGTTCACTGCGTGAGCGCCCGATTTCAGAAATATCGCGCCCACCGAGCCGATCACAGATCCGATGAGAACCAGAACCATGGAAGAGACTGGGGTGGTCATTTCGAGCCGCCACTCCCCCAACCCAAGACTCCTACGCCGCAAATGATCACGAGCAATCCGACGATCTTAAATGGATTCATGCTCTCGTGGAACGCCACGACAGCAGTGATCGTTGTCCAAACGTAGCCCAGAGCGATCAGCGGATACAGCACCGAAAGCTCGCCGTGACGCAGAGCGTAAACGAACATTACGGTAAACAGGCCGTAAAGGCAGTAACCGGCGAACAACTGGGGTATGGTGAAAATCCCAATCATGGTCGCCACCAGACCCGCATGGGATAGGCGATTGGCGCCCAGTTTGATCAAATATTGCCCAACGGCGACCAGCAGCGTGCAGGCCAGCACGATGAAAATGGCCAGCTTTCGCTTCGCGGGATCGGGAACGTGTACCTCGGGCGCGGATGTCGCGGGCGTCAATATTCCTCCAAGCCTTCATCATAACAATCGGCTAGACGTAGAATAAGATTATGGTTCAAGGGTCCGCTGGCGCGTCACTATCGGTGGCGTCGCCTGTCCAAAACCACGTGGACCGGTTCTTTGAGCTATCCCTGCTGGGTTTGCTGGCGAGCGGCTTCCTGGCCGTAGCCGGCTCCGGCTATCTGGATTTGCCAACCATCGTCCTGACCTCAGCCGCCCTATTGACCCGCGCGCTGCTGGTCACCGGCCTGATCCGCTTCGAATTGCCGCCGATGGTGGTAACCCTGGTCACCTTGGCGTACATTGCTTTCTACCCGGTCGACAACTTCTATATTTCCCGAGCTTTCATTCCGGCCGCGATCCATCTGGTGTTCTTCGTGGCCGTGGTCAAGATTCTGACCGCCCGGACGGATCGCGATTACCTGTATCTGAAGGTGATCGCTTTTCTGGAATTGCTGGCTGCCTGCATTGTTTCTGCGAGCTTCAACTTTTTCGTGTTCCTGTTGCTCTTCCTGTTGCTCGGCGTCGCGACGTTTGCGAGCAGCGAGATTCGCCAATCGCGCAAACGCGGGTATTCGCCCGCCAGGATTACCGGCGCCGGAGTGACCGGGCGATTGATCGGCGTAGTTCTTTCGGTTTCTTTCGCCATCCTGGTCATCACCGCAGGTCTGTTCTTTTTCCTGCCGCGCACCGCGCGCGCCGCTTTCCAGCACTTGGTATCGCATCGCTACCATCTGGCGGGTTTCTCGAACCACGTCTCGCTGGGCGAGATCGGCGAAATTAAGCAAGAGAACGTCCCGGTGATGCACGTAAAGATGGATCGTCCGCAAGACCGCGCGCTGGCGCTGAAGTGGCGCGGCGCGGCGCTTTCGGAGTTTAATGGACGCGCCTGGTTCAATCGCCCGGGGCCCGGCCAGATTCTGCAGCCCGATCGGGCGAAGTTGATGCGCTTGGACGACGAGTCGCCGCACCGCGAGGGCCGGTACATCTCCTATGCCGTTTACCTCAGCGACTTGGCTCAGGATGCTTTGTTCTTCGCCGGAAGCCCACAATACCTGCGGATCGATTCGATAGTCGTGCGGCGTCCTTTCGGGAACTACAGCGCGCAGTTTAGCGATGCGCGCACGGTGTCCTACCAGGTCTACAGCCGCTTGGATTCGCAGGCGCCCGCCGCGGACCCGGCGTCGGTGGAACCGCTCCCAGCCGATGCTCGCGCAGCCTATCTGCAATTGCCTCGCTTGGACCCTCGCATCAGCGCACTGACCAAGAACATTGTTGGCGGCGAAACATCCCCCGCCACCCAGGCGATCCTGCTGCAGAAATATCTGCGCGCCAACTATGGCTACACACTCGAACTCCCCAAGGTAGAGCCTGACGATCCGCTCGCTTTCTTTTTGTTCCATCGCAAGAAGGGCCACTGCGAGTACTTCGCTTCCTCGATGGCCGTGATGCTGCGCGTGCTCGCAATCCCATCGCGCGTAATCACCGGCTTCCAGAGCGGAGTTTACAACCCGATCAGCGGCTCGCAACTGATCCGAAGCTCCGATGCGCACAGTTGGGTGGAGGCCTGGCTGCCGGATCGCGGCTGGACCACATTCGATCCGACCCCGCCCGATCCGAATGCCCCAGAGCTTGCCGCATGGACGCGATTGAGCTTCTACGCCGACGCGGTCGACGTCTTCTGGCAGGACTGGGTTTTGAACTACAACCTGGAGCGCCAGCTGCAACTTGCATCGCGCGTGGGCGAATCCAGCCGGCACATCCGGTTGAATTGGTCCGAAGGTCCTCGATTATGGACCGGACGCAATTGGAGCGGTCTGCGGGATTTTGCGAGTCGTTACGGGTTCGTGTTGTTCGGCGGGTTAGCGCTGGCGCTGCTCGGCAAGTTCCTGGGACGCGATGGATGGCGTTGGTGGAGCACGCGTCAGCGGCTTCTCAAGGTGCAGCGCGGGGAAGGTCAGGCGTCCGACGCCACGCTGCTCTATCGACGCATGTTGAAGGCGCTGCATCGTCGCGGCATTGAAAAACCCGTGTGGCTGACGCCCTGCGAATTCGCGCGTGTCTTGCAGGAGCCGGAACTTTCGCTGCTGGTGGAGGATTTCACCAGCGCCTATAACGAGCTGCGCTTTGGCGGAAACCCGGAAGCTGCCGGACGGATCTTCGTATTACTGGAGCGATTGGAAACCGCGCCTTAGTTTGGAGCCAGCGGGATATCGACCACCAGCGGCGCGGGTGGCGCCCGCGGCGGCTCGGCAAACGCCGGCCTTACCGCGCCATTCACAACTCCACCTATACCGCCCCTTAATTGTCCAAGCGCAGCCGACGGGGCCGCGGGTACGACAATCAGGCGCAGCCTCTCGCCGGCACGGGCGATCTTGATGGGACTGCTCGGAATCTGAATCGTGACGCCGGGCAACACCAGAGCTGCTGGGTCGCTTGCCGATTCGTTCGATGGATAAACGAGCTTCGAGTTTCCCGCCGTGTCCACTTGATACAACGCCAGGTAGCCCGCGATCTGAGTAGCAACGTTGACACGGACCCCGTTCCCATCCGGACCGCTGCGGACCACGGAATATCGCACCAGTGGCCCTTGGTAAAGCGGAGCGCTGGAGGCAAAACCTGCGGAGAATTGTTGCCGAATCGCGGCTGGAAGGATGGGACGCACGTCCGCGGCGCGGAAGGCAGAGGCGAGTGGGGCATTGAACGGTCGGGCCGACTCGATCTGAACGGGCGCCGGGATCGCTTGCGCCCGGGGAGCGCGAACGGATGCGGATCGCTTCTTGGCTGCGGGCGGCGGCGCTGCCAATTTGGGCGTTACTTCGTTTGGCGCCGTCTTTGGAAACGGGGCCGGAGACGGGGCCGGGGACAAAGCCGGGGCCACGGCCGGCTCACGCATCGAGATCAGCTTAGGTGCGTTGGCGCGATTCATAAGGACGATCACGATCACCGCCGCCGCAGCGGGCATCGCCACCCCGAACGCCCATTGCCGCCACGAGAATCCCGGTCGGCCGGTAGGTTTGACCGGAGTTACCAGCGCCCGCCGGACTTGATCGCGCAACACTGGATCGTCCAGTAATTCCTTCAATGCATCTTCATTTTGCAGCGCGTTAAACAACTCCTGATCTTCCAGCGCGGCTTCGAAAAGAATCCGGCGCTCGTCCGCGCTGAGCGCGTCAGTCGCGTAGCCGCCGAGCAATTTGCGGATCTGGTCTTGCGTCATTCGCTCTTTTTCCCGTCCCGCATGTTCTCGATGAGCTGCTGGCGGCAGCGAAAATCCCAGGTGTAAATTGTGTTGAGGGAAGTTGCTCCGAAGATGGCCTGGATCTCCGCGAAGCTCTTGCCTTCCAGCTTCAGCGCCAGGAGTTTCCGGCAGCGCTCGCCCAGCCCGGAGATGGCCGCCATCAGACTGTCACGCGCCTCGCGCCGCTCCATCGCAGTCAGCGCGTCGATGCGTCCATCGGGCATTTGAATCTCGTCCGGGGACACTTGCGTGAACTCCCCATGCCTGCGCGCTTTCCTGCGGTGCGCCAGCATTTTGAAGCGGACGATCTTGAGCGAAAGTGGGAGAAGATCTTCCAGCCGGTCGAGTTCCCCGTACTTCTCGTGCAGCAGGATCAGGACTTCCTGCGCCAGATCCTCCGCCGCATCTCTCTGCATTCTAGATGCCGCAAAGCCCACGATCCTTTCGCGCAGCTTGCGCAGGATCTCCTCGCGCGAGCCCGGAGCCTGGTCCAGACTCTTGGTGGACGTTGATCCCATGGAACGATTACCGACCAAAGGATACTGCTTCGGCGCCCTCCGACACAACCGCGCGTGGTACACTCAATTTTCCGTAAGTCTGAAATACTGTGGTTTCCCGCCGTGCTTGGTTGAAGGGCGCCGCGCTAACTGTCGCCGCGCCGATGATTCAGCGAGGGCGTTTCTGCCTCCATGCCGAAGGCGCTCTTGCGCCAAACGAAGCTGCGTATTCCACCCTGGCTCTCGACCTGGTTCGCCGCTCCACTGTCATTGACATGCTCGGCCTGCTGACGCTGAATTATTCCAAGCTGTCGTCGTGGGAGGCGCAGCCGGCCTGCTTCGCGCCTCACGATTTCCAGAGACTGCGCGCTTCCGGTATCACGATTTTTCACCCAGCGGTGGGCTTTACCGAAGGCGACGTTTATGGAAGCTCGCTGCGCGATA
>Ga0182024_10007103_pt1 | contig 24281 bp, 20 predicted proteins | sample P32metaG_FD_120480 | JGI IMG/M metagenome (GOLD analysis project Ga0182024, IMG submission 120480) | Permafrost microbial communities from Stordalen Mire, Sweden - P3-2 metaG (Illumina Assembly) | ecosystem: Environmental > Terrestrial > Soil > Wetlands > Permafrost | place: Sweden: Stordalen...
AGATGAGAAATTAGCGAAGGGGACGCCGCCGGTGCGCCAGATAGACCACGGCGGCGTTATCTACTTGCCTGCTATGCGGTAAACACGCTCACCATTTTCACGCTTAGCCGACTGAACGGGGAGCCCCATCTTTTTCTGTAAGGCGACGCTGAGGAAGCCACGCACTGAGTGGGGTTGCCAGCCGGTTGCCTTCCGGAGTTCCTGTAGCGAGGCTTGTTCCGGTAGCACTGGCTGAAGTGCCAATGGCTTTCAACCAAGATATGAAGGCCATTATTCCGGGTCCTCGCATCCAGCCGAATTTCCTGCTCTACGCGCTGGTGGCCTTCAGGCAACATCTCTTTCAAAAAGTCGGCCGTTCCGCCCACGGCACGATGACTCTGATGAGCAGCGAAATTGCGCAGTTCGGCATTCCTCTCCCTGACAAGCACACGCAACAGGAAGTCGCCTCAGCGATCGAAACCGTCGAGCGAAAGCATGAACAGCATCGGCGAAAGCACACCGTGCTTACCGCACTGTTTCGCACGTTGCTACACGAGCTTATGACAGGGCACCTTCGCGTCCATAATATGGACTTGTCGGACCCGGCTGCCATGAAGGAATAGCCCCCCTATGCCCACTCCAGGAGAACACAAGACGGTTCAATCGCGCGATCCCATGCGCGCTGGACGACACGAGTCGGCGAGATCATACGACTGATCGGCTACACAGCAGGCGGTTTGCCGGGCAGTCGTATTCTGGACCGGTTGGCGATCCCGATCAGCGATGACACGGTGACTCGGTTTGTTAAGATTTCCAGCGATGGTTCGGCCAGTGATCCAACCCGACACATTGGAGTAGACGACTGGGCCTGGCGCAAGGGGCAGAGCTACGGGACCATTCTGGTGGATTTGGACAAGCGTCAGGTCATCGACCTGCTGCCCGACCGTTCGGTCGAGAGCTTGCAAGCCTGGCTGGAAAGGCATCCGGGTGTAGAAGTGATTAGTCGGGATCGTTGCGGCATTTATGCCGAGGCCGCCGAACAAGGCGCCGCCAACGCAGTCCAGGTGGCCGATCGGTTTCATTTGTTCCTGAATCTCTCCACCACCATCGAAAGAGCACTGGAGGAACGGAGCCCTGAACTTTGCCTTCCCGCCCCGGCGCCGGAACAGCAAGCCATCGAAGTCCCACTGCCAAGCGAACGAAGAACGACAGTGGAGGAGCAACGAAAACAACAGCGCCGCCAGCGCAGACAGGAGCGCTACGAAAGAGTCATTGAACTGCATCGTCTGGGCCACACACAACGGGCCATCAGCCTTGAGGTCGGCATCCAGCGCAAAACGATTCGCCGCTGGTTACGCGCCGGTCAGTTTCCTGAGCGGAAGCCGGTGACCGGCCGTCGCAGCCATGTCTGCGAGTTCCATGAGTATCTGCAGCAACGTTGGAATCAGGGCTGCCATAACGCGACTCGCCTTTTTCAGGAGATCCGGGCACGGGGCTATCATGGCAGTCGTCAGATGGTTTCTCATCATGTCACCTCCTGGCGGCCTCATCCGGGATTAGGTTCCTCATCGAAGAAGCGAAGACTCGACCGCATCGCACCCAAGCATGCGGCCATCCTGACGTGCAGACCAACAGAGCGTCTGTCGGAACAGCAGCGAATTTTGTTCGAGCAGGTCGCAGTAAACTGTCCAAGCATTCGATCCATGCGGTTCCTGGCCCTGGATTTTCGCGAAGCCATCGCCACGCACGACAAGGATGGCATGCTGCATTGGATTCGCACCGCGACCAGTCCGGCATCGGACCTCTGGTTCGATTCGCCTATGGCTTGAAAAAGGACTTCAACGCGGTCATCGCAGCGGTGGAAACTTCCTGGAGCAACGGCCAGACTGAAGGACAGATCAATCGCCTCAAGGCTATCAAGCGCCAGATGTATGGGCGTGCTGGATTCCATTTACTTCGAGCGCGCGTCCTGCCCTATCACGCCATGGCACCCTGATCTGCACCGAAATTGCGGAAGATCCTCATTTCTCGCGAGTGCCGAAGCAAGCAGTGCCCACTTGCTTTTGATGTCGGCGCTAGAGTGAAGCCCAGTGTTTCCGCGCCAAGTTCGCCTTGCACGAACTGTCATAACATGCCTTCCGCAGTCAGCTGGCGCTGAGGATCGAATTTTGCCCAGCGAAACCTGTGATGAGCGATCAGGGGTTATCAATTCAAAGTTGCCCAAGGCACCGCATCGCCGGGGGGGAACTGCGGAGAGAGAGATTTGCTGGCCCACCTTGGCCCATATTGCCCCACGACATACGTATCTCATTGATTCTTATGGCGGAGAGAGAGGGATTCGGACACTGGAGGCGTTAATAGAAGCTGTAAGTTACGGATTCGTCATTGCAGGGCGTGCCGTAGTTGCCGTGCCTGCCGTTGCGCCTTGCACGCTATTGCACGCTGCGCGGGCGTCGAGGCGATTCGGTCCTTCAGTAGCGGCCGATGCCGCGCCCTCAAGGCACGGTTTTTCGAGTATCGAGTGGGCTCGGTGCTTGGCGGTCGCCGAATCTTCCGGGTGTAAGTCGGGGGTAGCCACATTCTGAGAAGGAACTCTTAAGGTGGTATCCGCAAACCGTGCATCGCCGCGTTCAATTTCCGGGCAGTTCGTCATCCATCGTCTTGGCTATTAGGGGCGTGTTAGGTCTTGTGTCTGTAACCGACGCCGGCGACACAGACAGGAAAGACTATCGCGCCGCGATGGAGGAGCGTCGCCGGAACGCGGAGCGAGGATTCGCGAGTCGGTAAAGGCACCACGTTTAGCCGGTAGCCTCGCTGAACTGGACGGCGGCACAGAAGGCAGACTTGCAGAACTACTGCCACAGTGGCTACGTGCCGAGTACGAGCCTCATAAATCTTCTTGTGGTTGTGGCCGAAGCGCGAGATCATCATGATATGGTTCGCGTTCAGAAGTTCAAACACATTTTGGCATTGGCGGGAATCATCGTCGGCGCCGGCCTGATGTGCCCGGCAGTCGCACAACAGCCGCAATCTGAGCCCGACAAGCACTGGACCACCCCCAGAACTCCGTGGGGAGAGCCTAACTTGCAGGGTATTTGGCCCCTCAACCATCTGATCGCTACACCATTCCAGCGGCCGGAGAAGTACGGTAACCGCCGGTCCCTGACCGATGAGGAATACGCCGCTGCGCAGAAAAGCGCGGACGCTCGAAACAAAAGCTTTGAGTCCGGAGCGATCCCGCAGGCCGACTCCGGCACCCAAGTGATGCGGCTGACATCTTTGATAAGCGAGCCAGCCAATGGACGCTTCCCCGCGTTGACGCCCCAGGGCAAGGAGTTATATGAGAAGATGCACGGCAGTTACAAGCCGGGCCAAACCGTCTTTGACAGCCCCGACGACTTCGATAGCTGGGACCGCTGCATCACGCGCGGCATGCCGGTTTCAATGTTGCCGCGCAATTACAACAACGGCATTCGGATCATGCAGTCTCCGGGCTATGTTTTAATCGCGCTCGAAATGGCCCACGAGGTCCGGATTATTCCTACCGACGGACGCCCGGTGCTCGACCCGTCAGTCAAAGAGTGGTTGGGTGAATCGCGGGGACATTGGGAAGGCAATACGCTGGTAGTGAATACAACAAACTTCAACGGCAAAACAGACATGACCAACGCCGGCGTTCCGGGTTCTCCCCCACTAAATCCGACATCGGAGAACATGCGGATCACGGAACGCTTCACACGAACCGCGGACGATACGATTGAATATCAAATGAGGATAGAGGACCCGGAGATAGTGGTAAGTCCGTGGGCGGTCGCGTTTCCGTTGAAGCTGGATGACAAGTATCAGATGTTCGAGTACGCCTGCCACGAAGGGAATACGGCAATTCGTGGTTATATCGAGACGTCGCGTTACGAGCGGATGCATAAAACATCAAAGTAGGTATGCATGCGCTGAGCGAAGGACTGGCGATTACTTATCCTGCTTGTCCTGTCCGTCCCTAGTTCCCGAGCCGCCCATATCCAGTTTCCTGCCGTCGGGAAATATGATATCCCGCGAACTCCCGCGCAGCGAGCCATCCTTCGCCTGGAAGGCGATAACTTTTATTCTTGTTCCGGCGGGGAGCGAATTCCTATTCCAGCCCAGGCGCAGCAGTACCGACGGCGATCCGCCTTCAATTCGCCAACGTTCCACCGTGCCGTCCGCTTTCGTCACATCGATTGTCAGCCAGGAATGCGGATTCACCCATTCCATCTGGACAACCTTCCCATCCAGCGTGACCTCCTTGTTCCGGTCGAACTCCGCGGAAAAAGAATGATGCGCGGACACGGGCAATGCTGCCGCCATCAGCGCGCCGGCGCTTACTATCGCTTTCAAAAGTCCGCTATTCATTTTGTTCATTGGGCTCACTCCTTGTCCTACTTTTTGACGTCGGGCTTGGGCTGCAGCAAGTCGTGATATAGCAGCATATCGGTGTAGGGAACGCACTTGTGTTCCAGCAACTGGGCATTATTGTCAATGAGCCGGTACAAAGGCATCTCGATGGCCCAGGGCTTGGAGAAGGTTTGCGGATCATCCAACGTTGCTTCATACCAAATGTGGTTTACGTCCAGAAGCTTGAAACGCTCCGTGACCTTCAACTGGTTGCTCGCAAAATTTCCGGCTCGATCGAACCACGACTGGCCGTTTTGCGAAGTGGTTGTGACCACCAGAACGTCGCCATCCCAACTTCCATTGGACTTGCCCATCCACGAATCCACCGGCAGGTCGGAATGATCCTTCATGTAAACGATTCTGTCGGTAGCAGCGAACGGATAAACCATCAGAAAATCACCGTCACCCTGGAAAATCTGGAACGGAAAATTCTGATAGGTGACGCGCGGAACCCCCAGCATGTAACACTTCGCTTCCGGGTCGGCCTCAGGCCACTTCGAGCGGTTTTCGTTGCGCTTCTTAAGCGCTTCCGGTAAATAGGGAATGGCGCCGCCGCCGCGCAGCACGCTTTTACCCGCTGGGATGACGGCAATGGCGCCGAGCTGCCAGAAATCTTTACTCCACCCCTCCACGGAATGGCCTTCCAGATTCCAATAGGCCGTGTTCAGCGCCTGCCAGATACCGTTGAAGTTCGGATGCCCGCCGATAGTTGCCGGACGATCCAGTTGCTGCGCCGGAGCGGCGAGAACGGCTAATAACATCGCCGTCGCCGCCATGATCGTGCGGCCGAATCGATGTTGCAAGCTATAACTCTTCTTGTCGATTGATACTACGCCCATCTTCATCACGAATCTAAAGTGGCAGGGAAACCCGGTTTCAATCCCGCCGGGAACATGCCTCGGCTGACGCAACGGAGCTTATCACGCGACATTTCCGTGAGTAAATAACCAATTAGGGGTGTTCACGAAAGGGAAGCGCGAAGACCACTAGTCCTCGCCCCTTGAGCGAACCTCCGTCGGCGGCGACGATCGCCACATACTGCCTTCCATTGCGACCCCGATATGTCATGGGAATCGCGGTGGCGATGTGATCCAGTTTTGTTGCCCAAAGTTCTTTGCCCGTCTTGGACTCGAAAGCGCGGAAGCGGCGGTCTGTGGTGGATCCGATAAAAACAAGGCCGCCCGCGGTAGCAATGGCTCCGGCCGTGTTGCTGGCGCCGGTACGTTGTTTCTCAGGAGGCAGGATGTCGCTCACTCCTAGAGGAACCTGCCACGCGATATCGCCAGTGGCGGCATTTACCGCAAGCAGCCGGCCCCATGGTGGTTTGTAACACGGCAAACTGCCGACAGTGCGGCCGTCCGGGTCACGCACCGGCGCATTGAAGCCGCCGATGCCACGCGGACTGGTTCTTACATACGGCTCTAAACCTTCGGTATTGCCCGGCGTGTACTTCGGATTTTTCTCCATCCAGCCGACGGCCGGCGAATCCTTGGTATTTACGAAAATATATCCCAGCCCCGGATCAATTGCCGTTCCGCCCCAATTCGCGCCGCCAGTAAAACCGGGGAAGACGATAGAGGGCTTGGATGGCTTGTCGTCTTCGTGATAGAGGAAGGGCGTGAAAGGCCCTCCGTTATAGAATCCTCCAGTTCGATTCCACAGCTCTAGACACGCTGCTGCATGATCGGCTGTAGTGTCCGCCGCCGTTACCAAATCGTCTTTGGTAAAGCTGACTCTGGAAATCGGCGGCGGCTTGAGGGGGAATGGTTGAGTCGGTGAGTACCACTCCCCCGGAACATCTCCCTGCGCCACAGGCCGGTCTTCCACTCCGAAAACCGGCTTTCCGGTCACTCGATCGAGAATGAACATGTATCCGGACTTGCCCACCTGCACCAAGGCTGGAATCCTTTTCCCGTCTTTGGTGATGTCGATGAGGCTGGGCGCGGGAGGCAGGTTGTAATCCCACAACTCGTGGCGAACGGTTTGAAAATACCACTTCAGCTTTCCGCTTTCTGCGTCCACCGCGACCAGGGCGTTGCCGAAGAGGTTGGCGCCTGGCCGGTCACCACCGTAGAAATTCGCGCCAGGTCCGCTCACCGGCAAATAGAGAATACCGCGCGCTTCGTCAACCGTGAGAGCGAACGCCCAAACATTGTTTCCCGTCCGATTTTTCCAACTATCGGGCTTGAGCCAGGTCTCGTTTCCGGGTTCTCCCGGCCGCGGAATGGTATGAAATTCCCAAAGCTGCTTGCCGGTGCGGGCGTCGTATCCGTGCATGTCGCTCAACTGGCCGCCCGCTTGTTCCAGTTGGGGAGCGATGTGACGCTCTCCCGGACCGTAGTAATTGGTGCCGATCAGAAGGAGATTCTTATAAACGATCGGTGCGCCGTCGTAGGGCACGGTAAGCGAAACTTCACCCTCGCGCCCGAACCCAGGATCCACTTTACCGGTCTTCGCGTTTAACGCGACCATCTTACGGCCTGTAGTGAAGATGATGCGCGCAGGATTGCTGCGATCTCCCGGCCAATAGCCAACGCCACGGAACGACGCCACGCCGCCGTTCAGTTCGTAACTCCAAATCTCTTTGCCGGTATCCGGTTCCAGCGCTACTATGCGATCTCCGGCGGGTAAATACATCACGCCATTCACGACGATGGGCGTGATCTCCTGATAGAGTTCGGTGGGGCTCAACCCGGGAATCGTTTTTCCTTCCCGCTCGAAAGAGTAAGACCAGGCTTGAGACAAGGTAGAAACATTTTCCGTATTGATCTGCTTGAGCGGCGAAAATCGCGTGCCGGCTAGATCGTGCAGGAACATCGGCCAATCGCCGTCGTTCGCCGAACCGGCGCGCTGCGCCATCAACACACTAGGTAAAGCGGCGAACGTCAAAAGACAGATTGTGAGAGTGCGCGTCGGCATATCGTCTCTGGAAACTATGGCAGCGCGAAGGTGTAGATGGCGTTGTTCCCCGAAGTAGCCCTGAGCTCCGGCACTTCCTTGGACAGCTCCGGCACCTTCAGATTGTCGCCGGTCATTACGCAGATGTACTGCTTCCCTTTGGCCGAATAAGTGATGGTACTCACCGAGACATTGCCGCCAACAATTGTTTCCCAAAGCTTTTTTCCCGATTTAGCGTCGAAAGCGCGAAACCGGCGGCTCATGTCGCCGTGGAAGATCAGCCCGCCAGCTGTGGCCAACATCGCACCATTCCCTGGGGCGCGCCCCACATCGAAGCGCAGCATTTCGCCTGTGGAAAGATTGATTTTTGCGAGACCCGTAAGCGCATTCGGGTCGGAGCCCGGGCGCGGGATCACGGTCCAGCCTCCTCGGCCTTCCGGCCCGTCCAACTTCAGATCGCGGCAATTATCGATGTAGGAGACGTATAACGAATTGGTTTCCGGGTCGTAAGCCGTGGGCCAATAGCTGCGCGTATTCCAATAGCAGACCACGTGCTCTTCGCCTGGTTTCTTGAACACCAGATCCCAGTTGATAGAAGTGCGGCCCGTCTTCACGTCGATATCGGAGATGACGAACCTGGGATCGTCAAAGGGAAATGGTGTGGCCCACAGAAACTGACCCGTCGCACGATCCAGCTCAAACACGCCACCAGCCTCTCCCACGGTGACCGCGACATCGCGCTCCTGACCGCGCGGAATGGCGGGATTGATCCACTTCACGGATTTCGGGTCGGGATTGAATTGGGTGCGCAGCAAAGTTCGTTCGTGCGTGTAGTCCGAATCCCAATCGTCGGCGGGCAGGTGCTGGTAATACCACTTCAGCTTCCCAGTCTCGGGGTCCAAGGCCACGGTCGAATTGCTGTACAGATCCGACGGTGCGGTGCGTGAAACCGCGTCGGGATTACCGTTGTGCCGCGCCATGCGCTGATCGGGCATGGGATTGGCGACGCCCCAGTACATCAGCTTGAGGACTGGATCGTAAGTTCCGGGCAGCCCCCAAGTGGAGGCTTGCCGCTTGTCGGTTGCCGCGCCGCCCCAGGTTTCGTCACCAGGCTCCCCAGGCGCAGGCGTAGTATAAAACCGCCAGAGCTCCTTGCCGGTCAGCGCGTCGTGAGCAGCGATATAACAGTTCTCACGCTTACCCGCGCAGGCGCCGCCCGAGACTACCTTTCCGTCCACGACGATGGGTCCGGAGGTGTGGCCGCGCCCATCCGTTTTCGATTCCCAACGCATCTCGCCTGTCCGTGCATCCAAACCCACCACGTAGCTGTCGGGCGCCGTGTAGAAGACAAGGTCCTGATAAATCGCAAGATTCTTGGTTCGGGCCACCGCCGCCATGCCGGACGGAACTTTGCGCTTGTATTCCCAAAGCAGATCGCCGGTTGTCGCATCCAAGGCCTGAACAATGGCGCCAGGCGCCACGACATACATCACGCCGTTGTAGACCAGCGGAATAGTTTCGGTTTGTCCCGCTCCTAAGCCGCGGCTCCACGCCATGCGAAGCTGGCCGACATTTTCGCGATTAACCTGCTTGAGCGGGCTGAAGCGCTGCGCATCGTAGGTGCGGCTGTACATCAACCAGTCGTCCGGACTGGGGTGCTCCAGCATTTGCCCCGTCACAGGCTTGAAGTTTTGTACCTGTGAGAAGAGCGGCGCTACAGCACCGGCCAGCAGAACCAACGCGTATTTGGTCATGGGTTTAGAATGCGTATTTCAATGCCATCTGCAGAATGCGCGGATCGCCGCTGGCGCTGCCCACCGCGGTGATGTCGCTGGTTATCTTACCGAAATTCACGCCGTTCAGCGTGGTGTTGGGAAGATTGAGATTCACCCGGTTGGCGATGTTGAAGGCATCCGCACGAATCTCGAAGGACTGGCGTTCGGTGATCCGGATTTTGCGCGACAAGCTGACGTCCACCTGGAAATAGCCCGGACCCAGCAGGCTGTTCGCACCAGAGCTGCCCAGAGTACCTGTGGCGGGGGCCGCAAAGGCTGACGGCAAGATCCAACAATTGGCGGTCTTGTTCGCGCAGTAGGTGTCGGACGAAACCTGGTTCGGTCTCTGCCCGGTAATGTTGTTGAGCGCGTTGTCGACCCCGGTGGTGACCGAGAAATACGACCCGGTGTGCCCGCTGATAATGGGCGAGAGCTGCCAATTGCCGGCGATCACTCGCAACCAGCGCTGAGAGAAGTCCGGCGAGGTCAGCACCGCTGATATGTTCACGTTGTGGCGGATGTCGATGCCGGCGCAATTTCCGCGGTCGAAGCGGCGGTCCGTGGGATCGGTATAGGAGCCGCCCAGCAGCGTGGTAACAGGATCTGAGATGCAGTGCGAATAGGTGTAATTGGCGAGGACGGTGAAATGGTTCGCCAGCCGGTGCTGCAGCGATAGCAACATGGCGTTGTAGCTGGCGGTGGCGCCATCGTCCAGATTGGTGAGCGTATTGAAGTAAGCGCCCTGGGTGGGATTCTGCAGCCTCAACACGCTGCGCACCGACGTATTGGCCAGTGACGAACAGGGCGAATACGAAGTCCCATTGATGACGCAACCTGCGCCCGGCAAATATTGCGAATAATCGAGCGCCTGCGCGGCCCACAGATGGATGGTGTTATTTCCGAGGTAGCTGGCCGACGCCAGCCAGTTACCGGCGAACTGGTGCTGGAAGCTGAGGTTCCACTGTTCGAGATACGTTGGAGCGATGTTGAGCGGAACAGTAAAGTAGTTGCCGCCGTTCAGGAACTTCGCGTTGGAGCCCAAGCTGATGGGGAACGGATTTCCCCCCGGGAAGCCTTGCCACGGATTCAGAAAGCCGCCGGGAGGATCTACGATCGCAGCCGACGTGCCCCACGGTGGAACTCCAGCCATTCCGTCATAGAACAGTGTGTGAGGCATGTCGTAGAAGATTCCCCACGAGGCACGGACGGTGGTCTTCCCGTCTCCGATGGGATCCCAAACCAGACCAGCTCGCGGAGCGAAGTCCAGCCATCGAACATTGCTGGGACGGTTGTTGGTTTGAAATCCGGGATCGCCGGGATACTGAACGCCGGCCGGGGCGTTGGGATAGACGGTGGAATGGACATCCTGATTGTAGAGCGCCTGGCTGAAGTGCGAGGTCCAACCATATTCCAAGGCCGATCCGAAGTACGGCTCCCAGCGCAGGCCGACATTCACTCTCAAGCGCGACGTGACGCGCCAGCTATCCTGGACATAAAGCCCCAGGTATTGCTGCCGTTCGAAATCCTGCTCCAAGCTGGCTTGGCTGAAAGAAGCGGCGTCTCCCAGAAGAAAATCGGCCATTGGTAAACCGGTGAACTGACCGCTGAAGTTGAAGCTGCCGCCCGAGGTGCCGGGGAAATAGGCGTTCTGGATGGGGCGAATCCAATTGGCGCCGAACTGAATCTCATGCGTTCCGTGGATGATGCTGAAATCGTCGGAAAGCTGATGGCTGGTGGTGTGTACGATGGCCGGGAAGGAATTGATGCCCACCGACGACAGCGCGCCGCTGACGGTGACATAGATGTTGTCTGGGATGGAGGGCTCGGTCAAATTGATGCCTAAGTCCTGACCGGTTATCTTCAGCACCTGGGTTTTCGTTACCGCAGCGCGATTCAAATCCGCGTGAAAGGTGTTGATCATGGTGGGGCTCAGGACGTAGCTCTCACCGATGACAACCGAGTTGACCATGTCGTCCGGCGCGGCCTGGGAAATAGACAAGAGCGTGCCGGTGTAGCTGGGCGGCGAAAGGCTGTGCGAAACCGTGTAGCGCAAGAAGACCGAATTCTTGGCGCTCAGCTGGTAATCCACTTTGGCCACCGCGGCCTGCTCGGAGAAGTTATTCAACAGGCTGTACTGCACTTTCCCGCACGGATTGCCGGTGGTTGGTTCCAGCGCCATCATCTTCAAGGCCGCCGAGTTCAGCAGCGAAGGCGAGATCTGGTTGTTGACGAAAGGTTGCGGAAGGGTGATCTGCTTGCCGCCGTTGCAAGCGGGCGAGGTAATGTCGGTGAAGTTTCCCGCAAGCATGGAGGGCGTGGGCTCATAGGTGATGCCGGTGGAGGCGTCGGAGCGTTGAATTGTGCCTTGGTAGCCGAGGAAGAAGAACAATTTATTCTTCTTGATGGGGCCTCCGAGCACGCCTCCGAATTGATTGCGGCGCAAGGTGTCGCGGCTGAGCGCGAAGGTGTCGCGGGCGTTGAGATCGCCATTGCGCAGGAACTCGAAAGCGTCGCCATGAAACTGATTGCTGCCGGAACGGGTGACCACGTTGACCGCGCCGCCGGAATGCTGTCCATATTGCGCCGGCAACGAGCTGGTCTCTACTTTGAACTCTTGCAAGGCGTCAGGAAAAGGCAGCGGAAGGTTGGCGCTATTCACCGGGTCGTTGTACGACGCTCCGTCCAGCGAAAAAGTAAGACCGTTGGCAGGGCCGCCGGCAACGCTGATCACAGCCTCGTTCGGATAATTCTTCGCGGTGCTCAACTGCCCCACGTCGGCCGTTGGAACGTTAATTGCTGCGCCGGCCAGGGTGATGAGCTGTGTGGCCAAACGATCGTTCAGCGGTAAATCCACCACGCGCTGCTGATCAACTACCTGGCCGACACCAGTGGTGTAGCTTTCCACCATGGTTGCGGCGGCTTCCACTTGCACCTGCTGCGTGATCGAGCCGACCGCAAGAGTGACATCAATGGTCGGGTTTGAATTGACCTGCAAGATGATTCCAGACTGCGAGTAGCTGGTGAAGCCGTCCTTCTTCACGTCGATACGATAGGCGCCTACCGGCAAGCTGGGCAACAAATAAGCGCCGTCGGCGCCGGTTTCGGCAGTGCGCGCCAGTCCAGTATCCGTGTGTGTGGCCGTGACGCTGGCTCCTGGAACCGCTAAACCGGATGGATCTCTTACCGTTCCTGAAATCTGAGAAACTGCGCCGGATTGGCCAAACAACGGCGCAATCATCAGCAGCATTGCAAAAACAATTCTATTTGTAATGTTCTTCATGGAATCCTTAGTGTAACTGCGTGGTCCCGGTGCGCCGTCGGCGAAATTCTGATGCATGGACGTGGTGATTCTTCTTTCGTCGTTAGTTTTTTCTTGAGGAATGGTCTTTCGGGAACTCCAGGTTAGAGGAGAAAAACGGCAGAACCTTCTGCTCAATGCGATCCTTCAAACGATCAGAGTGCTGGCCTTCAAACGTCTCGAAAGTATGCTGGACGCCGAGGCGCGTGAGGGCCTGGTCGAACTCCTGATTCGATCCGATCAGCGAGTCCTGAAGACCGCAGTCCATCCCGATGGCCCGATATTTCTTGAGATTCGGTATATACTGATCCACCATCGCGAGGGGCGAATTGGCTACCCATTTGGCGGCGATGGAAGGCTGCAGTTGACCGTCTTTCACGGGGAGATCGAAGAACAGCGGCGGATTGGTTGGATTGGGCGACCAAGCGGCTGCCTCGCCGTACTGCACATTGACCGGATGGCCGTGTCCTGAATCGCTATTTGTGTTTGCACCGGCTGCTGCCCGGGCTGGAGGCGGTGTTCCCCGCCCTTCGGCGGGACCGCGCGGGTTGTTCATCAGGCAGCAGGCGCTCATACCATAAACGCTGGCGTAGACCTCCGGGTATTTCATCGCGATCCGCCATGTGCCGTAACCGCCCATGGAGTGCCCTGCCAGCCCCCGGCTCTCCCGCTTCGCAACGGTGCGGTAGTGGCCGTCGATGTAAGCAACCAGATCTCGCGTGATGTAGGCTTCCCAATCGCCGGTGGTGGGAGAGCTGGAATACATGCTGCCTCCGTATAGCGTATTCGCATCTGGAATTACCATGATCATTTCTTTGGCGGCGCCGGATGCAATGTCCCTATCCGCTGAACCAGGCAGATCGATGAAAGGCACCCAGCCTTCGACGGTCCGCCCATAGCCGTGCAGAAGGTACAGCACTGGATAGCGGCGCTTGTGCGCGGTGGTGTAGCTGGGAGGTAGATAGACCGCGACGTCACGATCCGGAGAATCACCCTCCAGGTTCGCTTCAAGCGAAGCTCCGTGAACTTTAATACGTTGAACAACACCGCCGCCGGCCTGCTGTCCCGAGCCTCGCAGCGGCGGTGCGTCGACGAAGGAAGTAACCCAAACGGCCACACTGGCTGCGAGAATGAACGACGCTAACGCTGCACGGCCGCTACCGGAAGCTCTCCGGGGCTCCTGGGCAAAAGTGTTCATCGGTTGAAGAATCCGCCGTCGATTGGAACGAGACGTATGAAAATCTATCAGCATGCAGATGAAGGATCAATGACCAAGACGGGTCATTCTGGTGGGACTTCGCGGGAGGAACGCTCTGACGTATCGCGTCATTCCTTTGAATCCCGGCACGGTGGCTGACCGCGAAGCCTCATAAACCGCACCGCTGTCGACGGCGTTTCCATCGTGGGGAACCCCTTCCAGTTGTGTGTCAGGATCTGTAAAAAACTAACCTGTGGCACCGACGATATTACGAGTTGGAAGGATGGGTCAACGACCAACTCTGGTCATCGCAAAATTCTGGCGATGTGCCTAGGCATTGCTACACAGAGGTAGCGTCAAGAGTGCAAATGGATGATTCCACGCTGAATCGCTTCGGTAGCCGCCTTTGTTCGGTCGTGTGCGCCAAGCTTTTTGAGAATGCTCTTCACGTGGTTCTTCGCCGTGTCATCGGCTATCGTGAGTTCATACGCAATTTCTTTGTTGCTCATGCCGCGCACCATCAGTTTCAGAACCTCCAGCTCTCTCGCGCTCAAACTCGGATAGGGCGCCTCAGCTGCCAACCTCGCCAGCACGGAAGGCGGTAGATATTGCTCGCCGGCGTGGACCGCCCGTATCGCCCCGATAAACTCATCCTGGGCTGCATCCTTCGTTAGGAATGATCGGGCGCCTAAGCTGAGAGCTCGGCGAATATCCTCGTCTCCTCCGAACGTACTGAGGGCGATGATGCGAGCTTCGGAAAATTCGGAACGGATGGCATGCACGGCTTCAAACCCGTTCATCACCGGCATCCGGATATCCATGAGAGTGACGTCCGGACGAAGCTCGCGAAACAGAAGGAGAGCCTCCTGGCCATTAATCGCCTCGCCGACGACAAACATATCCGGTTGCGCGCTCACAATGGCGCCCAATCCCGCTCGTGCGATCAGGTGGTCTTCCGAAATCAATATACGAATACGAGAGTGAGCACTCTCAATTGCCGTTGCTGTGAGTGTTGCCTGATGTTGCAAGGGGAACCCTGACCTCCACTTCAGTGCCGGAACCGAGAGTGCTGGAAAGCGAAAATTTTCCGCCCAGACGCTGCGCACGCTCTCGCATACCCACGATTCCAAAATGTCCGCCGATTGCCGAAAATGTTCCTGAGGGTTCGAAGCCTTGTCCGTCGTCCTTGACGCCGAGGCGGAGAAAACGACCTTCGGCGGCGAGTTCGACGCGAATAATGCGCGCCCTGGCATGTTTCATGGCGTTGGCCACGGCCTCCTGCGCGATGCGCAATAGATTCAGCTCCAGTTCAGCCGATAGCTTTTGTCTAACACCGGTGATTTGAAGCTGCAGATCCACCGCGCTTCCCGCCGCCCAGTGACGCGCCGACGCCGCTAGCGCGGAGGGTAAGTCCTGATTCTCGAGCTCGGTAGTGCGCAAGTCCATTACTGATCGTCTTGCCTCGGTCAAGCTGTGACGCGCCATTTTCCGCGCTAAATCCAAGTGCTCGCGCGCGATCTCCCGATCGCCGCTAAACTTGATTGCCAAGGCGTCCAGTTGGTGGGCGATTCCTACGAATCCTTGCGCCAGCGTGTCGTGAATTTCGCGCGCCATGCGGGCACGCTCCTCGAAGACCAGGGCAAAACGGTTGTGAATCCGCCGCAACCTGAGCCGGTAAGCGCCATACATCAGACCGGGGATCAAAATAGCGCAGATCCAGCGGAATGCCTGTGTCTCAAAGAAGCGCGGTAAGATTTCAAAGGCGAAAGCGCTCTCACTGGTGCCTCCGCCGGGAAGCATGGCCCGCACCACGAAGCGGTACCGGCCATGGGGCAACGGGTTGTAGCTGATAGACCGGCGGCTCCCGGCGGACATCCAATCCGGATCCAGGCCCTCCAGCTTGAACGAGTAGCGAACACGTTCCGGCGCGGCCAAATAGATTCCGGCGTAGCGAAATTGGATCTGCCCAACGCCCGGCTTGAGCTTCACCTCGTGGCGCGAGTCCACCAGGCGGCCGCCCACCGACACTTCGACGATTCGCGCGGCCGGCGTGACCGCTTCCACCGGAACCTGGGGCGCCGCTGCATGAGGATCAATCGTCGCTACCCCGAGACCGGTAGGGAACCAGAGACGTCCGTCATTGCTCCGCGTGCCCCCCCCGCCGGCCGGAAAAGACGGCGCACACTGGGCGCTTCGCAATCCGTCCGCGATCCCAAAATTTTCCGGTGTCAAAACGCGAATTTTGCCGGTTCTAAAGTCTTCCAGTTGCCGTTTGGCGACGCGGCAAATCCCGCGCGGCGTGCTTAGCCAGAGACTTCCGTGCTGGTCGTCCTGGACGTGCGCGATGTTGTCGCTCGGCAGGCCGTCGCGCACCGTGAAGCGATGGAACACTCCGTCCCGGAACGTGTTCAGCCCTCCACCCAACGTGCCGATCCATAGCGTCCCCTCGCCGTCTTCGTATAGTGAGCGGATCTGGTTGCTTCCCAGCTGATCCTGTGTAGTGTATAAGCGGGGCTGCCTGGCTGGATGCTTACCGTTGGTTACTTGCCAAAGTCCATTGAGCAGCGTACCAGCCCAGACGCTACCGTCATGAGTCTGCGTCAGTACCACCGCGATGTTGGAAGGAGCGCTGCCTTCTTGAATTCGCGCACGCCACGTTTTTCCGTCGAATTCGTAAACCCCACCCGAGGTTGCAGCCCAGAGATTTCCTTGAGAGTCCTCAATGGCGTCGTTCACCGACGGACGCCGAACCGGGTCCGGCACGGTGCAGTTTGAAAACTGCCCGTTCCGCCACAGACTCAAACCACCACCGGTTCCAATCAATAAGCCTCCGCTTCGAAGATCGCGAATGCTGTTCACCTGGTCGCTCGGCAAACCGTCTTTGGAAGTGAAGGTGCGAATGCGCCCTCTATCAAACGCCGCCAAACCGCCATCGCTGTAGCCGATCCAAACTTCGCCCCGTTTGTCCTGATGGACCGTGCTGGGCTCATCGCTGGGAAGGCCTTCCGGGCGGCCGTAGGTGATGAACCGGTCGTCTCGGAAACGGTGCAGAGAGCTGTACATTCCTGCCCACAAGTCCCCTTCGCGATCTACGAATAGCGACCAAACTCTCTCGTTGTTGTTTCCACTTGGCGGGGTGGGCGCAATCAATCGCCCGTTGCGAATTCGGCTCAGGCCGTTCTCCGTCCCGAGCCATAGATTGCCCGAGCGGTCGGTGGAAATAGCAACGACACCCGACAAACCGTCCCGTTTCCTGAACTTTGTCAGATGCCCGCTGGGTTGCATCAGGATGGTTCCCTGCGTTCCGGCAAGCCACAAACCGGAAGAGTCGCGGAGGATGCACGTGATGATATTTTCTTTCCAATCCGCAGCTGCGGGAACGGGGGAAAATGCGTCGCCGTTCTTCTCGACCACCCCTCCCACGCCGCCAACCCAAAGCCGATTCCCGTCGGCGTAAGCCACGCGGGCGGATTCCACGGGAACGAGGCTCTTTGGGGAATAAGTGCTGAACTTACCGTCTTGAAACCGGCTTAAGCTGCCTCCCGCGACGATCCATAACGCTCCGGTGTTGTCCTCAGCCAGGGATGTGACCGTACCCGGCGGCATTCCATCCTTCACCGAGTACGTCCGGAATTGGCCGTCCGCATAGCGCGCCACGCCACCGTTCGTTCCAATCCACAAAACACCGCTCTTGCTCACGGACAACTGAGTAACCGAATCGCCAGGGAGCGCCCCCGTGGCTTTCGTGAAGGTGACAAACTCGTAACCATCGAATCGAGCCAAGCCTTCACTTGTTCCGAGCCATAGGTAACCGTCATCGGTTTGCGTGATCGCGCGCACCGTGTCTTGCGGAAGGCCCTGCGCCTGAGTCCAAACCGTCTGCGTGTACTGAGTCAGCGCTTTGTTGGGATCCAATGCCAGCAAAACGCCCATGGTTAAAACAACGCCCAGCGCGATCTGAGCCAACATGGACAATCGAAGCATTCCCTTGTTTGTATTATCTATCAGACCAATCGTCGCGAACTTAAATTGTTAACAGTTGCCGGAATTTCTCTCGCGCAAGCCTCGCATCGGCTTCGCCCACAAGCGAACCCGACTATCTCGTGTGCTTCGGCAGTCTGGGGCTCGTCGAGGCCGTTGACCGCTTCGATCTGGACCGGAATCTGAAACGCGCCGAGCTGTCACCCTGCTGAGGTCCCATACGCATCGCCCAGGCCGTTGGTCCATCCCAATGCTTGACTTCAGGTTCGTCCCAGTTGCACCATGTGTAGGCTTGCTCGTGGGACAAGAATCATTAGCCGCTTCTCAACCGGTGACGGATGAAGTTTGCCGGCCCCGCGTAAAGGAGATCGCCATGAAGCCTCGCTGCTGGTTTGCTTGCCGTAATTTTTGGGCCCTAGTTTGCATCCTGGCATCCGCAAGCGGGCGCGCATACGCGCAGTTACCGATGAAGGCTTTGGGCGATGGTCCCTGGTTTTATGGAACTTATGAGAAGGGCACGCGGATCCGCGTATCGGTGGTGACAAAAGGATTGTCACACCCTTGGGCGCTGGCGTTCCTTTCGAATGGGGACATGCTTGTTACAGAAAGGGTCGGCCGTCTTCGTATCGTTAGGAATGGCGTGCTGGCTAAGGAGCCTGTTGCCGGCCTCTCGGGGCTCAATATCAATAAGCTTTTTGACTTGGCATTACATCCGAATTTTGCGACTAACCGTCTGGTCTACTTCACTTACATGAAGTCCGGTCAACGGCCCGACGGTAGTAAGGGATATTGGGCCACAACGGCGTTGGCGCGAGGGCAATTTGACGGCCAGGCGCTGACCAATGTCGAAGATGTATTTGTTGCCGATGCCTGGCAACCCTTCAACGGAGGTGATGGTTCGCGGGTGGTCTTTGCCCCTGATGGCAAGCTCTTCTTCGCAAGCTCTCACCGGGAAAGCCAGGAGGGCCCGCAGGACCTGCGGTCTGACATTGGCAAGATCCTGCGCCTGAATGACGATGGAACCATTCCGAAGGACAATCCGTTCGTTGGCCAGCCCGATCGTAAACCCGAGATCTATTCCTACGGCCACCGGACCATCCTGGGATTGACCATCCAGCCGCGGACGGGGCTGCTTTGGGAAACAGAGAATGGACCGCAGGGAGGCGATGAGGTGAATATCATCCGCCCCGGATTGAACTATGGCTGGCCCGTCGTCACTTATGGCAGGGAGTATAACGGGAAGAAGGCATCTGAAACACCTTGGCGTAAGGACATGGAGGAGCCTGAACTGTTTTGGGTGCCATCGATCACCGCCTCCGGCATGACGTTCTATACGGGAGACAAATTCCCGGCATGGACGGGGAATCTGTTCGTAGGTGCGATGACTCTAGCTCGTCTCCCAAATACAGGGCATGTGCAAAGGATTGTCTTCAATGAAAACGGAGAGCAACGGCGCGAAATGCTCCTCACGGATTTAAAGCAACGTATTCGCGACATCCGCCTCGGACCGGATGGACTTCTTTATCTTCTAACTGACGAGAACGACGGTGCGCTGGTCAGGATAGAGCCCGCTGATGAGCAACCCGCTCGCGTAGCGCAATGACGCACCGAACTGCCTCGCATAAACAACCTAGCAGTACGTGGGGAACAGGCTGTTTTCATGCCACTGCGATAATCATTTGAGACGGTAGGAACGGGCCAGGGAGTCGCCGAATCTTCTGGCCAAACGTCGCTGGCACAAACCAGAGTCGGATAGAAGCGCACGCGGCCGAAATAATAGCTGATTGTGTTCCTGCCAGGCCGCGCGGCGTGCCCTTTCCGGGCAGTGTGCGCATCAACAATCCGAGATTGGCCGCACCCGAATGAACCATACATCAGCTGCTAGAAGCCAATCTATCCGTCCTAACGTTCTAGGCGTTTCTTCCTATAATAGCCGGACGCTCACGTGTTTCGGTGTTTCCCGCGCGCAGGCAGTCCTGAGGGCCGCATCGAGTCGCCCTAGAGTTCAGGCGCCGTTGCTTGAATCACAAGCCGGGATCGGGTGACATGCTAGCTGGAATATGCCGAGGAGCCGGCTGGGTTCCGAAAAGGGTTCACGTGAAACACCGCAAGCGTTGATGCGAGATTTTTGTTCCGGGGTCCTTCCCAACATGCATGAGGGAATCAGGCCGCGTGGTTCTTCCGAAAAGCTGCGTGAAATGCGAACCCGTTTCGGATTCCCGCTCTGGGCCGAAAATTCGCTACTCCTTGGTGTAGCTGAACTTGTTGGGCCCTCGAGCACGGCCACCTTGTCCGCCTTGCGCCCCACCCGGGGGAGGAGTGCTCGACATTTCGTCGGTGTAGCGCTTGCCGTCCTCCGACAAGGTCCAGACATCGTGCCATATCGTGCCATTCGCTTGAGTGGTGTCGACGGTGAGGACGTTACCGTCCATCTTTCCGGTCGCCGTGGCGCCAGCCCAAAAACCTTTGTCCATCGTCGCGGTACTGCCGTCGGTAGGATACTTTCGACTCATGATCGTTTCAGGGCCGCCGTTGCGGCCAGGTAAATGCTCGGTCATCACGACCACTTTGCCATCGAGTGCTAGATCGCGGGTCATGGTCGGAGTTCCGGGATCGCTCTTCCACGTGCCTATGAAGCCTTCCGGGCCCGCGGCCAATAGAATGCCTGCAGTGGCAATCAACACGGCTGTATAAATCACTTTCTTCATACTATCTCCTTCAGGTCAGTTAATTCGGCTCTTCGCCTCGGCCTGCGTGGGTCCAAGCCGCAATCACATCACAGTGTACTGCAGTTCTTGGCCTCGCTCTTTTGGAAGCGCCAACTCGTCGAAGACCAAATCTCCGGCCCCATTGTCGGATGAATTTTTGCGGCAACTCGTGGCGCCCATGGCCCTGCCGTCGCGCGTGGGTCAGTGGCGGGGCCTGTTAACGTCCCGCTGCTATTCTCGGATTGAAACCCTATTCTGATCCTCTAACAGCTTCGCAAGCGCCAGCGCGGCCTTTAGGTTCTCACGTGCGCTCTCGATCCCTCCAGCCGGTATCGGATCGGTTCCAATGCTCAGGTACGCCTGCTCGATCAGGTTGCACAACGCTGCCAAATCCGCTTGTCTCGCCATGCCTCAAGCGTGACAGAATCCCCAGATTTCGTCCATCTCAAAACACTCTTGACAACGCAGAGCCATTCGCACGAATCGATCATGACCTTTCCGAGGTCCCCACCGCCATGTCCGGTCTGGGGTGGAGCTGCCCGCCAGATGCGCGATATTCGGTGGGAGCGATTGAATGTCATGCCCTATGTGAGACCCATGTCTCCGGGTGGATGAGCGCCGCCACCCTGATAGAATTCCCTATGGGTTTAGAGAATGTGGACGAAAAAAGGTTCAGCGTCGAAGAGGCGGTCGCGGCAGCCGGAACCGACTTCGGTAAAGCGCCGCCCCTCGTTCAGCCGATCGTGTCCTCGGTGACGGCCGGAAACAGCTGGGCCAATGTTCTCAGACGATACTTGATTGGGGAATCGATCAGGATTTGCGTAGCCGTAGGCGGTGATGCCGGCGTTTTTTGGTACCCTCCCGGTTCCGATATCAGCGACGAAGTGGTCCGGCGTCAACTCGAGGATTTTGCATTCGACGACGAGCAAGGAAGGATTGTCCCCAAGTCAGAGTTCTTAGGGAGCCCGGAATCCATAGCCGAAGACGACGTCGAAATCAAAACGCGTAGATCCGGCCAAGCGAATCGAGTCTTCGAGATCGGCGAGACCGTGCGCAAGGTGGTCATGAAAGCCAAGTCGATCGATGCTGCGCGAGGAAACCCATCGATGGACGCGGCGTACAGCCTGCGTGAGATTTCAGCGATGGCAGTGCGCGAACGCTTGGAAGCGCAATGGGTCGGCTGAGGTAGTCGAGCAGACCGAGTTCGCAAGGTCATCCTACCAAGGACTGTCAGAGCCACGCCAGCTCAGAACAGGTGGCCGTAGCCAGTGACTTGTTGCGTTACATAAGGACCCTGTTCTTCCTTGTGTACTGGGCGGCGCGCGGATCGCAAGAGATTCGTGACGTCCTGAAGACCATCACCGTCTTGTCACGTGGTCACGGTCTCGGTGTTGTAATTCCAGGGAGATGCTCGCAACGTTTGAACCTCGGTTGGATATTGTGTGCGCCCATATTCCACCGTCTCAGCCGCGCCAGCGATCAGCAAGGCCACCGACAAATCCTCGCTCCTGACCGCCTCGCCGAACCGCAAAGCAAACGCAGGATCGTTGCACAAGGAGACGGCCTTCATTAACGCCACGCAGCTTGCGAGCGGAATGCGATTGTCCCGATCCTCGAGTTGGTCTCAGGTCTTCATTTTCAAACCGGTCCCGAGGGGAAGTCGCGCTGAGGCGTGATCGAGACTTAAGAATGTCGTGAAGGTACCAAGCGGTCCCGGCAGCGCGCTTCTGTCCACAAACCGCTCCGCGGTGAGCAACTTTACGCACCATTGTGAAACCGCATCCCCACAAAAGTCCCCACACTCCGGCTTAGAGTGGCGCTTTCAGGGAAACTTGCGGGCTGCAAGTGTTTGAAAAGTTTGGCTCCTCAGACGGACTTGAAGCATTCCGCGAATTCTTGCACCCACCGAAGAAGGCAGGTTCAGAGGCTCGAACGTATCGCCGCGGCGAACAACGATCCGGCCATCGCGATCGGCTAGGCCACCTTCCTTGACTTCGCCAAGCGCGGGAACTTGATCGGCCTGCCCGCGCATCACCGGACCATGGCTATCCCTGACCTTATATATGCCGGAAGGAAGACGTGAAACTGCCTTTGCCAAATCACTTGGCTCCAGGCTTCCGATCAAAGCCGGAGACGTGCCATACTGGCCCGATTCCATTCCCATATGCCCCAGCATCATCTCCGGGTGGCGAGCAAAGTACTCGTTGATATCGAGCTGGCCGTCTACCGTTTCAATGGAGCGCAGATCGAACCAACCTTCGCCGGACGCTCGCATTTCTGGTGCCCGCTTTTGCAGGAACAGAATATCGGTGGTCACCTCGGTTCCCGCGTTCGACTTGAATGTGGTGTTGGGCAGCCGAACTGCGCCCGGCAGGATCGATCCATCGGCAAGATGGCGGCGAACCGTGGAGTCTTCTTTGTCCATCGTGTAGCGGCTGGTGATCAACGCGATCAGGCCTCCAGGCCGCACCAGGTCCAGGGCTTTGGTCAGAAAGTAGTCGTGTATGGAGCGGGTCAACTGCGGATTTCGGCGGTACGCCGGATCGAACACGGGGTAGTTGCCAAATAATCGTCAGCAGATCATTAATGGGGTAATGGCGAGGATTCAATAATGATGAGGAAAGGCTTAGCAGCCTGTGGTAAAAGTCTCACAATCTCGCCCAAACATGTGACCTCGGAAATGTTTCAGCCGTCATAGATAGTATGGCAATGGGCAAGCGCAATCCGAAGCAGGAACCGCTGTTCTTCAGCGCTCAAGAGATCCCCAGAGCGGCGAGTCATCCGTTCTATGCCAAGGTCAACGAGATCTTGGAGCGGAACAAGGTCGACAAACGGTTGGAGTATCTGTGCAAGCGTTTCTACGAGCCGGTCATGGGCCGACCGAGCATGGCTCCTGGCGTGTACTTCCGGATGTTGCTGCTGGGCTACTTTGAGGGAATCGATTCGGAACGAGGGATTGCATGGCGGGTAGCCGACTCGTTCTCTTTGCGGGAGTTTCTGGGATTCAGTCTGATCGAGGCGACGCCTGACCACTCCACTCTTTCGCGAACGCGCCGGTTGCTGCCTGCGGAAACGCACAAAGCCGTGTTCCGTTGGTTTGTGAAAGTGCTAGGCGAAGAAGGCTTGATCGATGGCCAGACGATCGCCATTGATGCGACCATGCTGGAAGCCAATGCGGCGATGCGTACGATCCAGCGGTGTGCTGACGGGCGCAGCTATGAGGAGTATTTAAAGGATCTGGCCAAAGCGGAAGGCATTGAGGAACCCACTCGCGAGCAGGCGGCGCGCCTGGACCGCAAGCGTAAGAAGAAGATGTCCAATAAAGATTGGAAGAGCCCAACGGACGTCGACGCGCGGATCGCCAAGATGAAGGATGGCCGCACGCACTTGGCCCACAAGGCCGAGCATGCCGTGGATGTGTCGAGCGGCGCGATTGTGGCGATCACGCTGCAAGCGGCGGATCTGGGCGACACCACTACGATTGAAGCAACCTTACAGCAAGCGCACGCCAACGCGACGCTGATCAACGAACGCGGCGTCGAAGAGGTGGTGGCCGACAAGGGATATCACAGCGGTCCCGTTCTAGTCGAACTGAAACAGGAGGGTGTGCGCAGCTACATTCCGGAGCCGGAACGCGGGCCGAGGAAATGGGACGGCAAGGAACGAGAACAAAAAGAAGTGTATGGGAATCGGCGGCGGATGGGTGGACGTCGAGGCAAGGATCTCCAAAAGCTGCGCTCGGAGTTTGCCGAACGGAGCTTTGCTCATATGTACGAAACCGGCGGGATGAGACGAACGCATCTCAAGGGTCGCAAGAACATTCTCAAACGGCTTCTGTTTCACGCAATCGGATTCAACTTGGGGCTGTTGATCCGAAAGTCTTCCGGAATCGGGCGCGTCAAGTTTTTTGTGTAAACGGCCAGTTATTTTCTAACCTTGCATCCCTGGTAGACTGAACGGACCTGAGCGTAGGGTAGGGCTCTGCGGAGACGCAACCCGAGCGCCGACTCAGG
>Ga0182024_10007105_pt1 | contig 24279 bp, 35 predicted proteins | sample P32metaG_FD_120480 | JGI IMG/M metagenome (GOLD analysis project Ga0182024, IMG submission 120480) | Permafrost microbial communities from Stordalen Mire, Sweden - P3-2 metaG (Illumina Assembly) | ecosystem: Environmental > Terrestrial > Soil > Wetlands > Permafrost | place: Sweden: Stordalen...
CGTCCAATAGAACGTGGAGTTGATTGTTTTTGTGGAATCTTAGAGGTTTGATGTGCCATTCGCGCCTTCTAAATTGTTGCTTTCGTTGGAAAGCCTGGGTTCGAATCCCACTCTCTCCGCCAGTTTTCAAATCACAGCCAAACATGCGGGTTCCGCGAGCCTGTTACTATTTTTGAGCGGTTCCTGTTACTAAAATCGTGAGATTTCCTTGTCTCGCAGTATTTGGACTCAAGGGAATCTCATGGCAAACCGTACCGCAACGCTGAACATCCGCATCACCAAGAACGGTAAAAGCTCGTTCTGCAAGCCCGTTTACCAGTCCAAGGGTCGCCTCAAGCCTCAATACGCGATGGTCGATGGCGAACCTGAACACCACAAAGAAGGCGTCTATTACGTCCGCTTCGGTGCGGACGGCGGCAGGCAGCCCCGTGTGGCTGTCGGCAAAGACCCATACATTGCATTGGACAAGCTGGAGGAAAAGAAACGATGGCTGCGGGACCGGGAACGGCAGGCCTTTCCTCCAACGCCTGTCAACTCGAAACCGGGGGCAAATAAGCTCAGCATGGACGATGCGGTGGAGCAGTATTTCAAGAACCTTCAGTCGCAGGGGAAAGACCCGAAAACCGTCCGCGCTTACAAAGTGGCGGTCGAGGAGTTTCGCAAGTCTTGCACCAAGAAATTCCTGAGCGAGGTTGGCAGGCAGGACTTGATCGACTTCATGGGATGGCTTCGAAAGCAGCCTCCGAAACTGCGGAAAGACGGGACGCCCCGTAAGCCGCGTAGGTCTGGCGATCCCAATCGGACATACTTCAACAAGGTGAACAACGTTGTGATTTTCCTCAGCGCACACGGTGTCAATCGCCTGCTGAAGAAAAGCGAATATCCCAAGTTCGCCGAAAAGCCCGTCGTTTATTACGAAGCAGAGCAAGTGAAGGCGCTCTACGCGGCGGCGAGAAACGACGAAGAACGGTTCACGCTTGACTATTTTCTGAAGAGCGGTGTTCGTGACGGCGAAGCCGCACACGCGGAATACAGCGACGTGAAGGCTGGCTTCTTAAACATCGTGGACAAGCCACACCTGAAGTGGCACCCCAAGCATTGGCATATCAGGCGCATTCCGATTCCGCAAGACCTTATCGCAGCGATTGCCGAACGCCAGAGGCAGAATCCCGATTGCAAACTGATTTTCCCAAATGGTGCAGGGAACCCGGATGAGCACCTGCTTCGCATCGTGCAGCGAATCGCGAAACGTGCGGGCGGTACATTCCACGCAGACTTGCACACATTCCGGCGAACGTACGCGACACTGTTCTCAGGCACAACGAAGATTCAGACGATCCAGTATCTGCTGGGTCACAAAGACATCAAGACGACGATGCGCTATCTCGGGATCGCCGACTTGAATTCCCCTGAAACGAGAGAGGCAGTCGAAAAAACCTTCAGTGCTTTTAAGACCGCGCAGATTGGCACCGCCCCGGCGGCGACCGCAGCGGTGATGTAGCCGTTGGCGGAACGAGGTGAGAATTCGTGTGTTTTCGTCGAGACTCAGTAACTAAGGAAGGTGAACATCGTTAACTACCTTCGTCGCCGCAATACTGCTTTGACTTCCGCTGAACTATCTGAACTGATCAACGTGCATCCAGTGACGTTGCGGGAATGGACTCGTGCAGGGTGCGTCCCAGCGTACCGAATGGGTCGCGAGTGGCGTTATGACCCCGACAAGGTCGCTGACTGGCTGGATCATCGCGCCATAGCCTGATCCCCATTCGTCTGACCTGACTCGACCCGTTCTCGCACTGCCAGCAAATAGCGGTGCATCGGAAAACCTCAAATTAGCTGCCGCGTGAGAAGCCGCACCAAGCACACGGAGACACCGCCGCAGAACGCCGACGACCTTTGACGGCGAGAGGCGTGATGTCAAACAGAAAGCCGTATTTGATCAATCAGGCTCAATGGTCCCGATTGGATGCACGGGCCTGTCGTGGTTGTCCATCCATCCGAGCAGCTTGGCGGTGAGATAGCTCGGGCCGCCGAACTTATCCGCGTGATCGCTGCACGAAAGCTTCCAGCGACGACCGCCGTTCAGAGGCCACGCCAGTATCCATGTCGCAGGACGTTTGCACGTCCCGTATCCGTATTCGCACTCGGGCCTCGGCAATTCTTCGTGATGGGTTGTCTTGCAGTATTTGTCGTCCGTTACAACTTGCGTGTCCATAGTCTTAGCTCGCAGGCCCCGGTTCGAACCGGGGTTTTCTATTTGTAGGCTTCGAAAGTCGAGAAATTGCTAATTGAAGGAAGCTTTCCAACTTTCAAAGCCAAGGTCATGAAGCCTTTTGACTATCGCGAGCGATTACGGGTGCTTCGAGCCGCTATCGATGAGGATGTCGCGCAGTTCATTTTCCAGTCCAGCCTGACCTACCATCGGATTGCCGAACTGTTTGGCACCAACCTATGGCAGATCAAGCGGATCGCCCAGAACGCCGGGATTGCCCGGGGTAAAGGGTGGAGACCGAAGCGATAAGGGCGAAAATTGCCCGACTTCAGTATTCATAATTAGCCGGATCGCTGGGCGACCAGAGATCAAACCGGGGGCGGGTTCCTTCTTGCACCTACCCGCCCCGTCAAGGTTTCAACGGCACGCCTCGGCAGGCGTTCAAAGGTGCGGACACGAAACGGTGCAGAATGAGCAACCCCAAGAAGATAAACTTAGCCGCGTTCCTCGAAGATGACGCCGCGCCAGCGAACCCACAAATCTGCTTCGAACTGGAGTGCGGTAACTTCGCACGACCGGGCGACGAATACTGCGCAGAACACGGCAACAAGCGCCCACTGGACGTGCCGGGACTCGGCGACGACGCCGAAGCCAAGACGATCCTGAGCGCCAAGACCGTGGCAGATGATGATGATCGACTCGCAACCAATCCGAAACTTAACGCCAGAAAGACATCCTCAACAAGAACCTGCGCACTTGAAGGTTGCGACCAGCCTGCGTTGTTAGGTTTGGATGGGTGTTCCAGCGAACACAACGGCAAGTATCTTCAAGCCACACGCGCCAAGTTTCGCCGTGAAGCCTTGGCTGAAGAGAAGACCAATAGTCACGCCACAATGCCAGAGACCAGTTCCCAACGACGCCAGCGCGTCAAGCGCAACGCCAACGGAAAACTTTCTAACATCGTTACTGACGTTCCCAAGACGGAAGAAGAAGTAAAGCAAGAGATCGCCGCGCTTGGCGGCACTGTGCTCGCGTCCGGTAGCAAGACGGATGGCGAGAAGCTATCGCTAAACGTCCTGAAAGCCAGCGAAGTTGAGACCGTCAAGCTGGAATGGCTAATCCCCGGAATGATCCCACTCGCCAAACTCACGTTGTTTGCCGGAAAGGGGGAGACTGGCAAAAGCACGGTCTCTTGGGACCTAGCGGCACGCATCAGCACAGGCGCGGATTTCCCAGACGGCACCAAGAACGAATTCGGACCAAAGCGCGTCCTGATGTGCGGCACGGAAGACGATCTTAATGATACGGTTGTCCCCACGCTTCAAGCGGCTGGTGCCAACCTTGAGATGATTGACTTCCTTCGCATCACGTCCGTGATTGGAGACAACGTGAAGATGCGCAAGCTACAGCTTCAGACGGACATCGTGCTGGTCACCAATGCACTGAAGAAGCATCCTGAATACGCGATGGTCATTCTTGATCCACTGTTCTCGTTCGTTGGCAAAGTGAACAAGAACGATGACGAGATCATGCGTCCAATCATGGAAGAGTTACAAAAAACATGCGCCGTGACCAAGACCGCGTTCATCGGCATCATTCACTACAACAAGAAGAGTGAACTGGACGCCGTTCAGGGAATCTCTGGCGCGGGAAGCATCGGCAACGTAGCGCGTGTGATCTGGAACTTCTCAGCCGATCCCAACAGTAAGGACGAAAATTTTATGTCCAAAGCGAAGGGGAACATCCTGAAGCGCACGCAAAAGGGAATGAAGTATACGATGGCGGAAGAACAGGTCAGGCTGACCAACGGCGAGACGGACTTCAAACCGAAAGTTGTGTGGCTGGGTACGCACGATCACAGCGCGGATGAAGTCCAGAAGATGGTGCGCGATGCACGCTTCGGCAAGAATGACACCAAAGCATCAAAGGGAGTTGAAGCCGTGCAAGAGATATTGAAAGATGCGCCGATGCGTTCCCCGGAAGTTTACGATGCACTCAGGGCACTCGGCATCGGAGACCGCACAGCCAAAGATTGCATCCGCGAAGCGCGAGTGCATCACAACAAAGCTGGTGGTTGGTGGATGTCATTGCCGCCGAACTGTCCGATCCCATGTAAAGAGTGCGGCACCACAGAAGTGTCAATGTCGGATCGCCACAACGTGAAGGAAGGGTTGTAATCGGCGAAGCCGACGCCGCGCCGTTCAGGAGCGAAGCGACTGGCGCGGCGGACCCAACCCAAGAATGCAAAATTCAAGAGTGCAACATTGCATGGTTGCATCCTTGCACCCTTAAAAGAAGTTTAAGTGCATTCTTTCTTTAAGTCCTTTGTTTTCTGGAAGGGTGCAATTGTTGGTCGGTGGGTTACCAAAATCAAGGTTGCAAGAGTGCAACAGTGCAACCTTCCCCCGCGATTGCACTCTTGAACCGCGAATCGAGCGAACGAGGCTCACTTCCAAACTGGAGTCCAGAAGTCCAGCATAGATTCTTGGTCTGCTGTCTGGTCAGGAGACTAACTCGCAGTTTTTCAGTGTGGGTTGGGGCACTTTACGAAATAAATCGGGAACACTTCCCGAACTTTCAAACCCCTTTCGTGGAGCAGATGTTTTGCTGTTCTGGCAGGCTGGACCAGTTTGTCAAACATGCAGAATTGCCATCGTTGCTGGAAAACAGTTCCGAGTTCCACGCGCCGAGGCTTGAAACATGGAGAAAAGGGACACAAAGCTCTGCCGGAGGAAATCGAAAGATGCACGCACGACCAGAAGTTAGAGAAATATTGATTGCCGGAAAATTGAAGCGCTGGGCGCTGATCGGGCAGCACCCGCACGCATACCCAAACTGTTCCCCCGCACGGGCGCGGCGGAATTTTTCGAGACTGTTTTCCCGTTATCCGCAGATCGCGCAGCGCCTCGGTATGACCCCGGTCTCGGCGTACCCAGCTATTTGACGAGAGACGAACCTCCAAAACCATGGAACATCACAACTGCTGCTACAAATGCGACCGACCGGGCACCATTTACATCGGCGAGAACGGCAACCCGGATACCGAGTGGATTTGCCGCTCTCACCGCGACAAATGGAATGTCGACCGATCCCGTTTCCTCGCGGACGGCCTTTCGTGCCAAATGGAAGAACTCTGATGGGGGCGAAAATAGCATGAGAGTCAAAATCGTGGGATTCGGACACTTCGTCACCGACACGCGCTTCAAGTTCGAAGGAACTTTCGCGAAAGACCTCAAAGCCGGGGACGTCCTCGGATACCTCGATCCGGACACTATGGAACTGGTCGAATCCCCCGAGATCGGCCATCGCGTCGTCATGGTCGTGCCAATATCGCTGGAGGATTCCGAACTTGACGAAATGTACGCGATCCCCGACGACAGGCCCGCAACGGATAAGTAACACGCCGCTGTAGCTTCCGGTGCTACAATCCCCGGCGTGACGCGCCCGCAGGAACGGCAGCTCGCGATCCTAAAACTTCTCGCATCCCATCCCGATGGTCTGACCAACGCCGACATCGCCGCCAAACTCGACCTCTCCTATCGCGATGTGGAGCGGAACACCTGTGAGCTGCACCGACACAACAAGCTGCGAAAGAATGGTCTTGGTGCGCACGACAGGATTCTCTGGTGCTCCAAAGTGCGCCGCCGATCTTAGTTCGTAAAACTTTCGCCCTCCACGCCTTTCCGCAGGTCGCAAGCTATTCATTCCACCCGGCTTAAAAGTGGCCGTTTTTTACTTTTCGCCACTGTACTAGCCACATGAACAAGAAATTCATTCCTGTATCCTGCGCAGCTTATCCCGGCAGCAAGGTGCAGTTCGTACAGCGTGCCGCGAAGTTTTTCCGCAAGCGGCGATGTCAAACGCTGCTTGAACCATTCGCGGGAAGCGGCGTGGTCGGTCTGTCTCTGCTGCACGCGGGGATCATCGAAAAACTGATTCTGGTGGAGAAGGACGAGAGAGTCGCGTGCATCCTTCGCGGTCTAATCACTGAAGCGGACTTGGCGGAAAGAATCGAACAATTCGATTGCACGCGAAAGAATGTCCTGCGGCTTCTCGCCACGGAACACTCTGCGATCCGCTATCTGGTGCAAAGCCGAACCGCTTACCGCTGTAGATTCGGTCGTTCGCAGTTTAGAGATGTCACGTACCGATGGTGTCCGGAATACATGGCTGCGAACATTCGTCGCGCATACGCGATGCGGGATCGCATCACGGTAATCCCCGGCGATGCGTTCGCGGAAATGGCGAAGCATTGGAAAGACCCGGCGGTCGGAGTCTTCGCCGATCCCCCATACAGCGCCGATCCGCGAAGCCATGGATGGGAGTTGTACAAACACCACAGGCTTAACCACCAGAAACTCTTTTCGATGCTGCGGCAATGGCAAGGCCCGTGGCTGATGACTGAGGACAACACTCCCGCAGTCCGGCGCTTGGCTGCTTGTTATGCGTTCAAGACGAAGCGATTGTCGATGTGGACTTGCACCAACCGCAAGAAACACGAATTAGTAATTTGGCGCGACTTCATTCCAACGCTGCAAAAAGGAGACAACTATGCCCACGACCGCATCAGCTAGTTCTGTTGCATCGCAACAGAAGGTTACCGTCGCACAACTGACCGCACTTAACAACTCGCAGCTCCACGCGCAGGCGCAGAAGGCACGCGACGAGTTCTTCGGCAAATGCGTCGGCACACAAAGCTATGCGAAAGATGTGTTGATTCCGTATTGCGAAGAAATCATCAAACGTTACAAGATGCAAGGTGTGGCGGCGAAGGATCGTCCTAACAATCAGCCCACGGTTGAGAAATATTTCAAGTCCATCGATCTCAACTACAACACGGTACGTTCGTGGATTCACCGCAAGACTCTCACGACCGACATGTTCACGCCGGAGTCAAGCGCGAATCGGAAAGGCAACAAGTCTGGAAAAGACCCACACCTGACTCCGCTGGAAGCCAAGCTGCTTGGCACCGCTACCGCTGGTCATGACTTGGTGAAGGCGATCAAAGCCAACGGCAACGTGGAAGATGCGATCAGGCAGTTTGAAGACAATGCACCGACGCCTGAACGCATCGAAGAGTACATCGAACGCCCGGTGACCGCGCTAACCAGCGACTTGGGAAAACTTCCGACTGGCACCGTCTTGACTGTCGGCGGAAAAGAACTCGCGGTCAAAAACATCCGCGTCGCAACGAAAGGCAACGGCGAGACGCATGTGCTTCTTGTGTTGACGCCGTAATCCTTTGCCAGAGGTACATGTTGTCGCGGACTCCGAGGCCCTCCCCTTCACGAAAACATCCTCGACGTGCCTGATCGACCCGCTTTACAGCGAAGAGGATGCAACTCGCTACAGCGTATCCCGCTTGGTTTCCGCTGGCAAAGTCATGAGGCAGCTTCTTCGTGTCTTGAGTCCCGGCAAATGGCTGCTCTGGCTGGACGAGAAGTTCCATCGGTCGACACTCACAAGTGGCACTTGCAGGGGTTTGTTGTCCTCGTTTGCGGGGCGAATCGGCGAACCCGTATTCTGTCGATGTTCCAGAAGCGATAGACCAGCGATGATCGCACAAGGATCGCTGCTCCAGCACGAATTCCGTCTCAACCGAGATGACATGTATGCCAAGTGAGAATGCGAGTCACCCACCGACTCTGCCATAATCTCCCCATGTGCGGACGCTACCGATTGTCGCGGAGGAAGCAGCTTGTCGAGGAATATTTCGACAGCGCCCGTTGGGACGATGATTGGTCTCCCCGCTACAACATCGCGCCGACGCAACCAGTTCCGGTCATCCGCCAGCATCCGAAGGAACCAGTCCGGCAGCTTTCTCTGATGAAGTGGGGACTCATTCCGTCAAGGGCGAAGGATGCCTCCGGCGCAGCGAAGATGATCAACGCTCGCTCGGAAACTGCGAGCACGAAGCCCGCGTTCCGCGATCCTCTGAAATTCCGCAGGTGCCTGATCCCATCAGACGCCTTTTACGAGTGGAAGAGAAATGGAGGATCGAAGCAGCCATATTGCTTCGAGATTAACGACGGCGAATTATTCGCCTTCGCCGGATTGTGGGACGGTTGGAAGAATGCAGAAGGGCAATGGATCAAGACCTGCTCGATCCTCACCACGACCCCAAACGCAGTGACCTCAGCGATCCACGACCGGATGCCAGTGATCCTCAATCCAGATAGCTACGACCTGTGGCTCGATCCCGGCATGACAAAGGTCGAAGCCGTCTCCGACTTGTTGAGACCCTGCGAAGCCCGGCTCATGCGGTGCTACCCGGTGAGCAGTCGGGTCAACCACGTGGCGAACGATGACGAGGAATGTTCGCATGCAGTGGAACTCGCCCAGACCCAGAATCGCCTCTTCTCATAGCAGAACCCAAGCCTTCACCATAGCTTTCGACGAGACATGCGGCAGTGTCAATTACCGCCCGTCGAGGTGCCACACCAACGACGCGCACCTCTGATATGCTGCACTTATCCCCCGGTCATAAGAGTGGTTTTACTCGGACTCACTCCGAGTCTTTAGGTCGGAAGCTATGCGCACACTTCGAAGTGTCACTCCAACGCCGGAGCAGTTATCTATTCTTTCGCGCACCCGACTGGGTGTCGAGTTGATTCGAGGCGCGGCAGGAAGTGGAAAAACGACGACCGCGCTGCTGCGTCTTAAATCACTAATTGGTCTGTTCCTGAATCGCCGTCGTCGCGAAAATGACAACACGCCTTTGCGCGTGCTGGTGCTCACGTTCAATCGTACCCTCCGTGGCTACATTGAAGTGCTTACAAGCGAGCAAGCCGCAAGTTTTCAAGGTGTTGATCTTCAAATAGAAACATTTAGCAGGTGGGCAAGGTCTGCGTTGGGCAACCCAGTCATAGTGGACGACGATGTCCGCCAAAGCATGATTTTGGGTCTCAGTGGCAAGCTCGGTCTGCCCCCCGCGTTCCTGCTGGATGAAGTGGACTACGTGCTTGGACGGTTTCTTCCCGCAGACCTCGACAAATACTTAACGGTACGGAGGCTTGGGCGCGGTGCAAGTCCTCGCATGGAGAAAGCTCAGCGCCAGACGTTACTCGATGAGGTGATCAAGCCTTACCTGATTTGGAAGCTTGACCGCCGTCGATCCGATTGGAACGACTTGGCAGTAGAACTGGCGAAGTCGAAGTTGGCTCTGCCATTCGACATCATCATTGCAGATGAAACGCAAGATTTTTCGGCTAATCAAATTAGGGCAATAGTTAACCAACTTGCACCCGTTTACAGTCTGACGTTTGTTCTCGACTCCGCTCAACGAATCTACGCCCGTGGTTTTACGTGGCAGGAGGCTGGTGTCACCATTCGCCCTGAGAACATCGGGCATCTCAAGCACAATTACCGGAATACGGTCGAAATCGCGAAGCTCGCTGTTTCATTGATTGAGGGTTTGCCGCTCGACGACGACGGTACCTTGCCAGATTTCAAAGCGTGCTCAGCGCATGGGCGCACACCGATCGTGCTTCGAGGCAAGTTTGGACAGCAGATTGACTATGTCATTAAGTATCTGAAAAAGGAGGTGAACCTTCAAGACGAGTCGGTCGCGTTCTTACATCCTCAGGGCGGAGGGTGGTTTGACGAAACGCGCCGTCGCCTTCGCGCCGCTGGGCTACCGTTCGTTGAGATCACTCGAAAATCCGATTGGCCTCAGGGCAATGAGAATATCGCTCTCAGCACGCTTCACTCGGCAAAGGGTCTCGAATTCGATCATGTGATCATCGTCGGATTGAATTCTGAGGTCACAGTCCACGGTCAGGAGGCTGATGATGACCGCCTTGTCACGCTACGGCGGCTACTCGCGATGGGAATTGGTCGCGCCCGGAAATCAGTGATACTTGGATACAAACCCGGCGAAGCGTCGAAACTTATCGACTATTTGGCACCGGATTCATTCGACGGCATCGACTTGTGACGATTCTAGACATTATCAAGAAACGCGGCATCACCGAAGTGTTGCATTTCACGACCCACAGAGGTCTCCTCGGAAGTCTGCATTCGGGAGCGGTAAAGTCACGGGAACGCCTCCCCGCTGAAGTGAATCTGAAATTCATCTACAAGCCGAACGCCATCTACCGCAAAGACCCAGCTTGGCTCGATTACGTGAACCTGTCCATCTCGCGCATCAATTCAGTGTTCTTCGCCACCTCCTGCCGCTGGCACCGTGCTGAGGATTTATGGTGGTGCATTATGTCCTTCGATCCCGAAATTTTGACGCATTCAGGAGTGTATTTCGCTACGACCAACAACATGTACACTAGCGTCGCGCACGGCGCTGGAGTAGCGGGGGTGGAAAGCCTCTTTGCGGCTCGTGTTGTCCGCTACAATGGCAACATCGCGGTCAGGACTACGCAGCTTGCGGATAATTTCACGACCTGCGTGCAAGCGGAAGCGCTATATCCGGGCGAACTCTCTGTGAAGTACCTCAGGCGAGTGTACGTGGAAACAAACGAAGATCAAGATGAGGTGTACGCCCAAATGCACATGGTCGGGGTGTTCGGAGTGGATGTCATCATAGACCCAAAGCGGTTTCGGTAAGGAGTTCATGTCCCGTCAATCCAAAATGGCTATTTCGAATTCAGCACTCTGGGCGGCTTACGGGGATGCACTCGGTTTCATCACGGAGTTGGCTGACCGAAGTACATTAAAGCGTCGAACGGGGGTGTCCGAGGTACGCCATGCCATTCCTTGGAAGCGTGGAGTCGGTGGGAAATACGGAGCCACCGTAGAATTACCAGCAGGTTGCTATTCTGACGACACGCAATTGCGACTTGCGACGTCAAGAGCGATACGGGGAGACGGTTACTTCGATGTCGAGTCTTTTGCCAAAATCGAGCTTCCAGTCTGGCTGTCGTATTCGCTCGGCGGCGGCACTTCGACGAAAGCGGCAGCATCAGGTCTGAGCCGCAGTGATGTGAACTGGTTCAGCAATTTCTACGCGACCAAGTTTTCGAATTACCTCGAAGCGGGAGGGAATGGCGGCGCGATGCGTATCCAGCCGCATATTTGGGCGTCGCATCGAAAGTCCGAAGATCATCTGTTGTTGCGAGACGTAGTGCGTAATGTAGTTTGTACGCACGGCAATCCACGGGCGATTGTGGGTGCTTGTTTCCACGCCCTCTGCCTCGCTTACGCTTTGCATTCGGGAGAGGTTCCAGAACCTTCCACGTGGGCTGACATCGTGCAGCGCCTATCAGTCGCACGCGAGGTCATTCGTGGGGATCACGACCTTAGCACCTTTTGGCTACCCGTCTGGGAGCAACGAACCAAGAGCAAACTCGAAGACGCATTTCAGCAGGTTCAACGCGAACTTAAAGACGACCTCATGATCGTTTCTGACGTCCTGAAGCAATCAGAGCAGAATGCGTACCAAGCCATTGTGAAATCATTGGGAGCGTTCGACTCAGCGTCAAGAGGCTCGGCCACGAAGACGGCGGTTCTTAGCTCGGTTCTCAGTTGGATGTTTCGGACTCAGCCCATTCCTGCGGCGCTCGTTGAGGCTGTCAATGTCCTCGGATCGGACACCGATACGATTGCGACGATGACGGGTGCGATCATGGGCGCTGTCAGTGATGCTGAGCCTGAAGGAGATTTATTAGATCGGCAGTACATCAAAGACGAGGCAATTCGGTTGTTTGAGATTGGCGTTGGCGACAGGCAGCAGAAGAGCTTCAAGTACCCCGATCTGATGAACTGGCGTCCTCCGAAGACGATGATGGATGCGGTGGGCTACGCTCACGAAACCGTTGCTGTCTTAGGTCTCGGTTCCGCTCGCTCAATAGGCGACAAATGGGAGAGTCGAGGAAAAGACAGTTGTGTGTGGCAGTGGCTGAAGCTATCCTTTGGGCAAACGATACTAGCCAAACAGCGGAAAACCCTGCCGCAGTTCTCAGACAATACGCTGTCTCCGAACAGGGATTTTGGGGGCGAAAAGCAGATGCCGATGAAACAACAGAATTCGAAAGGGGAACAAGTGGATTTATTCGACCGAAATCGTGTTAGACGTGAGCAGGACACACCCAATCGCGGTCTGGACGAATTGACGAATGAAGCAATTAGGTCGGGATTCAATCCCGAAGTGATCGGAAAGCACGTCCTTGAACTTTCTGAGCGTCCTAATGCCATCGAATTGGGACTCGCATACGTCGCGGTTGTCGTCAAAGCCAAGAGTGCGCGGATTCAAGCGCAGGCAAAAACCTCGTTGCGGGTCGCAGATTGAGCGGCGAGTCAGATTTGAGATTATCTGAATGTTTCCTCAGCGGTCTGAAGGGCTGGGTCGATATGCCTCATCGTGATCTCCTAGAGGGGTATTCCTTCTCACGAGCGTCCTCCAGTTCAGTAAGCCATCGGCACACCAAACGCCAGTTGAACCGTAGTTGCTTGCCAACCTTGATGCACGGAAGCGGTCTAGTCCTCGACCGGACTCTCCCTCTACGCCTCGTGAGGTCATAAATCGTACTCCTCTTCACCTTCAGGCGCTCGGCGAGTTCCTGAATCGTCAAGATTTCGTCGTTGAGTTCCATCGAGTGGATTCTAAACGTGTCAGCCTGCTCTCGACCCGTGGAAGTTGCAGAGACTCAGAATCAGCTATTCTCATAGCACGATGATCAATGACGAACGCATGCAGCGAGAGTCCAGCCTGATCGCCACCATCAGAAGGAAGCTTCCCGATTTCGCGAAAGCGTGTGCGGATGACACGGAACTGGTGTTGCTCCACCAAGACGCCTTTGCCGCCGACTACCAAGAGGACGAATACACGCTCCTCGGCATGGCGATCAAGTACGCCGGACTTCGTGGAAAAGAGGTGCGTGTGATTGGGAAGAGCCGAAGCACACTCGGCGAAGAGGACAAAATTCAGTGAGACGTGGCGCACCCCCGATTCTTGCTGACCGCGACGTTGAGCGAGAGCGGGAGCGGGAGCACCTTCGTGAGAACAAATAGGAGACGGTCAAGTGAAAGTGGTTCTCTTCGGTGCGACGGGCATGGTCGGGCAGGGCGTCCTGCGCGAGTGTCTGCTCGACCCTGACGTCGAGAGCGTCCTCGCGGTCGTCCGCAACGCCAGCCTGCCGCCACATGACAAACTGCGCGAAATCGTACACCAAGATGTTTTTGATCTCGCGGCGATTGAGGACAGGCTCTCAGGCTACGACGCATGTTTCTTCTGCCTCGGCGTTTCGTCAGTAGGGATGAAGGAAGAGACGTATCGGCGCGTCACATACGATCTGACGGTCTCGGTGGCTAAAACCTTAGAGAAACTCAACCCGACAATGACCTTCATCTACGTGTCTGGGGCAGGAACCGACAGCACGGAGCGCGGCAGATTAATGTGGGCGCGGTTAAAAGGCAGAACAGAAAACGCACTCTTGCAGATGCGATTCAAAGCTGTGTTTCTGTTTCGGCCCGGCTACGTTCAGCTCCTTCATGGCATTCGCACAAAGACCAGATGGTATGGGGCGGCTTACGCTTTGATGAGACCCCTCTATCCGTTGTGGAAGATGCTTTTCCCGAACTACGTGACGACCACCGAATGCGTGGGTCGCGCAATGCTGAATGTCACCAAACGAGGATTCCCGAAACCTGTCCTTGAGAATCGCGCCATCAACCGGATGTGTGGATGAATTCGTGCGTCGGTTTAGCTTTCCGATTCCCCTAGTCGGAGCACTGGAGATTCGGTTCTGCAACAGACGCCGTAGCTCTGCCACAACCGGAACCAAGGGCTATGAGCAAGCGTCTCGTCGTGCCTTCGATTTGCAGCAGAGATGTCGCTTGCGCTGAGTGGTCTAATATCCGGCGCTTCGAACATTTCCTGTAGCTGCTCTATGTCGTCAATAATGCGTTCAACGTCCATTCCGTCTCAATATCCAACAGAAAGGCGTGGAGGTCAAATCGGAGCCGCATCTCCAAAGACCTGACTGCAAGATTTGGTCGCCGAGCACCGGAAAGCGCCCTTGAGAGTTTGTGGCCTACCATTCCCCTACTGTCTCTGCATATACTCCTCGCCCATGAAGAGGGGTAAGCCAGTCGTTTGCACCACGCTGCTGATCGAAGTCCTCGGCCCGATGGAAGCCAGTGTGAAGCGCATCAGGTTTGTCGAGGACATTCTTCGCAACTGCATCCGAACGCTCGACAAAGACTTCCGCACAAGCAAAATCCCGCAGATGAAGGGCTTCTCTCTCAGACCGGAGCCGAAATATCAGAAGAAAGGAAACCGATGAGGCGAGTGAGGCGCAGGTTCAAGAAGGAGTTCGCCCTGTGGCAGAAAAACTTCGGAGTAGTGGTTCGACGCCTCCGCAAGAAAGCAGGGCTATCGAGACCGGAACTGGCGAGGATGGCGAAGTTCAGCGTATCCACGCTGGAAACCATCGAGCAAGGGCACGGCAATCCGGGTCTCACGCGGATGATGAATCTCGCCCACGCGCTGAAGCACACCTTGAGTTATCTCTTCAGGCTCACGCAGGAGTTGAACGACAAGGACAAGCACGGATTAGGTGGGCAATAGCGATGACGTGCGGCGAGGCTAGGAAAGACGCCTCTCCTTCGCTGCGCGGACGAGCTTGTGGGATGCCCGGTACGGCAGCTTGACGATCTTGCCGGAACGATCCTTATACCCCGCGTGCATGCGCATCAGGAAGACGCGCATGGTGTGGTACTTATCGCCGTCCTCCCGACTCCGGTCGATGCGACCGATCCGGTCTGCGATCTCGGCGATTGTTTTGCCCTCTGCCCACAGCCTCGCTACGAGGTCGTAAGGGAACGGATTGCGTTTTGCTCTATCCATGTCCTTCCCTCAGAATTTCCCTGCCACGTTGATCTTCGCCCGGTAGTTGCGGAGTATCTTGGTGTCCCCCGTGCCGACCTGCTGAAACTGAGGTCTGATGCTGACCGCTGGAATCACGTCCACGCTCATTGCAGTGCCATCGGTGAACTCGACCGCAACGCAGTTGTAGTCCGGGTCGAACTCCACGGTCATGCGTTTGACCTTTTTGCCACGAGCTTCCTTCAACTCGATCCACGGTTTGGGCATCGCTACTCACCATCCTTCGTGGGTCGAGTGATTGGCGCGGGCGTGATGAGCCGTTCATTGCTGAGGTTCCCGCCAATGAAGTCCGCAAGCTCCGCTTCCTCATCCACGAACGTGTGGAAGCGGAAGCTGACCATCGTCTCATCTGTGAAGAAGATGCTTAGACACCGATAGTCCTCGTCAGGCTCGTTATGCCACGTGACCCTGAGGACGGTCTTACCCGCGAGATGCTGTGTATAGTCCGCTCGACGTAGCTTGGACACGCCCCAAGGATACGCAGGCCGTGGCAGTTTTCGATAGGCCACAAGGTAATCGCGTGAAATCTGCGGTTGGTAGAAGCAGGGCCGGAAGTCTTGCGGCCACTGCCGTGGGCGGGAAGTAACGGCCCGACGTCAATGACGAACGAGAGAGCGGCGAAAACTGCATCGCTGTTCTCATATGTCCCGTGCTAATATCCCGGTTTGATGAGCGGAGTCTACGTCTACGAATGCGCCGCCTGCGGCGCAAGGTTTTCGCTGCTGTGCCTGTCCGAGACGATCCCCGAGGCGCAGACCTGCATCGCGTGCCATGCGAGGGGAGCAAGACAGATCGCCAAGGAAGGCGAGCAGGACGGCCCGCTGCACGTCATCCCCAAGAAGCAGCCGGAACTCATCGAAGGCGAGGTCGCAGGATCGGGGCATTCCAAGAGATTGAAATCAGGCCGGCACCGTTCCTGACAGCGCCCCTTCGCTGGGAAATGCGGATTCGAAGTCAAGGATGCTGAAGCCCTATGATGCCCCGCAAATGCGATCCTACCCCGTGAGCAGGCGGATCAATCATGTGGCGCACGATGATGAGGAGTGCTCGCGACCTCTTGAGCTTGGTCAGGTTCAGACCCAACTCTTTTCCTATTAGGCGCTGTCGCAGTATGCTTCATCATCCCCTTCCACCTATGAGTGACGTGGACAGACTCGTGGCTTACATCCGGCGCACGCTCACGGACTTGAACGGGCCACCGACTGATGCTGCATACGAATACGCTTCCTTGCCGTTGTGTGTCATTGATGCGGTGTTTTCCATTGGCGTTCGGTATGAATCAACGGAGCGAACGGTCACTGAGTTCTGTGGGCGATACCGCTGGCAGAGAGATGGGCGAGGCAGAACGGCAGAACATCCGATAAGCGACTTCCTACTGATTGTGCAGCCTTACGAAAACCGCTGGGAGGACATGGCAGACCGTATCTTCCGAAATCGTCAGAGAACCTCGTCTAGGTCAGGCATCCTGAAAGCCGAGGCCACGTTCAGATTCGCAAAGACACTCCAGCATTTCGGCCTTGAGACTTTTGCAGACGTGTTGAAATCGGGATTGCGAAATGACCTGCGACAAGCGATCAAAGCGATTCCGGGACAATCCAGCGGTTTGTCCTACGCCTATTTCTTGATCTTGGCTGGAAATCAGGACGGGGTAAAGGCAGATAGGATGGTGACCAGATACGTCGCGAATGCTTTGGGTGTGCGGAATGTTGCACCGGAGTTGGCGGAAGAACTGGTGCGAAATGCAAGCAAAGTCCTGCGGGCAGAGTTTCCAAGACTCGTCCCCAGTAGCCTCGACAATAAGATTTGGAAATATCAACGCGCTAAGGAAGACGGCCCACCAGCGACTTGCCGTCCATGAAGCAAAGGAATGAGTTCCAAAACCGACACTGCAACTCTTTAGGCGCTATCGGTTGCTCACAGAACGTCGAGCATCATGAACCAGAACCAGAGTAGCTAATACTTCTTCCGCCAATTTGCCAGCAGCCTTCATGACCGCCAAATTTGCATCCCAGAAAGCATTAGATACTGGTCGTTCTTTTGCGCGTGTGAACTCTGCCAGCACGTCTGCGAGTTTCTGATCCTTCAAGTGAACTCCCCTGCCTTCCTTCTTGCCGAATGGAACGAATAAGCGAATCGTCTCGGCGCGTACATCGAGCATAGAGAGATCGACCTCAACAGTAGTATCGAACGGCAAGACGTGGTGAAACGCATGACTTCTGGCCTGTGAAACGATAGCCCGGTACTCTTCGAGTTTTTCCTTGCGTCCAAGGCTTGCCCACGGCAACGCCGCGAATGCTTGACGCAGCGCCCATTGTTCCTTCACCGTACACCAGAACACTAATGGTTTTAGATCACAAATGCTAACGAACAGCGATAGGAGGGGAATCACGTCCACGCTGAAATTGTAGGCAATCCTGAGAACTTCGTGAAGCGCTTGTTGGTCTTCCGGTGTCCGACGCAGCGCTTCCAGCGCCGTAGCGTATTCGGTAGCTTGGCTACGCATGGACGAAGCAATCTTGCCAAGTACGGTTTCTCCTCGGCGAACTTCTCCAGTGGGAACAGTCACTTCAGTGATGGCGCTATCCATCACTTCATCGTAACCATTCCGTACCGCCACTCGGTCTTTATCAGACAAGCCGCCGACTTCTCTAAGATCATGGTTGATGAAGTCGAACAGTTCATCAATCGGCAAAATGCTTCTAACGCAATAGATTCCGCCCTCGGCTTTCTGCACTGCCGAACTGATGGATGGATCGAGCCGCAATTCCTGCACGTTATCGCCCTTGATCGTCTGGGAATGACGACGAAGCCCCTTGATCGTCCCGATGAGTATGAATAGCAAATCCCCCATCACGCGGATTTCCTGTTGGATTGCGTCATCCAGTGCGACTAGTCCAGTGGGGACTTGGCGAGTGATTAGCTTGAAGTTCTTGGTGATCGTTTCGTCATCGGAAACTGCAACCGTTCCAGCCCGAATGTGCTGTCCGCTGGCAGTGACTTGCACCAGCAAACGCCTTGGCGACTGGGTGGTCTTTACCGAAGCGTCCCGAAAGAGAAACGAACTGTTGATAAGAAGATGGGCATTCGTGTTCCGTCCTACAACTGCTGTGGCGATAGAGTCATCGCCCGCAGCCATGCTTTTTACTACTGCATCGGCTGCTATCTTGATCTTAGCTTCAAGTTGGTCAGAGGTATCCATAACAGCATGTCGGGTAGCACACGACGTTGGACGTCGGCCCGAATCGAATGTGAAACTGTGCAGTTCCGGCACCTGCTCTCAGTCAACACCGTTGCCTTCGCTAGCTCTGACGGCACACAGCAATAGCAGGATGCGGACTTGGGGTCGGGAACCGTTGATCGCAGCCCTAATCACCACCGTTCAATCGCAGATTCGACGGCACCGGAGTGATTCTTGGTCTGACAACAATCCCTACTGGTCTTTTAGAACGAATTCCCCTTTCACCAGCCAAGACACGCCGAAAGAGACAACGGCCAGCGATTCGAAACCGAACAACACTGGAATTGGGCCGAATCTGCTCAGACGTAGGCCAATGTGCAATACCAGAATGGCCGCAACGGACGCTACAATGATCCAGCCGCAAATGTAGTACACGATGTTTCTTTCGCGCTTTCTCTTCGTCATTTCCTGCTTCCGGTTTGGATGGGTCTCAGTGAACAAGAACAGCGAAAAATATGCCAACGTAAGGAACAGAAAAGATGCGCAGGTGGCATGAACCAAGCTCACGAGATGCTCGACGTCGCACCCACCGCGTCCGACTGTAAAGATATGCACGATGTCGCAGGTGCCGGGTTCCCGTGCGGTAAAAAACAGTGCAACTCCGAGGGCGAAGGCGCATGCGAGACGACCTGCAACCGCGTCTCTCTTTTCATATCCTCTATAGGACAACAAAAACACGCCGATGGCCCAGAGACTCCCGACCAATACACCTCGCATTCCCGAGTAGTAGTAATAACTGATTGAATCCTCAATGACATTCGAGTGAAATATCCACCAATTTCCCAGCACTAAGGCTATGGGAAGGGACACTCCGATGATTCCCACTGCCTTGCGCAGTGAGAGATAAGAGATGAGCAGCGAATCGCTGCTGGCAGACTGTGTCATCCCGTTGCCCAAAGGACCCGCCGTTGTATGCGGCTCCGTCATTTGCAGGAATACTTTTCACGCATGGCGAGAACAAACGCATTTGCTGCTGATTGGGTTTCGTATTCAGGATGCTTCTTAATCCATTCAACGAACACCTTGGCTGCATCTTTTGGTTGCAAGTCGTCCGGCGCACAATAGAACTTTGTTAACACTTCAAGATGCTTCTCCTTCAGCATTGCCGCATACCAAAGTTCGTTTGCATCCAGCAGTCCGCGCACGTAGCCTGCGCACTCGGAGCCTGCGTCACCAGTCTTAAGGGCTTGTTCACATTGCTTGCGAGCGGTTCCGCCGTTGATTGATTGCGCTAAGGCTGGTAAAGCACACAAGACAATTGCGATCACCAGTTTCGAAATCATTTTCGCTCCTCACGAGTATTTCATCTGCATTCACGCCACGCTGACACTTGTTGAAACTGCAAAAGAGCCACACCAGCCCATTTGTGATTCTCGTCACGAATGCCCATTCACTTAGCGAAGGGGGATTCTATACGTGATCCCGAATGCCAAGGCGTTTGACCAATTGCGTACAGTTGTCGGCGTGATACCCGGGCTCACCTGCTCGCCCACGTAATATCCACCTGTGAGGTTTTGCGATCTTCCAGTGTGGTTGCCGATTAAGAAAACGAACCGTTGGATGCCGAAAGAGATTCCCTCAAAGAATTCGGCTTGAACGGTGCCGTTGTTCGGATTGACGAGAAAACCTCCTGCGAGGCCCAGCGACCCAACATAGCCGAAAGGATGGCGGGGCGCATTCTCCGACATCCACGTTGGAATTGCGACGGGCGGGCACGATTTTGCGGGGTCGTCAGACGGCTTACACGGTTTTCTTGCGGGATCATGGACACCGGGCAGTTTGAAATTAAGTGGGTGCCAGTCGATGAAGACGCCCGGTACGAATTGCGGGCGTGTCTTGTTGATGACCACCACGGGGCAGCTGGAGGTAGTAGTAAGCGCAGGGGGGCAACTAGAGGTTGCAGGGTTGCTGTAGGGTGTCTGCGTCGCGGCTTGACGACCGTGGAGCGTTGAAATCAGAGCACCAGCCGAGATGTCGAACTGTGGCGGCGACTGGAAGTATGCGTTGAACTGTATGCTATCGAATAGCGGAGTTGCATTGACCGCGTCCACACATTTAACCGTTACTGCAACCTTGCTTTCCGAGTACACCGCAATCGGCAGAATCTGTACCGAATCATCAGGCCACTTTAGGTTGGGAGGCAACGTCTGAAAGTCTTTGATAAAATCCAACAGTTTTTGAACCTTCGCAGTGGCATCGGTGTAATAGGAAAGCGCTTCGACTCTATCCGGTGTTTTCAACGCGTCAATCACCGACTGTGCGGTCTCTATTTGGGTAGTGGCCATCTTGACAAAATCATCTACGTCACTTCCATAGGCATCGTGCAGCTTCGCAACTCGCGACCGCAGCTTGTCAACTGTATCTTGCATTCCGGGAACAGTTTTACTGTCAGGTAACAGTCGGGAAAGGAACCTGACCGCATCCTGTCTAATCAGATCAAGTTTGGAGACTGCCTCGTCATTGTCTGAATAGGAGTAGAGGTAGTTCTGACGAATATCGCCGTAATCTTGGCGGTCAGGATCGAGCGCACGATATAGTCTGTCAGCCTGTGCTTGCTGATCTTGAAACTGTTGGATAAGGTCGTTTATTGCTTTCTCGTCCGCTTCGATCTTATCCTGCCTTGCTTTATTCTTCCGCTTTTCCTCACGCAACTTCTCCTTTTGCTGTTCAATATCCTTTTCTTTCTGGGATTCTGCCTGAGCTTTTCTTTTCTCCCGTTCTTTGGGCGAGAGATTTTCAGAGCGAAGAGACTGAACGAATTGTTGATACCGATTCTCATTTTGGAGATTAATCGCCTCGGTTTCGTCAGGAGTAAGCTCAGCCGATGGAGGCGCACTCAGGGCAACAGTGTTAAGCGAGCTGACGGTTAGCTGAGGCACCTGCGGCATCGCACCCCCGGTGGCGATTGAAGTGAGCGCCGCAGACACATTAGGGCTAAGGTCGCGTGCCAGTGGGCCCGGGGTGGTCGTCAGGGAACACGCCGCGAAGGGGGAGGAACGCCACAGCACCACTACACCTCGACTACCGGGACTGAGATAGACGGTGATGTCCTTATGAGTCTGAGGCGGTATTCGGATGTCCTTGGTTTGCGCCATATCGAAGTCGATTCGGCATTTAGGAAAGTTCTTAGATGGCAGATATTCCCGACATTGCTCCCAACTCTTTAGGGTCTGAATATCAGGCACCGGATCGGCTCCCGCATATTTGGCGGGCGTATGAGGCGGCATATCGGGTACCGGATCAGCTCCTGACTTTTGGGCGCACGTATGGGGCGGTGCAAGAACCAACACGGATAAAAAAGCTACTGGCAGCAAGCTTCGCATTCCGATTCCTCCAAGCAGACGAATGAAGACACTAGTGCAGGTCTCGGCGTGCCAACACTTCTGTTGGCTCGCGGAAACATGCCGCAAACACTTCATTTAGGGAAGAAATCGGCGCTCGAAACCCCCTCGGACGTGAAGCTCAGATCGAGCATCACTTTTCCGCTCGCCGAATGCGAGATAACATAGCCGCGAAGGGTCGAAATGTCAACTCAACTTGTGCCTTCGATTGTTCGGATTTCGTAACACACTCCCCGCAGCGCTTGCCCCGGGAAGGAAAATGCGATGCTACCCCGTGAGAACGCGGATCAATCACGTGGCGAATGATGATGAGAAATGCTCCCAACCCGTGAAATTCGCCGCGACTCAGAATCGGCTATTCTCTTAAGCACGATGACCGACGACGAACCGATACAGCGAGAGTCCAGCCTGATCGCCACTATCAGAAAGAAACTTCCAGACTTCGCGAAAGCCTGCGCGGATGATACGGAAGTAGTGTTGCTCCACCAAGACGCGTTTGCAGCCGACTACCAAGAGGACGAATACAAGCTCCTGTGCATGGCGATCAAGTTCGCAGGTCTACGTGGCAAGGAAGTGCGTGTGATTGGACGGAACCGAAGCTCGCTCGGCGAGGAGGACAGAATTCACTGAACTGTGACTCTCCTCGTACCCGCACAATGCCGTAACTGGCGGGTAGCTGCCGGATTCAGTGGTGGTAACATTTCGAGTCATGGGCAACCAAGCGGGCAAGACGTGGAAGAGGGCTGACTTGATCGCGCTAGCCACTTGCATCGTCACTTTGGTCGTCGGGATTCCCGCATGGATTGCCCTGCGCCACCCGGATAGTCCGCCGATCATAAGACCCCGGACTCCTGATTCCTCCTCAACCGCTGACAAACCTCATTTCGATGATCCGGTGAAGGAGGCGTGCATGAATGGCTCAATCATTGACTGTCAGAACTACGCCGGACGCATTCGCGTAAAATGCAATCCCTTTGATACTGCCTGTAAGTTGCTAGCGACATGTTGGGATGACAAGACTAGGGCCTTGACAATTGTCGATTATGCTTGCAACCAACATCCCAACCCTGAATCATGTGAATTTCAACGCAAGAACATGAGGGCAAACATCGCGATGGATTGCGACAAGAAGACGCTGACTAACTACTGACACTTCCTGCTGGTTGGCAGTTCACTCACTTGGGGCAGGATCGCAGGGCACCTTGGCATGGTCGGCTGAGGCTCTTAGCGTAAAGAATTGTTCGCAGATTAAACACCTGCGCACGTCCGGTCCGACGGCGATGAACACCTTGCCAATCTGGTCGCTGCGGATGGAACCCGTCTCTTGCCGAGTTTTGTGGTCAGTTGTCATGTCGATCATCAATGAGTCACGAACGTATAAGCTCGTCACCAACCCGCTCTGGCGGAACTCGACTGCGCAAAGTCAACAGCTTCAACAACTGGGGCTGGCGGCGGCATGGAGCCTCTGTCACCAGCCCTCTCCCGGTTAACCAATTTGCACACAAGGCTTCGAGAAATGCCCCACTTCTTGGCTACAGCCGTGAGGCTCATCCCGCCAATGCGGTCGCGGACGATGGCCGCACGATCTATGTTCAATGGTGCGCGTCCGATTCGTACCCCATCCAACTTTGCCCTCCGCATTCCGGCGAGGACTCGCTCGCGGATCAAGTCCGATTCGAGTTCGGCGATTGAGCCAATGAGCGTCAAGAACAGTCTCCCCATCGGGCCACTGGTGTCGACGTTTTCTCGCCGGGAGATGAAGACGACTCCCAGACCGTCGAACTCGTCCATCACTTGAAGAAAGTGCTTCACACTTCGCGCGACTCGGTCGAATGCGGCGACGAGGACGACGGAGAATTTCTTCCGGCGTGCATCCGCGATGAGCGCATCTAGCCCCGGACGTCTCGCTCTTTTCCCTGAGACTCCGCTGTCTCTGTACTCCTGCACGACCTCCAAGCCACGCTGCGCCGCAAGCTCACGCAGATCGTAAAGCTGCGATTCGACGTGCTGGTCCGTGGTGCTCACTCTCACGTAGATGGCGGCTGACTTCATTGTGCGGAGTCCTCCCTTTCTCGTTTAGCCCTTGGATTGAGCCGGATTGTGTTTGTGTTCGTTAGCACGTCGGCGCAGCCGCGTCACAGCCGCATCGCAAACCGTTGACTCCGGGTCGAAAAGGCTCAACTTTGCCCCGACCTCATCGTCAAGTAGTTGACTGATCTCGTGGTCATCCAGCTTGTCGAGTTGCTTTGTCAGCTCGCCCCGGATGAGGAGAACCGCAGCAAGTCGCTCCGCAGGATTCGCAGAGTTCATGCGCCTCCGCTGCTCCTCGATGAGTTGCCGGATCGTCAGGTTCAGTCCCTCTAGTCTTGGTATACGGGCGTTTTGGAAAAATCGTCCAGAAAGCAAAGTGCGTGTTACCGAAGATTTGCGCCCAAAACCAGACGAATTATCCGAAGTGCCCGTATACCTAGACATGAGGCAGAGCGGCGAAATAAATGACGCCATCGAGTGCCCGCTGTGTTGCGGCGCGGGGAAACTGAAGCGCACTGAGATTTTGGATCGCCTTGGAGTAAGGGACTTCGCTCGCGTTGCACAGCTTTCCGCCGAGGAAGCGTTCCGACTGCTCACGCAAAAGCACAATCACGACCAA
>Ga0182024_10007106_pt1 | contig 24272 bp, 47 predicted proteins | sample P32metaG_FD_120480 | JGI IMG/M metagenome (GOLD analysis project Ga0182024, IMG submission 120480) | Permafrost microbial communities from Stordalen Mire, Sweden - P3-2 metaG (Illumina Assembly) | ecosystem: Environmental > Terrestrial > Soil > Wetlands > Permafrost | place: Sweden: Stordalen...
AGAGGTTCTAGATGTTGGCTGAAGGGGCAGGGATCGAACCTGCGACCAAACGCTTAACAGGCGTTCACTCTACCGCTGAGCTACCCTTCAATGAAAATGGAGCACCGAGCAGGCTCTGCCAATTGAGCTATCAGTGCTAGCTTGCGAGGTACGTTTGGACGGCCTTGTCGAGGACTTCAAATATGGTTTCGTGGCCGGCTATCTTGGCCTTGAGGGAGTGTACGGCGACGATGTTGATTTCGAGCGTTTGAGCAGGAGCTTGGTAGGAATAAGTGAAGTCAACGCCTTGGTCGGAGAAGGAGCCAGTTGACATGCCGAGTTTCTTGTTCGTAATCGTCGGCTCCGCGGTAATGCCTGCCAGAAGCTTGGTAGCCATGGCTTCAGTGAAGTTCGTGTACTGCGCAGAATCAGGCGCGACATAGATTGGATGAGAGGACATTATTTCCTATTGTCGACGCCGATGAAGGCGTCACCTACTTTGGTGTTGTTGAACTGCATTTCGTAGACGTAGACTTCGCCTGTGCGATGGTGTATGGAATCTGCAATGGTGAAAGACCACGCTTCTTGTTGGGGCATAGTGGTCGTGTAGACTATGACCTGTTGTCTGCCCTTGTCGAGTTCGGTGGCTTGGAACGTCTCGCGCTGAATTCCGCGCGCGGAGTAGTGGCTCTTGGAGAGCACGACCCCGCGGCGAATTGGAATGAACCAACCAAAGAGAAGCATTACTTGACTACGGTCGAGGCGTAAGAGAACGAGTCAACGGTGATGTGATCAGCCGAAGATGCGCCGAGTTCCGTGATCTGGAAGCCAGGCGACATGATCGTTGTGGGGACGGTCGCGGTCAGAGTACAACCGGAAGGGCAAACCGTTCCAGTCACACTTGCCACTCCACCACCACCGGCGCCAGAGGTTACGTCAACGATCTTGTAACCGATCTTGGTGGTTGCAGTCGAGTAGAAGTAGACGTCGATGTAATCGGCTGCTACGGGAACAACGCCAAGAGTCGCCGAAGCGGTGGTGCAAGTCTCGGTCGAGGCGGTGTCAGAGCAGACTACGAATGAGGCGTCCGTGCCTTCGATGAAGCGCACATAGATGCCAGTTGTGGGGATCACTGCGGCGTTGTCCAGGGTCATGAAACCGACCTTGATGTTGCCCGTGTTGGTGATTGCCGAGGGACTGAAGACAAACTCAGACTGCCAGTTGGTGTCGACGCCGGGGAAGTTGAAGCCTACTGCGTGACCGAGCGTGATGTTGACGCCGTTGGTCGCGGTGGTGTCCGTGGTCAGAGTGATCAGACCAGAGTAGCCTGCAATCGAAGCCACAGGAGCAACGGGGTTAGTGCCGGCCACTACGACCGTCTTATCCCAACCCAGCATGCCGATGGCGCCTGAGGTCGTGTTGACGCCGCCAACGAATTCATCGAAGGTCGAGGTGTAGGGCAGAACCCAGCTACCTGCGGTGAGGGCGCCTTGGTTGGCAACTGGAGACTGGGCGAAGGCGCCGAGGCTGGAGAGAAGGAGAGCGAATACTGCGATGGATGTCTTGATCATGTTATGCAGCTACCGTTGAGGGGATATTTAAGATCGCGCAGATTGCGTTGATCAGCGATTGCACGTAGGCAGTATTCGCGGTGATCTTGAGAGTGGCCAGATCGGCGATGACAGTCGTAGAGACTATTTGGAGGACATCGGCGGACTTCTGGGCGCCCGTCAGGTTCGATGGGATTAGGGCTGACTTCTGTTCGACTTCGGCAATGGCGTTCTGCAGAAGATTGGTGACATTCAAGGCGATGGAGACGCCGGAAGCGATGGCGACGGCCTGAGCAGGGAAGAGCAGCTCAGCGAGGCCAGCAGCTTCGGGCAGGTACTTGGCCGCAACTACCAGGCCCTTATCGACGTCCTTGACGACGGCTTCGAATACAGAGACGAGCTTCGTGGCATCGCCTTCGAGTACGGTGAATAAACTCATGTGGTGAGGTCCTTAAGGTGCGGTTGTGATGATGGGAGGGTTGCCGGTAGTTGTGGTGTTCGGAGAGTTGGTGGTGACGGTTGCGCGCTGCTGGGCTGTGAAGGCTTGGATGCCGGCGCCTACTATGCCCGCACCGACTGCATCAGTGAGGTTGAAGAAATGTGACACGACAATCATGACACATCCGGTCACGAGGACGATGTAACTCCACACTTGATCGGTCATGAACGCGGGAGGCGAGGTAATGGTGGTTTGAGACATGATTAACCTTGTATGTCAGATAAAGGGTCGAAGCCGTCGTCCTTGTTAGGTTTGGGTTTGCTGAAGCCGGACACGCGCTCGTAGGACTGGAGGGCCTGGAGTTTGGTCCTGACGTCTTGGCCGAGGTGGTAGAGTTCGATGTACATCGCGCGGAGTTCTTCGGAGGTCGGCAGGGAGCGAACGACCTTGGGAGCGATGTGGTCCTTGATCAGTTTGGCAATGCGCTCGCGGGCTGCGACGGTGCGTCCATATGCGCGGGCTGCGTCTTTGTCGACGGTGCCGTATGCGGTCTGAGTGGCTAGTTCTATGCTGCCCGAGATTGCGAACTCATCAAGCCATATCTGCTCTTTGTCAGTGCAGTTCAGGTATAGTTCGTCGTCTTTATGACTCATGATTATTTTCGAACACCTGTTTCCAAAAGCGACTTGCCGACGCCGGGGAATCTGCGTTTGACTGCCGCCACAATCGCCGCTGGATTCTTAGCGAATTTGCGCTCGCGAAGTGCGTCTTCGGCGTGGGACTTGTCGGGAATTGGGAAGCTGTTTCCGGGTCCGGCGTGAGGTGCTGCTTTTCGTTGTGCTGCATTTAATTTAGCCATTAGAGGTCACAGTGCCATGAAATGTAGAGTGGTGTGATGCCCGAGACGGTGTTGGTGTTCGATATCGCCATTGTCGTGGTGTTGATGGTTGAGGCGTACATGCCATACCAGCCCACACCGCGCGCTTGCGTGATCGTACACCAGTTCGGTGAAGAGGCGAGTGTTGCTCCCCAGGTCACTGTTGCCAAGACCTGTGCCGTGGTGGCACTGGAATTGACTAAGGTCATGAGGCCGCGCATGGCAGTTGAGCCCGTGGTGAGGGTGCAGCTAGTGACGCCGGTTCCTGCTACGCAGGTTGCAGCAGTGTCATTGGAGGTGATGATCGGAGCGCTGGATACGGCCGTTTTGGGAACCACTGCACCACCTGTCATGGTTGTGACGCCGGTGACACCGAGCGTGGTGCCGACTGTCAGGGAGCCGCCGATTGAAGCGTTAGCGGTGACTTCCATGGTCCAGGGGTACAGAATGCCTTCAGATCCGCGGAAGTCTTGGTTGTTGCCGACGTCGTTGATCTGGCCGGCATAACCGGTGGAGAGGCCCGTGTCCTGGATGATGGTTGATGCAGCACCGCCGTCAGCGTATACCGAGGCACAGCCGGAACAAGCGGAGGTAGCGAGGAGTCCGATGTAGGTGTTGGATTGGCCGAGGTCGTCGACGTCAACGCCTTGGAGGTCTTGAGTGTTGCCTTCTAGATCAGGACTGGAGAAGACGTTCCACTTGGAGCCGCTGGAGATGACGATGCCGCGGAAACCGTCTTCTGAGGTGCCTCCGGTGAAGGTCATGGAATTGGCGGAACGTAGCCACCAACCAGCAGAGGCGGTGAATTCGGCCGCATTGTCGACGACGGTGCCGGCAGTGGTTTGGTTGCCGGAAGATGCTGAGGAATCGAGTTGGAGGCCATATTGAGGCCAAGTGTGGGCGCCTGAGACTCCAGTGCCGTTGATTTCGTTGGCATCGACCTGAGACTCACGGACTCGGTAGAAAGTATCAGATACGCAGCCCTCGCAGTGGAAGCCGGAACTATTAGCGCCCCAGGCGAGGATGTTCGAGAACTCGGAGCGATTGGCGTCTTCTACTAGAACGGCGTCTGTAAGGTTGGCATTGTCTCCGTAGAAGTAGATACCCGAGACATGGACGGCGGTGAGGCCGTTGACTGCCGAGCTAGTCTGAGCGTGAACCCAGAGAGCGGCGGTTGCTAGTGTGCCACCGGTGTACTCGATTTGAGTGAGGGCGGGACCTTGGCCATTGATGGTGAGGGACGAGTTGGTAATGGTCTGCTGGACCGAGCATTGGAAGTGAGCTGCCGGCATGTTGACCACGATATTGACGCTGGTGGTGATGGCGTCGATTGCGCCGAACATGTCGACCGTGCAGGGTTGCAGGCCGGAGAAATGGGTGGCGTCGACTATGGGGATGCCGCCAGCGTAAGCTGCAGCGATGGCTGTCTGTATTTGGACAGAGGCATCTATGCCCGGTTCTTGATCGGCCATGATCTCGCCGTTAATGCTGGCAGCAAAAAAATTACCCCCGCCAAGGAAGTTAAAAAACGACTCCGAGGCAGATGTGTTGTTGATCGGGCCGGACATGGTCCCACCGGTTAGGGGAAGTCCGGCTGTGGTGCCCGGGACGCCGCAGATTATCTGGTAAGTGGCAGTGAAGCCGGAGAAGACTGGAGTGGCGGCGGGGCAGAGCGCTCCCGCGGCATTATTGAGAACGGGCGGAACAAAGCTTATTGGAACGAGGTTGACGAGGTTTTGGTTGGTTGCGTCTATGAAGCGATAGGCCAGAGTAGGGCCGAGCGGGAAGCCGTTGTCGATCCAGGTGAGGCCGTATACCGTATAGGTTTGGTTAGAGCATACGATCTGGTCGTTGCCCGGCACGATGAAGGTGACAGCCTGAGCGGTTCCGGTATTGGTTGCGAAGAATGGTGCGGTCGGGGTTTGGTTCGGCGTTAGGGAGATAGGGAGGTTGTTGTAAAGGGGATTGACTCCCGTGCCGCAACCCTGAAGTTGGACCCGGAGCGAGATGGTATCGCCCACGTTGGTCGTATAGGACGCGGTAGCGACGACTTGAGCGCTGCCAACAGTCGCGTGCGCTGACAATCCAGACATCGTCATGAAGAAGGCAGCTATGAATGTGAGGATTGTCTTGCGCATGTGTTGATCCTTAACCTTGTTGGTAGATGACGACTTGCTGGGCTGAAGGCGTTAGGGAGCCGGCTGTTGAATTGTGGAGATAGAACGTTGCAGTCCATCCGGTGGAAGCGGCGCCGGTGATCTGGACCTGTGAGGCAGTGACGCCGCCTGGCAGTCCGGAGGGGAAGTAGACATTCGCCGATCCCGGCCGAAATTGACGAGGTATGGTCGCGAAGGTGTAGGTTGTGGTCTCGCCGGCAGTGAGGGCCGAGAAGGTTGTGGTTTCGGTCGGCGTATAGATGGCGCGCGACGTCGGGAGGTCCGTTATGTTCGTGCGAGCCATCGGATTTCCTTTAGGGTATGTTTTAGTTTTACGGTCTTTCCGTAAACGTATAGAGAAGCGTTGCATTGCCTGCAGTAGCAGCAGACCAATAAACAGCCATCTGAAGAGGTTCCGTGGACCCGGTTCCCGCTGTCACTGGGCCGAGATATATGTTAGATGACGTACTCGGAAGGGTGGCTGTATTAAGAGTCAATGCCTGAAGAGTGGTCACAAAAGATGATGCAGATAGTCCAATTACGTCCCATGAAAGTGCTCCGACTTGCCCAGACAAAGTATTGGATGGGACAAGAGGTCCATTATTTTGCCAAAGAACAGTAGCGTTATACTTCAATTCATATTCAATAGTTGGGGCTGTAGCGGCTGAACTAAAGCTGCTAACTTGCGCTCTGAGTCCAAAGGTACTTCCGGCGGCTACTGATCCGCCTACCACAGAGTAATTGTTAGCGAATATATATGGCGTGGCAGAGACTGCGTTGTTTGTCTGATTGGCGCAAGCCAGTGCAATCGTACCACCACTCGACCACGCGGCTGGGTTGTTCGTGGTAGAATAGGTAAGGGTCGTGGCAGTCCAGGCAGTGACAGCAGCGGTTGTCACTCCGTACCCAGAGGGGGTGGTGCCGTTTACTGTAATTTGCTGTCCTACAACCTCAAAATATCTTGGAACCGCCGCCATGGTGACCGTGGCAGTCGATGGCGTGCTGCTACCTGCCGTGATAGTCTGCGCACCAATTGTGGTGTCAGCCGCTACAGCACAAGCCAAGTCGCCGGGGGCAGACGCAACACTAGGAGCGCTCGCACTTGCTACCCAGGAACCGGCGGCGTCACAGTACTGCGTGCCCGATCCGCCCGAATTGCATGTAACAACTTGGGCAGTGGCACTGCTCTGTGAAGTGATCGGAGTGGTTGTTAATACGGGAGTGCCCGCTCTGTCTGGCCACACGACAGACCTTGCGACGGTTGCAAGAGACGTGAAGTTATCGTAGCCTCCACCGGTGCTGCCAAGGGTGATGTTACGATTGGCAGATACTTCGCCTGCTATGTAGAGACAGTTGTACTGCCACGCATCGAGACAAGTAGGATTTGCTCCAATGCCCACATTGTGATAAGCATTTCCAGCGGAGAGTCCGGTGAGAATCGTGGAATTGATCGTATCACTTCCATAGAAGCAGCCGAGACAAGTGTTTCGCGGGATGATATTGGCATCAACGTAATAAGTGAACGAACCGGAGAAGTATGGAGCAACGATACTATTGCCGTAAGCGCCCGCGTCAATTTGAATCCCGATACCTCCAGAGGTTTCAAAACGTGAGTACTCAATGTGATTTTGACCAGCTGCACCGCCCACGCCGGCGTTAGATGTTAGATGAACTCCATAAACAGCGGCATTTTCCATATCTATGCCGCTGAAAGTGTTATTGCCGCCTGAATCGATAAGGATGTTAGTTCCATAACGAACAATGGAACCCCCAAAGAAGGTATTATCGTTACTCCCGCCGGTGGTCTGCGTGTTCGTGAGATAAAGTCCTACGTCCGTGCCTCCTCCGCCATTCTCATCGAAGAAGTTGTTACCTACCCAATCATTGTCATAGTCACCATAGTTATAGGCCCAATTGCCTCCATCCAGGGTAACCACAGGATTGGGGTTGCCGTTTGAATTAAAGGTGTTTCCGCGAAAGTGTGAACTGCCTATGCCTTTTATCTGCATGGCTCCAAGCGCGGCGCTATCCAATGTGATATCGAAACCGCAGTCATCTACTGAAAGATCAAAAATTGCGCCAGCTCCGGCGGTGAGTTGGGCCGCGGCGTTGGGGTTGTAAAATCCCCAGATCGCTTCACCCGACTGCAATTGAAACACGGTGCCTGTGGATGTCCCATTTAAATCAGGAGCAGCACAACGCATATGCAGACCACGACAGGCTTGCATTCCAGTGGTGACCGGGTAGATTCCCGCAGGAAAGTAGATCTCTTTAGAAGGGGCCGCGCAAGCTGCTGCGACGGCTAGTTCTGGAGTGGCATAGTAGGGTGCATAAATTTCTTGCATAACGGACGGTCCCGGATTTGGGTACGTTCCACTAAGTACGCCGCCTGCTGGCCCGGTAGGCCGAGCTGCTGCTGAGCCGCCACCTTGACCGCCGACACCGCCAACTTGGGCGTGTGCGACGTGTCCAAGGAAAATGCCGAGAAGGAATGCGAGGATAGCGCCGAGAACCCATTTGAGGGCAGGTTGCTTCTTGACGATGTACTCGACCTTGGTGTGGATGACGGGTTCGACGTACTTTTCAACGTCGTGGTGGATATGGACGAATCGCTCGCCCTGGTGATTGTGGGTGCGCCAGTTGCCGCCGGATTGGGTCGCCATTTAACTCACCGAAGGGTGTACGACCTGGCTCGCAGCGGAGCCGAGGACGAATATTTTGTTGGGGTCGATTGCGGAGCCGGAGAGCGTCCACCAGTCACCGGGGTTGAGGACGCGCGCGTATTGCGTGTTGGAGATGAAGGCGTCACCGACGTAGACGACACCGGAGTTGGAGGGGTCGGCCTGGATCGTGACGGATTCTTTCTTGTGCCAGTTCTGGCCGATTTCTACGGTAGTGAGGATCTGGAGCGCAGTCGAGGAGCCGACGGTAATGGCCGGCAGGGTGCGTAAGTTGCTGGACATCGAGGCCTCCTTAGGCGGTGAAGATCAAGAGAATGGCGCCAGTTCCGCCCATGGTGACGTAGAAGTCGCGGACTTCCATCGGGACGGCGAACATCTGGGAGTCGGTCAGTCCAGTGGCGGCCTGGCCGTTCCAGAGCTGATTGCCCGAGATGGTCTCGTACACGATGGCGGTTCCAGCCGCGCCTGAGCCGGCAAGGAGTTTGAAGCCAGTGACGCGGAGTGGGACGTGAGCCGTGGTGGTACCATTGACGACGGACTGGTAGGCGGCCGAGTTAGCGAAGGAGGTGTCCACGTAGATGGTGCGATTTTTCAGGTTGTTGGCCACGGCGGGCTCCTGTTCAGAATTTAGTGAATTTCGTGATGCATGAACACGCGCGCCCAATTCAGACTCCGAGGGCTCGGATGCTGGCTACGGGAAAGCTTACTCTGACCGGCGGCTTGATGCTCGCTTCAGATGTGGTCGGGCCGGGGTACGCGGTGGAGGGAAGTTATTTCTCCCCCTGAAACCACATTATCACACTTTACCCCTTTTCGTGAAGTACCGGGTCCCTACCTCCCTTAGAAGCGAGGCAAAAACACCTCCCATATCGGTTAGATAGGCCGCTGCTGCGCTTTGGGCTCCGCGAGCGTCCAAAAGCCTCTCAAAAGCGTCGAGAATTCGTGATTCGCGAATTGCGAAGGTGGGATCGACCTGGAGAACCTATTTGGGGCAGTTCGGGCTGAAATCGGCTTGTATGGCGACCGAAGGGAGCCTTGAGGACGGCTAAGGGGCCTGGAATGAGTGGTTTAGCGTTGATTGGGGGCGAAGGGAGGGCGAAATGGCGTATGCGGGCCGAAATTGGCCGAGGATTGTGGCCGGAAGTGTAATTTGGCCGAAATTGGCGATTTTCCCCAAAAATTTTGGACGGAAAGGCTTTGGAATCAACGCTATGCGTTCCTCATCGGTAACGTTACCCCCGGAGGCTCCCTCGCCCCAAAGTTTCAGGCCCACCATGGTCACACAATGCTGCAACTCGTTGATAACACAGCCCATTAGCTCACATTATGTTCATGAGATCAACATCAGCTCGATTATTGATGTCATCAAATAGCCCACAAGTGGTAGAGGGTCGTTGATTAAATCGCGCCGAAATAGCTCAGATGGCTAACCGGCACACCTGAAAGCAGAAGTTCTATAGCAAATGTGTCTCTGAGTTGGTGCGGATGTACGTGCTTGCCGGTGCGCTTTCCTACCCTGTCGAACTTGCGCGTTGCATACGTCTTTCGAGCGGCTGTAATCTTGCCATTTGCAAAGAAGCGTCCGTCCGAAGAATACTGTATTGTTTGGACAGAAATTACAGCCAGCGCGTCCTGAGATACCACGAAAGTTCGTAAAATAGTTAATTTTGTTGTTGTAATTAAATGATGCTGGATTTATAGTTTCTTCAGTGAGGCAACACAATGACAACCAACTTCCAAGCAATCAAAGACGCTCTTAAGTACGGCCAAGCGCACTCCCTTCGCAGTGATGATATCTTTCGCGGCTATCTTTTTGAGGGCCGTAATGGCAAATGGGATTACTTTCTTTCAGAAGAACCCAACAACTCAAAATAAATGTTGCAAACCACCGATTCTGTGCTATTCTACAAACACTGGAGAACACCATGAATCAACACTATCGCGCAATCCTCGAAGACGGCACGCAGGTGGACTTCACCGTCACCAGCGAAGACATTCACGCACTCGCAACCAAAGCAGTCCTCCAAGCCGGCTTGTTCCACAAGCAAATAGTCGGCATAACCCCTATCTTCCTAAACGCAGAGGTGCAATCGTGATCGGCCGCCACACCGGACTACCCCAGGACAACCGAGAACCCAAACCATGCTCAGAAGTACAACTCCACCTGCCACTCTACAACACAGGCAACGATGTACTCGACGAGCTACTCGACTCAGAATACCAACAATGGCTCTCTGACATCCAGGAGACGATATGACAGTAAAAGAGGCAAAGAATATCGTTCTAGCAAAGTTCCATGATGCCGATTCATATCGCTGGAATTGGACCATCGCTGACGCTTCCCCCTCCGATACCAAAGTGTGGATTGAAACGAACTCTGGCACGGTTCTTTCTACGCCGTTCAATCTTCCCGGCGATGCTTGGCTCGACGCTGCGGAACGGCTGTCGAGGAGCTGTGAATTATGAACCCACTCATCAAAGGCATCATCTTCAGCCTCATCTTCGAAGCCATCACCATCACCCTATTCCTGATAGCGTGCTCCCTATGAACCATGCGCCGGACTGGGTTTGCATAGTTTACGTCCTATGCTTGTTTGTATGGCTTCCACTCGACGCCTGGCTAGTCGCTTGGCCACAATCGGTTAGAGAGCGGGACAGACGGACTGATCCGCAGTATCATCACGAGTTTAGGGAGATACAGAAATGATATTGTGTGAAAGGTGCAAAGGTAATGGGGTAGTGCGGGTTAGACGCAATGAGCGAGTCGTGGGTACTGTGCTGTGTATGGCTTGTAATGGGTCTGGCCTACAACAAGCCAAATCGGTCAACGAACGCAACCGTCGCACAGACCCACGCTACCATCACGAGATACGAGGCTAAAATGAAACACACCAGCCCAGAGATCGCCAACCTATACGAAGTTGCAGCACGCATTCTGCCCTCAATAGACAACGTAATGGCTCGTCTTCGCCTAGAAGCGGCCCTCACGCTGTATGAGCAGTCCAACAGCACCACCAACCCATGGAGGGTCAAATGACTAAATACATCGCCACAGCAATCCTTGCGCTGTCTGTCTCGTCAGCGTACGCCCAAAAAGCACTCTCATGGGATACAGCGGGAGACTTTTACCGTGATTGTCACAAGACCGCAAACCCAATTGATCCTGCGAGCGATAAGTCTGTATCACCTCAGGATATTGCTTGTATGTCATTTGTGGCCGGATTAAAAATAGGTTTAATGGAGGGTCGCACAAGTGGGGCTTACGATGCGCATCTGAAAACCTATACAGCAATGAAATTGGACGGTTTTCAATTGTTCGCAGTGTTGCGGGTAGTAGACAAGTATTTAGATGCTCACCCCGAAGTATGGTCAGAGCCAATCTCTTGCATCGCGGAAGATGCGATTTTTATTGCTTACGGAACAGAGACTGAGACCACGGCATATGGGAGAGCCCAGTAATGCTACAATCATTCATCGGCATGTTTGTCCTGGCCCTGATAGTCGCGATCGGCGTAGTGGTCGCGGCTATCCTGGCCTCACTCTTAATGTAAGCCAACATCAAGAACCTATAGGGGGCACCATGAAGAATTCAACCGTATCAAGCATCACCATTCACGCAGCAGCCATAGCGGCACTGTTCATCGTTCACACACAGGTCAGGGCCACCACACACCTGATGCCATCACTCACAACGCTCCAACTCACCACTCCACAACAGTCCAAAGCAGCCCAAAAGCGTTCAGCAAAGTTCACCAAAATGGTCAAGCGCGACCTCTCACCCACCACATACTGCCACGCCGATTGCGTCGCTCCAACCCAACACACCGAAACCCTAGTGATCGACGGCACCCAGGTCAGCATCACCCTGCCAGCCGGCGTCACCATCAACACCGTCAACCCGCTCGTGGTCAGAGCAGGGTCGAATTGTAAACCTGGGGTGTATATTGTGAGGATCACCAGCTCATACATCCCCGCCTCGTACGAGGTCGACACTGACCCCACAGCGCACTTCACCTACATCGTCATCACTGGCCCTGGACTGTTCCCAGTGCTCAGCAAATAACCTGCCCCAAAAGAGGTTCTAGGAGCTATCATGAGAGCAACGCAGATTGAATTGCAGAACGATCCTGAACGCGAATACCCCACCGCTTGGAAGCTGCCCATAGTGTGGACAGCCGACGAACTGGAGTATCGTGAATACATTCGAAACGATGGTGAACCGACGTGGAACGGAAGGGTGCCCAATGAAGCGTAAACCAAATGCAGCATCTAAAGCGTGGAAGTCTAACGATCTGATTCAGGTTGAGAGGTCTTCCCCCTATAGCAAGCGTAATGACGTCCACCGCCCAGAAGCAGTGATCCCGGTCATTAAGTGCCCAACCTGCCATCGGTTTGGTCACACCAACGAGGCTCACTTTGATCAATATCAGTTCTTACGTAAAGAGGAGATTCGCGATGAGTACGGCGAACCAATACGGGACTATTCAAAGGGGGAGTGATATGACACCACAGCAAGAGCGCATCTTCACCCTTCAGGCATCACGCAACTGGGGGCAGTTCAATGAAGCCGAAACCGAACATCTTAATCGTATTCTCGGACGGCAGAAGCGGCAATTGTGGGAGGAAAAGGTTTCACCGCTGAAGTATTTAGATCAGAATGTAGGTCACCACCTTCACCGTGGCAAACGTCTGTTCAGTGAGCCTGTCCTAGCTATTCAGGATCGCTTTCGAGTCCTGCAACCGGGGGAGACGCTTGACAACATCAAAACCACTGTAATGCCAGGAGAAGAACGATGAGAGAATTACCCGAGTGGCTTGCAAAGAATTATGGTATGATCGATTCGGATGAGCCTTTACCTTTTGGTTTCAGTGAAGTTTGCTGGGATGAGGAGGGACACCAGATTGATTGCCCAGAACAGGAGGAGGCGTAGCGCGTCAGCGCGATATCCGCCGACCTTATCTAACCGATATGGGAGGTACCCTAAGGGAGGGATGATGTCGAACAAAAAGCAGTTTCATGAATATCTCGAAGTGCTGAAGATTCGTCAGGGCTTGGCCGAAGATGGCCAGGTCTTGACGGTCAATTTCACTCTGCGGGTCGGTGTCTTTTACATCAAAAACGCAAGCTATCACCTGAAGTCAGGCTCTATTCGCATGAACAAGAGAGGGGTCACGTACAAGCCGAGCTTTCATCCTATCCTCAAAGACAAGATCGATGAGGCAATCAAGGCAGCCGTCAAATTAGCGCTTGACAAACACGAGAATACAGGATAATGTGGGTTTAGGAGCAAACATGTCAAAGCAGAAACTAGGTTCACTCCAAGTCGAGCGCGACCACTCAACAGACTGGGCCATCGTATGCCCAGCTTGCAACAAGCTCCTCGAATACCAGCCGCGCTTTGTCCAAGAAATCCGTAACCCACGATTTCACTGCCGCTTTTGCGACAAGACAGGAGTTGCCACATGGAACCAAGATTTACGCTCGAGACTCAGTTAGACACAGCGCTCTGGGCCGCCTTCCGCACAGTCCGCCTGGACATCTCAAACCTCTACTACCCGCGCTCAACGCAAGCCGGCCGCATATGCTTAAACGCGTGGGATTCGGTCAAACTGTCCCTTTTGGAGGGCCAATGAGAAATCTGGAGCTGGAACGCTGGAATGCTTACTTCACCGCCGCCATAGCCGGCACATCAGCTCTCGTCGATCTGGATGAGGATGAAGTTGTCGGCTTTGCGGTTCGCACGGCCAACGCAGCAGAGTCAGCCTTCGAAGAGAAGAGGGAGTCGATGCGATGAGCAACCCGCAGATTAAGCACAAGGATGGTACCTACCAACCCCTAGCCACGATGTCCATCAAAGAGTGGGATGACCTCAGACGCGCACCCATGTCGGACTGGGCTGCCCGGATCGGTAAGAATCAAATCACGGTAAACTCGATGGCCTGCGTTGTCCTGCGCAGGCAGAAGGGTGCCCGTCACACGCCCTACTTCGGCTTTGGACTTGATAAACCCAAAACGCAAAATGTGAGACAATAGGGTCTGTAAGTTGTTGATTTTAGGTAGCCGCAGACCTTAAAATGTATAATCCGTGAATCATTGAAGATTTTAGTTGACAATGACGGTTAAAACTGATAATGTGGTTTTAGGGGGCAACTTGGACAGGCGATATCATGGAGGGTATGCTTGGTGGTCACCAGAAGCCAAAGCAGCCAAAGCAGAGCAGTACCTCGAATTTAAGGAAGACCGAGAGTCTTTTCCTTTAACCAAAGAAGGGCAAAAGTCGGGAGTTTATTTTCTTCTCGATGATTCTGATTACTTGCGAGATGGTGAGGTGTACATAACACGGCACCGAATCAAAATTGGGCACTCCGTCGATATCGGAAAAAGACGGCGTACGCTTCAAGGTGAATCGGGACTTTACTTAACCACAATTGGATTTTTAGATGTGGCGGGCACTGAGGAAGATCGCTTAAAGAAGGAACAGAATTTACATGAACTTTTTTCAGCTTCTAGAATCCATCCGCGTAGAGAATGGTTTCATTCGAATCTGAGTCTTTTGCAATTCATTAAAGAGGAATGCACAAAGTATCATCCTTGGGTCAATGCACAAATAAAAAGAATGAGCACACCCCAAGTAGTAATTTAATAAACTCAGCCAGCCGCTGAAAGCTGCACATAAGTCTATAAGACACGATAGCGCGAAAGCGAAGCAGTGTTTAGTCCGGGCTCTGTCTGAACCGCACCCCGGCGGGGCAACTTATGTGTAGCTTTGAGCGGCTGTTTTTGTCTCTATCGACCCGGTAGACCGGCATGGAGGCACGGACCGCTCAACTATTCCGGGCAACACAGCGTCTATGGCTTACGTCGACTCGCCCGACGCTTGAGCCCGGAACGATACTTTGGAGGATCAGATGACATACGAGATCTCGCGCAAGAATCTACTAGATGCCCTCTATATCGCGGCCAGTAAGGATGGTCTCGGGATCACAACCGCAGACGAGCTGGTATATGCCATCGAACGCCACCTCCACGAGAACGGAAAGCTGAAGGTGCTTGGTGCGTATTGACAACAGCCGCTATTCGGCGTTTACTTCGAATCCTGAGATGTATCGCCTAGTGTACGAGAAGAACTATGTACCCGTCACTCAGAGCTACTACTTCGGCCGCGGGATCCACCTCCACCAGTTGAACGAGGCGCGCAACAAAGCCACCGTGTCGATGAAGAACCTGAAGTCGGTCGATCAGAAGATATCGAGCAAGTCCAAACAGATGGGGGAGGCACTCTTTGCCGCATACGCGAAACGATGGAACGGAGACAAAACCTTCCTCCTCCTGCATGATGCCGGGGTGCCTTTGGCTGAGGTGGAATTTGACCTGCCCATTCCGGGATCACCGCATCGAATCGTTGGAAAGATGGATGAAATCGTCCAATACAATGGAGACCCATGGGTAGGCGACATCAAGACAGCAAATGCAAAGGCGTCGGAAGCGAAGAAGAAAATCGAGTTTGGTTTCGCTTCGCAACCGATCTTCTATATAAATGCGGCGCGTATGCTTGGATACCCAGTCAAGGGGATGGTATACCGCGTTGTAACGGAGCATACGCCCCCAAAGCACTGGGTCATCGAGTCGAAGCGCACGGACTACCAACTCGCACAAGGTTTGATATCGATTCACCAGATTGCCGAAACAATCCAGATGTACAAGAAGACCTTCGGGATTGAGAAGCCCTGGCCGCACTTATGGCCGTACCCGTGCAACTACCCGCAGTATGACGGCAGCCCAACCTGTGAATACGCCGGCATATGTAACCGCCCCTCGTATGATCTAACCGAGGAAGACCTGGAGCAATTCACAATCCGCATAGATCACTTAGATGTGATGCGCAAACAGGAGAATGACAATGGGCCAAGCACCTCAACAGAAGCTGACGCTCTCTGACGCAATTGACGCAATTAAAAAGGTCCCGAATCCGTACCATGGTGACCTTAGTGTCCTGAAGCAGTTCGCAATCGACAACAATCTGATCCTGATTCAGGCGGCGAAGGAACAGGTACTGGTCGACATCGACAGTCCATCCTTACCCAAGGACTTCGGTGAGCGCATGAAAATGATTCACGAACAGGAGCCAATTGCGCGGTACGGAGTAAGTCAGAGTCGCGGGGGCAATCTCCATGTCATTGTGGAGTTCAGACATGGGTTTGTTGCGGGCATCGAGAAGCTGCTCTATGAATCAGTGCTAGGTGGCGACTACAAGCGAGTGCTCCTAGGTCTCAAGGGAACACACGCACTCGGCGATCTGACGTCGGTGTTCTTTGAGAAGCCGGATTACAAAATCGAGTGGCATAGCGTCGACAAACTTTAATCAAACGAATTCAGGAGATGGATAATGAACCGACTTCAGCAAGCGATGCACATCAATGATGCAATTGACTCCCTCTACACCCACAACCCGGCTGTGACGACAATCGATCAATTCGACACGATCTACCAAGCACTGTTTGAGATCGACGACCTGATCGAGCTAGCCGAAGCCGGTTACGCAGAGCCGGATGACCTCGAGTTCGAAGAGGAAGTGCTAACACCCGCTGGCCTCAGGGCTCCGGTTGATGAGCGCGTCACGAAGGCATCACGGTACGAAGGGTGCAAGTAGGCAGCTGCCCCAGAGAGGTTCTCGTGGCTATCTGGATCGTACGCGAATATCCGCTTAATGAGCGGAGATTGGAGATGACATGGATATTAAGAAAGATCTTAAACCTGTTGTAGTGGGCGAGAAGTTGGGGGAGGCCGGTGATGCTGTTGAGGCGCCTGAAATACAGATGCAGGATGATACTACGCTTATTCAAGGTAGGGTGGTGCTCGACTATGCGGACAGTGGAACTGGTAAGTCTAGTCGTGCACATTCCTTTGCACGATACTATTTCAATCAAACTGGTCTGCCAGTCATACTTGTTGCAGCAGAAGATTCTTCGAAGATTATTTTTCAGGATCTTATCGACGCCGGCATTGTAGTTCCGGTATTCCTGACGTCAAGCAAAACTCCGCTGAGCGTCTATGAGCGCATCGTTGAGGGCGAAGTGCCTTTGATGGGGCAGTTTGAAATTGTCAAGAAGACCGTCAAGAAAGACAGCAAGGAAGTAGTTGAAGAATCGAAGAGGGTGAAGTGGTTGAGCAAAGAGGAAGCGACCGGCAAGTTTGGCGCCTACATCTTTGAGGGCCTCAGCACTATCAGCGAGAACATCCTCGACTATCTCAGGGAGACAGGCAGATTCCCGCGCGAACAGTCGGACGGATTCGTCGAGGGTGGCCGCACTCATATGGCAGCTAGTCAGACAGCTTACGGCTTCACGCAAGGTGAAGGTCTGAAGTTGGTCAAGAATAGCGGTATGCTGCCTGTCGCGCGCGTGTTGTGGACAAGTCACGAAGCAAAGGGCAAAGACGAAATGGATGGCAGTATGGTCCGTGGGCCTAAGCTAGTTGGTTCAGCGGCGACCAACGTGGTTAGGAAGCATGTCGGAATTCTGCTGCATACAGATCGGGTCAATGGCCAGATTCGTGTGTACTTCGAGAATCACCCGGATGAGCTTAGTCCTAAGGTAGAGTGGAAAAGTAAGGTGACAGTCAATCCTTTCTTTGCCAAGGAACTGAAGAAGCGCTATCCCGGAGGTTATTTCGTACCTAGCCTTCCTGAGGAGGGTAGTGATTATCTAACCGCAAAGGATGGCCTTATACCATTCCTTGAACTTGAAGAGAAAGTGAGGGCGATGGGAAATGACGGCGCGAATAAATTCCGAGAGGCCGTTAACAAGCGCCGAGAAGAGCAAAAGATATCGGGACAAACATCCTGAGAAAATTCGAGCGCTGAATGCAATAAACAACCCCAAGCATCATGTTAAATTTTATGCGCCCGGCACGACGTACAATTCTTGGCGCAACATGCGAGCGAGATGCTCCCGCCCCAACGACGTAGGGTATCACAAATATGGGGGTCGAGGTATCACTTATGATCCTCGATGGGATAACTTCAAAGTTTTCCATGGAGACATGGGAGAGCGTCCGTCAGGGAAGACTCTGGATCGGATAGACGTTAACGGGATGTATACCAAAGACAATTGTCAATGGGCAACGCCTTCCCAACAAAGACACAATAGGAGATAAAAATGAGTGGACTTCTTTCTACGCTTAAGGTAGTAGACGTGCCTGAGAACAAGGTCGACAAGCTTCGCGCAATCGCAGTAGTTGGCGAAGTGGAAGAGAAGGAAGTCGCCAATGGTTATGTGGCGATCTCGATTCCTCTGACATTCAATGATGAGAAGTCGGGCGACGAGCGCACCTTCACGGCGCGTTTCAACGTCAAGCCGGAGTGGTTTGAAGCCGGTTTTGACTCCTCATCGCTTGAAGACAAAGAGAAGATATCCTTCCAGATCAACATGAGCCGCAACGTACGCGGCCTGTTCAAGTCTGCTGGTCTTGAGTCAATTGATTTCGACGCGTTGCAGGGTGAGCGCGTTGGCTTCTCGGCAGGTCCCCGCAAGGATGACCCAAGTCGCTTAGAGCTGAAGGGCTTCTTCACCCCGAAGGCGTAACCCAGCACGGCTGTAAGCGTCTGGTGGGTGAAGTGAGGCAGGGATAGGCTAGGGCTAATCCCTGCCAATCAATTTTTGTCACAAGTACAGTCTGGCGTACGAACGGAAGACACCTTATTGAGTAGTGCGCGTTCAGTAAGGGACCAGTGCAAGGTTATATAAGGAAAACGGGGGCATCCCACATTGCACTTGCCTCCACCAATTTTGAATGGAGAAACTGTGGAACCGGAAAAGAAGATGTTACTGGCTGCGGTTCTCCTCGCGGTCGCGCAACAAGACGCGAAGAATGTGAAGTATATGGGAGTCAGGGCCGGGAGGATGGCAAGGATCTCTCAGATGATCGCTGAGGAGGCAACGTTGTTTGTGTTGTCTGAGGCGTTCGAAGAAATGTGCGAACAAATAGATATCGACTGGCAGGTTATGCGGGAAATGAATCCCGCGACTGCGTTGGATGCGTACAATAAGTTGAGGGAGCAACAACGATGAAAAAGCTAGTGAAGCAGGGACGGGCGGGGCTGTGGGTTTGGGTTTACGACATTCATAGTCCGAAGGTCGATTGGCCGACATTCAATGCGACGATGGATTTTCTGGAGAAGAACCGTGGGAAGATCAGGGGTTTTGGCTTTGGAGGCGATCAGAATGACAACGAAGAAATCTCGCACCACAACAAGTCTAAGATTCTATTTCGGTCTCCTGGGTCTTATGCTAAGAACTCGCAGTTTTTCAATGAAAAGATTCTTCAACCTATCGAGGCTGTGTTGGGCCCTAAGGTAGAGAAGGTTTGGATAGAGGGCAACCATGACGACTGGGAGAACCAACTTGTACAAGAACAGCCGGAGCTTCTGGGAACCGTCGAACGCCGTAAGCTTCTTAATTTGGATAAGCGCGGTTGGCTATTCATCGCTACTGGTAATGTATTTCGCTTGGGAAAGCTGGCGGTGATTCATGGTGAGACGCTTACCGGTCTGGGAAATCAGGCTGCTGCGAACCATGCTTTACGCGCAGTCCTCGCGTACGGCCAAAGTGTCCTCTATGGTCACATTCATTCTCCTCAAAGTGCTGCTCGCATTGCTCCTTTTGGTCAGAAAGACAAGCACATGGCTTGGTGCTCGCCGATAAGCGGCAAGACTAATCCGAGCTATCTGCGCAATAGGCCAACGGCCTGGGTGAATGGTATCACGATTGTGGAAGTCAGAAAGGATGGAACATTCAATGTCGCTCCTATTGTTGTTACTCGTGGAGTTTTCAATTATGGCAGTGTTGAGTATGGCTCCCGATGACGCAAGTCCTAAGAAGTTCTCTGAAGAGGTGAGGGAACAGATTCCCATCTGGCGCGCTGACAAATATGGGCGGTTTGAGAATGCCGAGCTGAACACGGTCGAGATGGACCTGGCCCTGTTTGATGCAGCAGGCGACACAGAGACGAAGGCTGCCATCCTAGATATGATGGGCGATGACTGGGATGCACTATGTGCAACCGATGACGCACTACACAAGGAAAGGGTAATCTAATGAGCGGCTATAATGCGATGGTCACACTTCTGCAATTCCACTGCCATTATTGCAAGGCGGTTCACCTCATCAATCCGAATGATCCTCAACAGGCAGCCACCGTGGCCTCGATGCTCAAGGTGCAACGCGCGGATGGTTCGTCTTATGCCTTCTGCGATGACGCTTGTCTGCGAACGGGATCAAGATATTTCGGTTCTCACCCGCTAACCGCAGTTAATGAGGCTGGCAATCAATATGAGCCAACCCCAACCCCTGAAATCATCCTGACCGATTAGGAGGAGACATGCGTGTCTACATCGCTGGACGTTATTCTCGGAAGGTCGAACTCCGGAGTGTTGCTGCTGATCTGCGGGCTCGTGGTGTTAATGTCACTTCTCGCTGGCTTGAGGAGGACGCTGACCCTAACTCTCAGATGGGTGAGCACTCTGAAGAGTTCTATGCAGCAGTCGCGCGTAAGGACCTGGACGACATTGACCGAGCGACTTCTATGCTATTTTTTGCGGAAGATCCCTTGGTCGGTACTCCTCGCGGCGGACGCCACGTTGAGTTCGGTTATGCTCTCGCTCGCGGAAAGTATATCGATGTTGTCGGGCCGCGAGAGAACGTCTTCCACTACGCGTTTTCCAGACACTTACACCACTTCCCCACGCTCGAAGAATACCTAGATTTCATCGGAGGAGGCCACTATGAGTAAGTATGGGATCGATGCCACGCCGCCTATTGACGCCCTATCGGAACTGAGACGTCACGCTGTCCTTGACTCCTATCCGAACCCGAAGCCTGTTCACTGGGTTGGTTTGCCAATAGATGCCGCAAATCGCAAGAAGAAGCCCGTCTATTCAGGCGTAATCAAGTACTTCCCCGATGCCTTGATTGGTGTGGCGGAAGTGAGCTATGATGGCAACGAGCAACACAACCCGGGTCAGCCGTTGCACTGGGACCGCTCGAAGTCCAAGGACCAACGCGATGCATTGGTTCGTCACCTAATAGAGTCGGACCCAGATACTGGGGAAGGTCTTTACGCTGCGAAACAGGTGGCATGGAGAGCACTTGCTGACCTGCAACTGAAGATTGAGAGGATGCGCAATGCCAACACTAAAAGTTAGGCCGCGAACCCTGGCCTACTACGATGACGTGAGCTACACGTTGAGTGACGCGCGCCGGATCAACATCTTCGGCGAGATCGGACGAGAGATGACCTCACACATAGAGAATAGTCTCACCTATATGCTGCTGAAGTCTCCGAAGCGGCCAATCACTATGTACATGCATACGCCTGGAGGCTCAGTGATCGATGGCCTCGCAATCTACGACTCGATCATGCGGAAGAGAAAGAAGACTTCAATTGATATCGTGGTGCAGGGAGCTTCCATGTCGATGGGCGTTGTTATTCTTCAGGCTGCGACCAAGCGCTACGCTACTCCGAATAGCCAATTTCTGCTGCACGAGGTGTCTTATGGGCAGAGGGCGCACCTCTCCGGCCAAGAAGACGATCTGATCCAAGCCAAGAAGCTGCAGGAGACTCTGGACCATATCATTACTGCAAGAAGCGGGATGGCTCCGGCCGAACTGAAAGAGCTGATCAAGCGGCGCGACTACTCAATATCTGCCACAGAGGCCCTGAAGCACAACCTTATAGATGCCATCCTGGAGTAGACATGCCGCTGTTCACGCTCCCGGAAATACTGAAACAAGATGTTAATGTAGAGTATATCGCGTATCCGTGGTTGACTTTGGGCGGTACAATGTTGATTGCCGCCCCGAACAAAAGCATGAAGACGTTCTGGGGCCTGAACCTAGCTACTGCTATTGCTACAGGGAAGCCATTCGCGGAAACACCAACCATGCAACGTCGAACGTTATACATCGATTTTGAAATTGGTATAGGGGAAGCGAAGAAACGTTTAGCTCCACTAGAAAGGCATTATGGCAGCACTACTGACTTCCTTATTAGGACTTCTGATGAAATTCCTATTGGTCTTGACGCTGGGACTGTGGGCACTAGCAATCTGTTCGATCTTCTTGCTGATGTTCATCCTCAGGTTGTTGTATTTGACACTCTCAGGATGTCGCACATGGGGGAAGAGAACAGCAACACCGACATGGCCAAGGTCTTCACGCGATTGAGGGACTTGAAGCTAAAGTTCAACTTTACCGCAGTGGTAATTCATCATCTTGGTAAGGAACCGAGCGAACTTCAGACAGCTCCAAGAACCTCCCGGGGGGCATCAGTGATCGAGGACTTCCCAGACACTGTCGGCTACATCACGAAACACGTTACCGGAGACGATGAAGCTCCCAAACTGTCGATACGCTGGAAATTTCGCAACCATGCAGAGATTCCACATAGCAAGTTTACATTCGACCCGGGATCCGGCCTATTTGTTAGAACGCCTGTGGTCCATCGCGAAAGGAAGGCAGTGAAGCATGAGTCAATCGAGAAAGTCGCTGAGAGTGAAGGCCTCAACATCTCTAATGGGCTACTGTCGGCAGTGCGCGGCTAAGACGTTCGGTGGCGAGATGGCCGATTTTAACGATCTACCAGAGGAGAAACGTAATGTCTACTGTTACAATTGCGGAAATTGCACCGTCGCGGAAGACGGCTCTAAAATTGAACGGACCTTACTCGCCAGGCTTAAACGATGGTTCCTTAGCTTGTGATGAGCCGATAGTCCTGGCAGCGGCGCCGAAGACGGCCCTGGAAGCGTTGAAGGGGCCTGCGGAGCGCTTAAAAGATTTGAGGCTAGCCTCTGATCCGGGTGCCCCAAAGAGGTTCCTGATGCCATCGAAGGTTCGCATCTGGCGCGGGACCAACAACGTGGGGAGCATGGGCCGGTGGTTTGCGACGTTGCCTAATGGCCCCATCGTTTCGGCGTTCAAATTTAACTGGGTCATGAGGGAGCTTTATGCTAAAACTTCTGGTCGAGTCGGATCTCCGAACCTATGAGGATAAAGATGCCGGTACCAGCTTCGGAGGTAAGGTCGGGTGGTGGCTCAAGCGAAACTGGCTTGAGAATGCCGGCATCAATGCAGGCGAGGCTAAGCTTGAATACACCTACCCGCAGCTCTTTGGTAAGTTTCCAAGACGAGGCAAGAAGGATAAGACTCCGGCGCCGGTTGCAGCGGTGGGCCTATGGGATTCAATGGAGAGTAACGTACCTTTGCTTTGCATATCAGATGCTACGGCAAAGCTGCGACTCGGTTATGAGAGCGTTGCGAACTGGCACGGATCGATTGATGTCAGAGGAGGACGACTAATATCATGCACACTGCCGCCGATGAGCGTAATGACGCAGCCGAACTATCTGCCCCTAGTGATCAGGGAGACAGCAAACCTGTTGGCCGCACAGTCCGACCGGAGCCTGTTGAAGCGGCCCGACGTTGTCAAGGGAATTGCCCCATTTGTAGACGCTACGGAGGCAGTCGTCGATCTTGAGTGGCACTATAAGAAGGCAACCAAGGCCAAGAAGGCCACGAAGAAGGCGCCGGCCGTAGCAGCGAAGCCAGCAGAAAGTGGGGACATCAGTGTTGTTGGAATTTCCTACGGGGAAGACAAAGCTTACTCAACCTACGACGTTGCAGGGGGCACTGACAGTCTTCGAGCAATTCTTGAAAGAGGGATTCGGTTTATCGGCCACAATATCATCGACGCTGACCTACCACAACTCAGCCGGATCGGTCTCCCAGAACCCCTCTCATATTCGCATCGACATATCATTGACACAATGATCGTCGGGCACCTGATTCACCCGCACTGGTCTGGTCTTGGCTTATTTGGCTTGGAGGATCTGGTGCGCTTCTATCGGCCCACAACAGCATGGAAAGAGGATACGAAACATGTCGACCCCCTTTACTACAACGGTCTGGACGCTGCGTATAATTTTCGGCTTTGGAAAGATCTTGAGACTGATCTCAATATCACAGACCAATGGCACCTCGTCGACAAAGATCAACGCCTTGCGCGGATGGCTCATCTTATGCGTGTCCGGGGAATGCGTGTCGATTCGGAGGCCCTCACCGTTTTCAAGTCTGCCTGGAAGCTTCAGCGCGAGCGAATTGCCGCAGATTTTCCTTTCTCTCCGACAAGCTGGCAGCAAGTCGAGCGGTGGTTCGGTGCCAATGGACTTAAGTTCCACGGAACAGCCTACGACAAACTCATTAAGCTCTTACGCCGGAGCAGCAAACATGGCAAACAGTTCACAAGAGTCGGAGTTGATGGGAGTCTCCTGCTCGAACCTGGGTTCTCACCCGCTGCACTAGAGAAGGATGCTTACCGGCAGCTCCACCAATTGATCATGTTCAAGGATGAGGGCAAGGGAGTTGATACTTGGTTCTCGAAGGGGGCTATAGAGAATGGCAGAGTACATCCGCGATTTAATGTCACTGGTACTTCTGTGGCACGTTTCAGTTCTTCGGACCCTAATTATCAAAACGTACCGCCCGAGTACCGACGCTTCATTCTTGCGCAGAATGACGATGAGTTTCTTGCGAGCT
>Ga0182024_10007107_pt1 | contig 24269 bp, 21 predicted proteins | sample P32metaG_FD_120480 | JGI IMG/M metagenome (GOLD analysis project Ga0182024, IMG submission 120480) | Permafrost microbial communities from Stordalen Mire, Sweden - P3-2 metaG (Illumina Assembly) | ecosystem: Environmental > Terrestrial > Soil > Wetlands > Permafrost | place: Sweden: Stordalen...
CCCGTGATGGCAGGCCGACGACCATCGCCGGCTGAGCCTGCAGGAGGCCGTCGAAGAACCAGATGAGGCCAAATCCGACCCGCAGCAGCATCCGCCACGCCGGTTCGGGCTCCCGGCCGTCCGTGCTGCCCGTGCCGTCCGCGCTGCCCGTGCCGTCCGCGCTGCCCGTGCCGTCCGCGCTGCCCGTGCCGTCCGCGCTGCCCGTGCCGCCCGCGCTGCCCGTGCCGTCCGCGCTGCCCGTGCCGCCCGCGCTGCCCGTGCCGCCCGCGCTGCCCGTGCCGCCCGCGCTGCCCGTGCCCGCCGGCCGCCACTCGCGGACACTGAGCCAGGCGAGCGCAAGCACCCCGAAGATCAGCAGCGCGACCATTCCCTGGCGGAGCAGGGCCGACCGGAATGCCGCAGCCAGCAGCGGATTGTCCAGATCCAGTCCGGACCTCATCCCAGGCATCGGGGTCGGTTACTCCTCTGGTGCGGCCGGCCGTCAGCCGGGCAGTGGTGGCGGTACCGCGTGGGCAGATAACGCGGCGCTGGCCGTTTCGATGACCGAGTCGACGGCCGCGCGCTTCCGGCCGGGATGCCGAGTTCCCGGAGCGTGAAGCTCCTGGCTGCGGGCGGGGATACTGGCGGGGCTTTCGCCCGCGGCCGTCATCGCGGGGAGCATGAGGTCGAACCTACTGCCCGTGCCCGGATGCTGCGCGCCCGGATCTCGCCGCGGCCTGCCCCGTCAGGGGCGCCCGGCCCACCGGTAGCGCGCTGACCCGCGCCTGAGGATCCGGTCGACCGCTGAGTTCACGCTGCCGTCCTCGGCGATCAGGCGGCGGACCACGACGATCAGGCAGGGGATGGCCCAGAAGTCGCCGCAGACCCACAGGATCCCGGCACCGATCTGCTGATCGGCGAACGGCGGGAGAGTGATGCCAGGGAGGTGGTTGTAGACCGGGTACCAGGAACTCTGGGTGAGGATGCTCATCGACATCGCCAGGATCCACATCATGACGTTGGTCGCGACCAGGGCGGTCGCCTGGGCGGCGGGCGGCATGCGCATCCGGAACGGGGGAGAAGGGATGAACTGCAGCCAGAACAGCACCCCCACGATGAAGAAGCTGGAGTGCATCAGCCAGATGTGGACCGCCTGGTTGTTCTCCGCCAGGTCGAAAAGCGCCGGGATGTGCCAGACCAGCATCACGATGTTGAACAGCGCGACTGCCACCCACGGCCGCAGCGCAGCGCCGCCGACCGCCCGCAGCGGGCGTGACCAGCCGCCGCTCATGACTTCCCTGGTTGCACTCCGGCCCATCCGGCCCGGCAGCCCGTCGAGCAGCGGCTGCCACGGCGCGCCGGCCACGATCAGGGTCGGCGCGGCGAACATCAGCAGCAGGTGCTGGATCATGTGAACGAAGAAGTAATCAGCTGCCCAGTAGTCGATCGGCGACTGGACGGCGATCAGCAGGACCGCGAGCCCGCCGTAGAACCAGAGCGACCGCAGCCGCCGCTGCCGCGTGCGCTCCGGGCGGGATCGCCTGGCGAGCCGCCGCAGGCCGATCTCGTGCCATCCCGCCAGGATGATTGCCACGATCAGGAACGGGTCGAAGGACCAGTGATCGAGTACGTAGCTCATGGCGACCTCTCAGCCCGACGAGCCGTACGGGATCGTCACCTGAACCGTCTGCACCTTGCTCCATGCGGCGGCGCTGAGCCGCCAGTCCGCGAACGTGCCGAGGTGGGCCGTGATCGCGTCCACCCGGCCGCCGGGCCCGAGGGCGAGAGTGGCCGTCCACCGGGGCAGCGCTGGGAGTGCAATGATCCCCTGATGCAGCAGTGCCGCCCGGAACGCCGCCACCAGCACCGGGTTGTTGCTGTTCAGGCCGGAATTCATGCCGGGCATCGGATGTCAGTGCTCCTCTGCGGCGCCCGAAGGCGGCATCCGCTCGCCGCGAGGCCTGGGCGTTGCTGACGGGCCGCAGCGGGCGGGCTCGTCGGCATGCGGCCTACTTGGTGGGCGCGGCGTGGGCATCAGCCGGGCAGATGCGGTGGTTTCGCATCAGCGGAAAGCGACCGGATCGCGGACTCGATGACCGAGTCCACGGCCGAGCGCTGGGCATCGAGCTTCCCGAGCGCCTGCCCCAGGGTGGCCATTGCCCTGCTCCTGGCCTGTCCGCGCCGGGCCTTCAGCACGGTCACCACGTCCAGCTGGACGTTGATGGCGTCGGGAGCCGCCCAGTTCACCAGGCCGGTGACCACGCTGCCCAGATGGAAGCTGGCCAGGGACTCGGTTACCTGGTACTGCTCCAGGTCATCGATCTGCATGTTGTTCGCAGGCGAGCAGTTGCTTGCGCCGTAGGTCGCGATGCCGATGGTGTCCTGCGCTTCCTGCACGTTATTGCCTGCAGGTCCGAGCTGGTGCAGCGCGGTGAGCGACTCGCTGACTCCGCCCGCGCACGACTCGATGTCGGTGTTCATGTCGGTAAGGAAGCCACGCAGATCGGATGCCCGCTGGGCTTGCGAGGGCTTGTGGGCCAGCCCGACGAGCACGGCGATGGCGAGCAGCGCGACGCCCGCAAGCAGCAGCCAGCGCGGGGTGCGACCGACTGGCCACCGCGTGTGCCGGATCGGCACGTAGGGCGGATCGGTCCCGGGCGGCGAGTTAACCATGTCAGCCAGGATCCTTGCTGGCTGCGGGTGTTCCGGGCGGCGCACCACGCCAGCCTTTGTCCATCAGGATCTCCCCTTCGCTGAGCTCCTGCATTGTCACCGCCCCGAAGATCCGCTTCACGATCCGGTGCCGAGCGTTGAGGAAGAACGTCTGGGGTAGCGCCACGACCCCGTAGGAAAGCGTGGTTGAGGCCGGCAGCGGATCGACCCCGACCGGGTAGCGGACGCCCGCTGAGCGCACGAATCGCAGCGCCGGACCTGGCTCGTCGTTGGAGTCCACCCCGATGATCGCGGTCCGCCCCGCGGACTTGCGGTAGAACCTGGCCAGCGTCGGAGTCTCGCGCTTGCACGGCGTGCACCACGAGGCGAAGAAGTTCACGATGACCGGTCGGCCGGCGAAAGCAGCCAGCGAAACCTTCCGGCCAGGATGGCCGAGTTCGCTGAGCGTGAAGTTCCTGGCAGCGGGCAGGGTACGCGGCGCGGCGCCGGCGCCGTTTCCGGCCAGCGAGACTATCGCGATTGCGGCGACGAGCAGCGCGGCGGCGGCGCAGGAGAACTTGACGATGCGGCTCATTCCGCGCAGCCGCTGCGCGGGAGCCCGTGCCGCGGGCACGGCCGGAGGCTGCTCGTTCACCGTCGCGTCCAGTCTCGCCGCGGCTGGCCAGCCTGCGCGCGAGCGGGAACCGCGGCCGGCCGTCCGCCCGCCGTCGTCATCACGGCGGCGGGGACTGCGGCCGGGCGTTCGCCCGCGGCCGTCATCGCGGGGAGCATGAGGTCGAACCTACTGCCCGTGCCCGGGATGCTCTGCACCCGGACCTCACCGCGGTGCCCGCGGGCGATCGAGCGGACGAGGGCCAGCCCGAGCCCGGTGCCGGTCGTGCTGCCGCCGGATCCGGTCCTGAACCGGTCGAAGATGTGCGCGACGTCGCCGCTCGGGATGCCGGTCCCGCCGTCCTCGATGACGATGCGGGCGAACGCCGGGTGATCACCGTGGCTGGCCGACAGCCTGATGAGGTCCCCGGGGCCGGTGTGCTGCACGGCGTTCTCCAGCAGCGCGTCCACGGCAAGTCCCAGGCGCTCCCGGTCGGCCCGTACCGTGGCGCCGCTGGGCTGCCCCAGCTGCCAGTCCCGGCGTGCCGTGGACTGCCAGCGCAGGAATGCCTCCCTGATGAACCGATCGAGGTCAACCGGCTCGGGCCGGAGAAAGTCCGGGTTCTCCGAAGCGGCGATGATCAGCAGCCGCTCGCCGATGCTCCTGAGCCGGGTCAGCTCGCCGACGACCACGTCAATATCGTGTTTCTCCTGGCCGGCCAGTCGACCGGCCAGCAGCTCGGCATGCCCGAGCGCGATCGTGATGGGGGTTCTGAGCTGATGCGAGGCGTCCTGCAGGAATCTGCGCTGCGTCGCGAGCAGCCGGGCGTTCTGTTCGCTGACCCGGGCGCGCTCGGTGTCGGCGGCGAGCCGGCGGCGCGCGTGCCACACCATCGCCCAGAACATGGCCGCCAGCAGCGGCACCTCGCTCAGCTGGACAGCCGGCTCGGCGTGGCGCCAGACATCAAGGGCGATGGCGGCGAAGGTAGTGACGCTCACCGCGGCGAGCACCCACAAGGTCGGCCTGACCGGCCAGATCCGGAAGCCGTAGAGCAGCGTGACGCTGATCCAGATGAGGTGGAAGGGGATCGTCTCCCACCGCTGGAAGATCACTATGGCGACCAGGTTCACCAGCGAGAACCCGACCCAGGCGAGGTCAAGCCAGGCCGGCCGCAGTGGCCATCCGCTGGGCCGGACGCCCGGGATCATCTCGTCCGGCCGGTTCTCCCGGCCCGGCTGCCACCCCGCATCCCCGCGGCGCAGCCGGGGGAGGGCGAGCACCTTAGAAAGCGGCCAGCTGATAGCCCTCACCACGCACCGTCTTTATCAGTTCGAACCCGAGCTTCGAGCGGAGCCGCCGCACGCACACGTCGACTACGTTCGAGCCTGGGTCGAATTCGAACCCCCACACCGAGGCCAGCAGCTGGCCCTTGGGCACGGACCGGCCTGGATGCTCCATCAGTTCCCTGAGCAGCAGGAACTCCAGGCGTGTCAGGGGCACCGGGCCAGCGCCGATGTTAGCCTGCAGCCGTCCCACGTCCAGGACGAGGCCGCCCGCCCGGATCATCTCGCCCGGCTGATGACCGTCACCGCGCAGCCGCGCACGGACTCTTGCCAGCAGCTCGGCCAGCGAGAACGGCTTCGTCAGGTAGTCCTGCGCGCCAAGTTCGAGGCAGGCCACCTTGGTCGCGACGTCTTCCAGGCAGGACAGCACGAGAATGGCCTGCTCGGGCTGCCGGCGCAGGATCTCGGTCAGCACCGTCCGCCCGTCCATGTCCGGCATGATCAGATCCAGGATGACCAGGCCGTAACCGCCGCCTGCGGTGACCTGCTCAAGCGCGCTGCCCCCGTCGCTTGCGAAATCGATTGCATAGCCGGCCGCGGAGAGCGCGCGACTCACGAAGTCGCGGATTCTCGGCTCGTCGTCAACGAGCAGGATGCGTGATCCGGCCGAGCGGCAGGCCGGCTGGTCTCTGATCATCGAGGGCACTTCACTTCGCATTGGCCACGTCAGCGGGGTGTGGCAACCGGATCTGCCGCTCGGGCGCGCGGTAGGCGCTCAGCAGAGGATCTACTCCATCGGGCCGCCCTAGGTCAAGCGTGACGACTCAGTGCAAGCCATTGCATTGCGCGTTACGGCATCAACGTCCCCGCTCAACCGCTTGAATATTACTCTGCGCATGGGGTAAATGCTGAACGTAATCATCAGGCAGGGCCGCCGGCCCGGCACGGACCGCCGTCGTGGAGCGCGCGAAGACCATGACAATTTCGTCATTCACGGCTCAGGTCATTGCCGGTCCCCGGCCGTGATTGCAAGATCAGATACGTCCAAGCCTTCTGGTTCAGCGGCCGCGCACGGCGCGCGGCCCGTTCATGATGCTCGCCCGCGAAGAAGCGAGGTGGTGACTGGTGTCTCTGCCGGCCAGGGCCGTGACCCTGCTCGTGGCGTTCCTCGCAGTGGTCGCCGGCGGGGTCTTCGTCGTCATCCACTACCTGCTCGGCGGTCCGCCGACGGTGGACTTCACCGCGGGAGCCTCCGGCCAGGTCAACATGACCATGCAGAGCGATGCATCGTCGAACCCGAAGGTGGTGACTGACCACCCGACCTGGGTGAGCTACTTCATCAAGAGCCCGCAGACCGGGGCCTGGGTGCACACGACCCTGTTCAATGTTCCCGCGCACACCCGGGTGAATGTCACGATTCTCGGCTACGACGGCTCCACGCCGATCCGCAACCAGGTCTGGGGCCACGTCACCGGCACGATCGGCGGCGTCGCGTACTACGGCGGGAAGCCGGTCACTACCGTCAACGGGTGGAACGGCCCCTATCTCATCCAGCACACGTTCGCGATCCCGGGCATCAACCTCAACGTGCCGGTTGAGGCCGGACCAGGGACCTGCCTGACCGGTCCCTGCACGAACAAGGCGCACTCGACCACCACCTTCAGCTTCATGAGCCCGTCCGCGGGTGTCTACCGGTGGCAGTGCTTCATCCCCTGCGGCCTCTCATTCCTCGACGGCAACGGTGGTCCCATGCAGACGATCGGTTACATGACCGGCAACATGACGGTGGTGTCCTGATGGCCGCCGCGGGAGAGGCCGCTGCCGCGCCGGCGGCCGGCCAGATCGAGCCGCGGCACGGGCTGCGGGTCTTCCTGATCTGGCTGCCGCTCGCCCTGGTGGCGGACCTGGTCATCTGGTTCGTCTGGGGCCCGCACCTGCCGCCGGGCGGCATGTCGTCGTCGGCGCTCAGCCAGCAGGTGGACATCACCGTGATGGCCGTCATGGCTGCCCCGGTCATGCTGGTCGTGTTCGTCTACTCCGGGTACGCGCTGATCGTCTGGCGGCACCGGGAGGGCGACGATGAGGACGGGCCGCCGATCCACAACAACACCCGGATCTCCGGGGCCTGGATCGCCGGGACCACGGTGATCGTGCTGTCGCTGTTCGTGTACGGCACCGTTGAGCTGATCTTGCCCGCCGGGGCCGGGGCCGGCGAGGGCAACACGCCGATCTGGCGGCCGAGCGGCGGGACTCCGCTGCAGGTTCAGGTGATCGGCCAGCAGTGGCGCTGGACCTACCGCTACCCGCAGTTCGGCGGGTTCGAGACCACCGACCTGGTGCTGCCGGTCGGGCAGAACGTCCAGTTCAATGTGACCTCGCTGGACGTGATTCACAGCTTCTCCGCCTACCAGCTCGGGGTTAAGGCGGACGCGAACCCGGGCGTGAACAACGTGGCCTACACGCACACGCTGCACACCGGCGCGGTCATGGTGCGCTGCTTTGAGCTGTGCGGGCTCTGGCACGCCGACATGACCACTTCCGGCCAGGTTGTCTCCGTCGGCGCCTTCCGGGCCTGGACAGCGGCGACCAGGGTCCAGCTGGCCGCGCTGACCAGCAACCTTCCGCCGTACGCGCTGACCTACGACGCCAACTCGATCAAGCAGCTTGGGAAGGCGTTCACCAGTGTCGGGCTGACCGGCGCGGGCGGCGGTTATTACGGCCCCCAGTACCCGGTGCAGCCATGAGCGGCCCGCGGGCAGCCCGAGCCTTTACTTCCGTTCCTTCCGTGAAGGGGTGACCGGATGGCCATCGAGATACAGCCGGAGAAGGCCAAGCAGCCGGGCGGGCAGGGGCCAGGCGGCCCGCGGCCCGCACGACCCTGGTGGATGCGCCCGGCGGTGCACACCGGGATCGTTGGTGCGGTCGTCGGCTACCTGGTCGGTCACTGGCTGGGCAACTTCCTCGCCGGCGGCTATACCCAGGTTGTGAATTCCGGCGAGAATAACCTGGCCATTGTGCTGGGGTATGCTCTCGGGACGGTCGGCTGGCTTGCCGGGCTCGGCATCTTCAACGACCTGTTCCGGCAGATGGCCGGCAAGCTCCCGCGCGAGATCACCGTCGACGAGCGGTCGCCCGGCGGGGTGGCCAAGTACTTCAGGTACTCCCTGGGCCACAAGATCGTCGGCGTGCAGTACCTGGTCGGGGTGCTCGTCTACTTCCTGACCGGCGGGCTGTTCGCGATGGCGATCAGGTCCGAACTGCTGTCGCCGTCGTATCACATCTTCAGCTCCGCCACCTACACCGAGCTCGTCGGCGAGCACGGCACGATGATGATGATGATGATGACGTCGGTCATCGTGGGACCCATGGGCAACTACCTGGTGCCGCTGATGATCGGCTCGAAGCGGATGGCGTTCCCGCGGATCGAGGCGCTGTCGTTCTGGCTGACCCCGGCCGCCTACATCGTGCTGCTGTCGGGGCTGCTGTGGGGCGGGTTCCCGTTCGGCTGGACCGGGTACGCGCCGCTGTCGATCCAGGCGACGCAGGGCGCGAATGCCTACGCGTTCGCGTTCGGGCTGATGGGGCTGTCGCTGGTGCTGCTCGGGTTCAACATCATCGTGACCGTGATCAGCCACCGGGCGCCGGGGATGCGCTGGAGCAGGATCCCGGTGTTCGTGTGGGCGATGGTGTCGACATCGTTCCTGTTCGTGCTGGCCGCGCCGGTGCTGGTCGGCGGGATGTACATGATCCTCACCGACCGCACGGTGCAGACCGCGTTCTTCACCGACGACCTGGGCGGGTCCAGTTACCTGTACCAGAACCTGTTCTGGTTCTTCGGCCATCCCGAGGTGTACATCCGGCGCTACCCGGCTTCGGGATCGTGTCCGAGCTCATCCCGGTGTTCTGCCGGAAGCCGCTGTACGGCTACCGGGTGGCGGCGGCCGGGATGATCGGGGTGACGCTGCTGAGCTTCTTCGTCTGGCAGCATCACCTGTTCGATAGCGGGATCAACCCGGACATGCGGCCGGTGTTCATGCTGACCACCGAGCTGATCTCGATCCCGACCGGGTTCATCTACCTGGTGGCGCTGGGCACGTTCTGGAAGGCGAAGATCCATTTCACGGTGCCGATGCTGTTCTGCCTGGCGGTGTATTTCAACTTCCTGTTCGGCGGGATCTCCGGGGTGTTCCTGTCCGACGTGCCGGCCGATACGACCGAGCACGGCAGCTTCTTCGTGATGGCGCACTTCCATTACACGATCATGGGCGCGCTACTTTTCGCTTTCATGGGCGGCTGCTACTACTGGCTGCCGAAGATGATGGGGATCAGGCTGAACGAGACCCTGGGGAAGATCCACTTCTGGACCATGTTTATCTTCTTCAACTCAACGTTCATGCCGCTGTTCGCGATCGGGATGATGGGCCAGCCGCGCCGGGTGTACACCTACGCGCGCAACCTGGAGACGCTCAATGACTGGGTGTCGATCTCGGCGTTCTGCCTGGGCGTGTCGGTCCTGATCTTCCTGGTCAATTTCGTGATGTCGACGGTGATCTGGCGGGTGCCGGAGACGGGCAACCCCTGGCGGTCGCGGGGCCTGGAATGGCAGGTGCCCTCACCGCCACCACCGGACAACTTCGAGCACGTGCCGGTGGTGCTGTCCGGGCCGTATGACTATGGCGTGAAGGACGGGCTGCCGGTGGCGGACCTGAATCCGCCGGCCGGGGTACTGGCCGCGGCCTACGGCGGCGCCGAAGCGGGAGTGGAGGCATAGCGATGGCCGAGGCAACCGCATCTCCCCCGGCGGGCGTGGACCGGGCGGCCGAGGAGGCCGGCTTCTACCACGAGGCCAGCCTGAACGCTGCATGGACCGGCTCCCGGCTGGCGATCGGCGGCCTGTCGTTCGGCTTCGGCTGCTTCGTGTTCGCTTATTTCTACCTGCGGTCGCTGAACTCGCACGGGATGTGGCATCCGGCGGGGTTCAAGGGGCCGCAGTCGTGGGCGGGCGCGGTGATCATGGCCCTGGTCGTGGTCAGTGCGCTGGTGCAGTCCGGCGGGCTGCAGCGGGTCAAGGCCGGGCACAAGGCGCCCTGGCAGGCCGCCGCCGCAGCCGCGCTTGTGCTGGGCCTGGTCGCGATCGGGCTGCAGGTGTGGCAGTTGCTGAACCTGCCCTTCTATCCCGGCAGTGCCGGGTTTGCCAGCGTGTTCGTGGGCGCCACGCCGGTGTTCCTTGTGGTGGTGCTGAGCGCAATGATCTGGCTGGAGATCCTGATCATGCGCTCGCGGGCGATCCCAGGCATCTCGTTCGTGGAGCAGCCGCCGACCTACGCCGAGGCGTTCTCGGTGCAGCGGTTCCAGGCCTCGCTCAGCGCGTTCACCGTGGTATGGAACTACCTGGCGGCGATCGCGGTCCTCTTCTGGGTGCTGTTCTACGTGACGGCCTGAGCCGGCCACCTCGATGAGCTACCTCTCCTCCCACTGGTCGCTCGCCTGGGCGGTCATTGTCGTCTGCACGGGTGCCGTGGCCGTGCACCTGACCGGGCTGCGCCGGATGACGGCCGCCAGGCGGGCGGCGGGCCGACCGGCCGGGATGGAGCACCTGCTGCGGGAGGCCGCGGCGTTCTACAGCGCCGTGGCGACCGTGCTCCTCGCGGTGGTGTCCCCGATGGGCTACTGGTCCGGCGTCTTTGTCTGGGTGCGCTCGGTGCAGGACCTGCTGCTGGCCGTGGTCGCACCCGCGCTGATCGTGCTCGGCGCGCCGTGGCTGCCGCTGTCTCGCGGGCTGCGGCGAGCGCCACAGCGGCGGGCTGGCCTGCCGGCCGGGCCGGGCAGCGGGCCGGACATGCCGCCGCCTGGCCGGACCGCCTGGTGGCTGGCCTGGCCCGTCGGGGCCACGGTGGCGTTCAGCGTGGTCTGGCTGGGCTGGCATGTTCCGGCGCTGTACGACCACGCGGTGACTAGCGCCGCCGTCCGCTACGCCGAGTACCTCAGCTACCTGGGTGCTGGCGTCCTGCTCTGGCTGCAGCTGATCGGATCGCGGCCGTCTAGCCCAGTGTCGCCGCCGCTGCGCAGGCTAAAGTTCCTGATTGCGACGGTCGTGGCGGACACGGTGCTTGGCATGGTGCTGGTTTTCGGGTCGGGACTGCTGTACCCGGCATACCTCAACTCCCGGCATCACACCCTGAGCGTGGTCGCCGACCAGCAGGTCGGCGGCGCGGTGCTCTGGATGGGAATCCTGCCACCGCTCATCGTGGCGGCGGTGGCCCTGCTGGCAAGCTGGCTGGAGCAGGAGGAGACCGAGGATTTGTCCCGCGACCTGGACCGGCTGACCGGACAGCGGGCGGTCGGCTGGGCGTCGGGAAAGGGCATGAGCCAGGCGGGAAGGCCGTCTGGGCTCGGCCACCGCCTGCCGTGACTTAACGGGATATGAGGAGGCTGGAGTGGCTGGATCGATTCTCGCGGTGACTATTAACGCCGAGGGCGGGTCGTACATGACGTTCTTCGGCCCGGTTGGCTTGTTCTGCATCGCCGGCGTAATCTTGTACGTGGTGCTGTTCACCAGGCCGCACCGCAGGGTCCCGCCACGCCGCAGCATGGCGTCCGCCCAGTCCGGCGGGGCCGCCGCGCCCGCCCTGGCGTCGTTCGCAGGGGCGGCAACGCTTGAGGTGCCACCGTACGAGCGAGAGCAGGCCCCGGCAGGCGCGCACGAAGGTGCCGGTAACGTGTCCAGTGCAGCGGCCGCCGCGGCGCCTGGCCAGGCCCCTGCGAGCGATGCGCCCGGTGGCGGGGTTGGCTCACCACCACAGCAGACCGCTCCTACCGGGGGCACGGCACCTACCGAAAGCACGGAACCTACCGAAAGCACGGGGGCAGGCGAGTGACACAGGCGACCAGCGCGCTGCCCGGGCACCAGGCCGGGCATCTGCGTATTCCGACCGGGGGGCGACGGCCCGCCCGGCTGGTCGCCAGGTCGCTCTTCCTGCTTACCAAGCCGCGGATCATCGAGTTGCTGCTCGTCACCACCGTTCCCACGATGATGCTGGCGCAGCGCGGGCTGCCGTCAGTCCGGCTGCTGGGGCTCACGCTGCTCGGCGGCGCGCTCGCGGCCGCGAGCGCCAACACCCTGAACTGCTATCTCGACCGCGACATCGACGCCTTGATGAAGCGCACCTCGCGCCGCCCGCTGGTCGCCAAGGGAACGAAGGCGCCGATCAAGCCTCGTGAGGCGCTCGCGTCCGGCATCGTGCTCGGGGCGCTGTCCACGGTGCTGCTCGGGCTGCTGGTCAACTGGCTCTCGGCGGCGCTCGCCGACGGGGCGATCCTGTTCTACGTCTTCGTCTACACCCTCGGCCTCAAGCGCCGGACGGCATCCAACATCGTGATCGGCGGGGCGGCCGGCTGCTTCCCCGTGCTGGTCGGCTGGGCCGCCGTGACCGGCACCGTCAGCCTGCCCGCGATCGTGCTCTTCGCCGTGATCTTCCTCTGGACGCCGCCGCACTTCTGGGCGCTGGCGATGAAGTTCCGCGATGACTATGCGGCGGCCAGCGTGCCGATGCTGCCGGTGGTCGCCACGCCGGCGACGGTCGCGCGGAAGATCCTGGCCTACTCCTACGCCATGGTGGCGGCAACCATGGCCCTGGCCCCCGACGCCGGATGGCTCTACGGTGGGTGCGCTCTCGCGCTCGGGGCCTGGTTCCTGGTCGAGGCGCACCGGCTCCGCGGCCGGATCAGCGCCGGTGACGCGCCCGCCCCGATGCGCCTCTTTCACCTGTCCATCGCCTACCTGACCTTGCTGTTCACGGCTATCGCCGTGACTGCCCTGCTGCCGTTCGGGCACTGGTAGGCATCAGCGCCGGGCCGGCCACCGCCTGCGCAGGGGCAGGGCGGTCACCACCCGCTCCGCAAAGGCGGGCATATTAGTCGGTGAACTCTCCGTGTCCCGCACATGGCGATGCGTTTTCCGGGCAATTGTCGCAGCTATGACCCGGCTCAATCCGCCAACGAGACGAGCCTTCCTCGGCGTTGGCGCCGCGGCGGCCGCTGCTGGCGCCGCGGCGGCGGTGAAGATCCTTGGCTTCGGCCATCCGGACGACCTGCCGGTCAATGCGCCGCGGCGCGGGTCCATCTCGCGGCCGGGTGATCACCCGGCGGCTGCGGCGCAGCGCCGGCGCATGGTGCCGGAGAGCGCGCTGCCCGGTGACCGGCACTGGCGCATCAGCCACCTCGGATCCCCCCGCGAGATCGAGGGCTACGCCGGGCGGGCGAGTGTCCTGCCGGGCGAGCCGGCCCCGCTGTACGTATCGACCACATCCTCCGGTTACCGGGTGGTGGCCTTCCGGATGGGCTGGTACCGCGGCGACCTGGCTCGCCGGGTCTGGGAATCAGGACCGCTCCGCGGTCACCGGCAGCGCAGGCCAACACGGGTCGCGGCCACCAACACCGTCAGCGCCAGCTGGGAGCCCTCGCTGGCGGTGCCAACTGATGACTGGCCGGCGGGCTCCTACCTGTTCCGCCTGGACGCTGATTCCGGGGCGCAGCGGTACGTGCCGCTCACGGTCCGGTCCGCGGACACGGCCGGCCGGGTGGTGATCAAGAACTCGGTCGCCACCTGGCAGGCCTACAACGCCTGGGGCGGCTATGACCTGTACAACGGTCCCGGCGGGACCGTCGACTATGACAATCGCGCCCTGGCAGTCAGCCTTGACCGGCCCGCAGACGGCAACGGCGCCCCGCTGTTTCTCGTCTACGAGCGCAAGGTGATCGAGCTGGCCGAGCGAATGGGCCTGCCGCTCGCCTACGTGACCAGCATGGATATCGCCGCCCGCCGGCACCTGCTGGACGGGGCAAGCGCGCTGGTCTCGCTCGGGCACGACGAGTACTGGTGCCCACCGGAACGGGCGCACGTCACCGCAGCCAGGGACGCCGGCGTCAACCTGGCGTTCCTCGGCGCCAACGCGATGTTCCGCCGGACCAGGCTCGCCCCGACCCGGCTGGGCCGCGACCGGCTCGTCATCTGCTACAAGACCAGCTATCTCGACGACCCGATGTACGGAAAGGACAACGCGCTGGTGACGAGCGACTGGCGGGAGCCACCGGATCCCGACCCGGAGTCGTCCCTGACCGGCACCCTGTATGAGTCCAATCCGGCCACCGCGGACTTCGTCGTCGTCACCCCGCACGCCTGGCTGTTCCGCGGCACCGGGGTGCGGAAGGGATCACGGTTCCGCGGCCTGGTCGGCACCGAGTACGACAGGGTCAACCCGGGATACCACGTCGAGCGGCCGATCCAGATCCTGTCCCATTCCCGGCTGACCTGCCGCGGCATCCGCAGCTTCGCCGACTCCGCCTACTACACGCATCACGGCGGGGCCGGCGTCTTCAATGCCGGGACGATGCGCTGGGTGGAATCCTTTGATGGCCACAACAACTTCGGCATCACGGCCGAGTGCGGCCGTTTCACCAGGCGGGTGACGGCCAATGTGCTGCGCGCCTTCGCCGACGGGCCTGCCGCCGCGTCGTACCCCGCGCACGACAACCTGGACGCGATCAGGGAGTGGCCCGGCGACCCCGTCGCCGCCGGGCACAATCTGTGGTGAGTTCGCGCAGGCAACCATGGGCTGTAGAAGTTACCTAGGTAATGCCCCGCTGACCGAGACCGGGCGGCTGCGGCGACGTTGGGCCAGTCGGCGCTTGGCGGCCTGCGGCCGGCCGGGCCGCTGCCGGGAAGACGGGCCTTGCCGGCGGCGTCAGAACTGTCAGGAGTCCGGTGGCGGTCAGCACCGCGGCCAGCGCGCCGATCTCCAGCCTGGTCGCGAGCGGGAGGCCGGCACCGGGGTCCGCGGAGTGGCGCAGCCCTGCCCGGCTGGCCAGGGCAAGCACGGCCACGACCGCGACGAGCGCCGCTTTGGCGATGAGGAACCGCCCGTAGGTGGTCGTCAGCAGCAATCCCGTCGGCACGAGCAGCAAGGCCGAGATCACGCCAGTCACCACGACGACCGCGAACAGCCAGGCCGCGGCCGTGCTATAGAGCCGGAACAGGCCCCGCACGGACCGCGGGCAGGCCCGCCAGGCGATCGCGGCGCGGGCCGTGTACACGAGCATGCCGGCCCAGAGCACCGCGGGCAGCAGGTGACAGTAAGTGAGCAGGGCTCCCGCCACCGGGATCATGCCCTCCGGATGAGCGCGTATTCCCTCGGCCAGCACGACCCCAAGCAGCGGCAGCACGCTCCAGCCAGGCTGGCGCAGCCGGAGCAGGATCGCGGCGAGCGCGAAGCAGGCGAGCTCCGCGGCCGCGATCACGCCGGTAGCCCTGGAACCCAGGCCCGCCACCGGCGGGCGCGCCAGGCTCGCCGCCACGCCCGGACCCGCGAGCGCGGTAACCAGCAGCGCGGCGCCTGCCACCAGGCCGAGGAGCGAGCCGCGCAGCGCCCACGGCGCCGGCAGCGCCGAGGGCGCAGCAGGCGTGTCCTGCCTGGCAAGGTACAGCCGGGCGAGCCCGCGCCCGGCGAGCCCGCCCAGAGCGACGGACAGCCCGACGAGCAGCAGCCAGCGCTCCGCGCCGGTCAGCCACAGCGCGGGCGTGGTCAACGGCGCGGAGACGGGCGCTGTGCTCAGCGCGGCGCGGGATGCGCCGAGCGCATGGGCGGCGATGTGGCGGACGCCCAGGGCAAGCTGCCGGGCAGCCGGGTACTCGCTATTGAGCGCCCAGCAAGTCACAAGCACGACAGTAGCGCCGGCGGCGGGCCCGCCGCCGCGGGATTCACCACCCAAGGTGGCGCGCGCCGGGCGGGCTGCATCGGCAGTAGGCTGTATCTGGGCTTCGAATGCGGTAACGAGCGAGGTGGCTCATGAAGGCGATGCCGAGGTTCCCCCGCCAGGCACGGTGGGCGGTGCCGTTCGGCGCGGTCGCTGTCGTCGGGGTCGTGGCGGCCGGCTCCGTGCTCACCAGCGCCAGCGCCGCGCCGTCACTGCCGGCCCGCACCCCGGCACAGCTGATCGCCGCGATCGCGGCGAACAAGTCGGTGCCGTCAGCGATGAGCGGCACGATCGTGACGAACGCGGCACTCGGCCTGCCCGACCTCCCTGCCGTCGGCGGCCCGGCGGGGATCCCGTCGGTGCTGACCGGCTCGCACACCTTCGAGTTCTGGTACGCCAGGCCGCAGCAGCTCAGGATCGCGGTTCCGGTGCCGCTGGGCGAGACTGACCTGCGGGTCAACGGGCGCCAGGTGTGGCTCTGGGACAGCAAGACGAACACCGCGACCCATATCGAGCTGCCAGCGGACACTGGCCCGTTCCCCCCGCGCCCGGGTGCCGCCGTGGGCTCGGTTTACTCCGGGGGCTCGTTCTACTCGCCGAACAAGGCCCGCACGGCGACCGCCTCGGCGACCTCCCAGGCGGCGGTGTCCGCGGCCGCCGAGAACCTCCCCGCCGTGCCGACACCGCAGCAGGCTGCCCGGCGGCTGCTCGCCATGCTCGGGCCGACCACCACGGTGAGCGTGCAGGGCAACGTCATGATCGCCGGGCAGGCTGCCTACCAGCTCGTGCTCGCGCCGAAGAACCCCGGATCCCTCATCGGCCGGGTAAGCATCGCGGTCGACGCCAGCAGGTACCTCCCGCTGCGGGTGCAGATCTTCGCCCGCGGCTCGGCCAGCCCGGCATTCCAGATCGGGTACACCGCGATCTCGTTCGCCCGCCCGGCCGCGTCCAACTTCACCTTCACGCCGCCGCCGGGCGCCAAGGTGAAGAACGCCAAGGTCCCGGCAAGCCCGGCCGGCCTGGCCGGCCCGCTCGGGGCGATGTCCGGCAGCATCTCGGTCGCGCCGGGCCTGCCGACGGGTAACAACGCGAAGCGCCTCGCCGGGGACCTCAGGGCGACCGTGCACCCGCCGGTGGCCATCGCTGGCCTGCCGAAGTCGTTGCGCGCCGCCTTGAAGGGCATGCCGAAGGGGTCGCTGAAGGGCATGACCAACAGCCAGCGGCAGCACCTGCTGAAGCTGCTCCGCCGCGCTGCGGCTCGTGCCGCTCGCCAGCATCCGGGCTCCGCCTCGCAAGGCTTCGGCTGGTATGCCTACTCGCCGATGACCGGCGGGACGTTCCCGTCCGGCGTGAGCGCGCCGAGGGTCATCGGCAGCGGCTGGATGACTGTCGGCGTCTTCCCCGCGGCCGGCCTGACCGCGGGCTCTCCGGGCCTGCGCGGCGTGCCCGGCGCCCTGCTGCGATCCGCCACGCCGGTGCACGGCTCGTGGGGAAGCGGCCGCCTGCTGCGCACCAGCCTGATCTCGGTGCTGATCACGAGCAACGGCAAGGCGCTGATCGGTGCCGTCGCGCCGTCGGTGCTGTACGCCGCCGCAGCACAGGCGAAGTGAGCGCTGGCTACCGCGCTGCCGGGCAGCGGGATGAGGTTAGCTTCGGGAACGCCGATGACGAGCCGCAGCCGGCCAGCGTCAGCCCGCGTACTGAATGGGCGCAGTCGGCGATCGCGACCAGCGGGCTGAGCAAGCGCTTCCGCGGCGGCCAGCTCGCCGTGGACGGCGTCGACCTCGCCGTCCCCCGCGGCTGCGTCTACGGCTTCCTCGGCCCGAACGGATCGGGCAAGACCACCACGATCCGGATGCTGCTCGGCCTGGTCCAGCCGACCAGCGGCAGCCACCAGCTACTCGGAGTGCCGATGCCCGCGGGGACTAACGCCGTCCTGCCCCGGGTCGGGTCGCTGGTCGAGGGCCCGGCCTTCTACTCTCAGCTGTCCGGCAAGGCCAACCTGGCCAGGTACGACGCGGCGGACCGGACCGCGGACGCGCGCACCGCCGGGCCGCGGATCTCCGCCGCCCTGGACCGGGTGGGCCTGCTCAGCGCGGCCAGGAAGCATTACCGGGCCTACTCGCTGGGCATGAAGCAGCGGCTGGCGATCGCGGCCGGCCTGCTCGGGCCGCGCGAGCTGCTGATCCTGGACGAGCCGACCAATGGCCTTGACCCGCAGGGCACGCGTGAGGTGCGCGGCCTGATCAGGGAGATCGCCGCCGACGGCACCACCGTCTTCGTGTCCTCCCATCTGCTGGCCGAGGTGGAGCAGATCTGCTCGCACGTCGGGGTGATGCGGACGGGGAAGCTCGTGTTCCAGGGAACGCTGGATGAGCTGCGCGGCCGGGGCACGGCGCGGATCCTGGTCCGCACCGCCCAGCCGGCCCAGGCCGCCGACGTGCTGTCCGGCCTCGGGCTGCAGGACGTCAGGACCGGCGAGCACGAGGCGAGCGCGCAGCTCGGCGGGCAGCCGCCGGAGGAAGTCTGCGCGAAGCTCGTGCACGCCGGCGTCCCGGTAGCCGGGCTTGATACCCCGCGGCCGAACCTGGAGGACCTGTTCGTCGAGCTCACCGGCGAGGGCTTCGATGTCGACGGCTGAGGTCATCAGCGCACGGCCCGAGCCGGCCCCGCAGCCGGGTCACCCGGCAGCGCCCGTTATTCACTGGATACGGTTCCTCCGCTCGGAGCTGCGCCTCATCTTCCTGCGCTGGCGCAACCTCGCGCTGCTCGCGGTGCTCGCCGCGCTCCCGGTGCTGATCGGGGTCGCGCTGAAGCTGTCCGCGCCCGGCGGCGACAACGGGCAAGGCCCGCCGTTCATCAGCCAGGTGGCAGGCAACGGCGTGTTCCTCACGCTGGCCTCGCTGACCGTGCTGCTCACCCTCGTGCTGCCGCTCGTGGTCGCGGTGGTGGCCGGAGACTCGGTGGCGGGCGAGGCCGGTCACGGCACGCTGCGCTACCTGCTCGCCATCCCCGCCGGGCGGGCCAGGCTGCTCGGCGTCAAGTACGCCGCCGTGGTCATCTTCTGCCTGGCCGCGTGCACGGTGGTAACGGCGGCGTCGCTGGCCGTGGGCGCGGCGCTGTTCCCGGTCGGGCCGGTAACCCTGCTGTCCGGCACGACCATCTCGCTTGGCGCCGGGGTGCTGCGGCTGGTCTTCGTCACCCTCTACGTGGCCGGCGCGATGGCGGCGCTGGCCGCGATCGGGCTGGCGATCTCGACGCTGACGGAGCACCCGATCGGCGCCATCGCGGCCATCCTGGTGCTCGCGCTGGCCAGCGAGGTATCCGACAGCGTGCCGCAGTTCGCCCTGGTGCACCCGTACCTGCCGACCCACTGGTGGCTTTCGTTCGACGCCTTGCTCCGCTCGCCGATCGCCTGGGGGGACCTGCAGCACGGGCTGATCTCGTTCGGCATCTACGTGATCATCTTCGGCGCAATCGCATGGGCACGCTTCAGCACTGCTGATGTCACCAGCTGAACCTGCTCAGCCTGCACCTGATCAGCGTGCACTGAGCACCCGGACGATGCTCCGGCTCGCAGCTTCCGCGTTCGTGGTGCTCGCGGCCGAGCCGTCTTTCGTGCTCATCGACACGGCCGTCGTCGGGCACCTCGGGCCGGTGCCGCTCGGCGCGCTGGGCATCGCCGGCACGCTGCTGTCGCTGGTCGCGATCATCGGCGGGTTCCTCGAATACGGCACCACCAGCCGGGCGGCGCGCTGGTTCGGCGCCGGGCAGCGCGACCGGGCCATCGAGGAGGGGGCCACCGCGTCGGTACTCGCCCTGGTCCTCGGCGGGGTGGCGGCCGGCGCCGGCGAGCTCTTCGCCGGGCCGCTGCTGCGGCTGCTTGCGGGCGGCGCCGGGCCGGTAGCCACTGCCGCGGAGACCTGGTTCCGCATCGCGGTGCTCGGCGTGCCAGGAATCATGCTCGTGCTGGCTGGTAATGGCTGGATGCGCGGCGTGCAGGAAACCCGCAGCCCGGTGCGGATCGTGCTCATCGCCAACGCCCTGTCGGCGGCGGCCTCGCCGATCCTGGTCTATCCGGTGGGGCTTGGCCTGGCCGGCTCGGCGATCGCCAACGTGGGCGCCCAGGCGGTCGGCGGCCTGCTGTTCCTGCGCGCGATCCGCGGCGAGCGCGCCCGGTGGCGGCCCCGGTGGGCCGTGCTGCGGGCGCAGCTCGCCGTTGGCCGCGACCTGCTGCTGCGCGAGGCCGGCTTCCAGGCTGCGTTCCTCACCGCGGCGGCAGTCGCCGCGCGGATGGGCACCGCGCAGATCGCGGCGCACCAGATCGGGCTGGAGCTGTGGGAGTTCACTGCGCTGCTGCTCGACTCGTTCGCGATCGCCGCGCAGTCCCTGGTGGGAGCCGCGCTGGGCGGCGGGGACGCCGACGCGGCTCGCCGGCTCGCCTGGCAGGTGGCACGCTACGGGCTGGCCGCGGGGATCGCGTTCAGCGCCGTGCTGGCAGCGGGCTGGTGGCTGATCCCGGTGGCCTTTACCTCCTCCGCCGCCGTGCAGCATCAGGCCCACCTGTACTGGCCGTACTTCATCGGCATGCAGCCAGCATCCGGAGTGGTGTTCGCGCTGGACGGCGTCCTCATCGGGGCCGGCGATGTCGGCTTCCTGCGGACCGTAACGCTCGTCGCGGCCGTGGGAGTCTTTGTCCCGATCACGCTCGCCGCACTGCACTTCCACTGGGGCATCGGTGGGGTGTGGGCCGGGCTCGCCGCGTTCATCGGGGCCCGGCTGATCGGCATGCTGGCGCGCACCGCCCGGGGCCGCTGGGCGGTGACCGGCGTCACGGCGCAGCGTGCCTGATGCCGCAGCGCGCCCTGGAGGGCGCGCGTCCTGGAGGGCGCGTCCAGGAGGGAACGCGGTTACGCGCGGATCTGCTCGCGGACGGCGGCGGTGACCTGCTCGGCGAGGGCGATGATGTCGTCGGCCTTGCCGGTCTCGGCGATCATCTCCATGCTGGCCTGCTCGTCGGTGATGCCGGCCAGGTTGATCTCGACGTTCACCCGGGCAGTAGCCGCGGCGGCGCGGGCAGACTCGGCGGCGGCGGCGACGTCGCTGATGACATTACGGTTGCCGATCGCCACCAGCGCCTGAGCGAGATCCACCACCATCCCGGCGATGCTGATGACCTGGGCCGGCGGCCAGGCCGCGCCGACCAGAGCCTGGCCGATGATCGCGGAGCGGGCGGCCTTCTCCTCCTCAGTCGACTTGGGGAGTCCGTAGGCCTCGGTCACGGCCATGAATGCGTCGGCGTCAGCGTCGGCGAGGCGGAGCGCGATGCCGCGCAGTTCGTCGACCTCGGCGATGATGCGGCCGATCGTCTCCTGGTGCTTGGCGTACTTCTCGCCGGTGGTGTAGCGGGCAACCATGCCGAGCAGCGCAGCGCCTTGCGCGGCGTGCAGGGCCGCAGCGGCACCCCCGCCCGGGACCGGCACGCGGTCGGCGAGCCGGTCAAGGAAATCGCCGAGCTTCTCGTCGCTGATGGCCACTCGTCCTCCGGAGGGTAGGTGCGCGGGCCCCAGTCCGCGCGAAGATCCTCCCACGACCCGCCCCGCCACCCGGAATTCCGTGCGCACGCACCTGCTGAGCCGACCGGGGACCGGCAACTACTCCAGGGCAGAGTTGCCCGTCGCGCCGCAGGTCGTTCGTGGCTGGATTTCGGAACGTCGGTGCAGGCGCGGCGGCGGATAACGAAGATCCCCGGCGGACTCTAGCGCGGCGGCGGCTGCTGGCCCGGCCTGGCGCCGTTATCCTCGGTTCACCGGGCACGGGCTCCCAGCCCTGCAGCCACATATCGCTACGGCACATCACCAGCCGGGCAGGAGAATCACGATGCTTGTCGCCTTCTCGGTGACGCCGCTCGGGGTAGGCGAGGCCGTCGCGGAGTACGTCGCGGACGCGGTACGGATAGTACGTGACAGCGGCCTGCCGAACCGGACCGATGCCATGTTCACCACGGTCGAAGGCGACTGGGACGAGGTCATGGACGTGGTGAAACGCGCCGTAGAGGCCGTCGCGGCAAAGGCGCCGCGGGTCAGCCTGACGCTCAAGGCCGATGTCCGCCCCGGGGTGACCGGGGCGCTGGAGTCCAAGGTCGAGACCCTGGAGCGCTATCTCGGCACCTGACATGCCGCCGCGCTGCGGGACTTGTCGGCCGGGTCACACGGGACTCTGCGGATGGCGGCAGTCCCCTTCCTCAAGGGCCGCGGCGGACAGCCATGCAAGCCCGCGCCAGCCTCGGCCTCAACCCCACGGGCCGGGGCCGCCGGAACGGCAGGGGCCGCGTAGCCGTCCGCCCTATCGGCTCCAGACCAGTCACGCACGCCGCAGCGGGTCGGCGGCGGCATCGGGCTACCCCGACAGACCGCATCACGTAAGTGATGGAGAAGATTAGGGAGAACGCACGCCGAGCCGCCTAATCTGGGCGGTCTGATGGCCATCGACGCTGCTGTTTGGCCGCGCACAGAACGGGATAATCGTGTGCCAAGCAAGAGGTATGCGCGTTTGTCAGCCGCACGAAATCGGTACGCACCGAAGGCTGCCTGATTGTATTACGTCGTGTAATCGGTGCCTCATGCCGTTTCACGATCTGAGTCTGCCGTTAGAGAGGGTTTCCTGGCGGGCCACCGCGCGGCTGTCCATGGCGCACCTTACCGCCCGCGCGGGAGCATGGCCGTGGCCATAGATCAGCCATCAGTCCGCTTGCTGATTCTGCTAACGCATTGCTAACCACGGCTGTGGAAGCGTGGGTTCAACCCTGAACCCCACGGCGGCCCGACACGTCATACAGCCTGGTTAGATAGCCTGCGGTGGATGCGCTAACCCTCCTGTGAGCCGAGATGCAAGCCGCATACCTGCAGTGGAATGCCTGTGCGGAGAACAGACCGTCGGCGCAACGCTGATGACGTGGCTGGTTTCGGCCAAAATCCGGCCAACGTTGTCGACTACAGTAAGCGCGGGGGTCTAGTTGCCTGCCAACTGTCAAGCCGGACGGTTGCCTGAGCTGGCCAGACCATCGGTTCAGGACCAGATTCGCCGCTGAGCGTAGTGTACTGAGTTGCACTCGGGACAAGATCGTAAAGCTGATGCTTTTTCGGCCAGCTCCGCATTTGCTGCGGCCGCCGCGTCAGCCGTCTCAAAGCTCCCTGAACGCATAGGAAGTCCCTGCATGTGCGGGTGTGCGGCCCATCTAGGCACGCGCCAAGTGTGACCGCAATCAGCGCAGGTTCTTTCATACTCTCGCGCTCGCCATTGAATGCGCATAGCTTGATCCTCTGTTTGGTGCCGCATAGGGCAGCGCCTTCGATGGTACGGGTCTTGGGGTCCTGATCGGCTACCCTGCCCGCCATCCGCGGGCATCACGGAACGTGACGTCCTAAACAGCGCAGGAACGCAAAGTACCGCCGCTCTGCTCGGCCCTCTATCGCTGACATGGCTGCTTAGCTATGCCCGAACTGGGTAATCGGGGCCCGGCAGGCGGCCGGATGCGGGCGGCGCGGCCAGGGCCGCCGGGCGCGACGCCGCCAGGGCCGCCGATCCTGACCCCTGGGCCTGGCTTGAACTCGACCGTGCCGCCCGGTCCGTGCACCACCTGCAGCTGGTGGCCGAACGGGAACTGGTACATGTTATGGAAGGCCCGGCTGCCAAGCCCGAACAATACCCCGGCCACGACGAGTGTGGTGATCGCGGCAAGCGGCTGCCTGCGCGGGACGCGGACCAGCAGCCACGCGCCGAGCAGCGAGACCGGGCCCAGGGCCGGCACGTAGAACCGGGCCGCCTGCAGGGTGCTCAGGCCCGGCGCCGCGGTCCACGTATAGGTGGCGTACAAGGCCCAGATAGCGGCCCACGAGGCGGCCAGCGCGAGCGCGACCGCCAGGTCACGTCTGGCCGCCGCGGCCTGCTGGCCGCCTGCCCCGCGGCCGCGCAGCCAGACGACGGCGATGCCCGCGAGCGCGGCGAGGCCGGGCACCAGCATGGGCATGGCCTGGATCAGGTGGGCCGGCATGTACCGGAGGTTGGGACCGATGGCGCTGAGGCTGAAGGTGATCTCCCCTGGCCGGTAGCCGGACCGCAGCGGGCCGCCGTAGGTGAGCGTGTCGAAGATCGCGATGCCGGTGCCGAACACGCAGACCGACGCAAGCCACCAGGTGACCGCGCGGCCGGGCAGCCGCGCGGCCCGCAGCCGCCACGCCACGAGCACCGCGATGACCGCGCAGCCCAGCACCACGATGTTGGTGTACCTGCTGAACGTGGCTGCCTCCAGCGCCGCGAAGGCGGCCAGCCCCACCCAGGTCCTGCGCCTGGTGCTCGCCTCGGCCGCCAGCACCACCCACAGCAGGGCCCCCGTACCCGCCGCGATCAGCGAGGCTTCGGTGAAGGTCGGCATGTAATCGCGCCAGGCGAACAGGATGGCCGCGCCGGACGAGCAGTACAGGCCAACGGCGGCCGCGCCGCCGAAGCTGCCCAGCCAGCGCCTGCCGCCGAAATACAAGCCCAGGCAGGCCAGCGCGCCATAAAAAAGCGGCGCCAGCCGGATGAGACCGAGCGCCTGGAACGCCACCGCGAGGTACGGGTAGCCCGGATCCTTCTCGCTGATCCACCTGCCTCCCGGCAGCTGCACCCACTGGATGGGGCCGCCACCCGGACCGGGACCCAGCCGGCTGCCGCCCAGCTGAGGCGCCAGCTGCTCGGCGAGCGCGTGTGCCTGCGCCCCGGTCAGGGTGAAAAGGTGCCCGTCGGTCATCGCCACGATCGAGGCACGATAGGCATAATCATCTGGCTCGGGAAGGTACGGCGAGGCTCTCAGCACCAGCACGCACAGCACCGCGAACGCAGCCGCGGCCAGGCACACCTCCGCGACGTCCCACAAAGTCCTGGCCGGTGACCGCGGCACATCCGCAGCCGGCGCCAGCGCTATCACGCGTGATCCCGCAACATCAGCC